>LNAP01003479.1_pt1 | contig 15048 bp, 15 predicted proteins | sample 602601 | NCBI WGS metagenome assembly LNAP01 (sample SAMN02440304, study PRJNA202911) | soil metagenome | biome: Subtropical and temperate rainforests or woodlands; isolation source: soil samples (1 kg each in a 20% v/v slurry with milli Q water) were... ...
GCCTCCGCCCTTGGCGCGATCCCCGGCACCAGCGCGATCACCACCGCCCGGCCGATCGCCGCGGTCACCCGCGCGATCACCAGCACGATCGCCTGCACGATCGCCTGCACGATCGCCTGCGCGGTCTCCTGCGCCCTGATCGGGACGCAGCACCTGATTGCCGTCACGGCCTCGGAAATCCATCCGGTCCGACGCACCCGCCTTCAGGTTGTTGTTCCCAAAGCGCTGCTGAACATTGCTGTTGTTGTAGCGAACGCCCTGGCGATGCGCCGGATTGTGCTGCCAGCCGTTGGCGATGTTGGTGGTGCGATGATTGACGTAGACATTGCGATTGCCCCAATTGCAGCCGCCGCCCCAGTAATTGCCCCAGCGCCCGATCGCCCAGGCCGTGCCGAAGGCGATGCCGGCCGCGACCACGCCGGCACCGATATAGGACGGGTAGCCCCAATAATACGGCGGATACTCCGCATAGGGCCAGCTGCCATAAACCGTCGCCGGATCGTAATATGGCACGTACATCGCCGAGGGGTCGGCCTGCTGGATCACGACGACCTGCTTGCCCTCCTGAGATTGGACACTGACCTTTTGCTGCTTGGTCGTAACCAGCTTCTTGTTGTCATAGGCCTTGTTGCGCAGCCGCTGGATCGCGTCCATCACATCGGGCTGCTGGGCAAGGAAGGCATCGCCGAGCTTCTTGGTCCATTCGAGCTTGTCGCTCATCATGGTCAATACGTCGGCGGTGCTGGCCAGCGCCTTGACGCTGTCATCCCAGGCCTGCTTCTCGACCTCCGTCTTCAGCGCATCGCCCTTCAGCGTCTTGCGCTCCTTCAGCCAGCGGTCGGCCTGCACCACCTCCAACGGATAGGTTGAGGCGGCGAGCACGTTGGCAAGGAGCTCGTCCGGATAGAGCGCGATCGGCGCCACCAAGGCCTCAAGCTGCTCCGGCTTCAGAAGCTCGGCCGGCGGCGCCTCCGGAGTAGCCGGTTGTGCTTGCGGAGGCTGGGCAGCAGGCGTCGTGTTGGTTTGCGCCGTTGCGGCGAACGATGTCGCCACGACGAGCGCAAGCGCCATCAAGGTCTTGCCGCAGCGAAACATTGCACTCTCCCTTGCACGTCCAGTGTGGGACGATCGGGCCCAGGCGCAGACGTTTGTTGATCGAGATCAAAGAAACGAGGACGTCGCGGCTGCTGCCGCGCGCGAGTAAACTGTCAGGCGATCAATCCGGCGCCCATCGGCAGGCGGCCCGGCATGTGTATCCAGGGGCATTGGCGCCTACATCGTCTGTTAGCGGACGATCGGGAGCCGGATCGTGAAGAGCGCCCCGCCCGCGGCCTGGTTTACGGCAGAGATCGTGCCGTGATGGGCCTCAACGATGGTCTTGACGATCGCGAGCCCCATGCCCATGCCCTGCGGCTTGGTCGTGAAGAACGGATTAAACACGTTCGCGAGGTCAGAGGCGGCAATTCCGGGACCGGTATCGGAGACCTGGACCTCCGCTTCGTTACCGACGCGCTGGGTCGAGACGCTGACCTGGCGTTCTCCGGGATCTGCGTCGAAGATCGCATCCATCGCGTTGATGATCAGGTTGAGAACGACCTGCTGAAGCTGGATCGGATCGCCTCTGGCGCGTAGGTCAGCCAGGACAGGCGTGTAGATCAACTTGATCCGGCGTCCGTCGGCGACGGCCCGCACAAGGCCAATCGCTTCCTGGACCATATCGTTGAGCTCGATGTCCCTGACCTCGAACGGCGTCTTTTTCAGGATACTGCGCAGCCTGCGAATGACTTCGCTCGCCCGCTGATCGTCACGTCTGATGTCCGCAAGAATCTGCCGGATCTCGTTCATGTCGGGCGAAGCGGCCTTCAGCATGACCTCCGCGGTCTCGGCGTTGGTCAGGATGGAGCCGAGCGGCTGGTTCAATTCATGGGCGATCGACGTGGTCAACTCGCCAACGGCCGAATAGCGGTTGGCGTGAGCGAGCTCGGCCAGGCGCTGGAGGGACTCGACCTCGGCCATCTGGCGTCGACGGCGCTCATGCAGCATCCCACTGATCAGGCCGCTCTGCACCAGAATGACGGACGCAATGAGCAGCATCTGCCAGCGATAGCGCTCCCAGATGCTCTGTTCGCGAAACACGATTTCGCTGCCGCGAGGCAAGCGGCTCTCGCTGATGCCCCAACGCTGCAATTGGCGCCAATCATATCTTGGGGCGGCGAATCCGATCGGATCATAGCTGATGCTCGCTGGTTTCGTGCCGCCGAGAATGCCGATCGCTGCACTGACGGTCCTGGAACTCGTTTCCTCGATCATAAGCATCGGCCCCCCGACGGGGCCGTCACCGAAAAACGGCTCCTGGTAGGAGAAGATCGGGACATTCGCTACTGCGTAGAGGCTGCGCAGGGCGATGTCGCTCTCGTGGACGACTCCGGCCGCATCGACTGACATCAGTCCCCAGAACAGCGCGGTGTGCGGCGGCAACCTTGCTGCGCGCTTGAGGATTTCCTCGAACGATAAGTCCGAGTACCAGACCAGCTCAATCCTCTCACCCAAAGGCTGCAGTTCCCGCTTGACCTCCTCGACCCAGAACTTCTCCAGTGGCGAGGCACCGATCACGACCGCGACCGACTTTGTGTCAGGCAGGATCTGAAGGATATTGCCGAACGCGGCCATGAAATCGTTGCGGACCGCCACGACGACGTCGTTATCGCCGAGATCGGCGCGATTGATCAGCCGATGCTCGACCGCGGAGAGAATCAACGGCGCGTCAGGGAACAGTCTTCCGCGGTATTTCTGTGCAAACCGGGCTGCAGGCGCGCCGATGCTCAATACGATGTCGGGCTTCGCTCCCTCGTACAGCGACTGCAGATATTCGACGAAAGGCGCCTCGGGACCGGGACTATTGAAACGCGCGGTGAGCAGCGCGTGTTCCTGGATGTCGAGTGGCCATGGCGATTCCCGTTCGAGCTTGGCTTTGATGTCGCGCGCATACTCGCTCCACGGCCGAAAATCACGGCCGAAGGAATGCAAAATTAGGACGCGCTTCAGCTCGCCGCGGAGGCTCCGCTCGACTGCACCAACTCGCCCGGCCGACAGGCACACGGCGAAAAGCAGCGCAATACAGAACAGCGCCGGCACGGCCCCTGGCCTGACCTTGGAGATGGACGTGCGTCCGCTCATGCTCCATCCTTGCAGCTGCAGCAACTGCTGTCGCGACAATTCCAGCGGGAATTGCATCGCTGCGACAGCCCGGGAGCGGCGTCACGGCTCAGTGCCCGCTCAGCACCAGCGTCCTGATCGGCAGCAGCAGCGCCTGGATGCGGAGCAGCATCGCATGCACCAGCCCGACGCCGTCGACGACATGCAAGGCAATGGCCCGGCCGGTGCTGGTCTCCTTCGCCGAGATCTCCTCGTGATTGCCGGTATAGGCGTTGACGATGCAGCTGCTCCCAGGCGTCACGCCATCGAGGCCGCCTTTGTAGAGCGGCTCCAGGAAGGCGAGTATCGAACCCGGCTTCCGTGTATTCTGAAGTTCAATCAATTCCTGGCCAGCCTGGACCTGGCCGGCGGCGATGTAATCCTGCACATCGGTGACAACGAGCGGGATGATCACCCATGGCTTGGAGATGCAGGTCGCTTCCGCGACCATCCCTACCTTCATCACCCCCGCTTCAATCTGCCCAAACCCGGCCTGCAGCCTACCCTTGCCGGCGTCCTCCGGGATCAACACGCCGGCTGGTCGCATGATCTGGGCAACGAGATCGCCAGGCCGAACGAGGAACTGTTCGACCCGCCCGTCGACGCCGGCGCGAACGAAGGTCTTGTCGAGATCGACCTGTGCCTGCGCCATCGCGGCCGAGGCGCTGGCCTTCTCCGCAGGAAGCAGCGTGGAGACGCGCAAGGACGCGGATTCCCGGGTGGCGTTCGCGGCGTCGATGCCGGCTTGCCGTCCGTTGACCACCACTTGCAGCTTTTCGATGTCACGCTGCGGCACGATGCCGGGATTGCGACGCTGCAGCTCGGATTTCACCTCAAGTTCGTCCTTGGCCTGCTGATAGGAGGATTTCGCCTCCTCCAGCTGGGCTTCGGCCTTGACGATGTCGGATCGCGCCGAAATCAGCGAAGCATCGACCTCGGCCACCTTGCTCCTGGCCGTTTCCAGAGCGGCCTGCTGTCTCGAACTGTCCAGCGTGAACAGGACGTCGCCCTTCTTCACCGATTGGCTGTAGCTGACCTTGACCTCGGAGACGCGCCCAGAACCCTCGGGTAGAATCGGCACGGTCCGGAAGTACATTGCCGCCGAATTCGTCGACGGATGGAAGTAGAAGATCATGGTGATCAGGGACACGGTGAGCATCAGACAGCCGGTGATGCCCCATCGCAGCTCGTACCAGACGGAAAAGAAGGTGATCTCCTTGCCGAACCGTTTGCCTTGGGCAAAGCGGCGGTAGAGGTAGTCCGGCAGGATGGTCAGAAGGGAGCAGAACATGAGCTCAAGCATGGCTGGCCTCCTTCCCCTTGGGGATCGGCTTCTCGACCGGCGGCAAGCTAGGTAGTTCGGGCGCGCCACCCTCGGCGGGCGCGGCGTCGGCGATCCTTTCGACCGAGCCTGCGATACTGCGCAGCGGCGTGCCGAAATCTGGCAAGTCGATCATCGCCAGCAGGAGCCCTGCGACCCAAAAAATATGCATGTGCGTAAAGAGCGAGATGATGCCCAGTACGGCCACGATCTCGAACTGCAGCTTCTGCGACTTGTGCGCCATTCGCTCGGGCAGGCTGTGCAGCTTCCAGTAGAGCGTACCGACCCAGAGCAAGGTGCCGACCAGGAAGATTCCTATCACGACCATTAGCACGTCCGTCCCACTTCCCGGCGCGAGATAGAACGGCAGATGATGGGGGGCCATCGGATGAAGCTGGTCGCTCAACGTTCACTCTCCTGGATAGGCTGAGTTCGGATCAATCATCGCAAAAGAGGAGCTGTCCCGGCACGGGCTTGCTTGATTTGAATCAAGGGTACGGCCGACGCTGCACCTAGCGTTTCACGAAAGCGGAGCCAGAACAAGCAGGAGACGCAAGCCATGGCCGGTCTCGACGACCTCATCCCAAACGCCGCCCAGATCCGCAAGGAAGCCGCCCTCAAGGAGGCCGAGAAGGCCGAGGAGTATGTCCGCCTCGCCGCCGCGGCCGAAGCCGAGAAACGCGCGCTGATCGAGCGGCTCAGCAAACCCTCCGGCAAGAGCGAGGAGGAGAAGATCAAACTCGCCTCGACCATCATCCAGCGTGCAGTGCGAAACGGCCTGACTGAGGTGCTGGTCTATCGCTTCCCCAACTCGCTCTGCACCGACAAGGGGCGCGCCATCAACCAGATGGAAAAGGGTTGGGAGACCACGCTGACCGGCATCCCCAAGGAGATCTTCCAGCTCTGGACCGACTATCTGAAGCCGCGCGGCTATCGCATCGCCTACCAGATCATCGATTTCCCCGGCGGTGTGCCGGGCGATATCGGCGTGACCATCTCGTGGGACGACTGAATCTCGGGACGATTGATTCCGGGACGATCTACGAACGGAGCAGCGAAAGGACCGGCATGGCCAAGATGCCGATCAGGAGGCACGATCATGCCCACTGTCCGTGACTGCCTTGCCAGTCTCCTGCTCATCGCCATCGCCGGCATCACGACGCCGCCCGGCCATGCCACCCCAAAGGGCGCCCAGGCCGGGAAGCCGGCCGAAGTCGTCACACGTGGTCAGCGTGAAGCAAAGGACATCCGCTACGGAAGCTGGCAGAGCTCTGCTTCAAGGCCGGCGGCGCGCCTACGCTGTGTCGAACCTCGATCACCGGCCAATTCGCGACCGGACAGACGGCCGTGCGCGTCGATCTGATCGAACGCGAAGACGTCGCTACGGCCCGGCTGCAACTATTCGTGCCTGTCGGCATGCAACAGTCACCCAGGTTAAGCGTCGACCAGGGCGTGCCCTTCCGCCTGCCCTATAGCTGGTGTCTCACTAATCTGTGCATCGCCGCCGATGTGGCGGCGCCGGAGATCATCAGGGAGATGGAGTCCGGCAAGTCCCTGACGCTCGAACTCGTCGATTCGAACCTCCCTGCCCTGACGACTTCGATTCCGCTGGCGCAATTCGCCACCACCCGCAAAGGGACACCAGCCAGGACGCTGGAGCAGGATATCGACGAATGACGGCCTGGGTTGGTCTCAGGACATGCCGGCGCGCTCGATGGATCCGATCAGTGACTCCGCCGTAAAGGGCTTGGGCAGATAGGCGAGGCAGCCGGACCCAAGCGCCGCAGCGCGGTTCGCCGGGCTGTCGTTGCCGGTGATGTAGATAACAGGCGCGGTGACGCCCTGCTCGGTCAAGATTCGCCGCACGTCGATGCCGGATATTCCGTCGAGATCGATGTCGAGAACGATGCAGATCGCAGTGTCGAAATTGCCGTGTCGGAGCAGGTCTCCCGCGGATTCGAACAGCGTGGCGTCGAATCCGTATCCCCGCAGCAGCCTGTTCATGCTGGTCCGTATGGACCAATCGTCATCGACGACAAACACGGACCGGCGTAGCGGCAAGGCAACCTGCCTTCTCGGAAAACGAGCGACTGCGAGTGCTGTAAACGACGATCGACAGTTGCCGACCCGGCGCCTGTGCATGATTGCACACAGCTCGCCGTGCACTGTCAACACACCTTGATATTGTCCTTTGGGGCAGTCACACCATGGGAACCAGATGTGCGGTGACGAGGCAGCTAATGCTCGTTCGTATCGAGCATCCCGAGCCGCTCCGCGATCGAAACGAGTTCCGCAAGCGAATGAACCTGCATCTTCTCCATCACCTGGTGGCGGTGTGCTTTCACGGTGCGTTCGGTCGTCCCGAGTTCATACGCAATCTGTTTGTTGATCCGGCCGCGCACGATGAGATTGAACACCTGTCGCTCACGTTGAGTCAGCGTGGCCAGATGAGTCCGAAAAATCTCGAGTCTGCTGCGTTGGGCGCGAGCCGCCTGCTGCCCCGCCAACGCGCGCTCGATCGCATCGATCAATTGCTCGGAGGATATCGGCTTGGTCAGGACGTCTTCCGCACCCGCCTTGATCGCCCGCACAGTGGTCGGCGTGTCTGCATATCCTGTCAGGAAGATGATCGGCAGCGTCGAGCCGGACGCGATCAACTGCGCCTGCAAATCGGGACCGCTCAATCCCGGTATTCGCACGTCGAGCAGAATACATCCGGGCCGCCCGTGATCCAGCGCGGACTCCAACAACTCCAGTGCCGAGGCATAGGTCGCCACCTCATAGCCCGCGAGCTTCAGACGCCGTTCGATCGCGGTCCGAAAGGATTCGTCGTCGTCAACCACGTGAACGCGACCCGGCACCTTCAACCTCTCGCTCAGTTCCAGCGAGGACCAATGACGTCCTCTCGCTCTGCAAACTCTTCTTACAACAGTCTGAGGACCGAAATATCTGCCCGCAATGAGCCAAATCCCCGCAGTAGCGGCGCTTTCTCGCTCCGCGCACCAAACGCCAGGGCTGTCCTTTGGTACAATGAACCTAGGGACAATGGATTGAAATACCGCCTTGGTCGTAAATCAACCTCGGCGGGAGCGGAACAGCGCGGCGCATTCCCAGTAGCGAAGGTACTTCGCCGAACGGACCAAATTCGGCGATGAGCTGAGGACTTGGCCTATGTTTGTTCGCATCGCAACCGATTCCGCACCGCGTCCCAGCTCCCTCCGTGACCTCGGCATGACCAGCGATTCAAATGCGCTCGTCAGTTTAAGCGAATTTTCGTACAGAAAAGGCACCGAGATTTACGGCGAGAAGGAGCCGGCCGAATACGTCTACCAGGTCAAGGCTGGTGCGGTGCGAAGCTACAAGCTGCTGTCGGATGGTCGCCGGCAGATCGGCGCATTCCACCTCAGCGGGGACATCTTCGGGCTCGAGAACGGCGGGGAGCATCGATTCACGACGGAAGCGGTCGTCGACACCACGGTGCGCCTGATCAAGCGACAAAGCCTTGAAACGGTAGCCGAGAGCGATGCGATCGTAGCCAGAAACCTGCTCAGCATGACCACGAGCAATCTCCAGCATGCGGAAGATCACATGCTGCTGCTTGGCCGCAAGACCTCGCTGGAGCGGGTCGCGGCGTTCCTGCTCGAAATGGACAAGCGGCTGACGGCGGCGGGCGTCATTGCGCTCCCGATGTCGCGACGCGATATCGCCGACTATCTCGGCCTGACCCTGGAAACCGTCTCGCGCGCTCTGTCGCGCCTGCACGAACTCGGCATCCTCGGCTTCATCGGCAACACCCAACGGCAGATCGTATTGCTCGACCGGAACCAGCTCGCCAGCCTCGATCTACATCCTTGATCCGGCGAAGCGTCGATCGCATTGGCGAATACTCTGGAGCGCCGCTCTCCCGCATCCGCATTCATATCTGGCGTGAAGCTGGGCCGGGCGCTTCAGTCAGCCCGAGATGCTCGAGCGTCTTGCGCAACACCTCGAAAAGAATGGCGGCGGACCAGCCGAACAGCAGCACGCCGTTCATCGCGGTGAACGGGCCGATCAGCCGCCATTCGCGGACCGGGGTGATGTCGCCATAACCGAGCGTGGTATAATTGACGAAAGCGAAGTAGAGCAGGTCCGTGTCGGTGGCAGCAGCCTGGACGATGCCGTAGGCCGCAGCCCACATCAGGATTTCCAGCATGTGCGCGACCTTCAACACCACAGCGGTTGCGATCATGACGCCCATCAGATGCAATTTCGGTCGTTCGGTATGACGCAGACCCGCGCTGCGTGCGATCCCGACGGCGACGACCGTCACGAGCGCATGGAGCCCGATATTGATCACGCTGACCAGAGTGCCGGCGACGAACTGCAGCATCATGGCAACTCACCCGCCCTCAATTCACCCCGGACGTCCTGCGTCCTCACCGAACAATGCCAGAATGTCCGCCCGTCGGCGTGCCGCCGCGGTTCCCCTCGCAGGTCACGGCGGGGTTTGGAACCTAAAGTCGACGAGCACACGACACTCGCGCCGGTCGGCCATGGCGGCGGTTGATCTAGGTCAATGCCGCTTCAACGCCCGAGCTTCATCTCAATCGCGCTTGAGCCCGATCGACTTGACGATGGGAGCCAGGCGGGTCAGCTCGTCCTCGACGAGGCGTTGAAATTTGTCGGGGCCTGAATCAACGTCCGGCTCCAGACCTTGCGAACGATAGCTTTCCTGCAACTGCGGATCGGCCATCGCCGTGCGGGTTACCTTGGAGATCCGCTCCACGATCGTATCCGGGGTTGCCCGAGGGGCGAACAAGCCAAACCAGCCGGCATATCTGAGGCCCGGCATGCCGGATTCGATGACCGTCGGAATTCCCGGCGCGCCGCTCAACCGCTGTTCGCTCGTGACGGCGATCAGTCGCAGTTTACCCGCATGGTGCAACTGCAGGATCTGGCTCGACACCACCGCAATGACGGCGGAGATCTGGCCGCTGACCAGGTCGTTGGTAGCGGAACTCATGCCTCGATAGGGCACGTGGACGAAGTCTGTTGCGAGACCGGATTGCAGCCTGAACATCTCCCCAATGAGATGATTGCCGGTACCAACGCCCGGAGTGCCGTAGGAGAGCTTGCCCGGATTGGCTGTTGCAAAAGCTACCAGCTCCCGCAGGTCCTTCACCGGCAGGGAGGGATGAACCGCGAATGCAAGCGTGGTGGTGATCAGGCGATAGACGGCGCGGAAATCATGAACCGCATCGTAGGCGGGCTGCACCGAGGACAACGGAATCATCACCTGAGTGCTGCCATTGCCGAGCAGAAGCGAATAGCCGTCGGGGGCGCTCTGCGCCACCGCGGCGGAGCCGATCGCGCCGCCGGCGCCGCCGATATTCTCGACGTAGATCGGGCCCAGCAGCGACGCGATCCTGTCGGCCCAGGGACGGCCGATCTGATCACCAGCGGCACCAGCCGTATAGGGAATGACCAGCCTGATGGGACGGGAGGGATAATCGTCGGCGACCGCACAGCCGGGCCATGCAGCCAGTGCCGTGATACGTGCCGCCCTATCGAGCAGTTCTCGGCGTGAAAGGAGGGACATCTTCTGCGTATTCAGGACCGTGCCGATCATCATACACGAATGAAGGGCCTTGAAAATCCGCAGAGGTAGATCGCTGCCCTGCACCGTGCGGGCGACGAGCTTGGTCAAAGACCAGCGCGTCGGCCGGAATCGTCGTCTACGGCGTCTTGCGCGGGATCGACAGCTCGTCCGCGCAATGGATGCCGGGACTTAAGGCTCCGTCCGGATTCGGGACGTCGACCTCGGTCAGCAGCGTTCGTTTTCCCGGCTGCAACGCGGCAGGTGCAGCGCCTCAGAACTGCACACCGCGTGTCAGGGCACCGTCGACGACGAGGTTCGTTCCCGTGATGAAGCTCGCGGCACGGCTTGCGAGAAACACGACCGCGTTGGCCATCTCCTGCGGGGTCCCCATCCGCCCCGTGGGATTGAGCGCAAGCGCCGTCTTGTAGAGCTCGGGATTATCGTCCTTGATCGTATTCCAGACCCCGCCTTCGAAATAGGTGTTGCCCGGCGAGACCGTGTTGGCACGGATGCCCTTGTGAGCGAGCTGATTGGCGAGACCCTGCGTGTAGTGGATGATGGCGGCCTTGAAGGTGCCGTAGGGGCCGGCCGCGAAATCGACCTCGCGCCCGGAGACGCTCGATATGGCGACGATCGCACCGGCGTCGCTCTTCTCCAGATAGGGCATGGCCGCATTCACCAGCCGGACCGTGCCCATCATGTCGGTCGAAAATTCCCTCGCCCAGCTTTCATCGTCCTGCCCGATAGCCAGCGCACTCACATTGGCGACGACAACGTCGATGCCGCCGAGCTTTGCCGCCATATCGCCAACCCAAGCCTTCAGGACGGCAGCGTCGGCGACGTCGACCGCACCGCCAAAGGCCGCAACGCCCTTGGCCTTTAGCGCAGCGACCGTGCTCTCGACCTCAGCCAGATTGCGGGAGCACACGCCGACATCGGCGCCTTCGGCGGCGAACGTCTCGGCGATCGCCCGGCCGATTCCCTTGGTGCTTCCCGTGACGAGAACCTTGGCGCCCTTGAGTTCCAGATCCATGGCCGAATTCCTTTTCCTGGTTCAGTAATTGTTCGCGACCGCCTTGACCAATCCACGATAGCTGTGTGGCATGCGCATCGACACCAGATCTTTTCGCCGCACGACATTGGTCGGATAGACGCTGTCGAGATTGGTGGTGTCGACCAGCGCGGTTGCAAGGCCTGTGCCGCCGGCTGCGATCGCCTCCCGCCTCGGGAACGCGAACGTATCGGGGCCGAACACGCCGCTCAGCCCGGGATACCCGCGCTCGGGATCGACGACATTGGCAAAGGCGAAGAACAGATTGTTCTCGCCGGCACGAACGCGGAAATGATGCCAGTGATGCGGATCCGGACCGGTCGGAATCGGCGTTGGCTGCCCAACCTCCGTGCCGGCATGCGACGAACTGAAGCGCCCCTTGATCGCGGCGGGGCACGCGATGAGATCGCAGCCGCGCAGCGCCAGCACCCGCCCCGCTTCCGGGAACGATGCGTCATGACCGATCAGCAACCCGATGCGGCCGATCGGCGTGTCCACGACGGTCCAGCCGTCACCTGCGGTGGCCCAGCTTCGCTCATCGGCGGTGAGATGCGTCTTGCGATAGACCGAGACGTCCCCATCCGGCGACACAAGACAGGCGCTGTTGTAGAGCAGATCGCCGTCGCGCTCGGCGAGGCCGCACACGAGGTAAAGGCCGAGCTCGCTTGCAAGCTTGCCGAGGCTGTCGGTCGCCGGCCCCGGGATCGGTTGCGCAGATGTCGCTGGATCGGCAAGTCCCGTCAGCGCGAGCTCCGGGAAGACGACGAGCTCGGCGCCTTCGTCCTTGGCCTTGCGCGCGAGCGCTGCGATCTCCCCGAGGTCTTGGTTGGCGTCATTGCGAGGTGCAAATTGCGCGACACTGACCCGCGACGTCTTGCCGGTCGGCCACGGCTCATGGCCGTACAGACCAAAGAAATCGCGCGGATTCCAGCTGAAGGTGTCGGTCAGCAGTGCCGGATAGAGTTCCGGACGGCGCTGCGCGAACACGGTCTCGCCGAGCACGCGGCGCGCGCGCGAGGCGTCGAGGTCGACTTCCGCCAGCAGAACGCCATCGCCCTTGTCGAGCACGGCTGTGACCTGCCCGTCCGGCGCGATGACGCAGCTGCCGCCGCTGAACTGCACCGTGCGCTCAAGTCCCCATCGATTGCTTTCGATGACGTAGCAGCCGTTTTCGAAGGCACGGCTGATCCAGTACGGCGCCGGCGTCCGCTCGGCGAGCCAGTTCGAGATGTGGCAGATGACGTCCGCGCCGCCCAGCGCCATCAGCCGCGCGGTTTCGACGAAATGGATGTCCATGCAGATCAGTAGTGCAATGCGTCCGATCGGCGTCTCGAACACCTGGTTGTGCAAATCGCCCGCCGCCGCCCATTTCGGCTCGGAGATATAGGGATGGGTCTTGCGGTGGCGGCCGACGATGCCGTCGGGCCCGATCAGGACAGCCGAGTTGAAGTAGATGCCATCCTCGTCGACCTCCGGCATGCCGACCACGATGTAGCAGCCGTGCTTGCGCGCCAGCGCGGCAAATCGGGTCGTGGTCGGCCCCGGGACCACCTCGACGAAGGGCGCGACCTCGGCGCGGTCGAACCAGCAATAACCGGTCGTGCCCATCTCCGGCGTGACGATCAGCTTGGCACCGGCCGCGGCCGCCTGTTCGCAGAGTTCGAGCAGGCGCGCGATGTTGCGCTCCTTCTCGAACATGGTCGGCTCGAACTGGACGGCGGCGACCTTGTGCTTGGTGGACATGATCCGGCTGACCTCAAACGAGATAGGACTTCTTGATGGAGGCGCCGAGCGTATACTTCGGGTCCACCATATTGCCGACTCGCATGCGTCCGGCCTGGGTCAGCAGCATGTAGGCGTCGATCTCGTCAAAGCCGTAGTCCGCCGCCATCCAGCGGCACAGCTCGCGATAGGCGATGCGCGCGGCATCCTCCATCGGCCGGGCCGAGCCGATGGTCATGATGAAGTCCTTGGTCTCGAGCCGTGGCCAGGCAATCGTCCAGCCTTTGATGAGATCGACCTGGACCGTGGTCACGGTTGGATGCTCGATCGCAACGCCGCAGAGCTCGCCGTCCCCCTGCGCGGCATGGCAATCGCCGAGATAGAGCAGCGCGCCCTTGGTGTTGACCGGCAGATAGACGATGGCACCGACGCCGACGTCCGGCAGGTCCATGTTGCCTCGTAGTAATCAGGGACGAGCGAGGAGATCGCCTCGGCTCGACGAGGTGTAGCAGCCGACCACATGCCGAACGCCGGAACCGAGCAGCTCGAGGCTGAGCGAACGATAGCTCGCAAGGTCGCCGGACGGGTTGACCACGACCGGCTCCAGCGCAATGTCGTCACGCCCTGCATTGATCTCGCGAAAGGCGAGCAGCGCACCGTTCAACATCGAGCGCGCAACGACGCTGTAGGATCCCGTCGTCGATAGCATCACGCCGATCCGATAGTTCGTCCGCGCCATCACTCGTTCCAAAATAAAAAGGCGCCCACCGGCTGTTAAGCCGAGGGCGCCCTCGCCGCCAACCGAGCACGCCATCAGCGTGATGTTGGAAATGATTGAAGCTCGCTGCGTTGACGGGCCGAACTGCCCAACGCCTGCATGATACGGTCGTTGAGATCAGTTACGAAGTCAAGCGCGTTATTGCAGCGGAAACTGCCGCGATTCTTATCGTGATGTAGCAGAACTATGCAGCCGAACAGCGCCCGCCGTCTCGATGCGGCGGAGACCACAGGGCTCGCCGCACGCCCGGCTTCCAGACCGGACGTGCGCCGTCGAAAGCTGCGAGCAGACCGCCTGCCAAGAGGCCCGCGCCCGGTCGAGGGCAGCGGCTCTTGCCGCCGCGAACGACGGATGTCTCTGCCAGCTGTCGGCTTCGTTGGAGCGAGTGAACTTCAGCAGCCCCGAGCCTCGTCCAACATCAGGCCGCTTCTGCACGATCTCATCCTGGGACCAGGTCCAAAAGGCTCCGGGATTTAAGAATTTGGTAACGATACGAACGTGCTTGAGCGCGTTAATGCAATTCGAACGCCGCCGGTGTCTAGCCCGTAACGACCCTGCTATAAAGCGTAGCCACGGCTCGATCGACTTCGCGAATTATCCGGTTTCCCTGATTGCGCATGAACAAGCTCACCAACAGTCTCGACATCGTCATCGAGCAGGCGTTCGACTTTCTGTCTCCGGAATATGCCGAGTTGTTCGATCGCTCGGCCGCCACGGCGTTCCAGCATCCGATCTGGCTCCATAGCCTCTACACCAGGCTCGCTTCGGATGCGGGTGCGACACCTCTGGTCGTCGTGGTCCGCCACCGCGCGACGGGCGCCCTTGCGATGGTGCTGCCCTTGCTCCGGATCCGGCGCGGTCCGATCCGGACCGTCGAATTCGCCGACCTCCGCGTCTCCGATTACCTGGCGCCGGTTTGCAACCAGGAAGTGTTTTCGCAACTGCTCGACGACGCGGACGCATGCGCCGAGATTCGGCGCCTCGTTCGACCTTTCGATCTGCTCCGCATGACCAAGCTGCCCGACGGGCGGCTTCCGATCGAGAACCTCCTGGCCGCATCCCGCCGCGTATCGATGGACACCAACGCCTACGCGACGGTGCTCGTCGCGCCGTTCGAGCAATGGCGGACCAGTGCGATCGATCGTTCCTATCAGAAGGAGCTCGCAAAGAAATATCGTCAGCTGCAGAAGAAGGGCGCGCTGAGCTTCTCATGCTGCAACGACAACGCCTCCGTGCTGGAAGCCCTGGATGTGATGAGGAAGCTTCGCGGTCCACGCTTTCAGGCGCAAGGCGACGGAGATCTGCTCCAGCGTCCCGAGTATTTCGGCTTCTATTCAGACGTGGCCCTTCGTGGGCTCGGCGCCTTTGTGCGCCTCTATGCCATGAAGATGGACGGCGAGGTG
>LNAP01003718.1_pt1 | contig 15048 bp, 17 predicted proteins | sample 602601 | NCBI WGS metagenome assembly LNAP01 (sample SAMN02440304, study PRJNA202911) | soil metagenome | biome: Subtropical and temperate rainforests or woodlands; isolation source: soil samples (1 kg each in a 20% v/v slurry with milli Q water) were... ...
CTTCCAGGATTTCGATGTCAGTGAGCTGTCGTTTTCCAGCTACCTGGTCAAGCATGCGGCCGGGCAATGCCCGTACATCGCCATCCCGGTGTTCCTGTCTCGCGCATTCAGGCACACCTCAATCTATGTCCGTAAGGACAGAATTCGCCGCCCTGAAGATCTCAAGGGCAAGCGCATCGGGATCCCGGAGTATCAGCTGACCGCGAATGTTTGGGCCCGCGCCATCCTGGAAGAAGACTATGGGGTGAAGCCGTCGGACGTGACCTGGGTACGGGGCGGTATCGACCAGCCCGGCCGGCCCGAAAAGATCAAGTTGAAGCTGCCGGCCAGCGTGAAGATGATCGATGCGCCCGCCGATACGACCATCTCAGACATGTTGGACCGAGGAGATATCGATGGCTTCATGGCGCCGCGCGCCCCGTCGGGTAATGCCCGATTCAATCCCAATATCGGTTGGCTGTTCGACGACCCGACCGAGACCGCAAAAGGCTACTACCGGCGAACCGGAGTTTTTCCGATCATGCACGTCGTGGGCGTGAGAAAAACGCTGGTGGAACAGCACCCCTGGCTGCCAAGCACGCTCTTGAAGGCCTTCGAACAGTCCAAGCTTGCTGCGCTGGAAAAGCTGTCCGACACCTCGGCCACCAAGGTGACCTTGCCGTTCGTGGAGGAGCAACTGAAGGCGGCAAGATATTGGGCCTATGGCGTTGAAAAGAGCTTACCCACGCTGGAGGCATTTACTCGGCATCATCACGCGCAGGGGCTCTCGGAGCGTCAGGTTGGTGTCTCGGAACTGTTCCATCCCAGCACGTACGAGTCCTACAAGATATGAAGGCGGGCGGGAGGCAATGCTTCCCTGCTCAAGGAGGCAATCATGGCAGATCCCACGACCGATAATGCGACATTGATGTCGCTGAAAATTCTTGCTACGCACCAGGCCGCAAAAGGCATACGTTCATTCGAACTCGGACGCGAAGATGGAACCGGCCTACCAGAATTTTCGGCGGGTTCGCATATCAAAATTCAAGTCCCCAACGGAGAGTGGCGGAAATATTCGTTGTGTAACGATCCCTCCGAACGCCAGCGCTATGTCATTACCGTGAAGCGAGAGGCGCAGGGTAGAGGAGGGTCGGTCAGCATGGTCGATGAGGCGAAAGAGGGCGATACCGTTTTGGTCGCGCCGCCCGATAACGCCTTTCCTTTGGTCGACAATCCGGGATCGCTGACGTTCATTGCCGGGGGCATAGGAATCACGCCCATCTTGTCAATGATCCGATCCTTCGGCGAGCTCCCTCCCGCGCCTTGGAAGCTGTACTACTTGAGCCAAGCTGCGGAGACAACGGCGTTCCTCGGGGAGTTGGGCTCGGACCGGTACCGTTCGAATGTCAAGATACACCACGACCTCGGCAATCCGGACGCCTGCTTCGACCTATGGCCAATCCTCGAGAAGCCGAACCGAGGGCACGTATATTGCTGCGGGCCGAGGGGTCTGATGGAAGCCGTGCGCGATATGTCGGGTCATTGGTCGCCCAAGCGGATCCATTTTGAGAGTTTCTTAGAGGGCGGGGGAAAGCGGCCTGAAGACAAGCCGTTCTTGGTGGATCTCGCCAAGTCGAACAAAACTCTTGAAGTGCCCGTGGGCAAGTCGATACTGTCGGTATTGCAGGCTGCGGACGTGCGTGTCGGCTATTCGTGCGAAAGCGGGACGTGCGGGTCCTGTCGGACGCGGATGCTCGAAGGAACGGCAGACCATCGCGATATGGTGTTGCTTCCAGAAGAGCAAGAGTCCCAGATCATGGTTTGCGTTTCCCGAGCCACGTGCGAAAAGCTGGTCCTCGATCTGTAGCCGAACCCCCAATCATGAAAAACGGAAAATTGCGTATCGGCGTGGTCGGCCTGGGGCGGGCGTTTTCGTTGATGCTTCCCACGTTCCTTGCGGATTCCCGGGTCGAACTCGTCGCAGGGTGCGACCCGCGCGCGGCGGCCAGGGATCAGTTCAGCCGAGATTTCTCCCGGCCTGCCTACGAGGCGGTGGAAGCGCTGGCCGCTGACCCCAAGGTCGAAGTCATATACATCGCCAGCCCGCATCAGTTTCACGCGCGGCATACACAGATTGCCGCCGATCATGGAAAGCATGTCCTGGTGGAAAAGCCGATGGCGCTAAGCCTGGCCGAATGTGATGCCATGATCGACGCCTGCGCGCGGGCCGGCGTCCATCTGCTCATCGGTCACTGCCACAGCTTTGACACGCCTTATCTGAGAGCGCGGGAACTGGTGCAATCAGGGAGATTCGGCGCCGTCCGCATGATCCATGCCCTGAACTTCACGGACTATATCTGTCGGCCGCGCAGGCCGGAGGAACTACGGACGGAACAGGGAGGCGGGGCAGTGTTCAGCCAGGCCGCGCACCAGGTCGACATTGTGCGGTTGTTGGCGTGCCAGGAGCCTGAGCGCGTGCGCAGCGCCCTGGGTAACTGGGACGAAAGCCGCCCAACGGAAGGGGCCTACAGCGCGTTGATGTGGTTTCACGGCGGTGCATACGCGGCATTGAATTACAACGGGTATGGCCATTTCGACTCCGATGAATGGATGGGGTGGACCGGCGAAATGGGGTTGCCCAAGTCGTCGGAAGACTATGGCGCGGCCCGGCGGCGGTTGAAGTCAATTGCAGGCCCCGCGGAGGAGTCCGCGCTCAAAAATGCGGGCACATATGGCGGGAGCGCCTATACGCCGCCCAACCGGCAGGCGCCCAGCGTGGCGCGCCATCAACACTTCGGACCCTTCGTCGTGTCGTGCGATAAAGCGGATCTTCGGCCGCTTCCGGATGGTATCTACGTCTACGAAGACGACAAGAAATACCTCATCGACATCGAGCCTCCCCTGGTTCCAAGAGCCGAGGTCATCGACGAACTCTATGCCGCCGTTCATGCCGGGCAGCCATGCTTGCACGGAGGGGAATGGGCCCGGCGCACGCTGGAGATCTGCCTTGCCATGATCGAGTCGTCCCGAGTGTCGAGAGATGTCGTCTTATCCGGGGTTATGCGCGACGTTTGATCTGTGACAGCCGGCTTAAGACCGTTTCGGGTATCATTTTTAGCCATCTAAGTACACGAAACTTCTTATAGCCAATGACTTCGAAAGAAACCAGGACAGTCCTTGACCACTGGCGCGAGGCTGTTCCAGACGATAGGCTTGCACACCTGATTAAGGATGCCACGCGCGCTCTTGTCCGGGGCCTGCAAGTCCGCTTGTCAGACTACAACGTGTCGTTCGGTCACTGGACCTTCCTGCGAATCCTCTGGGAGGAGGATGGCCTGACTCAGCGGGAGCTGAGTGAGCAGGCTGGGGTAATGGAACCAACAACGTTCTCCGCGATGAAGGCGATGGAGTCGCTCGGTTATGTCGAACGTAAACATCTGCCGGGGAACAACAAGAACATCCATATCTTCCTGACGCGAAACGGCCGCGCGCTCAAGAAGAAGCTGGTACCGCTTGCGGAAGAAATCAACGCGATCGGCACACGCGGCCTGACCGAGGTCGAAATAAAGACCACGCGCAAAGTGCTACTCGCAATCATTACCAACCTGGCGGAAGACGAAGCCGCCCTCGAGAACGCCGAGCGCAAGGTACCCTCGACCCGGGAGCTGTCCCGCCGGATATCATCGGCCGAGTGAGCCGCCGCTAATCGATCCACGCGCCCAGGCAAGGTGTTTGGGCTGGATTGATCTCGTCCAGCCCGAGTGCTGCGGCGTGCATCGCTGTTGCAATAAAGTTAGATCTCTAATATTCTCGTTCATGGTCAACCCAGCGCCGCTTGGCGTTCCTGGTGTTGGCGCAAACAATGGATGAGACAAAAATGGACTTGCTGTCCCAGGTGCCGTGGACTTTCGCAGGGATCCCAGAGCTTGCGCTTCTGGGATTTGCCGGACTTGCTTTTTTTGGGGCAGGCGTCGTCAAGGGAACCCTGGGGGTAGGGCTGCCGCTCGTCGCGGTGCCGCTATTGTCGCTAGTGCTGCCGCCGCCCACAGCGATCAGCCTGCTGGTGGTTCCCGTGCTCATCTCCAATCTTTGGCAGGCGTGGCAGGCCGACAAGCCAGTAGGGTATGCCATGCGTTTCAAATGGCTGTCGCTGAGCCTGCTGGTGAGCACGGTGGTATCCGTCCGGTTGTCGCTCGCGCTTCCCACCGAGGTCTTGAGTGTGCTTGTGGCCGCGTCGGTCATCTGTGCGGTGGTACTGATGATGTACAAGCCGCAGGGTTCGATACCGCCTGAACGGGAGCTTCCGCTTGGAATTGGGGTGGGCGTCCTGGCGGGCATGATGGGCGGACTGTCGTCCATGACAGGCCCTTTCATCATCACGTACTTGCTCGCGCTCAAGCTACCGCGGGACGAGTTCGTGGGCAGCATCAGCATCATCTACCTGTTCGGGATGATTCCGCTTTACCTTGCGCTTGCCTACTACGGTCGCCTTGGTTTGGTCGAGACGTCGATGTCGTCGCTGGCTCTTGCGCCGATGGCGCTGGGAATGATCATGGGCCGGCGAATGCGCGCGTTCCTCAGCGAAGAGGCCTTTCGACGAGTATTGCTGGGCTTCCTGGCTTCGGTGGCGGTGCTGCTGGTTTCCAAGGGGGCTTGAGCAATCCGCCCTGCGATGTCCTCGCGCGGGCTCCCCTATCTGTGGCGCTGCTTTACCGATGCAGGGGGGCTGCGGCAGGCCGGCCGCAGCCTGCCAGGATATCTGCGGCTAATCGTCGTGCGACCGTGTCATGCCCGATGACATTGCCGGGCTGTATCCCGGTGTCACGTGGACATCGACGACGACGCTACCCCCGGCGCGCACGATTTCCACGGCGTTGCGCAAGACGCCCACCAATTCCGCCGGCTCGGAGACAGGGCCAAAGCCGGTAAGGCCTTGCGCGCGGGCCAGCCCTGCCAGATCAGGCGCAGGATCATCGATGCGTTGCCCGATCCACCGGTTCTCGATAGGCCGGCTGCGATCCCGCGCGACGCGTTCCTGGTGCAATTCGTCGTTGAAGAAGGATCGATTGTTGGCGACGATTATCAGTAATGGAATTCTGGCGTTGGCGGCGGTCCAGAGTGCGGACACCCCCATGAGGTAGTCGCCGTCGCCGATGATCGCGACGGGAAGCCGGCCGGAGTCCTTGAGCCCCAGCGCTGCGCCTACCGCCATGCCTGGCCCTGACCCGATTCCGCCGCCGCCGTCGTAGCCAAGATAGTCGAGCGGGTGGTCGAAGTCGCAAAGGTCGCCGGACCATCCCAGCGGCAGGCGGATCAGGCTCATGTCCAGCTCAGCGGCGGCCGCCTCGACATCGGCGGCAAGCTGAGCGATGGAAATCGTGTCCGACTTTGAAATCTGGCTGCGCGGATATGGGCGCTCGCTGGAGGAGGGCCGTTTTTCCGCTTGGGAAAAATCAGGGTTTTCGACTACCGACGCCACGAAGGTGTCAGGGTCGCACAAGAGGGTGAGATCTGTCTGGGGCAGGGCCTGGTGATCCATGGACCAGCCGTTGTGGACGTACTGATCCAAAGACACGTGGACGACGCGAGCATGGCATGCAGCGTCGCCAAAGGCCTGGCCCAGTGTCCCTGCCAGGTCGAGCCAGTCCAGGCTGATGATCAGGTCGGCTTGCCTAAGTGTCTCCGCGGCCTGGTGAGAGAGAAAGAACCCAGGGGCGGCGGCATGTGCGCCGTGCGAGGTGGGAAAGGCAGCGCCAAGTTTCAGATCGGTCAAGACCAAGGCCCCCCAGCTTTCCACGAGCCGCACGCGCTGCTCCCAGTCGGCGGTTTTTCGAGAGACTCGCCCCATGAGGACGACGGGTCGCCGCGCGGCCCGGACCCATTCCATTACTTGGCGCACGTCCCGCGCCAGCGGCCGCCCGCCCGCGGGCTGGGGGTAGCGGGTCCGGTCCAGCCGAGGCAGCCGGTCATTGACCGGCGCTTCCTGTAGCGCCGCGTCGAAGCAGACGTAGGTGGGGCCTTGCGGCGCCGTGTTCGACATCATCACCGCCCTGGCGATCGCCTCCTGCGCGGCTTTGGGCGATGCCGGCTGCGCATCCCATTTGACGAAATGACGAACCAACGCGCCCTGGTCCTGCGCAGTGTGTATCCAGTCGATCCAGGGACGGCGTTTCGCTGCGTCTACGGGGCCGGTCGCTCCCAGTACGAGGACCGGGGTGCGGTCCGCCCAGGCATTGAAGATGGCCATTGATGCGTGCATCAGGCCGACGTTGCTGTGAACAATGGCGCCGCACAGATCTCCCGTCACTTTGGCATAGCCGTGCGCCATGGCGACGCCGTGCTCCTCATGCAATACCAGTAGCATTTGCGGCTGGTGGTTGCCCAGGTGGTTCACCAGACTATCGTGCAGCCCACGAAAGCTTGCGCCCGGGTTGACGAAGAGATAGCGGATGCCGACGTCTCGAATCGCGTCGGCGATGACGTCGCTTCCCCAGCATCCACTTTCAGACGGAGAGGGCACGGGCACATCGCGACGAGGGTAGTCCTTGCTCATATCGAACTCACATTGATGATCTTGATCGGGTGCGCAGGCACGGGCGGTGCTCTGGCGGAAACGCAGGAAGGCTTAGCGGCTTTCCGCCGAGATTCCCGCTTGCTTGATGACTTGGCCCCAGCGCTTGAGGTCTTGTGCCGCAAGTTCGCGAAATTCCTCGGGTGTGCTTGTCTTAGCTTCGATGCCTTGTTCGGACAGTGACTTTTGCACGCTGGGCTTCGTCAGGACCGCGCGGGTGTCTTGATTGATCTTCTGCAGAATTCCGGCGGGCGTGCCGGCAGGGGCAGCCAGACCCACCCATATGTCGCTTTCGTAGCTCGGATATCCGCTTTCGGCGATGGTGGGAACGCCCGGCAGCAAGGCTGAACGATCCTTGCTTCCGAGCGCGAGCGCCCGAAGCTTACCGGCTTGAATGTGGGGCAGGACCGAGTTCAACGGCGCAAACAGCACGTGGACCTGGCCCGCCAGAAGATCGGCGGTGGCGGGGGCCGCGCCCTTGTAGGGGATGTGCGTCATGCTTATGCCGACGACGCTGTTGAATAGTTCGGCCGAGAGGTGCTGGGGAGACCCGGCTCCCGAGGAGGCGTAATTCAATTTGCCGGGGTGCGCCTTGGCGTACGAGACGAGTTCCTGCAGCGATTTTGCCGGGACCGAGGGGTTGACGACCAACACAACGGGAACCGTCCCAAGCAAGGTGATCGGGGCAAAGTCCTTGGCCGGATCGAAATTCTGCCGGTACATGACAGGATTCACGGACATCACGTTGTTGGCGGCGATGAGCAGCGTGTACCCGTCTGCCTGAGACCTGGCGACGAATTCGGCGCCGATGTTGCCGGCGGCCCCAGGCTTGTTTTCAGCGATGACGGGCTGTTCCCAATTTGCGCTGAGCTCCTGGGCGATGACGCGGGCAAGGACGTCGTTGCTGCCGCCGGGCGTGAACGGAATGACCATTTTCACGGCCTTCTCAGGGTACTGCCCTGTGGCAGCAGCGGGCGTTGCGGCAAATGAGGCACAGAGCGCGCAGAGCACGGACGCGATAGTGATTTTCATGTCTTCCTCCTCGGCTCGCATGGAGCCTTTATGTTTTTTTCGGTCTGCGCCAATCAGGCGAAGTAACGCCCTGCCATAAAGGTTGGTGGAATCTCGTTGTTCTCTGCCGAATAGCCATCGAAAGGGCGGCCGTCCATTCCAATACGCTGCAGGACGTCCACGTCCGGCGAAACGGCCGTGCCGATTCGAAGCAGGACCAACGCTTCATCGTCGAACGCCTGGAATTTGTAGAAGCTCCCGGCGGGCAGCAGGACGCAGTCGTAACGCCGCGCCTCGTGCACCTCTCCAGCGGGTCCTTCGAACCGCGCCCCCCCCTGCAGCACAACAAACACGTGGTCTTCGTTGGGATGGGCGTGCAATTCGTTTTCGCCACCCTCGGCGTACGTCTTGAGGACGACGCTCAGCATGTCAGTGGCGCCGAGCACCTGATTGGTACGGCCCGTTGAGGGAAGCGGGGCGGTCAGATGGAAGAAGCTCGGCGTCTTTTTCTGGGCAAGCCGCAGAATTTCGGCTCGCCAGTCATCGGCGCTGTTAACGATAGGAGCGACGGGCCGGCTTCTGGTTTCTTCAGGGGTTTTCATCGACACTCTCCAGGGGTTACGCGGCCCGATGGCTGGGCACCGCCTTCAGGTAGACGTTCTTCTCCTTGGAGAAGCTCAGCAGTTCTTCAAGGCATTCCTCTCGTCCCAGGCCGGACTGCTTGTGACCGCCAAACGGGGTGCCAAGGAAGTGCTTCGACGTTTCGTTGACCCACACGTAGCCAGCCTCGACAGTCGCGATGCAGTGCTGGGCGTGCCGCAGGTCATGGGTCCAGATCGAACAGGTGAGGCCAACGGGCAGGGCGTTCACGTCCTGCAGCATCGCGTCCTCGTCTTCCCACTTGAGCACTGATAGAACCGGGCCGAAGATTTCTTCGGACGCGATGCGCATGTCCTGCTTGACGTCCACGAATACGGTGGGCTCCAGGAAGAAGCCGCCTTGAAGCCGAGGATCCGCGGGCGGCTTGCCGCCACACAGCAGACGCGCTCCTTCCTGTTTCCCAAGCTCGATGTATTGGCGGATGCGATCGTATTGCGCACGGCTGATGATGCAGCCCATGGTGGTGGCTGGGTCCGTCGGGATACCGGGGACAAACGCCTGGCAGTGGTCGATGAGGAGCCGGCTTACTTCGTCGTAGATGTCGGCGTGAATGAACGCTCGGCTCGTCGAGCCGCAGGATTGACCGCACCAGGAAAAATTCATCCCTGCGACGACCGCGGATGCGACCGTGGCAGGGTCGACGTCGGGGTATGCGATCAGCGCATTCTTTCCCCCAAGCTCCAGCAGTACGGGCTTTACGGTCTCGGCGGCGGCCCGGCCCACAGCGATCCCCGTTGCGACGCTCCCTATGACCGCAACGGCGGCAACGCGCGGGTCCGACGCCAATTCCGCTCCTACGTCCTTTCCGCCAGGTATCACATTGAATACGCCGGCGGGAAACAGGCCCTCGGACAGCTCTGCGAGTCGCAGCGCAGAAACGGGCGCCTGCTCCGGCGGCTTGATGATCAGCGAATTCCCGGCTGCGAGCGGGGCGGCTGCCTTGCCAGCGGAGAACATGAGGGGATGATTGAAGGGAATGATGCGGGCAACAATGCCCAAAGGCTCACGCACCGAAAACGAAAATTCGCCTGGCCCCATGGGCACAGAATGCCCCTTCATCTCAGTTACCAATCCGGCAAAGAAGTCAAGTTGCGATGCGGCAATTTCAACGTCCATGATCAAATCGCGCCACGGATTTCCCCCCGTCGCTGCGTCTATCAGCGCAAGTTCCTTGGCGTTCTCCCGAAGACGTTGGGCAAAGGCGCGAATCGACTTGGCGCGTTCCAGGGGGCGGATGGACTTCCAGGCCAGGAAACCGGCATGCGCGGCGGTAATCGCGCTCTCCACATCCGCGGTCGACCCTTGCGCGACGTCACAGATCTTCCCCCCTGTCGCGGGATTACGAATAACGGAGTAGCACGCGTGCGCTGGGCGATGCCACGATCCCCCGTAATAGAGATCGAAGTTCGAAGGCATCGCTGCGTTCAGGCCTGGTATTTCCTGCGCAACATTGGGTGAATCAGAGTTCATCAAGCTTCCTCTTTCAAAGACGAGCTCGTCCCTTGCCATTCCTTTTCGGGACAGGTAGGGATTCTTGTGCTGTTGAGCGCTGAGGGCTCACGATGGTCGATCCGTAACGCCGGATCTTGATGATGGACGGCAGCTAGGGAGGCCGGGCGCTGGGCGGGCACATGGGATGTCTCCTGATCGTGAGCAACGGAAAGGGCCGGCCCGTCTTTGCGGGCTTCAATCAGAATACTTAGATCGCTAATGAAAAGGATACTGGTAGATGCCCTACGGCCTTCACGTACATACCGTGGACATTTCGCTTGCGGATGCGTCACCGTTCAGGCCGGTACGACTCCCGTTTGAATCGTGGCCATGGTGTTTGCCGAGTGTCTCCCCTTTGGCCGCTGTGCGCGCCCGCGCCGGTAGGCCCGCGATCTCACCTGTGATTGGCGCGAGGGGCCCTGGTGAAGGGTGTCGCCAGGCATGTCGCGGTGGTGACTGGTGGGGCGAAAGGGATCGGGGCGGCAACCGCCCGGCGGCTGGAGTCGGGCGGCCATCATGTCTTCATCGGGGATCTGGACGGCCCGGCGGCCAGCGAGGTTGCGGCGAACCTCGCTCATGCGAGCGCGATCAGGTTTGACGCGAGTGACCCGGCCAGCATCAGGAGTTTGTTTGATGCGGTCAACGCTCAGTTTGGACGGTGCGACATCCTGGTCAACAATGCCGGCATCGCCCATCCAGGCGCTTTCGAGGACTATCCCGTGCATCGGTGGCAGCAGGTGATGGCGGTCAACCTGAATGGTCCCATGCTGGCTTGCCAAAAGGCGCTTCGCCTGATGAAACAGCGCGCCTGGGGCTGGATCGTGAACATCACGTCAATCGGTGGCGACCGGGCGAGTGTCTACCGGGCGGCCTATGGCACGCCGAAGGCCGTGTTGGGCGCCTTGACCCGGCAGATCGCCACGAGCTGGCCGGCGCAGGGATTACCGCAAGCTGTGTCGCTCCCGGGCCTATCGATACCCCCTTCAAGCGCGCGCATCATCCTGCCGATACGCGGGCGGAGTCCCTGCGCACGATTCCCGCCCGGCGCTATGGCGAAGCGGATGAGGTCGCGGAAGCGGTGGCGTTTCTGTGCGGTGAACATACGGCGTACATCACGGGTCAGACGCTCGCGGTCGATGGCGGCTTTCTGGCGGCAGGCCTGCTCAGAAGCTTGGTTGCCCGTAACGCGCACACCACCAGCGAAAACGCCGGTGACGGCTGTCTCCGGCTGGGATAGTAGAGGTGATGGCCCTCGAAACTGGGACACCAGTCCTCCAGCACCCGGACCAGCCGGCCTGATCCTGGGTAAGGCATCAGCTCATCGTCCGGCAGCAGCGGCAGGCCCAGTCCGGGCCCGGTCGCATCGATCTGGGGCTGCGTGGTGTTGACGATCAACGGCCGTCCACGCGGACGTCGACGTGTTGGCCACGGCGCTCGAAATCCCAGACTACAGGTCGCCCGAACTTCGCATCCACTGGTTAATGCAGGCTTGCTGCATGAGGCCCTGGCACCTTGGCGTGGGACGGGACGCAAAATACTCCGGCGATCCCACCGCGGCTAGGCGCAGCGGTGGGCCGCTAGGCACGGCGATCATGTCCTTGTCGGTGGTCTTGCCCATGCGCAAGCCGGCGTCGTAACGGTCGGCCACGATGTCCCGGAATCCGTAATTCTCGTCGAATTCGAGCTTTGTGCCCGGGCATCTGGCGGCACATTCGACAGCGTAACTCTCAATGACAGTTCTGCCCCTAATGTCTGCTTCTGGCCGAGGCTGTGTGGAAACTCCTCTCGCCCTAACGACCACAGCGAGTTCACCTGGATCGCAACAACTTGGGACGGTCTGGAGGTACCAGGATTCTGTGGACACCTTATTTCCGCTTGCTATGCGCAGACTCAAATTCGTTCGGACTAACTTCGCCGAGGTAGCTGTGTCGTCGCACGGAATTGTAGAAATCATCAATGTATTCCGCCAAGCTCGAACGGGCAGCGTCTCGGTCGGAGTAGATATGCCGTTTGATGTGCTCCTTCTTCAAGCTGCTAAAGAAGGACTCGGCTACAGCGTTGTCCCAACAGTTTCCCCGCCTACTCATGCTCGGTTCAAGGTGATTTACTTTGCAGAAGCGCCGCCAAACATCACTGCCGTACTGAGTGCCTTGGTCTGAATGGATCAGCGTGCCCCGAGGACGCCGACGGCCAAGTAAAGCCAACCTTGCCACGTTCGAATGTAGGTGATGTCTGTCACCCAGGCCTCGTTGGGCTTCGAAACGGTAAATTTTCGCTGCAACAGGTTGGGGATGAGCGGTGATGGCTTGGGTGCCGGAATATGTCTTGTGCGATATCCATGCAACGCCCGCAAGCCGTTCTCTCTCATGAGTCGCGCCACTTGATGCTTACTGCACGTCTCTCCGCGCTCTCGCAAGTCTTGCAGGACGCGGGGAGCGCCGTAGATGCCATGGCTAGCCGAGAAAGAGGCACGAATCAGACGGAGAAGCCGAACGTCCTCCTGTGTCCGATCAGAGATTGGATTACTTAGCCAAGCGTAATAGCCAGCACGCGCCACGCCCAAAACCCGGCACATAGCCGAAATGCTGTACTCATCGCTGTGGGCTTCAATGAACTTATACGCTCGCCTAACTTTGCTTGGCGTCTTGCTCGCAGACATAGATCATCCCCGATCGGTTCAGATACTACTCTTGTCCACAGAACCTTGGTAACTCCAGTCTTCACTTCGATCTTTCGGCGCAAGACTCCCTAAAGGCCGTTTGAGCGGCGCGGATACGATATGAAGTGCGTCATTGGACATGAAGGGAGCCCCCATCGGCAGCATCGCTTTTATCGTTTGCTGGAAGCCTAGGATGCGCATGACCCGCTTGAGGTTATAGGCCGGTACATTCAAGCTCATTTCCGTGCTCACATTGTCCAAGCGACCAGTTAGGAAGTGTGTATCGCCATCCAATGATTGAACGCGATGAACACATGTTCCACCGTGCGCCGCCGCACCTTCATCGCTTCTGGCAGTCGGTCTAGACGGCGCTGCGCCGCCTCAAACACGGCCTCATGTTCCCATCGACTGATGCGCCGATACGCGCTAGGTGTGCATCGCTCCTTCATAGCGCATTGTGGGCAGGCACTACTCCAGTAGCGCCGCAATTGAAGACCATTCTCCTCCCGCGTAACCCGGTGGCTCGCTGGCCCGCAGGGCACTGGTACTCACCGCCCTTCGCGATGTATATGAAGACCGAACGGTCGACGCGGCCTTCGGCCTTGGCATTGGAAGTCGTCGGCTTGGGCAAGATCACATCAATACCTGTCTCTGCACATGCCTTGATCTGAGGCGCGCTGTAGTAGCCACGATCGGCAATCGCACGCAGTCGCTTCTTGTCCATCGCCTCCCGCGCGGCGTGTGTCATCGATGCCAAGGAGTCCCTGTCATGTCCTCGGTTCGTCACTTCGTGCGCGACGATCAGATGGTGCTTGGCTTCGACCACCATCTGTACGTTGTAGCCGACCATCCCCGAGCCCGGCCACTGGTAGCCATCGAGCGGGCATCCGGGTCAGTCACCGACAGTTGACCGTCTGGACTATCTTTGAGCTTCTCCTTGACGTCATCCGGCGCGTGCATTTGCTTGCGCAGGAGCTCGATCTTGTCGTTGAGCCGATTGGTCCTGGCCTCGATTTCGACAGGTTGCGTTCGGTCCGCGGTGTCGAGCACCGCCAGATAGCGGTGGATGCTCTCCTCAATCTGCTGCTGACGTTTGTCTATCTGGGCAGCCGTGAAGTTCTTGTCGCGCGTGTTGACTGCCTTGAACTTGCTTCCATCAACGGCAATCACGGCTTGCCTGAATAGCTTGAGATCTCGGCATACGGCAACAAACCGCCGGCAAACGTTGCGAATGCCCGACCCATTGTCACGGCGAAAATCCGCGATGGTCTTGAAGTCTGGCGCCACACGGCCGACCAGCCACATCAGTTCGACATTGCGTTGGCACTCTCGCTCGAGTCGACGACTGGACTGGCCCCGAATTAGGTAGCCGTAGATGTAAATCTTCAGCAGCACGGCCGGGTGATACGACGGGCGCCCGGTAGCTGCTGGCGCCGCCTTCTCAAATCCCAGCGATTCCAGGTTGAGCTCGTCGAAGAATGCGTCGATTATGCGCACCGGGTTGTCGTCGGCGATGAAGTCATCCAGGCATTCCGGGATCAACGCCACCAGCTGCCGGTCCTGACCTTCGATGAATCGGGGCATGTCGACTCCCGGGATCGAGATACCAAACTCGATCTAGATCACCGTCGCGGCGTCAAAGAGTTTTCACACAGCCTCGGCCGGAAGCTGACGACTACGGTAGTCCGCTTCCGGCCGAGGCTGTTTGAAGACCTTTGCGCCAACTCGTTACGCTCAATTGCCGCGCTGGACGAATCCGCCGCCCCGGCACAACTGCACAATCTCGATAGATGCAGACCGGCCTACGTTTAAGGTTAGTTGGAGCTTCGGCGGTTCCCAAGACCAAAAAGCGCTTTTTCCCATGAAATACCAGCCCTTCGAAATGAGAAGATCGAAAGTGTTGAAGTATCAATCCGCGGTCAGCTGGCGCTCATCGATCAACTTGGACCACCGCGCCGCATCGTGCTGGATCAGCGCCTCGAGTTCCTGCGGCGTGCTCGAAACCGGAGAAAGCCCCTGCGCCTCTAGACTAGCTTTCACCTCAGGATCGTGCATGGCCTGCGCAATTCCCTGGGTAACCTTGGTGATCACCGCCGAAGGTGTGCCGGCCGCCGTGCTGAGGCCGATCCACAGCGAGGAGTCGAAGCCGGGCACGCCGGACGCGTCTACGGTAGGCAGCTCCGGCAGCAGTGAGGAGGGCTTTAGGCCACTGACTGCCAATGCCTTCAGTTGGCCGGTTTTTACGAAGGGCATCAGGCTGTTGGGAATCCCAAACATGACATCTACGCGGCCTGCAGTCAGGTCGCTGATCGCCGGCACCGCCCCTTTGTATGGCACGTGCACCATCTCGATGCCGGTCAGCGACTTGAACAACTCGGCGCTCAGATGATGCGGCGTCCCGATGCCGGCGGACGCATAACTCAACTTTCCCGGATTTGCCTTGGCATATGCGATCAGATCCTTCACAGAATTTACCGGCAATTTGGCATTGGTCGCCAGTAGGATCGGTCCAGTCGCCATTAGCGACACCGGAGCGAAATCTTTGATCGGGTCGTAGCCCACGCCGGTCTTCTTATAGATATACGGATTCATCGTCAGCAGGTTATTTGGCGTGACCAGGAACGTATAGCCGTCCGGCGCGGAACGTGCGACCTGCGCCGCGCCCAGGTTGCCGCCC
>LNAP01003480.1_pt1 | contig 15047 bp, 7 predicted proteins | sample 602601 | NCBI WGS metagenome assembly LNAP01 (sample SAMN02440304, study PRJNA202911) | soil metagenome | biome: Subtropical and temperate rainforests or woodlands; isolation source: soil samples (1 kg each in a 20% v/v slurry with milli Q water) were... ...
CGGCAACTTCGCCCACGACACCGGCGAAGGCAGCATCAGCGCCTATCACCGGGAAAACGGCGGCGACCTGACCTGGGAGCTGGGCAGCGGCTACTTCGGCTGCCGCACCAGCGACGGCCGTTTCGACCCCGAACGCTTTGCCGTGCAGGCGCAAAACCCGCAGGTACGGATGATCGAAATCAAGATGAGCCAGGGCCCCAAGCCCGGCCATGGCGGGATCCTGCCCAAGCACAAGGTGACGAAGGAAATCGCCGAGACCCGTGGCATCATGATGGGCGAAGACTGCATCTCGCCGTCACGCCACAGTGCCTTCTCCACGCCGATTGAGCTGATGCACTTTATTGCCCAGTTGCGTGAATTGTCCGGCGGCAAACCCGTGGGCTTCAAATTCTGCCTGGGCCACCCGTGGGAGTTCATGGGCATCGCCAAGGCCATGCTCGAGACCGGGATCCTGCCGGACTTTATCGTGGTCGACGGCAAGGAAGGCGGCACCGGCGCCGCCCCCGTGGAGTTCACCGACCATATCGGCGTGCCCCTGCGTGAAGGTCTGTTGTTTGTGCACAACACCCTGGTGGGCCTGAACCTGCGGGACAAAATCAAACTGGGCGCCAGCGGCAAGATCGTCAGCGCCTTCGATATCGCCAGCGTCCTGGCCATCGGCGCCGACTGGGCCAACTCGGCCCGGGGCTTTATGTTCGCCATCGGCTGCATCCAGTCGCAGAGCTGCCACACCAACAAATGCCCGACCGGCGTGGCCACCCAGGACCCGTTGCGCCAGCGCGCACTGGTGGTACCGGACAAGGCCCAGCGCGTGTTCAACTTCCACCGCAACACCCTCAAGGCCCTCGCGGAAATGCTCGCGGCGGCCGGCCTGGATCACCCTTCGCAGTTGTCGGCCAAACACCTGGTACGGCGCATGTCGGCCACCGAGATCAAGCTGTTCTCGCAGTTGCATGTGTTCCTCAAGCCAGGGGAACTGCTGACCGGTGAAGTGAACGGCGAGTTTTATTCGCGGATGTGGCAAATGGCGCGGGCCGACAGTTTCGAGCCCCATGAAGTAGAAGCGGCTTAAAGGACAAATGTTGTGTTGAAAGTGATCGCCGAAGACTTTATCAAACCCGAACACCTGGAAACCGTGCGCCCCTGGTACGCCGAACTGGTGGAAAAAACCCGCCAGGAACCGCTGTGCATCGCCTACGACTTGTTCGTCGACCAGAAAGACCCGGGGCACTTTGTGTTTATCGAGCAATGGCCCGACCAGGCCGCGCTGGATGCCCACTGCCAGACCGAACACTTCACCCGGCTGGTGCCGCAGATCAACGCGTATCAGGCCAAGCCTTGCCGGGTGTTGTTGATGGATGGGTTTTAATCCCTCATTGAAGAGGCGGTTTCTGGCAGCCACTCGCCAACGGGCAAATAGCCATAAGCTGGGCTTTTTCCTTACCTACCCTATAGGTGCCAAGCAACTGCCAATAGGCAGGAAGCTTTCGCGTGAGGGTGCCACGGTCCTGGGCATCAATCAGCCAAAGTCGGCCTGAGGCCGTTGTGAGCAATTCCAGGTCATCGACATAGATCTGATCGGCCTTGTCTTGAATCAGTGTGGAAATCTGATACCCGTTGGGACGCCCTGATGTGCCATCCGCGTTTATTGGTGTGTACTGCATCGCAGGGCGTTCGCTCTTGAGGTAATAGATCATGGACAAGTGCATGAAAGGCTCCAGCACCAACACCCCGTCTCCCGGCTGCGAAGTGTGGTCAACATAATCGGCCAGCGCGCCCAGCTGATTGTTTTCATAACACCACGTACACGTCTTGTTATACACATGCCACAAACCATTCAACTCAAGCAGAATAACCGCTGACAAACCGATGACGAACGCCGACTTACTTCGTGTCGACACGCCCTCCAGCGCCATTGCAATGACGAGAGGCAACGCCAGCCCGGCAAATAAAAAATAACGTGGATACAGCAGCGGCCAAAACAATGACACCAGCATGATCGCCGCTATCGGGCACCATACATACACAACAAGAAGTGCATTATTTTTTCGATCACTTGCATCCCACAGACAAATAGATACGGACGCTATCCACACCACCAAGGCCAGGCCATAACCCCCCCAGACAGGCACCTGCTGACCTTCACTGAAATTCAGAAAAAACCAAGTCAGCTCGACCAACTCCTTAATACCCGGCTGGGCGATCCAGTCCAACCTCGAATACGTCAATTGATTTAGCAGGCTGGGCAACCAGGGTAAAAAACAAATCACAATCAAACCATTGGCCAGCCACCAACTACGACTCCACAGGTACTTATATTTTATCTGTCGAGACGTTGCCAGAAGCGAAATATAGGCCCAATGGGACAATAGGCATAAAGCCGCAAAATAGTGCGTATAAAGCCCTGCCACCATCAGCAGGATGTACAGGGCGAGCGGAACTTTACTCTGCGGACGGTCAAGCCAGTAGATAAATGCAATCGTCGCGCCCAGCATCAAAGCCCCCAGGAACGAGTACATACGGACTTCCTGGCTGTAGCGAACGGCCGCCGGAAAGATCGCCAATAATATGCTTGCCAGCATTGCCGCACGTCGAGGGAGCAACAGGTGCGACAACCAGATCCCCAGCGCCACCGAAACAACCCCAAAAAACACACTCAGACTGCGGGCGGCAAAAGCGCCATTACCGAACACCTTGATCCACTCATGCAACATCAGATAGTACAGTGGCGGATGAACATCACGGGCCGTATGAAACAGAATTTCAGAAGGCGGCTTCATACTCAGCAGCAGGCTGAAAGCCTCATCAAGCCATATACCGGTTTCAGTCAACTCGGCAAACCGCACCCCCACTGAAACCAACAACACAAAAAAATAGAACGCTATAAGAGCCAGGGAAATATCAATTTTTGTTCGCTTCGAGTTATCAGCAACGCCCATAGCCACCCCGTCAAATTGACTCATCTGGCGTCTCCTGGTTCTTCACTACATTGGCGACTACATACCGCGGCCTATGCTTGGCTTCCATATAGATCCGCCCCACATATTCCCCCAATATGCCAATCCCGATCAGTTGCACACCGCCTAAAAACAGAATCGCCGTCATCAGCGACGGATACCCCGGCACCTCATTGCCAAACAGTAATTTGGCGATGATCAGATACCCCGCGTACCCCAGCGCCAATAACGAAATACCGGCACCGATGTAACTCCATAACCGCAAGGGCAAGGTGCTGAACGAAGTGATGCCCTCCAGCGCCAGGTTCCACAGTTTCCAGGCATTGAACTTGCTGTGGCCGACCACCCGGCAAACCCGGTCATATTCGACGATCGCCACGGTGAACCCGGCCCAGGACAGTACGCCCTTCATGAACAGTTGCTGCTCCGGCAACGCCTTGATCACGTCCACCACCTTGCGGTCCATCAGGCGGAAGTCGCCGACGTTTTCTTCGATATGGGTGTAGGCGATGCGATTGAGCAGGTGATAGAACATCGAGGCACTGTGGCGTTTGAGGTAGCCATCGCTGGAGCGATCACGACGCTTGGCCAGGACCACATCGGCGCCCTCCTTCCATTTCTCGATCAGGCGCGCGACCACTTCAACCGGGTCTTGCAAGTCGACGTCCATGGGCACCACCGCCTCACCGCTGGCGTACGCCAGGCCGGCAAACAGTGCCGGTTCCTTGCCAAAATTGCGGGAAAAGTTGATCAACACCACATCGCTATCGGCCAACGCGATATCCCTGGCGATATCACCCGTGCGGTCGGTGCTGCCGTCATTGATAAACACGATCTCGACTTCGTGATCCTGCAACGACGGCTCCTGGCGTACGGCCCGGTAAAACAGGTGTGTCGCCTGCTCCTCATTGAACAACGGCACGATCAGCGAGAGCCTCATGGGGCGGACCTGCGGAACACCCAGTACTTCGATAGCAGGAAACCGCACACCAGGCTGACCAGGGAAAACACCACCACGGTGACCAGCCCGGGCAAGCGCCAGCGATCCGCCAGCCACCCCACCGCCAGGCTCAAGCTGCCCAGGCAGAAGATGAACAGCAGGTAGCGGCCCAGCGAAGCCGCCATACCAAAGGTGAAAGTGGCATTCACAAAAAACGAAAAGGTCGCCGCCACGCAAAAGGCCAGGAAATTGCTGAAGGCCTGGCTCAGATCAAAGGCGGCCCGGAGCACGAAAAACAGCTGCCAGTGGATCACCGTATTGGCGATGCCGATCACCGTGTAGGTGGAGAACCCCATCCATAGTCTGCCCATGCCACCATCGCGCCTCGTTGCCCATCGCGGTCGATGGGCAAGCAAGCCATGCCGACAAAGCCTCGTCTACTGTCAGAACTAACAGGTAGGGGCGGTTATGCGACCGGCGGTACAATTCCATCCCGAAATTGAGACATTCCGTAATATCCATCCTTTGCAATTGCTTACAAATACCGCCAACCTGCGCCCGCCCGACGCGCGGCAGGATCATTGCCGACACCCGCGGGTCAGTATTTAACCCACTGTTCAAGAGCCCGAGCCATGCTTAACGGACGCGACCCGCGCATCGACTTTTTTCGAGGCCTGGCGTTGATTTTCATTTTTTGGGATCACGTGCCTCACAACCCCCTTGGTCAGATCACCCTGCGTAACGTCGGCTTCAGCGATGCCGCCGAAGTCTTCGTGTTCCTCGCCGGCTACGCCTCGATACTGGCCTACAGCAAAGTGTTGCAGCGCGAAGGTTTTTGGATGGCCAGCCTGAAAATCCTGCGCCGTACCTGGGTGTTGTATGTGGTGCATATTTTCTTGCTGGCGATGCTGATGGGCATCGTCTTCTTCGCCAACAGCAAGGTGGAGACCCGCGACCTGGTCCAGGAAATGGGCCTCACGCACTTCATCACCAACCCGCAGCAAGCCCTGACCGATGAATTGCTGCTGCGCTTCAAGCCCAACCTGATGGACCCACTGCCGCTGTACATCGTGTTGCTGCTCGGTTTGCCGCTGGTGCTGCCGGTACTGGTGCGCGCGCCCCTGGCGGTGGTGGCGGTGTCGGTGGTGGTGTACCTGCTGGCGCCCAAATTGGGCTGGAACCTGGCGGCGATTGCCGATGGCGTGTGGTACTTCAACCCGGTGACCTGGCAGTTATTGTTCGTGCTCGGCGGCGCGGCGGCAATCCGCGCCGGGCAGCCCCATGCACCTGAGACCCGGCCGTTGCAGCGACAACCGCTGTTTCTTGCGGCCGCCGCCTACACACTGCTGGCCGGCGTGATTACCGTGTCCTGGCGCTGGCCCGAGATCCACGATGAGCTGATGCCCGCCGCCTTGAGTAACCTGCTGTACCCGATCAGCAAGACCGATCTGTCGCCGGTGCGCCTGCTGCACTTCCTCGCCCTGGCCTATGTCACCGCCAAGCTCCTGCCCGGCCGCGCCTGGACACAAAACTGGCTGGCGCAACAAAGCTGCCGCATGGGGCGCTATTCCCTGGAAGTGTTCTGCCTGGGGGTCTTACTGGCGCCGCTGGCGGATATGCTCAACGCCCAGGTCGACGACGCCTGGCCGATGCAGATATTCAGTGCACTGCTGGGCCTGGCGTTGATGGCTGGGCTGGCGGCATGGCTGGAGTTCAACAAGCAACTGAACCTGGCTCGGCGCAGTGACGAACGCCCCTTAAATAGTTAGCCCCCGAGCCTGGGTGCGGGCTGATTCCATCTACCTTCCACTTATCGTGAAAGGTAGAGCACATGCCGACTCATCAATTACTCAACGGCCTGTCTGGCAATCTGCAATCGAGTACCGCCTGGGCCCAACAACAGGCGCTGGAGCTGATCCAGCGCAACGTTCTCCAGGCCCTCGATGGCCTGGACACCCAGGAAAAACAACGCTTTCTGCAGCTGCAACGCGACGCTCTCGCAGCCCTGGCGGCGGTTGAAACCGAGAAAGAGCGAGTGGTCCGGGCCTTCAAGACAGACAGCCTGATGCAGTTGCGCAACCGGATCGGCGGACGCGACCCGCAGTTATACCGCTTCGAGACCACCTATCTGGAAAAGGTCGAGCATGCCTTGCCCTGGGATCGTCAACCGGGCAGCCATATCCGCGTGCCCCGCCGCTCCGATAGCAATCTGCGCGAAATCGAACACATCAAGAGCATGACCTTGTGGGAAGCCGCCTGCGTGAATTTCGGCTTTACCTCCGCCATTCGCCAGGACTCCGGCTACAGCCTGGTGGACGCCAGCCGCGTGGTCGGCCCCGATGGCGATCGCAGCCTCAGCGCCCGGGCGTTCATCACCATCGCCCGCGAGCTGGACCTGGGCCACCAGTTGCAAGTAAAGATCAAGGCCGCACTCGGCGAGAACGGCACGCTGCGCCGGTTGATGAGCGAGGCGGCGCTGGCACTCTTGCGGTTCGATGCGCTGGACGCCTGGCGCAACCGTGCCCACAACGGCATGACCCAGGCGGTATACGACAGCCTCACGGCGTTGATCGAGGGCAACGGGCCGCCCCTGGTCGTCGAGAGCCTGAGCCTGACCTCCGGCGTCACCCCCGTGATTGCCGTGCCCTTTGTGCCCTGGCAGAGTGCGATTCCCGTTCCGTTGCTGCTGATCAGAGTGGCCAGCCTCGCGGTGCTGTCCTATTTCCCCTTTCGCCCCGGCGGCGCGTTCCGCTACCACCGCGACGCGCGCTCGGCCGAGGCTGATTTTCGCCAGCAGTTGCTCGACAGTCACCAGCAAGGCGACCTCGGCTGGTTTTCCCGCCAATTACCGCTGGTAGGCCTGTCGTTGTTCCGGCCGTTGCTGACCCAGGAACCACGCCCCGAGGGCATGAGCTGGCTGGCCGGGCTTCTGTATGACGGCTTTCACAAAGCCTTCCCGGAACAGACGCTCAACGACATTCATTTCGCCACCGACCCTGCCACCGGCCCCACCGAAACCCTGCTGCAAGCCCTGACTTATCGCCAGATCCAGCGTTGCCAGGCCGATATCGACACCCTCGCCAACACCCGCTCCGAAGCCGACTGGCAAGCGCTCAAGGACGCCACCGCCGCTATCGCCAACGAAGTCCTGCAACTGTTGCTCACCCCCCTGCCCGGTGGGGTCACGGGGATGAATCGGGTCATGCAACTGGCGGTGCTCGGCAGCATGACCTACAGCGTCAGCGCAGGTCTGGATGAGGCCATCAAGGGCGACGCCAGCGGCTTCGCTTCGACCCTGACCGATGTCGCCGATCTGGCCGTCAGCGGGCGCTTGATCAGCGTTGCCGGCAAAGCCCATCGCCAGCGCATGCTCCACTACCTGCAACAGTTGGGTAACCCGCGCAAGGTCACGCGCCCCGACGGCGTGGATGAATTGTGGAAACCCGACGCCCGCCACTACGCCCATGACCAGCAATACCTGCTCGAAGGTAAAAGTGCCGATGCCCTGTGCGTGTTCACCGTACAAGGCAGGCAGTACGTCAAACTGCACCACGAGCGCCAGACCCTGGTGGCCGAGGTCATCCACGACCAGCACAATCAGCGCTACGTGCTCAAGAACAGCCGCAGCGCCTACAAGCCTGCGATTGTGTTTGCCCCGCAGTTGCAAGCCTGGACCTTCGACTTGCACCACACCCAAGACCTGTCGGATACGCAGTTGCTGCAACAGATGCTGCACAATGGTTCGTCGATCATCTCCCCGGTCGACCTGGAACGGATGCTGCGCAGCACCGCCACCTCCCGCGCCATCCTGGAAAATGTCTGGCGCGGCGCACCGCCCCCCCTGAACCTGATCGAAGGCGTGCGGCGCCTGCAGGCCGATCAGGTGATCCAGCAGATTATCGAACACTTCCACGAAGCCGGTTATTTGCCCCCCTATGGCGATAGCGTGGTGCTGTGCCTGCTGACCCAACTGCCCGAGTGGCCCGCCGCAGTCCTGTTGAGCATCAGCGACCCACAACGCTCAGTGATCGAAACCTTTGGCAAGACTGAACAGCGGGTGCCTGGGCTGACGACCCTGACAATCGTGCGCAACGAAGACGGCAGTTACCAGGCCGAACGTCATCGCGGTCAGCCGCGCTACCGCGCCGCCCCCCTGCTGGACCTGGTCATCAGCCTGCAGCCCGACACCTCGCAACTGGGCCTGACGGAGCAAGCCGATGCCACCCCCGCCCAGCGGATCATGGCAGTGCGCCGTGCCGTTGTAGACCTGGCACGGCGCGAACGCACGGCCTTGTTCGCGGCCCTGGTGAACTACGCCAGTTATGAAAAAAGCGAGCAACTGCCGCCCCCCTCTGTCCGGCGTTTCTTGCCGGTCAAGGCAGCAGAGCCCCTGGTGGCCGTCACCCCGCTGCTGAAAAAAATGCGCGACCTCAACAGCCCATTGTCACCGGCACTGCTCCAACGGCTGTTGGAACAGCATCCACTGACCCCAAGCCAACAACAGGCCTACCTGCGTGGCGGGCTTTTGCCAACGGCCTTTTATGAGTTGTTGGACACTCACCGCACCGCCCTGCGCATCGACGCCGCCATCGACGCGCTGTATCACCCCCGTCAGTTCAACAACGACGCCGATCAATGGGCCAGGGAGTTCGCTTCCGCCTTGATACAGCAACGTCTCAAACGCAGATTCGTCATCACCGAAGTGATCGCTGACACCATCGCCAGCCCTTATGTCTCCAGCGGCCCCGACGACCTCACCGTGGAACTGCGCCACTTCGGCGAAGGCGTCTACGAGGCCTATGACATGCGCAATGCCGGCACGATTGCCGTGTCACCGGCGGTGGACAGCTTCTACCTGGCCATTGGCTCAGTGCTGCAACCCCATGAACGGCAGCTACTCAGCATGAGCAGCGAAACCGATGCCCTGGGCCTGCGCGCTACCCTGGGCGACTACATGAGCAACCAGCGCGGCCCTTCAGGCTTTGTCAGGCTGGCCAACGGTTCGCTGGCGCAATACGAACACACCCTGTCCTTGCCACACAAACTGCAGCTCGACGCCCTGGGCCTGCTTCCCCTCAGCGGCGACCATTACCTGCCCCTGTTTGGCTCCTGGTATCGGATCATCTATGACAGACGGGTATTCAAGTGGCGGCTCATGCATCCGCAAAAGGTCGGCGTCGACACCCCGACCCTGGAGCACAACGGTGAAGGTGCCTGGCGCCTGTCCAGCGAGAACCCGATGAGCTGGGATGACCACAGCCTGCTCTATCGCCTCGGCAGCGACCACTACGCATTCCCCAAGGATATGGCCACGTCCATTCTCGCCCTGACCGACACCCCGCCCCATGTATTGCGCCAGATACACCGTAGCAATCGGGCATCGCCGCCGCTGCTGGCCGATACGTGCAAGCGCTTGCGCATCGACCAGGAAATCAACCGGTTCATCGAGGCGATGTATGCCCTGCCCAGCAACCCTTTCGCCCGTCCGGACCTGCAATTGCTGGTGATTACCAGCCTGCCCGGATGGCCCGACACCCACGTGTTGCAGATTGTCGACCGCGATAATCGCGTCACCCACCAATACCCCGAGCACCAGCGGCCCGACAACCAGGTGGTGACGGTCACCGATGCGCAGTTCAAAAGTGCCCGGCTGCTCGAGGCCATCGTCCCCCACGATGACGTTATCGAGGGCCTCCTGGGGCAGGTCCCCAAGACCACCGAGCAGCGTCTGGTCCAACTGGTCACCCGGATCGTCGAGTACACCGAACGGGAGCGGGCGCAACTCCTCAAGTCTTTGTACCGACGCAGCGAGTCCGGCGGCACCGAGCAAGAGCGGCGTTTCAAGGCCAAACACCCGGAACTGCCCACCAGCACGGTCAAGGCGATCCTGGGCCAGGCCTCGTCACGGGAGCTCAGACAACTGCATAAGCACAACCAATTGAGCCTGCGCCTGGCGGAACAGGCGCGCACAAGTGCCCACGACTTGCGCCTGAACCGTGCGTACGAAGGCCTGTATGTGGATGCCTGCGCCAATGCCGACAGCGACCGGATCACCCTGTACCTGCTGCGACTCCTGCCCGCCTGGCCGAAAACCCTGCGCATTGATATTCGCGAATGGGACAACCAGGGACGCTTGCTGGAAACGGCAGGGCATCTGGTGGGGACATCACGCAAGACGATCGCCAGGACCAACCGGGGGTATCAGGCCTATGACCAACAGGGCGAACCGCTGGGCCAGCCATCGAACAGATTGCTGCGGGTCATTCTCAGTACCTTGTCTGCTGCCGAGCAGAGCTTGCTTCAGGTTGACACCCAAAGCGGTATCGCCGAGCTGCAGTACCAGCTTGCCGAACTGGCCTTCGCCCGCCGTATTGAAATCAAGGGTCTGCTGGACATCCCACACCTGCAACCCTGGATGCAACCGGCGATGGGCGTTGACCGTTCGTTCCTGGTGTATCCGTTATGGCAACGAATCTGGCCTTTTCGCGGCCCCCGGCCACCGGACCTGGTGGCCAAGGTCCAAGAGCTGTACCACCATTTCAACAACGACGATGCACGGCGACTGCTGCAGTCATTGAACATGAGCGACCCAGAAAAACTGCTCGAGCTGGAACGCCGCCAGGCGGAGTATCAGGCCATGGATGTGGAGCTGTCGCGCTGGAGTGAAACCCTGTTGCCGACCGACAACGAGCTCAACGATCCCCTGGGCATGAACCGCGGAAGGCGACGCCATATTGCCTACCAACTGCGCAGCGCATGGCGTCAGGAAAACGCTACGTTTTACATCGCCGGGCTATTCAACGTGCCCTCGCTGGAGTTGCAACTGGACGACGAAGGCTTGCCTCCTGCGTCATTCCTGACGGGCACCACCGGCTTCAATCACATTGAATACCTGCGGATTTCCGGCAATGCGTTCCCTGCGACAGGGTCGGAGTTTCTTGGCAAGTTCACCCAGCTCAAGGCATTGCGCATTGATTGTCGCCTGACTGAACTGCCCCAGGCGATCACCGACATGACCACACTTACCCACCTTGACCTGAACGACAACGACCTGCACTTGACCCAAGAGTCTGTGCAACGCCTGGCAAGCATGGTCAACCTGCAGAAACTCGATCTGAACGATAATCCGGACCTGACCCTCGTACCGGATGTCAGCCGGATGCTGCAGATGAATACCTTGCACCTGGCCAATACAGGCATCACTCAGTGGCCCATCGGCGCCAGCGCCCTGCCAAGCCTGACAGAACTGCACTTGCAGGCAAACGGGATCACCACCATCCCTGAAGAGGTTTTCACCAACCCATGGCTGCAAACTGCCAATCGCAACACCCTGCTCCATGAAAACCCGTTGTCCGCCGAGACCCTGGCGCGCATCGACACATACCGCCTGGATACCGGCATCCGCCTGGGCGGGCAACTTCGCACACCGGCCCATGCTCCCGTAGCGGCATACGACCTCGACACCTGGCTGACAGGCGTCGCGGCACAAGACGTGCCCGCCCGCCGAGAGCTGTGGGAACAGTTGAAAGCGAATGAAACCGCCAGGGCCGATGATGTGTTCCGGGTGCTGCGTGACCTGAAGCGAACCCACGCCTATCGCCACACGGCATCGAGGGCGCGCCTGACCGAGCGGGTCTGGACCTTGCTGATCGCCATGGGCGAGTCGACGCAACTGCGCAACGCGGTCTGCCTCAATACCTATGGTTCAGGCAATTGCGGCGACAGCGTCCTGTTGGCATTTACCAACATGGAGCTGCATCACCGGATCCATCAGGCCAAGCAGCAGCCAAGGAGTTACCTGGCCGACAGGGCATTGCTGGAGCTGGCCAAGAGCTGCTTTTACCTGAACCAGCTGGATCACTTTTGCGACCGGTTTATTCTTGAGCGCGAGCAGGCAGGGCTTGAAGTCGACCCCGCCGAGGTCACCGTTTACCTGCGGGACAAACTGGCCCGTGAATTCAACCTGCCGTTTTATCCACTGGCGTTGCTGTACACCGTGGATGATTACGTCACCGACGAGGTGGTCAATGAAGCGCGCAGGAGTCTGCGGGCACTCGGCCAGTCACCGGCGTTGCAGGAAGCAATCTTGATGACCGACTTCTGGGTCGAGTATCTGGCCAGCAGCGAGCCGGAAGCGTTTTTCACCGTCAAGGGCACCATCGCTTACAAAGTCGGCGCGCTGAATCAGGAGTTTCCGACCAAGAACTCGGATGAGTATTGGACCCGCCACCAGCAACTGCTCGACGAGGAAACGGCCGAACAGAACCGCCTTGTGCGTCAGTTGACCGAGGGCACGCAACGGACGTTGATGCACGTCTGAAGCGCGACTGGCCTGCCTGTGAAGCAAACAGGCAGGCCAGGGGTCAGGGGATTACGCCGAACGTTGCGCGCCAAGACCGTCCTGGGTCGGCTGCAGCTTGAACACGTAGAACAGCACGGTCAGGAATACCAGGAACACCGGGCCCACATACAGCGCCACGCGGGTATCCGGGAAGTAAGCCATCAGGCCCACCACCAGTACCAGGAACGCCAGGGCCAGGTACGAACTGACCGGGTACAGCCACATGCGGTACTTCAGGGCCTTCTGTTCGGCCGGGCTCAGGCTCTTACGGAACTTGAGCTGGGCCAGCAGGATCATCACCCAGGTCCAGATCGCACCGAAGGTGGCGATGGAGGTGACCCATACGAAGACCTTGTCCGGTACCAGGTAGTTGGCCAACACCCCCAGCAGCAGGGCGAAGATCGACAACAGCAGGGCCTTGCGCGGCACGCCGTTGCTGGAGGTGGTACCGAAGGTCGCCGGGGCCTGGCCGTTCTGCGCCAGGCTGTAGAGCATGCGCCCGGTGCTGAAAATCCCGCCGTTGCAGGACGACAGCGCGGCGGTGATCACCACGAAGTTGATGATGCCGGCAGCCGTCTTGATGCCAAGACGCTCGAAGGTCATCACAAACGGGCTGCCCTGGGTGCCGATTTCATTCCACGGGTAGATCGACAGGATCACGAACAACGCGCCGACGTAGAACAACAGAATGCGCCAGAACACCGAGCCGATGGCATTGGGGATGGTCTTCTGCGGGTTCTTCGCTTCACCGGCGGTCAGGCCGATCATTTCCACGCCGAGGTAGGCAAACATCACCATCTGCAGGGACATCAACACGCCCTGCACGCCATTGGGCATAAAGCCGCCGTGGGCCCACAGGTTGGAAATCCCCAGCGCCACGCCGTCGTTGCCGAAACCAAAGGCAATGATGCCGACACCGCCGATAACCATGGCAATGATGGTGACGATCTTGATCAGGGCGAACCAGAACTCGAACTCACCGAAGGCTTTTACCGCGATCAGGTTGATCGTGCCCATGCTGATCAGAGCCGCCAGGGCCCAGATCCAGCGCGGCGTATCGGGGAACCACACGCCCATATACACGGCAACGGCGGTGATTTCCGCAACGCAGGTCACCAGCCAGAGGAACCAGTAGTTCCAGCCGGTAAGAAAGCCCGCCAACGGGCCGAGGTAATCCTGGGCATAACGGCTGAAGGAACCGGCCACCGGGTTATGTACGGCCATCTCACCGAGGGCGCGCATGATCACCAGGATCGCCAGGCCACCAATGATGTAGGACAGCATGATTGCCGGGCCGGCCATCTCGATGGCCTTGGCCGAACCGAGGAACAGACCGACACCGATACAGGCGCCGAGCGCCATCAAGCGAATATGCCGTTCGCCGAGTTCGCGTTTGAGCGGACCGCCTTGAGCGGTCTCGCCATGGGGCAGATGGTTGCCAACAGGCATAGGGGTACAACCTCATTTTGTTATTGGATATGAACCACCGAGTGTCCGGCATCACGGCGGATCGCCACGACGCCCTCCTGCCAGGCTGCCTTTTGGGCAAACCTGCCTGGCCCTAGAAACCGGGCCCGCTCAGCGGGGGTGCAGTATAAAAAGCCATGAGCAGGGCTTTTCACTCAATAAACAGCAAGATTCAGCGAGAACTCTCGGCAAAAGCGCCTTTTACGGAGGAGCATCACCTGGGCAATGTAGGAATTGCCTTCATTAAACGGCGGCGAGTATTGCACAAGGATGGTGCACAGTCATGCCCCTACCTTTGGCGGATTTACCTGCGGGGATGGCTCTAGGACGGGCCTTCCCTGCGGTGTGCTGGCGTGGGGGCTTGTCCCCTTGCCTGACCACCGCTCGCGGTGTTTGCAGACATTCAGAGGGCTGGCTGTAAACAACGGGTATGCACACCCACCCAAACAACTGCACAGGAGAGATAGGTAGATCCCCCCGCACCACGCCACGTGCATTCGGCCAAAATCTCACACTCCACACAAATCCTTCCTACACGCCTACCAGCGTCTAAGCTTCAGACAAGTCCGATCAATCTGCGTGAATGGATCAATCGACTATGGGTGCTTCGTGGCAAACCAATTCGGCCAAGGCTGCGGTGCCAACCGACAGCCCGGATGAACAGCCACCGCCCCAAAAGCCCCGCAAACGACGCTATGCCTGGCGTATGTTGTGGTTGTTGCTGGTAATGGGCCTGATCGCGCTGGGGTTTGCCGCTTCCCGGGAAATGCGCACGTCCAAGTGGCAGGCGCGGGAGTTCAGTCGCCTGGCGGCAACCCTGACCTACAGCGTGCAGCCCGGCCCCAGCGATGCCATCGTCTACCCCGGTGCCGGCCCGTTCGATCAGCGCCTGGGCTACAGCGCCCTGGGTGACTTCTTACCCAGGCTGCTCAAGCGCGATTACCTGATCCAGTCCCAGGCGCGCTTCTCCGACGCGCTGATGAACCACACTCGCCACGGCCTGTTCGTGCCCTATGCCGAGAAAGTCCAGGCGGGCTTGTCGATCACCGATTGCCGTGGCACCGCGCTGTACCAGTTCAGCTACCCGCAGCAGCTCTACCCTTCCTTTGCCGATATCCCGCCACTGGTGGTCAACAGCCTGCTGTTTATCGAAAACCGCGAGTTGCTCAACCCCGCCCAGCCCCAGGCCAACCCCGCCGTGGACTGGCCGCGCTTTGCCAAGGCCGCCTGGTCCCAGGTCGCCAAAGTGTTGCACTTGCCCGGCCAGACGGCGGGCGGCAGTACCCTCGCCACGCAATTGGAAAAGTACCGCCACTCCCCCGACGGGCTGACCCTGTCCGGC
>LNAP01003481.1_pt1 | contig 15045 bp, 14 predicted proteins | sample 602601 | NCBI WGS metagenome assembly LNAP01 (sample SAMN02440304, study PRJNA202911) | soil metagenome | biome: Subtropical and temperate rainforests or woodlands; isolation source: soil samples (1 kg each in a 20% v/v slurry with milli Q water) were... ...
TGCCTCCCAAAAAACGGATGCCGCCCCTATGACGGAAGGACGGTACTCCGTTGTTGTTCCCATTCGCTTCGCGTGACGGCCATCAGGACAACGTCATGAAAAGTCCCGTCCGCGTAGTGTGCCTCCCGCAGCAAGCCTTCCTGGCGGAAGCCGCATTTCTGTTTGGCCCGAATCGAGGGTTGATTATAGTGCACCGCGTAGGCATACAATCGGTGGAGATTCAAATCCTGAAAGGCATATTCCGTTAATAATGCGATCATTTCCGCGCCGAGCCCTTGCCCCCATCGGCTCCGGTCGCCCACAACGGTCGAACCGATTTCCGCATGCCGGTCGCGATAGTTGATTTGATATAACCCGATCATGCCGATCGGCGTCCCGCTCATCCCGTCGACGGCAATGAAGATTTGACGCAAAGAGTCCTGTAAATACGCGTCAAACCATTTAAGCTGACCGGATGCCGGAATCATCGATTTGTCAAAAAACGAACGGCGCACTTCCGGCTGATTTCTCCATTCGGCCACAATGTTTAAATCATCCGCCTCCAAACATCGCAGACCGATTCGTTTCCCGGCGATCAAGACGGAAACCCCCGCAACGTCTCTACGATGCGATCGAGATCCGCGTCCGTAAGGCCGGGATGAATCGGCAAAGTCAAGATCAGCTTCCACACCTCCAGGCCCATCAGGAGGTCCACGGCCTTCTGCCATTCACCTGAGAGCAGCGCCTTGGTGGCGGCCAGCACGTGCTCACGAGTGTTCTCCGGAGGACCGCGGAACACCTGCTTGGAGTAACCGTTGAGGTACTTGCGGAACTGTCTGGAGATCACGTTCTGGTGAGTCGCGGCGGCGCCAGAGGTGCTGCGGGCAAGGTGTGGCAGCTCGAGGATCATGGCCGAGGTGAGGTGGCAGAGCTCCAGCAGATCAGGGTTGATGTGCATGTGGAACGGCATCTGTCTGCGGCGCTCCACCTTCTCCTGCTCGGGGTCCTTGTCGACCCAGCGCATCTGGCCCTGGGCGAGCAGCTCCTTCACGCGGCCACTGCAGATGCCCGTGAGGCAGTCGTGAGCCTTCTGGTACAAACCCAGACGGAAGGCGCACAGGCCGAGGGTCACGATGGCGCGGTTGTAGAGGATCTGGGTCTTCACGTCAAACTTGTCGGCGAAGTCCTGGATGTGCGAGATGAGCAGCAGGTCGCGGGCCTTGTAGTAACGGTCGTGCAGGGCGTGGTGGTGCACCAAAGCCAGCAGAGCATGGGTCTTGATGCGCTTGTCGCCGTACTTGAAGATGTATGTGCACAGTTCCAGCAGGCGCTGTCCGGGGTTGAACGGAGGAGGGTTCACGGTGGGGTTGCCCAGGAAGGCCGCGGGGTTGATCTCGGACGCACTGGGGAAGGCCTTGTTGGCGGCCAGAGGGGCAGCGAACTTGCCCACGCAGGCAGGGTGCAGATCGCTGTACTTGCCCCAGGTCTTGTTGAACAGATGGGCGCGGCGCACAGCCACAGCGTGCACGTCGTGCTTATAGTACATGTGGTCCACGATCAGCTGAGACACCGAGGCGGCGGACTTGGAGTCGCCAGTGCGCAGATAGTAAGACAGAACCACCTCGGCGAGCTCCACCAGAGAGGCCTCATCGGACAGGCGCAACACGTATTCCTGAGAGAGAAATAACAAAAGGATACAGACAGAGAGGGTGAGAAAAGGAGAAAGAAAGCACAGGATTCGATGGCAAAGAACAACAGGTAAGAAGCCGTGCATCGAGTATAACGATAAAAAACCACTCAGCATTATCTTGCGATACTAAGACTGGGGCGGCAATAGATATTCATCATTTGCGAGGCTCGCAGAATACAAAACACATACACTCACAAGAAAAAAACACAAACAATGGAAGGTGTGCGATAATTTAAGAACCACAAACAAAACGGGAAAAGTCGGGACTAGGTTCAAGCCTACATGAATTGATCATTTTAATCAACCCGCATAAACTTTGCGCTATGTCTCCTTTTGAGGTGGGGTTCACATTATTCCTTTCTTACGTGTTATCTATCCTCAAGAAGTGACGAATCACTTCGAGCAACATTGAGCTCACGACACAAGTGTCACGCCCACTGTTGTTGATGATGAGGAAAACATATACTATACACAACATAAACAAGAAACGAACACGGGTTGTGTACCTTGGTGTGGGGGTTGATCTGCTGCAGAGACTTGGTGTACTCATCCTGCAGGCGCACAATGAAGGAGACAATGCTGCCCACGACCTTCAACACGTTGGGGTCCGTAGGCGCGACGGTCTCCTCGAGGGTAGTGGCTTTGAGGTGCGCAGCAAGGGCCTGCTCAGCGTCCTCGGCGGTCACCGCAGCAAAGGAGAGCTTCTTGTTGGCCTCCATCAGAGACACCACGCGGTACAGGGAACGGTAGCAGGTGCGCCACTGCTGGTGCTCCAGGTAGTCGTCGATGCTGCGCTGGCTGTCGAGCATGTTGGAGATCAAGTGCATCAGCACGGGGATTTCCTTGCGGGGACCGTGCAGGCGCGCCGCCTTGGTGAGCACTTCCAGCTGGCGCAGCACCTCACGGGGGTCCGTGTTCTTCTTACCACGCGCCGCCATCATCTCGCCCACCTTCTTGTCGAGCTCCTCCTCGGTGAGTTTCACCTCGGCGTAGGAAGACACAGTGCGTCTGGCCACAGGCTCGTACTCTTTCTTCTTCACGACGGCGCGCTCCTTCTTCTCAAACACTTCCTTCTTCTTGGAAGCCTCGGTAGGGGCCTTCTTCAACCAGCGTGCACGGCCCTTGAGTTCCTTGCGGCCATCGTCCTCGCTCTCGGAAGAACTACTGGAGTCGTCGTCGTTGCCACCGAACAAAGAGTCGTCCTCAGAGTCAGACTCAGCTGCAGCAGCCTACAATAACACCAAGAATAGAACGAATAGTTCAGAGAAAGTGAACGACACAAGCGCAGCAGAGGGTACGGAATTGACATAGATAACATATGTAAGAGCGCATCATAAAGTGTTATTTTCTTGAAATAATTTGTCTCATGCTTCCCGAGGGACTCCCATTTCGGGGAGTATCGTTGGAATCTCTGAAACGAGGAATGTATTTATTGATCATTGCGCGGGACAGATGGCCCCAACAGTACACTTCAACAAAACTCCTGTGAGTATTTACCTTCTTTGCAACGGGCTTGGCGGCAGGCTTGGCCTTAGGAGCGGGCTTCTCGGACTCGGAAGAGGCGTCGGAGTCGCTGTCCGAATCAGAGTCATCGGAGTCACTGTCCGAGTCGCTCTCGGAACTGCTACTGCTCTCTTCCTCCTCAACCTCTGCGTACTTGTCAGGGTTGGCTCTGCAGTCAGCGATGCCTTCCTTGTAGTTCTCGTTATGCTTGCGCACCTGCAGCTTCATCTGATTCAAGGCGCGAGACACAACAGGCTTCATCTTCTTGATGGCATCCTTATCCTTAAGGGCCAACTGCACGTGGTCCTCAACTTCCATCAACATCTTCACGTAGAAGGGAGGAAGACCACTCTGCAAGATAAGCATCTTTGACTTCTCGATCATCTTGTTCACATTGGCGAACTCGTCCTGAATCAGGGGCCAGTCGCTGTTCTTTCTGGCATTGCGGATGCGAACAATTCCCTCCTGAATGGAGTCCCACTTGCGATCCTTTTGAGACTTGACAACTCTTACTTCATCCTCGGAATCTAAATACGATTGAGAACGTAAGCTTGGGCAATACACGTCAAACCTACGATTGGTGAAATAACATACCACTATCGGACTCCTCGAAAGTAGCACCGAACTTCTTCTCGGCGAGCTTCTGGGTGGGCTGAGCCTCATCATAAGAATCACTATCACTTCCCTGTTCCCCTTCACTGGAACTCGCAGCTGCCCAAAATCTAGACATCTTTCACGAAAGTATATGGTGCAAAGCACACTCAGTTCACAGCAAATGAAGTTTCTTTGTGCATGAAAGGTCTTCGTTTATGCCATTTTGGTATACTTTCGATGACTTTCTTACTGCTACGTCTTGCAGCCACAGGATTCGAACGAAAACGCCACCATATTGTACGTACAATAAATGTGTGAAGTTAGCGCATTTCGTTTACCGAACTACAGCATTGACTTCGATATACGTCGGAAATAACTTCGGCAAATCGGACAGCAGATCCATTTCGAGAAGTTGAACGCATAGCCCAACGAGCCACTAATTTTTGCCGTCATTGTTGATTTAAATCATGTCAAGGAAACTAAATATGCTGTATGTTGGAGGACTGGACGATACTGTGACCGAGGAAGTTTTGCATGCGGCGTTCATTCCGTTCGGTGATTTAAAATCAATCCAAATTCCCAAGGACTACAAAGAAAGTAAGATCTCCGTCGTTTCCACTGTTCATCGTTAGTTATTTTTTTACTGCGCTTTATACAGATAAAACACGAGGCTTCGGCTTCGTAGAGTACGAGCTTGAGGAAGATGCAGCAGCCGCATTAGACAACATGGATGGTTCAGAGTTATACGGAAAGGTTCTTCGTTGTAATATTGCTAAGGCTATGCCTAAGCTGCCTCCTGGAAAGGCTATCTGGAGTGCAGAAGAGTGGCTTCAGAATTCTTTAAATGACGATGACGTTCCTGCTGGGGATGACAACATAGAACCCGCAAATCTAGTCCCTTCTTCCGAATAAGGCAGCTTTCATATTATTTTTTACCGTGTATTGTTTTTAAAAAAAACTAACGAATGTATATATGTTAATACTCATTGGTTGATTTAAGTGGCAAATTGCGATCCGATCAACTCCCGAATACTATAGCTGCTTGCTCTTTCTAAACCTACGCTGCAGTGACAGTGGGAAACGATCAACCACCACGGTTACATCTTGCTCCGGCGCGAAGTACAGGCTGGTCAGCAGGAACACCACTGCGGTAGTGCCGCCCACCAGGACGTGCATCGCCGTGTGTGCAATGGTGCGCGAGGTGTGCGCGTACCAGTACGCGGATGCATGCACCACCGCAGCACTGGCCAGGACGCATACCACCCAGAGCAGCGGCGGGCTCACTTCTTTCACCAAATCTTTCTTCGTCACGCCGGTTAACCCATCGCCAGCTTGTGCATCATTGACAGCCACTGGTCGGGTCTCATTTGAAACGCTGACGCGATCAAAGAACAAAGCCGGATTGGCAAACATTTTCAACGTGTACGCGCCGTTGTTTGCAATGCGCACTACCATGCCAAATGAATTCGCCAGAATGATTCCACTCGTACCGAACCGACGCACGGCGGGGATGGCCACCGCCACAAAGCCCAGTGAACTCAATATGAGACCAATATTGAGTGTGGTGAATGCACTGGCGGGTGCGGCGGTCTGCACGAAGCTTTCCGCCACTCCGTTGACACCCATCACCAACAGGTATATACAGTACGTACGCAGTGCACTGATGGTTTCTTCTGTGCGCCACTTGGCGCCCAATACGTACTGCACCGCTACGGGCACGTAAGGAATGCCGAACAAAGCGAAGAACAGTCCGATAAAGCCGACGAGCCGCAGCAAGCGTGTCAAAGTGTTTTTTAGCAAAAGTAAGCGGTCAGTGCAATCGCTTGTCTGCAGGGCCCGACCCTCTTTATCATTTTGCGTTGTTGCAATAATACTTCGAGCTTGTCCTGTGGCTGTGGGTTTCTCTTCAGTTGCATTGTTTTGCACCGGCAACAACTGCTGCGCACTCTGTTTAAAGTCTCCGGACAGTTTGGCAAAGGCAAGACGAGCCGAGTCCTCCAGGGGCAAGTAAATAACTCTCGCAGCTAGTGAACCGTAATTGTTTGTTACTGCATATATGCCCTGGTTGTAGGTGCTGGCACTCAAAGTAAGTGCAATCTTATCGGACTCCGTGAGCAAATGCTTCAGTAGCGAGGAACCGGTTAGTGTAGCCGCTACACTTAGCACATTGCCTCCAAATAGACTATTCGTTGTATCTCCAGTTTTAATGTTAGTAGTGTAAATCAAGCGGGGAAGTAGATCTTTGCAGCACAGTGCGCTGCCTGTGAATTGTACCTCTTTGTTTCGCACAGCTACTAAGCAGTGGTAACAGAGAACGAGCACATATGTTATTGCGTAAGCTAGCTGCGCGATACCAAAACCATGAACTCCCAAGTCCCAGTATGCCACACACAATACAGTTACGACACTCTTTGTAAAGACAGCGGTGGTTTCTGCTGATAGACGAGGTTTTATGTTGGCTACGTTTTGAAACATATTGTAGAGCGGTTCACCCAGGCACTCGATAAAAGCAGCCGCCGAATACATATACACGACGGTACAGTCGTAGTTCGGTGCGAAGTAGTCACGTAACAAGCTGATCAGAGCAGACAATACGAGAACTAATAGAGGGGGCAACCAAGATATATTGACAACAGACTGAAAGGAAGCGCTGCTACCAGTCGACTGACGAAGAGTTGACAATCGGATCCCCTCTCTCGAAAGAAACAACAACGTGGATAACAGGAGCTCTAACTGTACTGCAGCTTGGCCGAGAACTTCTGGACTCGTACTGAGCACCATGACCTGGTTCAGTGCAAAAGTTATGATTTTCTGGACTATACTGATGACCATAAACCATTTCGTGTTCGTGAAGATGACAGAGCTTGATTGTTCTGACATTGTTTGTTACTGCTTCGACAATAGCTCGATGATATAACGAGGTCGACAATTGCTCGATGCTATAACGAAGCCACTACTGAACACAAAATGTCATTATTACACACGCCAACAACGACTTTGATTGTTGTTGTTTGGAGTTTTCAAAAAGTTCACTGATTTCTTGCGTAATAGAGTAATATTTCTGATTTGAATGATGCATGCTCTATTGATTCTCTTTGTTATGTTATTAACTTGCTTGCAAGTGCAAGGAAGACACCAATCTTCCGGCAAAATAGGCATTTGGCGCAGTCCATCCGTATCACACAGTTTCGGCAACACCCTCATAAAGGTCACGCAGATACGAGGAGGAGAAAAGAAAAACGATGTCAATGACCTGGACGAGTATGAAAATATTGACAGTGCCGACGAAGAGGAAGATAATGAACACAAGGAAGGCATGTTTGACGACCAGAAATCCCTTGTTGCAAACACTATCAGTTCAATCTGGAACAAAACTCCGCCTATGACTCAAATCTACGTTGGCAGCTCCATAGCAGCTACTGTTCTATCTTTTGTTCTCAATAAGAATGTCTGGCCAGACTTCTTGCACTTCAGTTGGTCAGACATATTGGGTGGCCAGTTGTGGCGGCTGTGCACAGCCTTCCTGTTCTTCGGACAGCTGGATATCTTCTTCCCACTCACTATGCAATTCGTCTGGCAGCATATGTCGCAGTTGGAGAAGCTTAGCTACAAAAAGCCCGAAGATTTCGTAGTGATGGTGCTGTTTGGTGGTGCAACCCTCATCTCCGTGTACACATTGCTTGGCATCTCCACTAAGTTCTTGGGTCACAATCTGGCCACCTATTTGGTGTACATCTGGTCCCGCGTATTCGAAGGCTCAGATGTTAACTTCATGGATTTGGCGATATTGAAGTCGGAGATGCTGCCGTGGGTGTTCTGTGCACAGACGCTACTCTTGGAACAAGAACTACCTTTGGCGGATTTGATTGGCATTGCCGTGGGGCATCTGTACTATTATCTAAAGAACAAGGATCTGCTGAAAGCACCAGAATCGCTGCGTCAGTGGTTTCAGTCGGGAGTTGTGAAGGCAAAGTATGCACAATTTAAGACTGATTTTGAATAGTTTTTAAATTTTTTAATAACGAAGTGTTCGAAAATATGACCTGCGTTTAGGTTGAGAACATGTAGAAAGCTCGATGGTTGAAAATAGGGATCACACAACATTTCTTATTACCTTTAGTGCAACTTATAACAACGAACAGACATTGTAACCAAAACAAATCAGGCATACTCAAATCATACCCAGCACTTAGTAGGGATGCTGAGCACACCGTGACTTCTTTTTCAAGCAATTTTTACAGGGCGTGCCACTCTTAGTGATGCCCACATTGGATCGAGAGTTACCATACGAACGCGTAGGAGTGACGTTGTACGTAGGAGAGTTGTACGAGTTGGACGAGTAGGACGAGTAATTATTCTGGACATTCTGGTACTGGTAGTTGTTTTGAGTCTGTTGGTGAATATAAATAGCTCGCTGCCGTTGGCGCTCATTCTCGCGCTGCCACTCCAATTCTCGCTCAGCGCGCAGTTCCGCAGCAACCCTTTCTCTTTCTGCCTGCATTGCGGCCCACGCCTCAGCACGAATCTCTGCCCGCAGCCTTGCCTCAAGATCTGCAGCAGACTCTGTTGCTTCTTCATCATCACTTTCAGAATCGGAGTCTTGCTCCCCTTCCGCAGCACTGGGAGTTGAGGGAGTGTTACCGTTTGCAGTCGAAGACGGTTCATCTTGTGGAGCACCGCTAGCATCAGGAGAAGATGCATCTTGTGACGCACTGTTAGCATCAGGAGAGGCCGCTCCTTGAGACTCACTGTTCGCATCAGGTGAGGGTTCATCTTCTGGTTGCGTGGTGGAATGTAGATGCATATTGTCAATGCCAGAAGACAATGGGTCAGTGGAATCATCTTTTTCTGCATCACTAAGAAGCACTGCGGTCAAGATAGCAGCCCCGGCAACGATGGTTGCAGTTGCCAGGGCGATTGCCGCGTGTTTTTTCCAAGAGCACTTCTTCTTGCGGTGTTTTTTAAATCGGTATGCAATACAATCGCACTGTTCATTCCCGTTCAACAACGAAAAATTACTAATGGCGATTTCTTGTGCAGCTGTCAATTCGTCGACGACTTCTTCTGCCGTTGATATCTCATTTGCACTGGTTGAATCTTCTGCCGCAGATTCTGCCGATTCCACAATTGAAGGCCCCGTTTCATTTTCTGTACTTTCTGCTCCGATTACAGCTTCCAAAACAGATGAGGGTACCTCTTCAACGGACGTCTCTTTTACTGTTTCGGTCTCTGATGAAGATGGTGTTGCAATCGGGTTCGTACGGGCTGTCTTTTTGAAGGATAGCTTGCACTTGTCTGCACGGTGTGGGAACATGCGACTACTTGCACACTTGCATTGGTTAGACATTTATGATCAATATATTAAGCAGATAACAAAAAGTATTTCATCGTTGAATGATTTTACAATCTGCTGGCAATCCTGACTTTTTCGGATTGCGCAAGAGCCAGGCCGTGCAGATAATAGGCGTTTATAAACATTCGATGCTACCCTATCAACGCATATAATAAAACGAAGTATTAACCCTTTCGGGTTTTGAAACTGGCGAAACTGAACTGGACTGTTTAGTTCCACGGTTCGACCCTGGTGCTGATACATACCATGAATACAAGGATGTCACAAAGCATCGAAATTATTTTGCCGTTTCCATCGATTTTGTAGAAGCAAAGTGTACATAATTTGAGACCGACTTTGAATACCAAAATGAAAAACAGATTTGTTTGTGCATCTAAACCAAATGAACACATATATTTCTGGACGCAATTATTTAAGTTTTAGACAGTCAGCTGGTGCAACTCGCACCGCTCTCTCTGCAGACGCTGTTCTTCCAGCCTTTCGGCGCGGAGAATCGCCGCAGCGGCTTCTCTGGCCTCGCGCATGGCCGCATACCTTTCAGCACACACGTACACTCGCAATCGTGCCTCAAAATCTTCTTCTGATTCTTCCTCTTCTTCGACTTCGGTATCTGGTTCTTCTTCAAGCTCGTCTTGCGTGGACTCAGAATTGGAGTTAACGGTCTCGTTCGGCTCGTCCGTTTCACCTTCTGCTGCCGGCGGGACTTCTGGTTGCGCAGTTGAATGCAAATGCACGTTGTCAACACCTTCCACCAATGGTGGGATAGATTCGTCGCTCTTTTTTCCCTTTTGGATATCACATACAACCACGGTGGCCAGGGCAGCAGTGCCGGCAATGATTGAGGCCGTCGCCAAGCCAACAACCACTCCTTTCTTTTGGGATGTCGTCTTCTTGCTGCACGCCTCTTTAGTATCATGCGACGGATCGGTGGATTTGTCCTCATTCGCAGTTTCTTTGTCTGTGTCATCAGCCACGAAGGTCGCGAGGACGACTGTACCTGCTACAATAGTGGCCGTTGCCAGACCTACCGCGACGTGCTTCTTCCACGAACACTTCTTCTTGCGGTGCTTCTTGAGTCGGTACGCAATGCAATCACACTGTTCAATGACAAATTACTTGCGGCGACTTCCTGTGCAGCTGACAATTCATTTGTGCTCGATGCTAAAGGCAGCGCCGGTTGCACAATCTCCGCAGGGGAAAGGCCTGTTTCAGTTGCTGAATCTGCAGCATCTGTTCCGTCTTCGACCACAGGTGAAGGAGCCTTTCTGCCAGATGCGCCTTGTGTTGCAACAACATCTGTTGGAGGGGGAATGGGCGGTACTGCATTGTTGGCATCGGAATGGGCGGTTCTCCTTGTGCGATTGGTGGAAAAAGTGCACCTGTTTGCACGGTGTGGGAACAGCCGAGCACTAGGGCAATTGCACTGATTAGACATTAACAATCAAAACTATAGTCTGCAACGAACATCTTTGGCCACTGATGTCCAGCAGATGTGCTTCCTGACTTTTTCCAACGCATTTTAACCCTCTCCGCTCTGCTGTCGACAGTACCTGTTCTGTGTGCACAGGCTCCACTGCACTGTACATACGCAATAACAGACAGAAACCTTTGTAAATTTAGCCTGGCCATTTACTCGTCCAGAAAATATAAAAATTGAACAATTACATCTGCGAAAGTAATTAAATATTGCTTTCCTTTGCATGAGGTCTACGATGTGGCACGGTGCACTTCGGGTTCTTCCTCCTTTTCAGCTCGTATTTGCCGCGCATGCTCTTGCTGCTCCTGCTCTGCTTTAATTCTGCGCTCTTCGATCCTCTTTGCGTGCAGCCGCGCTGCTCGCTCTTCACGTTCTCTCATCCGCTGATCCTTTACCGCAGTTGGACTCAAATCATTGTGTTCACTTTTTTCTGGACTGTTGTCTTCACAGAGCGGTTTGCCTCCTTCCTTTTGACTTTGCTTATCAGGAGAACATACAGTATCTGAGTGGTGAAGATTGTGGCAAAACGAACCACTACTTTCAAAAGCCTCGTTCAGTGAAGAACTACTGAGATCATACGTTTCACCACCAATATCAACTTCTCTCTCATCATGCTCATCATCCTCATTCATCTCATACACCCCAATTTTTTCGTTCATATCACTCTCTTGCTGTCCATCTACACTGCAGGTATCTGATTTACTTGAGAAAGTACTGTCCTTCGTGACAGTGTCTTTTTTATTGCTCGATGTACAAACTGACGCGAGTACCATTTCATCTGCAGCAATGGCGGTTCCTGCCACAGCAGGGCGGAGATGTCGTTTTAAAGTACACTTGTTTTTTCGGTGAGGAGTGAGCCTATATGCGATACAGTCACACTGTTCGCTGCCGTTAAATGGTGTTGCGTTGCAAGTAGCTACTTCCTCAGCTATGACAACATTAGGGTTTGACATAGAGACTTTACCAAGAGGCCGACCAGCTGCATCAATGACTCTAATTTGGTCGTCTTGCAACAACGCATCATCCGAGTCAGGATTAGGTGGTAGACAAAATGCTTCGACCATAGTGGGCGACTCCAGCAGGGCGGCTTTACCGTTTGTCTTTTTAGGAATTAATATGCACTTCTCAACCCGATGAGGGAACAAATAGCTGTTAATGCAACCACATTGCTGTGACATGGTCGATAAGGCTGACGACCTTCGCGCTGATCAAAAAAGTTCGTCGTCAAAACTCAGGATGCCCTCCATGGGTAACCCTTTACCACGGATCTGCTGAATTGTTCGAATGTTCACTCGATATTAAATTGCTTTTGCTGCAAGACATGGCAAGTTTAATGGATTTATACTTGCGCCCTTGGCTAACAAATAAATGGCTATGCTGGGGAGTTGGACCAATATTAGCTTCTAATGTTGGCTTTTTCCTGACCACTATATTTTTGGAGCTGCTGTCAAGATACCAAGCACAGTCGGAATTCATTTCCTACAGCAAAGACAAAACAAGAAAGGAATCCTTGAAAGGAACCCAGGAAAAAGTGTCTTTTATGATTCAAGTTAAGTACTGTTTCTGGACTCTGCTTGGACCGTCTGCCCTCTTTAACGGCGTTGTAAGTGCAGTCATCAGTAACTACATCTTTCCATTCAAGGAAGACACCGACCCGTTGGTGCCAACTCCCAGTCATTTTCTCTTTCAGCTATTTGCTCTTTTGCTGGTTGGGGACTTTGGCTTGTACTGGGGACACAGAATCCAGCACATGGTTCCTTTCTTGTGGAAGAATTTTCACAGCCTCCACCACACTTTGGATACGCCCTCTCCCGTGAGCACATTGTATATCAACGAAGTGGACGCCTTCTTGCAGGCCGTTCTGCCCATTCTGGTCTCCTCGCTGGTGGTGTTGCCCCACCCGGTGACGTACTACGTCTACATAGCGCTGCGTCTGTCTGACAACGCCGTCAACCACTCCGGCCTGAAGCCTCACTTTTTGGTGGACATTCTGACACTCAAGTTCTTGCCGTTCCGAGCCAGTGTGGGTCACCATGACTCGCATCACAAGTACTCGGGATACACGGGTCCTGCGAAGAATTACGCTGAATATTTCTGGATCTGGGACTACCTGTTCGGAACCATGAGTACCGCGGGTGCACACAAGAAGGATTAAGCATCGGGAACACAAGTTAGTTTATTCTGTTTGCGGGGAGCGCGTGCTGCATTGTTAAAGTTTAAAGAATTACATGCTATTAGAAATAACATTTATTTTCTGTATTAAATAAGTTTGAGTGAATTGAGTGAATTCGACGTGGTTTCAATTCTACGCGGTAATTTAAACACAACACAAGGATAATGTAGAAAATTACAAAGCAATACCGCGAAAAGAGCTCACAATCATCGCTGTTTTACGGGTCTTCCCTGCTCAGACCCTGATGTGAGTTCACTTGCGTCAGAGACCCGTCCTGCACTGTAACTGCCGTACGATTTGCCAGAATTCCCAGGTGTCCCCCGGTTCTGCATCAACTCGTGCGGCAAGAGTGGCAGAGCCATCGGGGCTGGGCCGTCGGGTTTCCCCGGCAACGAACACACTCTCGGAGGTTTGTTGAGCACTACCGCCTTTCGGGTAATGCTATCGCGACTCTTATTACTCATACTTCGACTGCTGGCGGGGCCCGCAGTAGTTGAGCCAGGTGTCTGCGCGGAGGACTTACTGAGGGCACTGCCGGTGCTGCCAAACCGCCGGGAGACCAGCGGGGCGGCAGAGGAAACACTGCGGCCACTCGGACTGGGTTCCGGGAGGTCGTCATTGTCGTTCGTGAAGGTGGTGGAAATCGTGTTCACCGAGTGCTCGTCGGAGTGTCGGGAGGACGGAGAGTGGTGATCGCGGCGCACTGGGGAGATTTCCCGTTTTCCTTCCCGTTCTACGAACGCCGTGTGGTGGTGTGGCACCTGGGGTGGGCGCTGGTTTTGGTGCTGTGGTTGTTGGTTGGTATAACCACCATTCGTCCGGGAATCTGCAGATACCTCGGCTGGCAGTGGGATGGAGGTGGCGGGCCGGTTCTGCAGCGCAGGCATCTGAAGCACCCGTGGCTCCGCTTCGGACGATGCGGCCGAGCTTGCGATTGTTTGGTCCTCCTGTTCGCGTTGCTGCTCCAGCTCGCGGTCGAATGCATGGGTCAGATTGAATTCGCCACTCTCGTTGACCGGTTGAGACGTGGGTTCCGGTTCGTCCTCGCTGTCACTGGCGGCGGTGCTCACTTCCATGCCCCAATACTTGGGTTTTACATACGACGGAGGCTTGAACAACTTGGGTTTAAATGTGAGTTCACGAGAATCTTGCAGAATCCGTGCCTGCCGGGCATTTTCCCATTTGGAACGAATTCTTTCGCCTTCGACTTGCAACACATCCTCAATGGGATAATCGGAAAGGTCCTTGTGACGCCGCAGGCTCATGGAAATGGAATTCTTGTCGATCTTTGGCTGGAAGGTTTCTTCTTTGAGGTCATTTTGGATCATTTGCATCGTCACGTCGGCTTTCTTTTTCGGCACATACACATAGCTGCGGCCCGTGCCGTCGCGGCGCTTCATGCATTTCAGCACCAGCTTGCGGAACGACTCAAAGGATACGAGCATGTTTTGCGTCGCATTTTCCGCACGGTAACCGCCGTTTTCGCTCTCAACCTCTTTGCTCGACGGGGCAGAATGCTGCATGCGGTTTAATTTGAAAGCGCGCACTTCGTTGAGCAATAAACCCACCTCGGCGATCATCATTTCCGTGTTGATCAAATCCAGGTCGACCAAATACGATTTCCACTCTGGCTCGGAGGACCCCTTGGTGGAGGTGCTTTCACTGTGATTGCTGTCTTGGATGATGTGCTGCTGCGCTTCGAGAAGCACCTGGAACAACTCTTCTATGTTGTTTTGCGTGGACTGCTGCAAAATCTGGTGTGAGGACTCCAGCGCCTTGACTTGCTTCTCGCTGATGGCCTTCATGCTTTGCGCAACTGCTTTCTCTTCTGCTTCTTTCTTCTTTTTCTTCAGCAACTTGTCCTTCAGTATGATGTCCTCAAACACATTGCGTTTGGGTCCATTTGTGCTCTTGTGGCTGGTGGCACCAAAGCCCAGAGCCTCGTCAGGATCCGGCCCCACCTTGGGTTGGAAGAGCGCCTCGCCTGTGTTGACATCGTGCTTGCTAGAGAACTCAATTTGCTTCTGCTGCCGCTCGCGTTTGTCCTTGTACTCGTACACGAGGCGATTGGTGAACTGATTCTGGTCGGCGTGCCGAAAAGCACTCGTTTGTGTGTCCGTTTCGCCTCGGTGGGGACTGTCCTGAGGGCGGGGAAAACTTGACACGACGGGGCGGGTTTGCGTGGTGGAGAGGCGCTCGGTGGCGGATTTACTGAGATATTCTCCGATCGCCGGTCCGGCAATGATGTTCTTGTTGCTCTTGTTGAGACCCACGGG
>LNAP01003482.1_pt1 | contig 15043 bp, 14 predicted proteins | sample 602601 | NCBI WGS metagenome assembly LNAP01 (sample SAMN02440304, study PRJNA202911) | soil metagenome | biome: Subtropical and temperate rainforests or woodlands; isolation source: soil samples (1 kg each in a 20% v/v slurry with milli Q water) were... ...
GCCCAAAGCCGGATTGATGCACTGGCCGTGCAGCGCGAGACCGGGCGGCTGGACCTGCTCGCCGAGACGGCGCAGCGCTATTTGGCCGTTGTCGGTGCCGACCGGCAACGCAGCCTGGCGAACATGGATGTCGGCCAGCGCCAGCGGACCGTCGCCGCTGCCCGGCAGCGCCTGCAGGCTGGCGCGTCTCCCGAATCGGTGATGCTCACCGCACAAGCAGCACTGGCGAGAGCAGAATTGACCCGTGATCGGGCCGAGCAGCAGCGCATTGCCGCCCGGCAGCACCTTGCTGCCCTCTGGGGCGAACGTGCTCCGAGCTTCGAGGTGGCCGCGGCGGATCCCATGACCCTGCCGGCGATCGCGTCCATGCAGTCGCTGGCCGAGGAATTGGAGCGCACTCCCGAGTTGGCGCAGTTTGCCGATGCCCGCCGGATCGCGCAGGCACGACTGCAGCTGGCGCGTTCGGCGGCCTCGCCGGACTTGTCGTGGCAGCTGGGCGTGCGCCGCCTGCAGGAGACTGACGACACCGCGCTGGTGGCCAGCCTGTCCATGCCACTGGGCAGCCGCAGCCGCGCGCAGCCGGAGATCCGCGCCGGCGAAGCCGAGCTGGAGGTTCTGACGATCGAGCGCGAGGCCAAGGGCCTGTCGCTGTATTCCACGCTGGTCGAAGCCCATGGTCGCTACACCGTGGCGCAGGCCGAGGTGGCACGGCTGCAAGGCGAGGTGCTGCCGAAGTTGGCCCGGGCTGAGCAGGCCGCCGAGCGCGCCTATCGCGCCGGCGCGATCAGCTACCTGGAATGGGCACAGCTGCAGTCCGAACGCACGGCCATGGCCCAGCAGCAGCTGGACGTGGCGCTCGATGCGCAGCGCGCCCTGATCGAAATTCAACGCCTGACCGGCCAGGCGCTTGTCGCGCCGCCGGCGGCTGCTTCCACCGGAGAGACCCCATGAATCGCTTTTCCTGGACCGCACTGGGCATGGCCCTGATGATGCTGGCCGCCTGCAACGCGTCGGCCCCCAACGAAGCGTCCGAAGGCGGCGCCGCCGCTGAGGGCGAAGAGCACGGCGAGCACGAGGAAGCGCCGCTGGAAACCAAGATTGCCGCCAAAGCTGCGCAGGCAGCGGGTATCCAGGTCGCACCGGCAGGCCCCGGTGAGATTGCTGACGAGCATGAGGTGCAAGGGCTGTTGACCCCGATTGACGGTCGCATCGCGCAGGTCACGGCACGCTTCCCCGGACCGGTCCGCTCCGTGCGTGCGGGCGTGGGTGATCAGGTACGGGCCGGCCAGGCACTGGCCACGGTAGAGAGCAACCTGAGCCTGACCACCTATACCGTCACCGCGCCGATCAGTGGCGTGGTCATGGCGCGCACGGCCGCCGTAGGCATGGCCGCCGCTGAGGGCGCGCCGCTGTTTGAGGTCGCCGACCTGTCCACGCTGTGGGTGGACCTGCACATCTTCGGCGCCGACGCCCAGCACATCGGTGCTGGCGTGCCGGTGACGGTTACCCGCTTGAGCGATGGCGTCACCGCACAGACCACCTTGGAGCGCGTCCTGCCCGGCACCGCCACCGCCAGCCAAAGCACCATTGCGCGCGGCACGGTGGCCAACACCGATGGCCTGTGGCGGCCGGGGTCGGCGGTCAAGGCGCGGGTCACCGTGGATCGCCAATCGGCAGCGTTGGTGGTGCCGATCACGGCGCTGCAGACCGCAGAAGACCAGGACGTGGTCTACGTGCAGCAGGGCGAAACCTACCACACCCGGCCGGTGAAGCTGGGGCGCCGCGACGCCGAACGCGCCGAAGTGCTGGAAGGCCTCAAGGCCGGTGAACAGGTGGTGGTGGCCCAAAGCTTCCTGATCAAGGCCGACATCGAAAAGTCCACCGTGGAAGAAGAATGAGGCCCGCCATGCTCGAACGCCTCATTGGGCTGTCCATCCGCCATCGCTGGCTGACGCTAGTGCTCACCGCTGCGCTGGTTGCGCTGGGCGTGTGGAGCTACCGTCACCTTTCCATTGACGCCACACCCGACATCACCAACGTCCAGGTCCAGATCAACACCCAGGCCCCGGGTTACTCGCCGCTGGAGGCCGAACAACGGGTCACCTTTGCCATCGAAACGGCCATGGCCGGTCTGCCCAAGCTGGACTACAGCCGCTCGCTGTCGCGCTACGGGCTTTCGCAGGTCACCGTGGTGTTCAAGGACGGCACCGACCTGTACTTTGCCCGCCAGCAGGTCGCCGAGCGCCTGCAGCAGATCGCTTCCCAGCTGCCCGACGGATTGGACCCGGAAATGGGGCCGATCTCCACCGGGTTGGGCGAGATCTTCATGTACACCGTGGAGGCCGAGCCCAACGCTCGCAAGCCCGACGGCACCCCGTACACCGCCACGGACCTGCGCACCCTGCAGGACTGGGTGATCCGGCCGCAGCTGCGCACCACGCCCGGCGTCACCGAGGTCAACACCATCGGCGGCTTCGAGCGGCAGATCCACATCACCCCGGATCCGGCCCAGTTGGTGGCGCTGGGCTTTACGTTGAACGACGTGGTCGCCGCGGTCATGCGCAACAACCAGAACATCGGTGCCGGCTACATCGAGCGCAATGGACAGCAGTTCCTGGTGCGCGTGCCTGGCCAGCTGGCGAATCTGGATGCGATCGGCAACATCGTGCTGGATCGCCGCGATGGTGTGCCCATCCGGGTGCGCGACGTCGCTAGCGTGGGCGAAGGCAAGGAGCTGCGCACGGGCGCGGCCACCCAGAATGGCCACGAGGTCGTGGTCGGTACCGCCTTCATGTTGTTCGGCGCCAACAGCCGGGAAGTCTCCCAGGCGGCCGCGGCCAAGCTGGACGCCGCCAACGCCAGCTTGCCCCCGGGCGTGCATGCCAAGGCCGTCTATGACCGCACCGCGCTGGTGGACCGCACCATCGGCACGGTATCCAAGAACCTGATCGAGGGCGCGCTGCTGGTGGTGGTGGTGCTGTTCCTGCTGTTGGGCAATGTGCGCGCCGCGCTCGACTGGTGCTTCGCCGAGACAGGCGACCGGCCGCTCGGCGTGCAACTCGCCGCGGCGGCAGCGCCGCTGTTCATCGAAGTCTCGCTGCTCGACGAATGCCGGCGCTGGACCGAGCGCGCGCTCGGGGCGATCGAGAAGACCGAGCGAGGCACGCGCTTCGAGATGGAGCTGCAGGCGGGCCTCGGACATTCGCTGATGCTGACCAGCCGCAACAGCGAGGAGGCGGAAGCGGCTTTGCAGCGCGGCCTGGAAATCGCGACCGCCTTGGGCGACCGCTTCAACCAGGTGCGGCTGCTGAACCGGCTGCACCTCTACTATCGCCGCATCGGCGAGATCCGGCGCACCCTCGAGGCGGCGAAGCGCATGGAAAGGGTGGCCGGCGAGATCGGCGATCCGGTCGGCCGGGCCGCCGCGCACATTCTTCTCGGGGTCTCGCATCATCTGGCCGGCGATCAGGCGAGGGCGCGCTTTCATCTCGACACGTGCCTCGCCGAGGCGGCGGGCGTGCGGCCGACCGACCCCGGCCATTTCGCCTTCTACAGGCCGCCGCGTATCCCCTTGTCCCGCATACTGTGGCTGCAAGGCCATCCCGACCAGGCAGTCGAGATGGCAGGCCAGATCGAGCGGACGCCGCTGGCCGACGACGATCCCGTCACTTCCTGCATCGGGCTCATCTGGGGCGCCTCGGTTCATGGCTGGGCGGGCGACTGGACCCTGGTCGAGCAACAGGCCGAGCGCTTGATCGCGCACGCCACGGCGCACTTCCTGGAGCCCTATCGCAATGTTGGCCTGGGCATGCGGGGCGAAGCCCTGGTGCAGCGTGGCGACGTCGAGGAAGGGACCAACCTGTTGCGTCACGCAATCGCCAGCCTCGAGGCGGACCGCTATTGGCTGTACACGCCAGGCTTCGGCGCCACGACGGCCGAGGCGCTGGCGTCGACCGGCCAGGTCGAGCACGCAGTGCAAGTGATCGACGGGGTGATCGACGCCGCCGAAACCAGGGGCGGCCTGTTCATCCTGCCCGAATTGCTGCGCATCAAGGGCGAGATCTGCGCACGCCAGGCCGACGAGCGCCAGGCCCGATCGTTGTTCCGCCGCGCGTTTGCACTGGCCGAGGGGCAGTCGGCTCTGTCGTGGCAGCTCAGGCTAGCAATGAGTCTGATGCGGCTCCCCGGCGCGCACAGCCAGCGCAGTTCGGCGCGACAGTTGCTGGCCGATACCTACGGCCGCTTCACCGAGGGCTTCGCGACGGCCGATCTGAAAGCTGCAAAGGCGCTGCTGAACTGACGCTCCAGCAACTCTTAACGGAGCTTCACAAGCCCTAACGAGCGCTCCCTCCTGCGCCGCGGTAGTTCTCGTGCAGCACCCGCCGGTGCCAGGACCAAGGAGGAAAGTGCCATGAGCCAGCAGAACACGATTTCCGACATGAAGCTCGAGGTCGTCGTCATCCCCGTTTGCGATGTCGACCGCGCCAAGCGCTTCTATGGCAGCCTGGGTTGGCGGCTCGACGCCGACTTCGTCGTCAGCGACGCCTTTCGCGGCGTGCAGTTGACGCCGCCAGGCTCGGCCTGTTCGATCCACTTCGGCAAGGGACTCACGGAAGCCACACCAGGTTCGGCGCGCGGGCTCTTCCTCGTGGTGTCCGACATCGTGGCGACGCACGACGAACTCGCGGCGCGCGGCGTCGCGGTGAGCGACGTGTTCCATCGCGGCGTCGGGGAAGCGCCGCAGCCGGGCGTGGACCCCGCGCGGCGCAGCTACTGCTCGTATGCCACGTTCCGCGACCCCGACGGCAACGAATGGCTGCTCCAGGAGGTCACCGCACGCCTGCCGGGACGCGTGGACGGCAGCGAAACGACCTTCACCTCCGCGACCGAGCTCGCCCGCGCGCTGCGCCGCGCCGAAGCGGCACACGGCCAGTACGAGAAGCAGTCGGGACGGCGCGACGACGCCTGGGCGGACTGGTATGCCGACTACCTCGCGCGCGAGCAGGCCGGCAACGCGTTGGCATCGTGAGGCAGTTGCCGTGACGAACCACCTCGAAGACTACGAGGTCGGCCAGACATTCGGCTCGGGCACCACCCGGGTCGAGGCGGAGCGCATGATCTCGTTCGCCGCCGAGTTCGATCCTCAGCCCTTTCACCTTAGCGACCAGGGAGCCAGGAACACCATCTTCGGGGCCCTAGGCGCCAGTGGCTGGTATACGGCGGCGATCACCATGAAGCTGCTGGTCGAGGGCGAGCTCAAGCCGGCCGGTGGAGTCGTGGGTCTGGGCTTCGATGAAATCCGCTGGCCCAAGCCGGTCCGGCCGGGCGACGAGCTCAGCGTGCGGAGCGAGATCCTGGAAGTGCGGCCGTCGAAGTCGCGGAGCGATCAAGGGCTGATCAAGGTGCGAACAACAACGACGAATCAGGCGGGCGAAACCGTGCAGATCACGGTCGGCAACCTCCTGGTGCGCCGTCGGGGAACTCCCGCCTGACGGTCAGCCTTGCGCAAACTGCCTTCCTTCCGACGGCGGCGGATGCTGTTATCCGTCCGCGGAGGAACCAATGGCCAAGACCCTGTTCGACAAGATCTGGGACAGCCACGTCATCACCGATCTCGGCAACGGCTTCGTGCTCCTGCACATCGACCGCCTGCTGCTGCATGACCTGTCGGGTGCACGGGCACTGCGCGATGTGACGGAGAAGGGCTACACGCCCGCCCAGCCGCGGCTGGTCTACGCCACGCCCGATCACGCGATCTCGACCATGCCGGGCCGCACCGAGGAGACCTTCCCGCCCGGCGCGCCGCTGCTGAAGGGCCTGCGCGAGAACACCAGGAAGTTCGGCATCCACCTGTTCGACATCGGCCAGGACGGCAACGGCATCGTCCATATCGTCGGCCCCGAGCAGGGCCTGACCTTGCCGGGCACGACCCTGGTCTGTGGCGACAGCCATACCTGCACCCATGGCGGCATGGGCTCGCTCGCCTTCGGCATCGGCTCGTCGGAGCTGGAGCACGTGCTGGCGACTCAGACCATGGTGCAGCGCAAGCCCAAGCGCTTCCGCGTCCAGTTCGAGGGCGAGGTGCCCGAGGGCGTGACCGCCAAGGACATGATCCTCCACCTGATCGGCGACGTCGGCACGGCGGCCGGCACGGGCTATGCGGTCGAATATGCCGGCTCTGCCGTCCGCGGCCTCACGGTCGAAGGCCGGCTCACGCTGTGCAATCTCTCGATCGAGATGGGCGCGCGCACCGGCATGGTGGCGCCGGACGACACCACCTTCGAGTTCCTGGCCGGGCGCGACTTCTCGCCCAAGGGCGCGATGTGGGACCGCGCCGTCGCGCACTGGCGCACCTTGCCGTCCGATCCCGACGCCGAATTCGACCGCGAGCACACGATCGACATGGCCAAGGTGGCGCCGCAGATCACCTGGGGCACCAGCCCCGAGCACGTGATCGCCGTCGACCGGGCGATCCCCGATCCCGACAAGGGACCGGAGGACAAGCGGGCGGCCTGGGCGGCGGCCCTGCAGTACCAGGGGCTGGAGCCCGGCAAGCCGATCGAGGGCACCAAGGTCGACTGGGTGTTCGTCGGCTCGTGCACCAACAGCCGCATCTCCGACCTGCGCGCCGCCGCGGCCATCGCCAAGGGCCGCCAGAAGGCGCCGCACGTGAACGCCTGGATCGTGCCGGGCTCCGAGCGCGTGAAGCGCGAGGCCGAGGCCGAGGGGCTGGATCGCATCTTCAAGGACGCGGGCTTCGAATGGCGCGAGCCGGGCTGCTCGATGTGCATCGCCTCCAACGGCGAGCGCGTGCCGCCGGGACAGCGCAGCGTGTCGACGTCCAACCGCAACTTCGTCGGGCGGCAAGGTCCCGGCGCGCGCACCCATCTCGCCAGCCCGGCCATGGCCGTGGCGGCGGCGATCAAGGGCGCGATTGCGGATGTGCGGAAGCTTTAGCTGGGGGCGCGCCACTGGAGTGGCGCGCCCCCAGCACGACGGGAGGTAGGGAGATGGAAAAGTTCACCAAGATCACCGGCGTCGCGGCACCCCTGATGCGCCAGAACGTCGACACCGACCTGGTCATCCGGATCGAGCGGCTGGTCAACAACACCGGCCGCCAGGGGCTGGGTCCCTACTGCTTCGAGCAGATCCGCTTCAAGCCGGACGGCAGCGAGAACCCCGACTGCGTGCTGAACCAGGAGCCCTATCGCGGCTCGCCGATCATCCTGTCGGCCGAGAACTTCGGCTGCGGCTCGTCCCGCGAGGGCGCGGTGTGGGCTCTGGCCGGCATGGGTGTGAAGGCGGTGATCGCCCCGTCCTACGGCGACATCTTCTACAGCAACTGCTTCCAGAACGGCCTGCTGCCGGTGGTGCTGCCCCTCCCGGAGGTCGAGCAGCTCGCCGACGAGATGCGCGACTCGCCGGGCAATGCGCGCGTCACGGTCGATCTCGAGAACTGCCAGGTCGTGTCGCCGACCGGCCGCGTCATTCCCTTCAAGATCGATGCGCGCCGCCAGCACGCGCTGCTGAACGGCCTCGACGACATCGCCCAGACCATGACCCACAAGGACAAGGTCGAGGCCTGGCAGGCGAGCGACAAGAACGCCCGCCCGTGGGTCTGGCTGTGATCGCTTGACGCCGCTTCACACGTTCGCTGCGATGCTGATCGTGGCGATGTGGGGCCTGAACTTCACCGTCATCCGCTTCGGCCTCGACGAATTCACGCCCTTCACCTTCGCCACCTGGCGCTTCGTGCTGAGCGCGCTGCCGATCGTGTTCATCCCCAAGCCCGCCGTCTCATGGGCCACCTTGGCCGGCATCGGCGGCTTCATGTTCGGCGGTCAGTTCATCTTCCTGTTCCTCGCCATGGAGGCAGGCCTGCCGCCCGGCCTCACGTCGGTGCTGGTCCAGCTCCAGGGACCGCTGACCGTCGTGCTGGCCGCGCTCTTCCTGCGCGAGCACGCGACGCGCGGCCAGTGGCTGGGGCTGGCCGTCGCCGGCATCGGCGTGGTGCTGATCGCACAGTCTGTCGAGGGATCGGTCGGCGTCTTCCCCGTCCTGCTGGCGCTCCTGTCGGCACTGACCTGGGCGGCGGGCAACCTCTTCTTCCGTTCCGCGCGCGGCGTGTCGATGTTCGCCGTCACCGTCTGGGCAAGCCTGCTGCCGCCCCTGCCGCTCGCCCTGATCGCCATGGCGCTGGACGGTCCCGGCCCGGTCCTCGCGCCCATCCTGGCGCCGACCTGGAAGGGCTGGTTCGTGCTCTTCTATACGGTCGCCCCCGTGATGTGGCTGGGCTACCTGATCTGGGGCACGCTGCTGCGCACCTATCCCGCCGCCAAGGTCGGCCCGATCTCGCTCCTGGTGCCGTGCACGGCACTGGTCTTCGCCGCCCTATTGGTCGGCGAGCCGGTCGGCGGGCTGCGGCTCCTGGGCGTGGTCGTCGTACTGGGCGGCGTGGCGTTGGGCCTGTTCGCGTCGACGCGCCGCCTGCGCTGAACAAAAAACGGGAGCCCCCGGCTCCCGTTTCCTGGTCCCCCCAATGCGGCTCCCGAGGCGTCGTTTCCGACAAAGCCCGAACTCGCGAGGGGAAAATAATGACTCGGCCGTGACACGGTCAACGCGTCGACGGCCGTTGGACACACATGAAACTCTTTCCCGGGAGCGCGGGCCTCTGGCCCGCTTACGCGCATTCACATGCGCGCTTGATCATGATGCGGGCCGGAGGCCCGCGCTCCCAATCTAAGCCTGCTGCAACCCGCACCATTCGGCGACTAACAGCGCCGTCGCCTGGGTGATCTTGCGGATCGATTCGAGGTTCACCCGCTCATCGAAGCCGTGGATGTCGTCGGATTGCGGTCCATAGACCAGGGCGGGGATGCCGGCATAGAGACCGAAGAAGCGGTTGTCGGCCGTGCCGGTCGAGGTCTTGTCCTCGAGCTCCTTGCCCCACACCGTCTTGTGCGCCTCGGCCAGCACCACGCGCACCTGCTCGTGGTTCTTGAGCACGAACGGCTCGGCCTGGAAGCCTTCCCAGGTCACGGTCGGCGGGTTGTTGCCGAGGAACGGATCGTTGGCCGCCGCGGTACGGATGACATGCTCGATCTCCTGACGGCACTCCTTCAGGGTCTGCGAGGGCAGCACGCCCACGCGCATGTCGAAGGTGCACCAGGACGGCACCGAGCTCGCCCAGTCGCCGCCGGCGATCTTGCCGACATTGAAGTTCACCGGGTGATGGTGGTCGCAGAAGTGCGTGTCGTGCGCCTTCTTCTCATTCCATTTCTTCTCCAGCTCGCGCAGCTGCTGGATCAGGCGGAACGCCGATTCGATGGCGTTCGAGCCGGCATCGGCCTTGTAGACGTGGACCGGATGGCCGGTGACCTTGACCTGGAACCACATGACGCCGACCTGCGCCACCGTCAGCACGCCCGATGACGGCTCGGGAATCAGGGCGGCATCGGCGCGATAGCCGCGCTGCAGGCAGGCCAGCGCGCCGTTGCCCGTGCACTCCTCCTCGACCACCGACTGCTGATAGACGTCGGCTGCCGGCTGGTAGCCCAGCGCGCGCAACGCTCTCAGCGCAAACAGGTTCAGGATGATGCCGGCCTTCATGTCACCCGCGCCGCGGCCGTACATCCAGCCATCCTTGACGGCGGGCTCGAAGGGCGGGCGGCTCCACATGTCGTGCGGCCCCTCGGGCACGACATCGATGTGGCCGTTCAGGATCAGCGAGCGTCCCTTGGGGCTGTTGGGCCGCCAGGCGCCGACCACGTTCCAGGCGTCGTCGTAGTCCTGGCTGTGCGGCGAGTAGCCCGGCAGATGCTTCAGGTCATCGATCTTGATCTGCCAGCGATCGACCGAGAGCTTATCTTCCTTGAACAGGCGGGCCATCATGTCCTGCGCCGGCGCCTCGCGGAACCGCGTCGAGGGGATCTTCACCAGATCGGCCAGCACCTTGGTCTGGTCGTCGAACTGGCGATCGACCTCGTTCATGATCTTGGTCTTCAACACAGACTCGAGCATCGACTACTCCTTCATGCCTTTCACATCCGGACCGCGGGCCAGTTCGCGTCAGACGCGACCTGGCCCGCGGTCCGGATATGACTCTACAGAGACTGATCGGTGATCCGTTCCCAGGTCAATTCGCGCGTCACCTTCACGCCCCCGATCTCGGAGGCGGGCGGCGTCAGCACCATGCGCTCGCCCTCGAAGCGTACCTCGCGCACCTGCGGGGCGGTGAAGCGCACCGGGTCGCAGTTGGCGTCGACGACGGTGGTGAGCGTGCTGCCGTCGAACGTGTAGTTGCCGCAATAGGACGAGTATTGCCGCGGCGTTCCCTCGGGCAGGCTGGCACGGCCGTCGACCAGGACGGACATCATGCGTCCGTCCGCCGTGAAGGTGACCAGGCCCATGCCGCGCGGGCCGAACGGCTGGCCGGCCGGCTTGCCGTCGGGATCGGTCGCCCGCGTCGATGCCAGGCGCCAGACGCCCACGATGTTCTTCGATTCCATGACGACCTCAGCTGAAGGCGAGCCGGCGCGAGCGCCGCTGCTGGCGCGACAGCATGGCGGCCGGGATCAGGGCGAGCAAGGCCACGACGGTTGCGCATTGAAGAGCGTGTGAGCACAATCTTCCAGTCCCGGACTTTCCGGCGAACAAGGACGATGGCCCAGAACCTCTTTCCCGACCAGGCCGCACTCGGCGAGTTCTGCCGCCACCATCATATTCGACGGCTCGCGCTGTTCGGATCGACGCTCAAAGGCACGGCCCATTCCGACAGTGACCTCGACCTGCTGGTCGAGTTCGAGCCGGGCAATGAGCCCGGTCTCATCAAGCTGGCGGGGATGGAAGCGGAGCTATCCGCCATGCTCGGCAACCGGCGCGTGGACCTGCGGACCGCCGAGGATCTCAGCCGCCATTTCCGCGACGAGGTCGTGCGCACCGCAGAGATCCAGTATGCAGTCTGAGGATGCGATACGGCTCCGGCACATGATCGAAGCGGCAGAAGCCGCCCAGAGCTTCATCGCCGGCCGTCGGCGCATCGATCTCGACAGCGACAGGATGTTGCTGTTCGCGTTGGTCCGAGCGATCGAGATCATTGGTGAGGGGCCTCCAAGCTCAGCCCCGAGGCGCGGACCGCAATGCCTTCGGTACCGTGGGTAAACGTCGTCGCCATGCGCCATCGTCTGATACACGCCTATTTCGATATCGACCGCCCGATCTTGTGGAAGACGGCGATGGAGGAGATACCGCCGCTGCTCTCTGTTCTGCGAGCCGCCTTGAAGGAAGCCTAACCAAAGGCCAATCGTCGCGAGCGCCGCTGCTGGCGCGACAGCATGGCGGCCGGGATCAGGGCGAGCAATGACACGGCGCCGACGACGATGAAGGTGTCGGAGAAGGCCATCGACTGGGCGTTGATGTTGAGGATGGTGCCGAGATATTCCAGCGCACCCGCCTTCTGCTGCTGGAACGGCAGGCCGGAGCGCTGCAGGAGCTGCTGGATCTGATGCAGCAGACGCTCGGTGGTGTGGTTGTCCCAGCCCTGGGTCGCGGTCAGCGCATCGGCGTGGAAGCGCGTGCGCACCTCGAAGAAGGCCACCATCAGGTTGATGCCGAAGGCGCCGCCAAGCTGACGCATGAAGTTGGCGACGCCCGAGCCCTGGCGCACCTTGTCGGCCGGCAGGGCCTTGAGCGAGGAGGCGTTGAGGCTGGGGTTGATGAGGCCGAGGCCGAGCCGCGAGACCATGATCATCGCCACCAGGGTCCAGAAGGTCGTGTCGACGTCGGCCACGGTCATCCAGGCGAAGCCCAGGGCGAACAGCAGCAGGCCGACGATGATCATGAGCGAGGCCGGCATGGCGTCGCTCAGCCTTCCGGCCAGCGGGAAGATGAAGGCGAGCATGATGCCGGCCGGCATCATCATCAGCCCGGCCAGCAGCGGCGTGAAGCCGATGATGGTCTGCACGAACACCGGGATCACGTAGGTCGAGCCCATCATGCCGGCGCCGAAGATGAAGGCGATCATGGCGGCGGCCGAGAATTCGATGTTGGCGAAGATGCGCACGTCGAGCAGCGCCCTGGGCGTGTGCAGCTCCCACAGGATGAAGGCGAGGCCAGCCAGGGCGCCGATCGTGAGGCGCAGCACGATGGTGTCGGAGCTCCAGCCCTCGCGCTGGCCGTCGGCGATGCCGGTCATCAGCCCGAACAAGCTGATGCAGAGCAGGGCGAAGCCCAGCCAGTCGAACGGCGGGATCTCGCGCGGGATGCGGCGCGTCGGCATGAACAGGAGGCCCATGCCGCCGGCGATGACGCAGAACGGCAGCGAGATGAAGAAGACGTAGCGCCAGGAGAAGTATTCGATCATCAGCCCGCCCAAGGTCGGGCCGATGGCCGGCGCGAACACGACGCCCAGGCCAAACACGCCCATCGCCATGCCGCGGCGGTCGGGCGGGAAGACGGTGAAGATGGTGGCCATCACCAGCGGCTGGGCAACGCCGGCGCTGAAGCCCTGCAGGACGCGGGAGAAGATCAGCCAGTGCTCGGTCGGCGCCATGCCGCCCATCAGGGCGCCCAGCGAGAAGAAGAGCAGCGAGCCGACGAAGACGCGGCGTTCGCCCAGGATGCCGGTCAGCCAGGCATTGATCAGCATGCCCGCCGTCATGGTGGCCATGTAGGCCGACGACATCCATTGCGCCTGGTCCTGGCCGATGCCGAAGGCGCCCATGACGTCGGGCACGGCCACGTTCACCGTGGTCATCGCCAGCACCATGGAGACCACGCCCACCATGCCGGCGATGGTGACCAGCCAGCGATAGGCGGGCCCGTAGCGCTCGCTCAGGACCTGCGCGGTCTGGACGACGTTGCTATCGGACGTCAATTTCGACTTCGACCATCATGCCCGGCGTCAGCGGCTTGGGCATCTCGACCATGTCGATCTTCACCGGCACGCGCTGGGTGATCTTGGTGAAGTTGCCGGACGGGTTGGGGGTGGGCAGCAGCGCGAAGCGCGCCGTGGTGGCGCTGCCGATGCGCGCGACCTTGCCGACGAAACGGTCGTTGGGATAGGCGTCGACCGAGACGACGACCATCTGGCCGAGCTTCAGGCGGCCGACCTGCGTCTCCTTGATGTTGGCCTCGACCCATACCTCGTCGGAATTGTGCAGCAGCAGGATGCGCTGGCCCGACTGCACGTACTCGCCCGGCAGCACGAAGGTACGGTCGATCACGGCCCGGATCGGGCTCTTGATGGTGCGGTCCTCGACGTCGACGTTCTGCTGGTGCATCTGCGCCGCGAGATTGGCGACCTGGTGATCGAGTGCTGCGATCTGCGCGTCGATGACACCGAGCTTGTCCTGCTCGACCTTGGCTTCCTCGAGGCTGTTCAGCGCCTGCTCATGTTCGGCGCGCGCCTGCTGGAGCTGGCTGTCGAGCTTCTCGACGGCGGACTGGGCCACCTGAAGCGAACGCTCGTTGGAAACGCGGCGCTCGAACAGCGACCACTGCCGTTCGAGCTCGCCCTTGGCGAAGTCGAGGTCGGACTTGGTGGCCGCCAACGCCTTCTCGCGCGCCTGCACGGTCGAGGCGCGCGTCTTGGCGAGCGCATCGGCCTGGTTCAAGGTCAGCCGGCGTTCGGCCCTGAGCCGGGTGCGCTCGGCCCGCACGCCTTCGATCTGGGCCCTGAGGGCATCGCTCTTCAGCCTGGCGGCACGATCGTCGACCTTGGCCACGACCTGGCCCGCCTCGACCCGCATGCCCTCGCGCACCGGCATTTCGACGACCCAGCCGTCGGCGCGGCTGGAGATGGTGACGATGTCGGCGGTGACGCGCGCGTCGTACTCGTAGATGTGGGTGAACCGCAGATAGAGCTCGCGCCCGCCATAGACCAGAGCGGCCACCACCACGGCGACGATGGCCAGGGTCCGCGGAGCGATCGGCAGTCGGCCGCGGCCGCCCGCCCATAGGGACGGACGCTGCGGGGCAGCGATGCGCGGCGGATGGGCGGCGGGTACCGGAGAAGCCGGTGTCGAAACCGTCCTGGCGACAGGAGGAGAGACCGACTGATCCACGAGGAGGTTACCGGGCGCCCGGCCAACAGCTTGTCATCCAAAAACAATAAGCCTGAAACATTCGTCCGACCATCGGTCCGACCGGCTTGCTGCACCGCACTTGGTGCATGCCGGCCCCGGCAATGTGTCCGGCGGCAAGGCTTGCCAAGCCGGCCGAGGCGGGGGACCGTTGCAAACACGCTGCTTTCACCGCTCGCAGAGCAAAAACAATACGGGAACGCCCGAAGATGCCTGACGCCTCGCACGGTTCTGCTCCCCCTTCCTCCGATGAGGGCCAGCTCGATGTCGCCATCGTCGGTGGCGGCCTGGCCGGCCTCTATGCCATCCACCGTCTTCGCGGCATGGGCCTGAAAGTCCGGGCCTACGAAGCCGGCTCAGGCGTCGGCGGGACCTGGTTCTGGAACCGCTACCCCGGCGCGCGCTGCGACGTCGAGAGCCTGGAATATTCCTACAGCTTCTCCAACGAGCTGCAGCAGGAATGGAAGTGGCCGGAGCGCTACGGCACGCAGCCCGAAATCCTGAAATACATCAACCACGTCGCCGATCGCTTCGACCTCCGGCGCGACGTGCAGCTCAACACCCGCATCGTCTCGGCCCTGTTCGACGGCAAGTCCGGCGAATGGACGTTGAAGACCGATGGCGGCGAGGGAATCCGCGCGCGCTACTGCGTCATGGCGGCGGGCAATCTCTCGACGCCGCGCGTGCCCGACTTCAAGGGCCTCAGGAACTTCAAAGGCAAGTGGTACCACTCCGGCCTGTGGCCGCATGAGGGGGTCGATTTCTCCGGCCTGCGCGTCGGCGTGATCGGCACGGGCTCGTCGGGCGTGCAGATGATCCCGATCATCGCCAGCCAAGCCAAGCACCTGACCGTGTTCCAGCGCACCGCCAACTTCAGCCTGCCGGCACGCAACGGGCCGATGGAGCCCGAGCGCGAGCAGCGGCACAAAGCGGAATACCCGGCGCGCCGCGCCGCGGCGGCC
>LNAP01003483.1_pt1 | contig 15042 bp, 15 predicted proteins | sample 602601 | NCBI WGS metagenome assembly LNAP01 (sample SAMN02440304, study PRJNA202911) | soil metagenome | biome: Subtropical and temperate rainforests or woodlands; isolation source: soil samples (1 kg each in a 20% v/v slurry with milli Q water) were... ...
TGCTCAGGCGGTTTCGATGGCGTGGAAAACCAGCGCCGCGGAATAGACGTCGGGCAGCGACTGGATGGTGTTGAGCAGGGTGCCGAGGCTGCCGGAATCAGGCGCCTCGGTCACGACGATGAGTTTTCCGCGCGGATCGCGGCCGTGAATCTCGCAGCCGGCAAGCGCGGTGATCGCGGCTTCCAGCTCGGCGAGGCGCTCGGGGCGGGCCTGCACGATGATGCTCGCGATCTCGCAGCCGGGCGGTGAGATGACGCGCTCGGCGCTGAGCACCCGGCCGGTGATCAATGCGCGGCGGTTGAGTTTGGCTTGAGCCATGATGCCTGTCTTTCGCTGTTCGAATGATCAATGCGGGGAGGGCGGCGGGCCGGGAGGGCCGGCAAACATCTGGTAGATCCAGACGCCGAGACCGTATGAGCCGACCGTTCCGACCGCGAGGACGGGCATCACGACCGCGGTCAGGAACAGAAAAGCGAAAATCTCCATGCGCTTACGGCGCACGCGCGTAGACGCGTCGTCAGGGGCCGACATATTCGGTCTCTTTGAATGGTATGGGAATCGGGACGGCATCCGGGCCGTTGCCTTGCCGAACTCTAGATTCGTTCGAGCTAACAAGGCGTTGATTTGGATCAATAAGCCGGGTCGCCGGAATGTCGCAGCGCGGCTATCGGGCCGTGCCGGACTGCCACGTATGCGCGAGGAATCGATCTCCCGCGCGGCGGAATTGTGATTTCGTAGACAGCACCGCCTCACGCATTAAGATGCGATTAACAACAATAAGCGGGCAAGAAAACTGGGAGAAGCGTCATGAAGTTCGGCATCTTCTACGAGCTGCAATTGCCAAGGCCCTGGGTGGCCGGCGACGAGCTCGCGCTCTACCAGAACGCCCTCTCGCAGATGGAAATCGCCGACAAGCTTGGCTACGACCACGCTTGGGTCGTCGAGCATCATTTCCTCGAGGAATATTCGCACTCCCCATCGCCGGAATCCTTCCTGGCGGCCGCGAGCCAGCGCACCAAGAACATCAGGCTCGGCCACGGCATCCTCCAGCTTACCACCAACCATCCGGCGCGCGTCGCCGAGCGCGTCGCGGTGCTCGACCTGCTCTCCAACGGCCGCTGCGAATTCGGCATGGGCGAGAGCGCGTCCATCACCGAGCTCACGCCGTTCGGCCGCGACATGGAGACCAAGAAGGAAGTGTTCGAGGAGGCCGTCGCCGCGATCTTCCCAATGTTCAAGGACGCGGGAAGCGAGCATCACGGCAAGTATTTCGACATCCCCCTGCGTAATGTGGTGCCCAAGCCGGTGCAGAAGCCGCATCCGCCGCTGTGGATGGCGTGCTCACAACTGCCGACCATCGAACGCGCAGGGCGTCATGGGTTTGGCGCACTCGGTTTCCAGTTCGTCAGCGCCGATGCCGCGCATGCCTGGGTGCACGCCTATTACAACGCCATGACCAAGCGGCTCACCAAGCTCGCCGACTACGAGATCAACCCGAACATGGCGCTGGTCTCGTTCTTCATGTGCGCGAAGACCGACGAGGAGGCGCGCGCGCGCGCCGACGGCGCCACCTTCTTCCAGTTCGCGCTGCGCTTCTACGGCGCCTCGCAGAACCGCCAGCGTCCGGCGCCCTACACCGTCAACATGTGGGACGAGTACAACAAGTGGAAGCACGACAATCCCGAGGCGCAGGAGGCAGCCTTGCGCGGCGGCCTGATCGGCTCGCCCGAGACGATCCGCAAGAAGCTCAAGCGCTTTCAGTCTTCGCACATCGACCAGGTCATCCTGCCGAATCAAGCGGGCAAGAACAGCCATGAGCACATCTGCGAATCGCTCGAGCTGTTCGGCCGCGAGGTGATGCCGGAATTCCAGAACGACCCGGCGCAGGCGGCCTGGAAGCAGGGCGTGATGAGCGGCGAGATCAAGCTGGAGGAGATCGACACGCAGGCTTTCTCGGACCGCTACGGCAAGCTCGCCATCAATGTCGCGCCGGCGAGGGCGGCGGCGGGGTAGCAAGTCGTCCTCCGGCAAGATGGGAAATGACCCGGAGCCGAGCTATGGCTGGAACTAATTGGCCTCCTTAGTGGTCTGGACATTCTGAACGGCTCCGCCCACCGGATTCCACTGCACCCGCCCATCGAAAGCGGAAAGGTTGAGACCACCACCGCTCCCGTAGAGAACCATGTGACCTGAACTGGCGGCGTCGACAGCGAGCGTGGCACGGGGAAGCTTTGTAGCATTGAACATCGTCAAGGACGCATCCTGATGATCGTTCAGAGACAGCACTGCGCGGGAGCCTTGCTCCGTATCCAGCAGCGATATAGAAGGTGCGCCATCCTGGCGAAGCCCGATACTGAGACGCACCTTCTCGCGACTGTCGAACAACGAGATATGCGGCGTTCCGTCGGACGTGGACGAGATCAGGGCGATAATTTTGCCGGTGTCGTTGCGCAGGGCTATGGTTTCCACCGACAGGGTTTTGGCTTTGACGACGCTGGCATTAACGCTTGAGTGCCATTGTGATGCAAGGATCGCCGTGGCCGCCATGATGGTAGCCCCTAGAACGCTCCATCTCGTGGCCTTCAGCAATCGGTCCTGCCGCTGGATCTGCGTTGCCAGAGTTTCAAGCGTGGGCTCTGCCTTGAGCATAACTGCTCCTTTGTTTTCGAGGACGCTCGAGTTCAATCCAGTGCGGGTGCTGGGTGCGGTTTTACGCACCCAGCAGTGGACGCGGGCAACAAACCGGTGAAACACTCACCTCAGCGGCCGCCAGGAAGGTAGTTGCGCTTGCAAGTCTCGATGTTCTTGTTGCGGTTCGGGTAGTCGGCCCCGAAGGCCCCCACGTATTTCAGGCAGTCCATGTACGGCCTGTTTCCCATCCACCCGTATTGCGAGCCGAAGCCGGCTGCAGCGGGCGAATAGTGCGCGGATCCGAGCAGGGAGCCAAGCCCAACGAGGGCAGCGAAGAGTGCAAAGCGAGCGGTTTTCATGTGAAGAGTTCCTGTTTTGGCCGGCGGGTTGCTGCCATGGATGCAGAGTGCGGCAACTGCTTCGAATCTTCAGTGACGTACGTCACGGGCGCCGTGATTGACGTTTGGCGTGCATTTGCTGCCGCATAGTCCTTCCACCGGGTCTTTCCACTCCGAACGTCTGCAGGCAGATTGCAGCGATGGCAGGTCTCTGTCGGCCACCTGGAGTTGGCAATGGCAAAACACCGGATCTATACGATGAGCTTCGCAAGCGTGTACCCGCTTTACATTGCGAAGGCGGAGAAGAAGGGGCGGACGAAAGCAGAGGTCGATCAGATCATCTCGTGGCTGACAGGCTATGGTCAGAAGGAGCTGGAAGCTCAACTGAAGAAGCAGACGGACTTCGAAACCTTCTTTGCGACGGCCCCGCGTATCAATCCCTTGCGAACCCTGATCAAAGGCGTCGTTTGCGGCGTCCGTGTCGAGGATATCGAAGAACCGACGATGCGGGAGATCCGCTACCTGGACAAGCTGATCGACGAGCTGGCCAAGGGAAAGGCAATGGACAAGATTTTGCGAAAAGCCGACTCTTGAGCCGAAGCCCACTCCACTCGCTATGCGGCGTTGCTGGCCATGCTGACGACCTCCGTCTTCCGCGCAGCCGCCATTGCTGATAACTTTCAGCAAAAGGCGATAGGGAGAAAGCGATGCGGTCTCGGTCTGTGCCCGCAAATCCGGCGGATGGCGACGTCACGCCCGCGGTGCTCGCTATCGGACGCTCCGATTTTCCCAAAGTGCTGATCGACACGCTGCGCCGTCAGGCCGGGGTTGGCCATTGCATGGTGTTCGCATTGAGCCGTGCCGGCGCCGCGCATTGCCTGCTCGATGCCGGCAACATCTCGACCGGCGCGGATCTCGGCGCCGCCTATGCCGGCCATTTCCACGAAGCCGACCCCAATCGCGATGCGATGTTTGAGGAGCATGCCAGCGTGCCAATCATGCTGCCGGCCTTCGCGCCACGCATGTACGGGGCAGGCTATCGAAAGATATTCTTCAAGGATTCCGGCATCGTCGACAAATGCGCGGCCGCGATCTGGGCTGACGATACCTGCTACTACGTCAACTTCTATCGCATCGCAGCCCAGGGCCGCTTTGGCGACGCTCAGCGTGCGCGGCTTCGGGCCATTGCACCGGCGATCGCTGCCAGCGTCGCGAGGCATTTTCAGCAAGGCGCGACAGAGACGCCTGAGCAGTCTCTGGCGGCATTGTTTGCGACGCGCGCACCACTCTGCGCGCTGACGCCGCGCGAGCAGGATGTCTGCCGCCGCATCCTGCTCGGCCTCAGCTCCGAGGCGATCTCGCAGGCGCTCGGCATCAGCCTGCATTCGACGCTCACCTACCGCAAGCGCGCCTATGAGCGGCTCTGCATCTCGTCGCAGAATGAATTGTTTTCGATCGTGCTGGGCCTGCTCACGACGCCTGGCCGCCCGAACTAAGGGGGAATCTCAGGTCCGCGATCGCGGCTTCCGGGCGCAAAGCGGACACGCGGCCGCCCGCTGGGATCGTCGCCCTTTGAGCCTGCATCGATCCAGCAGCCGCAAAGATACCCGGACCTTTGGGCGAAATTATTGGACCGGCTACTGCCTCTTGATCTTCGAGCGCACCGCGACCTCCCCCGCAAGCGGGAGAGGTCAACGACATCCCGCGCTAGTGTCGGCCTGCACGGTTGACCGGACCACCGCGGTTCATGGGCGTGCCTGCGCGGACGCCGGCACCTGGTGCGCCTGCACCAACGCCGGCGACGCCGACGCGACCCGGTGCTCCTGCCGCTGCTGCCGGCCGTGCCACGCAACCGTCCGGCACGCCCGCCGTCGTGCAGTAAACGGCGGCCTCGGCAGAGCCGGACCCGAGCGAAATCAGCATCAGCGTCGACAAAGCCGTCAACGTCACACCAGCGAGCCGCCGTCCCGTCTTATTTGACATGTTGTACCTCTGTTGGAGCGCAGGACTTGCAGTGTTCAGTCGATCACCGCAGCCGCCGCCGTCCCAAACACTTAGCGACAACAACTCAACACCTCGTGAAGAAAGGATGGACGTTTGTCTGCAACGGCGACTTTGGCCCAACGCAAGACGCATCGGCCCGCCAAGAAGTTGCCAGGCCAAGTCACCAGGCACGACATTGCCACCCTGTCGCACGACATACTCGCAGGCGAGTTCGGCGTCCCCCTCGGTCAGAAACAACCGCCGCGCCGTCCTATCAATACTTGGCGACGACCGCGCCGTCCCAGCGATAATTGACCCGGACGGTGACGAGGTCGACGTCCTGATGAATGCGGTCGCTGGCGTAGGCTGTCCCTGCCGGTGCGAGCGTGCCGTTGTTGGTGAAGGTGATGAACCTGTCCTGCATGAACATGTGATCGTATTCGATCGCGGCGGACCAGTTCGGCGCGAAGCCGTATTCGAGGCCGAGTCCGATCACGCCACCCCAGCGGGTGTCGTTGACGGTGTCGCTGATCTGGGCGCCGTTGGCAGTCAGATAGCCGCGATAGCGATCGGAGGTCAGAGCGGCGCCGCCCTTCAGATAGAGCAGCGTGTTGTTCCAGGCATAGCCGATCTGACCGGTGAACATTCCGAACGCGTCGACTTGCGTGGCGTTGACGACGGCCGGGAACGGAATGCTCTGGTTGCTGCCGCGGAAGTTGGCCCAGTTGCCCTGGGCTTCGAGACCGAACACGATGCTGGAGCTCTGAAAGCGATACCCGACCTGGCCGCCGGCCGTGCCGCCGGTTGCATCGTGGCATCCCTCGGAAACATTGAAGGCGCCGGCCGCATTGCTGAAATCCCAGCACTTGTGGCTCGATCCCCATCCGCCGTTGGCGCCGATATAGAAGCCGCTCCAGTCGTACATCGTGCTGATCGTGGGCGCCTTGGTGTAGGGACGGGGTGCCATGTCTGCGGCAGAAGCCGACGTGACCATTGCGAGCGCGCCGACGGTACCGAGCAGCAATGTCTTCATGATGAATCCCTGAGTCGAGTTCTTGCGACAGAATCAATTTTCGCGAACAGCTTACGCTTCGCCGCTCCAAATCTTGTCACCCAATCGCTACAGTGCCGCACCGAATGCAGGCTACCCGCTCGGAAGAGCGGACAGAAGCAGCAGGCAAACAGGCCGGCCGTTTTAGAATTTGCAGACGTCGCTCACCGGCAGGCCTTTTCTCCGCAGTGCGATATCCGCTCGCGGCGCCGTCGGGGCGGAGGAATGAGAACCGGCGCAAATTCGAGTCGAAGCGTCTGCCGACTGAGATGCCCGTAAAATGACGGGCTTGACCCTGATGAATTTGCCTCACGCGAGCCGCGACGCATCCGCAAAAGCACACCTCCCGACATTCGCTGCAGACGTTCAACATAGGTCACCTTGTTTTGATGAATGCGACTAGCATTCGCATCAGGCAGGACCGTCACCGATTCGGTCGTTTTGTCGGAGCCTCCGCGCGAGGCTGCCGCGACGATGAGCTGTGAGTCCGTGCCTCGATGTTTTGTCGGGGGAGCGCAGACCATGAAGAGTGTCACAAAGCTCGCGTTGCTTGCGTGTGTTGGACTGAGTGTCGCGGCAGTGCCGCGTCCTGCGCTCGCCGACAAGATCTCCGAACGTCTCGATGCGTTGGAGAGGGAGAATGCCACCTTGCGCGCGCGGCTCAACCGCCTCGAAACGTCCAAGGAAACGTTCGGCGAAACGGCCAAGACGGCAAGGCTTCAACCTCGGCCGGTGGAGTCGCGCACCGGTACCGCGCTCGTCCCGCTGCCGCGATCGGCAGGCCAAGACAGCATGGCCGCCGATCTCGGCTATGTCGGCTCGCGACGAGCGAGTGCGCCCCGCTTCGAAGTCAGCGGAACGGCTTCGTTCCTGCAGCCGGGTGCCGGCAATCTCGAATATGGCACGCTGACCAATCCTCTGCCGGTGGTGACACCGCACTGGCGAAATCAGTCGCTCAAGCCGAACTTCACGCCATCATTCAGCTTTGGCGCCCGCTACATCGGCGACGAGTCGAAAGATATCCAGCTGAACTGGACGCACCTGCGCAACACCGCGACGGATTCGTTCTTTGCTTCGCCGACGGAAATGGTGGGACCACCCTATCTGATCGGGCCGGAATCGGCGCTCTACAAGAATGGCAGTGGCTCGGTGAAAACCGCCTTTGACGTCGTCAACCTGGACGCCGGATACACCTTCTGCGCCGAGTGCTCGTTCCAGATGCGGGCCTTCGGCGGCGTATCGGCCGCGCGGATCAGCCAGAACCTGTCGGGCCTGTTCGCAAGCCCGGGTGGCGCGGCCTCTTCGGGCTACACCGTCAATTCCCTGTTCACCGGCGCCGGGCCCCGTGTCGGTATCAAGGGTCAGTTCGGCATCGGCGACTTCCAGTTCATCGGCGAGATGGCCGGCGCTGTCCTGATCGGCTCTGCGCAGAGTGGGATGGATTTCACCACGCTGTCTCCGGCGTTCGGACTTTCCAGCCAGTCCATAAGCTCTCCCAATGCGACGCGGGTGGTTCCGAGCATCGACGGCAAATTGGCCAGCGCCTATACCTTCGCACCGACAGCTTACGGATTGTTCAAGGTCGAGGCCGGCTATAAGGCCGCGGTCTATTTCGATGCGGTCAATTCATATGGACTGACCCAGGTCCCGACCAGCCTGACGCTTCCGCCCATCGGCATTTACCTCGCGACGCAGCAGCACCTGCAGAGCAATTTCACCAACCACGGCCCGTATGTGACCGCGAGCTGGGCCTTCTATTGAGGCTGAGCGTATAGCGCCCGGAAAGGCGAGGGACTTGCTGACGACATCGAGCAATCAAGAATGCCCCCCGGCGTCGGAGGCTCGCTGAGCTGCCTGAAGCGATAGCAGCCTCGGTCGACGCGGGGAGCCAAACGGACGTCGGACTAAGTCCATCCGAAGCGGACATGTCAAAACGATCGATAACGTTCGAATTAAATACTTAAACCTGCCTAAGTAGAGTTCCCGTATACGTTTGGAGACATGCCAACTTGGTCGGAAGAGATGCCGGACACCAAGTCTCGCGACTCCTCAGTGAGAAGACCTCCGCTCATTGATAGAATTGAGCTATGGCTGTCGAAAAGCCGCGTCGTCGACGGCCTTTGGATCGGATGTTTTCTATCGGATGATCCCGAGCGAGCACTGGAACGCGTCGAAGCCGCGCTGCGGCTGATCGAACGGTTCGCTCCAATTCACTACCAGCGTGTCAAGAACAGCCTTTCTCGAATCTGGGTGCAGTTGGTTCCGCACGGAGCAGGTTGCTATGAGCATTCATTGAACGCCTGCCTGCTGGACGTGCGTGTCGTCGATTCTGAAACCACGACGGTCGAATGGATCGCATCCGCCATCGTGCACGAGGCGACCCATGCAAGGCTTGAGAGCCGGGGTATCCGCTATTATGAATCCGTCCGCCCCCGGATCGAACGGATCTGCGCTAGAAGAGAGTTCGATTTTGCTCAGCGTCTGTCGGGCGTTGACGCCTTGAAAGAAGAGATCTCCTGGAGGCTTGATTGGTGCCGTGACGGAAGCCCAAACTATACAGACCAGAATATGCGGCAGAGTAGGGATCAGGGCAGTGTGGAGGCACTTCGTCATCTGGGAACGCCGGAATGGGCTATAGCTCTGGTGTTCAGGGCGAGGGATCTTCGCGCCGGAATCCGTCGGTTCACACGACGCATAACCGGTATTTTGGTGCGATGATCGTGGCTCTGACGGTCTTCCAGTCGCTCGTACAGTTCGGCGCGGCCAAACGTCCGCGAGCCCGAGCTAGCCCGACGGATGTTTCTCTACAGCCGCGGCGATCCGCTCCAAGGCGGCGTTCCTGTGCCGTATTTCGACCAGCTCTTGCTCGAAAATCTCAATCATTCTCCGCCCCGACAACCGTCCGCGCGCATGCGCGCCTGTCCGGCAACAGAGCCCGATCACCGCCGCAAGAATGGTAATGGCCGCGAGCCAAGATAACGCCCGTCGCTGACCGAAGTCCGCGATGTAGTGGCGGAAATCGCCCTTGGACAAGTACGCAGTGGCGCGATTGCTGTAGGCGTCCCCATCGTTCGGATCGAGCGCGATCATCCGATCGTAGTCGGCGATGGCGCGGTCGAGATCACCCTTGGCTTGATAGGCGTAGCCGCGGTTGAAGTAGGCGTCTCTGTATTGCGGATAGAGCGCGATCGCCTGACTGCAGTCGGCGATGAGGCGATCGATATCCCCCTTTGCCTTGTAGGCGAGGGCGCGGTTGTAATAGGTGAGCGCATATTTCGGATCGAGTGCGATCACCTGATCGTAGTCGGCGATGGCGCGGTCAGGATCGCCTTTGGCGAAGTAGACGTTGCCTCGGGCGGTGAGGGCGACAATGTTGTTCGCATCGAGCTCGATACTGTTGGTATAATCGGTGATGGCGCGGTCGTTGTCACCTTTGGCTTGATATGCATAGCCGCGCTCGCCGTATCCGACCTGCTTGCCGTAATCCGAGAGGCCGCCTTCGAATGCCTGGTTGGTGTCGGCTATGGCCCGGTCGTAGTCGTGCCGTTGGTTGTAGATGTGCGCCCGGTTGAGGAGTGAGCTGACAGCCTTCGGGTCGATCCGGATCGCCTCGGTGTAGTCTTTGAATCCTCGGTCGACGCGATCGGCGACGCTTGTCCGCGACCAGGAATAGCCGCGCGTATGATACAAGCTGGACAGGTCTTGATCCCTGTAGTCCCCGCTTTCGATCGCGCGCGTACATGCGGCGATGGTCGCGGCAGCGGCTTCCTTCGATCCTTTCAAGCACGCCTGTCGATCGTCGACGGTCGCCGCCTCGCTGACGGAAGCGGTTGCTGCGAATGCCACGGCCACCAGCCAGACCTGCGCGGAAATCCCTGAGCGCATACCCCTTGTCTCCGCGATAGTCGCTGTGAAACCTAACCCGGAGACGGCTTTTCGAGCGCCGCTGCGATCCTCTCCAGCAATGCATTGGTGCGCCTGCTTTCGGCGACCTGCTGCTCGTAGAGATCGACCCAACTCGTCCCGGACGATGAACGTCGACTTGAACGCGAGTACCAAAGCCAGACGCCCACCAGCGCCACGAACGGCAACCAGGATACAATCAAGCTAAAAACCCACGACGGCGAACTACCGGTTGGTGCGTTCATGAACATAAACCAAACGAAGAGAGCACCAACGAGAGCGATCCAGACGGCAACAGGCAGAAGCCGAAAACGAGGCTTGGTCTTTCCATTCACGGTCATTCCCTTTGGCGGTTAGTCTAGCAAAGCGGATACTATCACTGGTTGATTTCGCTTCCCATGCTCTCGCGCACGCGCTCGTTGCAACGTGGTTAGCCTTTCCTTTGCGGCGAGCATCCGACTTGTTAAGGCGCGCCCTGACCCCGTCTGTCCCAATCGCGAGGGACAGACGCCGCCACCGGATTCCGCTAATCTGCCCTGAAGGACACAAGAATCCAGGGGAGGCCGCCTTGAGCACGGCGCCGCGCATCGACATCGACCCGGCCACATTTTGGGCCGATCCCTATCCGATGCTTGCGAAGCTGCGCAAGGAGGCGCCGATCGCCTTCGTGCCGCAGCTTGGTTCGACGTTGCTGACGCGCCGCGACGACATCTCGATCTCCGAGAAGCAGATCGACGTGTTCTCCTCGCACCAGCCGGCGGGCCTGATGAACCGGCTGATGGGCCACAACATGATGCGCAAGGACGGCGAGGCGCATCAGGCCGAGCGCCGCGCGATGTTCCCGACGGTGTCGCCGAAGACGGTGAGGGCGCACTGGACCGCGCTGTTCCAGGCCCATGCCGACCGGATCATCGACGCGATCGAGCCCGGCAGCCGGATCGACTTCATGCGCGACTTCGCGCTGCCGTTCTCGGGCGAGTGCCTGAAGTCGATCACCGGTCTCACCAACATCCGATACCAGGACATGGATGCGTGGTCGCAGGGCATGATCGAGGGCATCGCCAACTATACCGGCGATCCCGCGGTCGAGGCGCGCTGTCATGCCGCGACATCGGGCATCGACGCCGCGATCGACGACATCCTGCCGGTGATGCGCAAGCATCCCGACCAGAGCATCCTGGGCGTTCTGCTCGCGTCGGGCATGCCGATGGAAAGCGTGCGCGCCAACGTCAAGCTTGCGATCTCCGGCGGCCAGAACGAGCCGCGCAAGGCGATCGCCGGCACGGTGTGGGCGCTGCTGAGCCATCCCGACCAACTCGCTCTTGTCCGCAGCGGCGAGGTCACCTGGCTGCAGGCGTTCGAGGAATACGCCCGCTGGATTTCGCCGATCGGGATGTCGCCGCGGCGGATCGCAAAGCCATGGTCCATCCGCGACGTGTCGTTCGAAACCGACGAGCGCGTGTTCCTGATGTTCGGCTCGGCCAACCGCGACGAGAAGCATTTCGAGCGCGCCGATGAATTTGATGTGCGGCGGGACACCTCCAAGAGCGTCGCCTTCGGCGCCGGGCCGCATTTCTGCGCCGGCGCCTTCGCCTCGCGCGCCATGATCGCCGACGTCGCGCTGCCGACATTGTTCGCCCGCGCCAACAAGCTGGAGCTCGCCGGCGACGAGCCGGTGCGGATCGGCGGCTGGGCGTTCCGCGGCCTGCAGAATTTGCCGGTGAGGTGGCTGCATTAGTCGGGCTGGGCGCCCGCCCTTCCGGGACGCAGCCACGATGCCATCTTGCCCCTGTTTTGCCCGACGCGTCAACCAGATTTCGGATAATTCGTAGGCCATTGGTTTCGCACGCTCCGGCTACTGTGCATGGGGTTGTTTTAGCGTTTTTGGGTCCGGTCCCGGGTCCGCGGCCGAATCCACCTGGCCTTCACATCGGCGTGCAGAAAAATTCCATCTTCATTCGCGCGGCGGCTTGAAAGATTAATCATGCGCTCCGCCATGGACGCAGTGCCCGCATCGCTATTTTTCCGCGCGTCTCGACACCTCCGCCGGCCCGCACCATCATTCCCGAACACGAATGATGACGGCCGCACGCGGCCTGGAGTTTGGAATGCTGCGCCGGAACTTTCTGAAATTGTCCGCTGGATCCGCAGTCGCGGCAGCGTTCGCCTCCCGCGCGACCGCGCAGGCGGGCGTGAAGGAAATTCGTATCGGATACCAGAAGACCGGCGTGCTGGTTATCGCGCGCCAGCAGGCGTCCCTGGAAAAACATTTCACCCCGCTGGGCATCGAGGTGAAATGGGTCGAGTTCTCCTCGGGGCCTCCGATGATGGAGGCGATGAACGTCGGCAGCATCGACTACGGTTCGGTCGGCGATTCCCCGCCGGTGTTCGCCCAGGCCGCCGGCGCCGCGATCGTCTACGCCGCCGGCCAGCCCATCACCAACGGCCAGGGCATCCTGGTGCCGAAGGATTCGCCGATCCGCGCCATCGCTGATTTGAAGGGCAAGCGCATCGGCTTCACCAAGGGCTCCAGCGCCCACAACATCGTGGTGCAGACGCTGGAGAAGGCCGGTCTCACCTATGCCGACATCACTCCGGTCTATCTGACGCCGCCGGATGCCGGCCCCGCCTTCGCCAATGGCAGCATCGAGGCCTGGGCGATCTGGGATCCATATTTCGCGATCGGCGAGACCAAGCAAAGCGGGCGCATCCTGATCAATTCGCACGAGGTCACTAAGACCAATTCCTTCTACATCGCCAACCGCGATTTCGCGAAGAACCACGGCGCCATCCTGCAGCAGATCGTTCACGTGACGGCCGCGGCCGGCAAGTGGGCCGAACAGCACCGTGGTGAGGTCGCCAAATCGCTGGCCGCGATCACCGGCGTCCCGCTGGATATCCAGACCGTCGCGGCCGACCGCGCCAACTTCGTCGTCGGTCCCGTCACCGACGACATCGTCACGACGCAGCAGGGCGTCGCCGACCGCTTCCACAAGCTCGGCCTGATCCCCAAGCCGGTCGTCGTTCGCGACATCGTCTGGCGCAACCCGGCAGCCTGATCGTGCCCACCAGCCTTCCCATTCACAAGGGCCTCACCATGAAGCGCATCGTTCAACGCGTGATCGCAGCCATCGTGCTGTCGATCGGCATCGTCGCCGCCGCGGTCGGCACGACCTACGGCTAGTCGGAGCACATCCATGAGCAAGAGCAATTTCCTCTGGTTCCTGCCGACGCATGGCGACGGCCGCTATCTCGGCACCGGCATCGGCGGCCGCGAGGTCAACTTCAACTATCTGCGCCAGGTCGCGCAGGCGGCCGACCAGCTCGGCTATTTCGGCGTGCTGCTGCCGACCGGACGGTCGTGCGAGGATTCCTGGATCGTCGCCTCCTCGGTCGCGCCGTTCACCGAACGGCTGCGCTATCTCGTCGCCGTTCGTCCCGGCCTGCAATCGCCGAGCGTGGCGGCGCGCATGACCGCGACGCTCGATCGCATCACGGACGGCCGGCTGCTCGTCAACGTGGTCACCGGCGGCGATCCGGTCGAGAACAAGGGCGACGGCATCTTCCTCGGCCATGACGAGCGTTACGAGGTCACCCGCGAGTTCCTCAACGTCTATAGCGACCTGCTCGCCGGCAAGACCGTCAATGTCGAGGGCAAGCACATTCACGTCGAGGGCGGCAAGCTGCTGTTTCCCCCGGTGCAGTCGCCGCGCCCGCCGCTCTATTTCGGCGGCTCGTCGGATGCCGGCATCGACGTCGCGGTCGATACCGTCGACAAATATCTCACCTGGGGCGAGCCGCCGGCTCTGGTGGCCGAGAAGATCGCCAAGGTGAGGGCGGTCGCCAGCGCGCGCGGTCGCAAGCTTTCCTTCGGCATCCGGCTGCATGTGATCGTCCGCGAGACCAATGAGGCGGCCTGGCGTGCCGCGAACGAGCTGATCAAGCATGTCAGCGACGACACCATCGCGCTGGCGCAGAAGAACTTTGCCCGCATGGACTCGGTCGGCCAGCAGCGCATGGCGCAGCTGCACGGCGGCAAGCGCGACAAGCTCGAGATCGCTCCGAACCTGTGGGCCGGTGTCGGCCTTGTGCGCGGCGGCGCGGGCACGGCGCTGGTCGGCGACGCCGAGACCGTCGCGGCCCGCATCGAGGAGTATCAGGATCTCGGCATCGATACCTTCATCATGTCGGGCTACCCGCATCTGGAGGAAGCCTATCGCTTCGCCGAGCTGGTCTTCCCGCTGCTCTCGCTGGAGCAGCCGAGCAACGTGACCAAGCTTCACTTCAACGGCGGTCCCTTTGGAGAAACAGTCGGCAGCGATTTCCGTCCGCAGCAGAGGGTGTCCGAGTCATGAGCCTGATCGACAGCGTCTCGCTTCCGCGCAGCTTCCGTTTGCCGCGCGTCGACGGCCTGATCCAGTGGATCGTGCCGCTCGCCATCATCGCGATCTGGCAGGTCGCGAGCGTCACCGGTTTCGTGCCGGTTCGAGTCCTGCCGGCGCCGAGCGACGTCGTGCTCGCGGGCTGGAAGCTGCTGCTCTCCGGCGAGCTCGTGCGCAACATCTGGGTGTCGTTCTGGCGCGCCTCGATCGGCTTTCTGATCGGCGGCGGCATCGGCTTCGCCTTCGGTCTGGCGAATGGCCTCTCGCAGCTATCGGCAAAGCTCACCGACACGACGCTGCAGATGGTGCGCAATGTGCCGCATCTCGCGTTGATCCCGCTCGTCATCCTCTGGTTCGGCATCGACGAGAGCGCAAAGCTGTTCCTGGTGGCGCTCGGCGTGTTCTTCCCGATCTACCTCAACACGCTGCACGGTATCCGCACCATCGACCCGCAGCTGATCGAGATGGGCCGCATCTACGGCATGACCGACAGCGAGCTGTTCCGCCGGGTGATCTTCCCCGGTGCGCTGCCCTCGATCTTCGTCGGCATCCGCTTCGCGCTCGGCATCATGTGGCTGACCCTGATCGTCGCCGAGACCATCGCGGCGTCGTCGGGCCTCGGCTACATGGCGATGCAGGCGCGCGAGTTCATGCTGATCGACGTCGTCGTGCTCTCGATCCTGATCTACGCCCTGCTCGGCAAGCTCGCCGACAGCGCCTCCCGCGTGCTGGAGCGGGCGACGCTCTCCTGGCA
>LNAP01007042.1_pt1 | contig 15040 bp, 8 predicted proteins | sample 602601 | NCBI WGS metagenome assembly LNAP01 (sample SAMN02440304, study PRJNA202911) | soil metagenome | biome: Subtropical and temperate rainforests or woodlands; isolation source: soil samples (1 kg each in a 20% v/v slurry with milli Q water) were... ...
CAGTTTGACGAACCCGTCGCCGAGCGGCTTGAGGGCAACAGCAGTGTCTGGGTAGAAGTGCCCAAGCAATACACCGATAGCGATGGCTATCAGAACCTGGACATAGAGAACCTTATAGAACGGTTTACGGGTCATGGCATGTTCCTCAACGACCGCACGGCACCACTCCGGGTGCGCGCGCTGCCTGTGCGCTAACCCTCCTGAACCGGAGGGATTTGTTGTTGGCAGCTTGCGTATGCTGCAAGCCTGCATCGCCTATTGCAGAGGTCATGCCAGTCTTTTACAAAATGCTAAAACCCAGTAAATACAGGGCTTTAGCAACACAACCCAAGCAATCTCCCGATACTTTTGGCGGCTTTCCGCCAAGGCATGGCGGATATCCCCCGCCAAACCCTGCAAAAAGCATAGCCCGCGCTTGAGTGCTTGTTCCCGCAAGGCCTCGGTGCTTACCATCGACCCGCCCTATTTTCCCGAGCCTACCTAATGCGTGAACGCACCATCGCCAGCCATTTTGTCCGCGCAGCCCTGCGCGGTGCCGAGCGCCAAGGTCTGGACTGCAGCGCGATTTTGCGCGAGGTGAATATTCAGCCGGCGCTGTTGGACGAGCCCCGCGCGCGGGTAGCGCCGGAGCAATTTGCCCAACTGATGCAACGCCTATGGGAAGCGCTGAGCGATGAGTACATGGGCTTTGGCCAACGCCGCAGCAAGCCTGGCACCTTCGCGATGATGTGTTACGCCCTGATCCACTGCCACACGCTGGAAAAGGCCCTGCTGCGCGGCACGCTGTTCTACAGCCTGTTTGAAGATGCGCCGCGAATTACCCTGAGCCGCGAAGGCGACTGGGCGCGGCTGACGGTAGACGACTCCAACCTGATCGACCCCGACCACTTTCTGGTGGAAAGCCTGCTGGTGATCTGGCATCGCCTGGCCAGTTGGTTGATTGGCCAACGTATTCGCCTCGAAGAGGCCAGTTTTAACTACGCCGAGCCGGAGCACAGCGCCGAGTATGAGCTGCTGTTCCCCAACCCTCGACGCTTTAAGGCTGAGCACACCAGCCTGCTATTTCAGGCGCGCTACCTGGCCATGCCGTTGTTGCAGGATGAGCGCACGCTTAAGCATTTTCTCCAACACTCCCCGGCCGACTTGCTCGCCCGCCCCGATGGCGGCGACAGCTTGATTAGCCAGATCCGCCGTCTGCTTGGCCGCGACTGCGCCAACTGGCCCGACCTGGAAGCGGTGGCGCAGCAGCTGCATATCAGCCCGCAGACGTTGCGCCGACATTTGCGTGAAGAAGGCTCGAGCTTTCAGGAGCTCAAAGATCATTTGCGCCGGGACTTGGCGATCTACCACCTGGGCCGGGATAACTTGCCGATTCAGGATATTGCCGAGCAGCTGGGGTTTTCCGAGCCCTCGGCGTTTCACCGGGCATTCAAGAAATGGACGGGGTTAACGCCTGGGGCGTATCGGGCGCAGGAAAATTGAAGCGTAGGTTGGGTCGGTCCGCGCTCGGTGAGCGCAGCGAAGCCCAACAGGCCGTCCGCAGGACGGCGCTTATCGGTCCTCCAGCAAATCTAAACTCGTAGCCCTGCAGGCTCCATGTTGGGCTTCGCTTTTGGCTCAACCCAACCTACGCGTAGAATCCCCGCCTCTTTTCCCGGTCCGCCTCCCATGCCCCACCCTACCCCTCTGCCTCCCCGCCGGCCCTTGGGCCACGGTGCTCGATTGCCTGTGCGCGCATTTCTCGGCCATTAGCCGCGACACCTGGCTGGAACGCATGGCGCGCGGCAAGGTGCTGGATGAGCACAACGCGCCCATCGGCTCCGAGCATCCGTATAAACAAGGCCTGCGCATTCACTATTTCCGTGAAGTGGCCAACGAAACCCCAGTGCCGTTTACGGAAACCGTGTTGTATGCCGATGAGCATTTGATCGTCGCCGACAAGCCGCATTTTCTCTCGGTAACCCCGGCCGGCGAATACGTGGAACAAACCCTGTTGGCGCGCTTAAGCAAACGTTTTGCTAGCCACGACCTGGTGCCGCTGCATCGCATCGACCGCCTGACCGCTGGCCTGGTGCTGTTTTCTGTGCAGCCACAAAGCCGCGCCGCGTATCAACGCCTATTTGCCGAGCGGCAAATGCACAAAACCTACGAAGCCATCGCCCCTGCCCTGCCCCATGTCGAGTTTCCGCATCTGCATAAAACCCGCATGGTGGCCGGCGAGCCGTTCTTTTTAATGCGCGAAGGTGAAGGCGAACCGAACAGCGAAACGCTGATGCAGGTGCGCGAGCGCAATGGCCAGTTATGGCGTTACGGGCTGTACCCGGTAACCGGCAAGAAGCACCAACTGCGCCTGCACTTGGCGGCGCTGGGCGCGGGTATCTGCAATGACCCGTTTTATCCACAGCTGGATAAAAACGCCGTGGATGATTACAGCAAGCCGCTCAAGCTGCTGGCGCAAAGCCTGCGGTTTACCGACCCGCTGAGTGGCATTGAGCGCGAATTCCACAGCCAGCTCACGCTCGATTGGTAACCGCCAGGCAGATAAAAGCCGCTACGGGGGCACAGCACGCCCTTGGACGGTTAGTTCTTCACCACACAAAATGCTGACTACGCTTGTAGTTCAGACAGGCCAGGAGCTAGCCCAAATGGAGAATCGCCACGAAGGTCTGAAATTTTCGTTGTATTCAAACTTTCTCAAAGGCAGCGCCAAGGTTCCGCAAATGCCGGAAACCTCGCTGCGTCTACGCAAGTTGCTGGAGTCTGAACACGCCTCGCTGGAACAGGTGACGCGCTTGCTCTTGAGCAACCCACCCTTGGCCGCGTACCTATTGCAGTTCGCCTCAAGCCCGATGCTGCGCAATGTGCGCCAAGGCGTGAATTTGCAGGAAGTGGTGTCGCGTATCGGCATGCAGCGGGTGAGCAATCTGGTGCTGACCTTTGCCGTTGAACACCTGTTCACCAGCCAAGACCCTGCCCTGCAAAAAATCTTTCGCGCGCGCTGGAACGCCTCGTTGATGAGTGCGGCCTATTGCGCCTGCCTGGCCCAGCACCTGACCAAACTGCCGATGGAAGACGCCATGCTCGCCGGTCTGTTGCAGGACATCGGCAGCCTGCCATTACTCAACGAGCTCGATAGCTGGCCCGAGGTTTCCCGCGAACCGGCAGAGTTGCAAAGCCTGTGTGAACAGTTGTCAGGCGATATCGGCATTATCGTGCTCACCGTCTGGCGTTTGCCTGCTGTGCTGATCGACTGTGCCCGCTACCGCAGCGAGTGGCAGCGCGAGCACGAGGGTAATGTTGAGCTGGCCGATATCGTTCATGTGGCCCGCCAACTCAGCGCCAGCGCCCCGGACGATGAACAACTGGTGCAACTGCCGGCCTGGCGCCGCGTACTGGGCTCGCGGGTGGACGATTTGCCGCCGCAAGCCCTGCGCGATGAACTCGGCGGCGAAGTGACCTTCTGGTTCAAGCTACTGGGCGGCAAGGCCAGCGCTTGAGCGCGGTGCAACTTACTGGCGAAATACCCCGTCTGAAAACAATGCCGACTGATACAACGATGGGGGTACGCAACCTCCTCGGCTTTTTGCATACTCAGTCGCGCCACGTGCTGAAGGCTGCACCGCTGCCACTCACCACCCGGTGCCGCCGCTAACGACAGGGATACCAGTTAATGAGCAACGCCATCGAAACCTACCACCCAGGCCTGGCCGACCTTACCCACAAGCTGACGGTAGAAAAACACGGGCACACCGCCCTGCTTACCATCAACCATCCCCCCGCCAATACCTGGGACCGCGAGTCGCTGATCGGTCTGAAGCAACTGATCGAACACCTGAACCACGACGACGATATCTATGCCTTGGTGATCACCGGCCAAGGCAGCAAGTTTTTCAGCGCCGGTGCCGACCTCAATCTATTTGCCGATGGCGACAAAAGCCGCGCGCGGGAAATGGCCCGGCGTTTTGGTGAAGCGTTTGAAGCGCTGCGTGATTTTCGCGGTGTGTCCATCGCCGCCATCAACGGTTACGCCATGGGCGGCGGCCTGGAATGTGCACTGGCGTGCGATATCCGCATTGCCGAACGCCAAGCGCAAATGGCCCTGCCGGAAGCCACCGTCGGTTTGCTGCCCTGTGCCGGCGGCACCCAAGCGCTGGCCTGGCTGGTGGGTGAAGGCTGGGCCAAACGCATGATTCTCTGCGGCGACCGCGTAGACGCCGACACCGCGCTGCGAATCGGCCTGGTGGAACAGGTAGTGGACAGCGGCGAAGCCCGTGGCCATGCCCTGCTGCTGGCGGCCAAAGTGGCGCGACAAAGCCCCGTGGCCGTGCGCACCATCAAGCCATTGATTCAGGGCGCGCGTGAGCGAGGGCCAAATGCATGGCTGGCGGACGAGCGTGAACGCTTTGTTGATTTGTTCGACGCCGACGACACCCGCGAAGGGGTCAATGCCTTTCTGGAAAAACGCGACCCGCAATGGCGTAACAAGTAGTCAGGAATCGGTATATGAACGTTATTTTTGAAGAGCTCGCCGGCCAACATGGCGCCCGTATCGGTATCGCCACCCTGGATGCTGCCAGCAGCTTAAATGCCCTCTCGCTGCCCATGATCAACGCGCTGGACGACAAGCTGACGGCCTGGGCGCAAGACCCGAATATTGCCTGCGTACTGCTGCGCGCCAATGGCGAAAAAGCCTTCTGCGCCGGCGGCGATGTGCGCAAATTGGTCGAAGCCTGCCGCGAACACCCAGGCGAAATACCACCATTAGCCGAGCGCTTTTTCGCCGACGAATACCGCCTCGACTACCGCATTCACACCTTTCCCAAACCCTTTATCTGCTGGGCCCACGGTTATGTGCTGGGCGGTGGTATGGGCCTGCTGCAAGGCGCGAATATTCGCATCGTGACCCCCAGTAGCCGGTTGGCGATGCCGGAAATCAATATTGGTCTGTACCCGGATGTGGGCGGCAGTTGGTTTCTCAGTCGCCTGCCGGGCAAGCTCGGCCTGTTTCTCGGCTTAACCGCCACCCACGTGAACGCCCATGACGCCCTGTTGCTGGGCTGGGCTGACCGCTTTTTGGCCGATGACCAGCAAGACACCCTGATTGATGGCCTGCTGCAACTGAACTGGAACGAACAGCCGGCACGCCAGCTCAACAGCCTGCTGAAAGCGCTGGAACATGAAGCCAATCAGCAACTGCCGGACGCCCAGCTAGCACCCCGGCGCAACCATATCGACAACCTGCTGGATGTCGCCGATGTAGCCGGCGCCTGGAAGGCCTTAGTGGCATGGCAAGGCAGTAGCGATGCGGTGCTGGCGCGGGCGGCCAAGACGCTGGCGGGCGGCTGCCCGCTGACCGCGCATTTGGTCTGGGAGCAGATTCAGCGCAGCAAGCATTTGTCGTTGGCCGAGGTGTTTCGCATGGAATACGCCATGAGCCTGAACAGCTGTCGCCATCCAGAGTTTGCCGAAGGCGTGCGCGCGCGCCTGATCGACAAAGACAACACACCCCACTGGCACTGGCCGGATGTAGCGACCATTCCGGCGGCGGTGGTTGAGGCGCATTTTGCGCCGGCTTGGGAGGGCGAGCATCCGTTGCGGGATTTGGGTTAGGCGCGATCGCAGGTTGGGTCGGTCCGCGTGCGCTGAGCCAAAGGCGAAGCCCAACAGCAGCCACGCCGTGCTTGAGAATGTTGGGCTTCACCTACGGTTCAACCCAACCTACGAAGAGTATTGCGGTTGGCGCAGAGACCTCCGCTCCACCCTCCAGGCCGTAGTTCGGCTCCCCTCGCCCGCTTGTAGGCGCCAGTCCAGGAGAGAGGGGCCGGGAGGCAACGCCGATTAACGCTCGCGCAACGCCTCTGCCTTGGCGCGCAAAATCGGTTTAAGCAGGTAGCTCAGGATGCTTTTCTTGCCGGTGATGATATCCACCGACGCCACCATGCCCGGAATGATCAACAGCGGTTTTTCCTCGGTGCCGAGGTGGCTTTTATCGGTGCGCAGCTTGATCAGGTAGTAAGTGTTTTTGCCATCTTCATCGGTAACGGTGTCCGCACCGATCTGTTCGAGCTTGGCTTTCAGGCCGCCGTAAATGGTGTAGTCGTAGGCGGTGAATTTGACGATGGCTTCTTGGCCGGGGTGCAGGAAGGCGATGTCTTGCGGACGGATTTTTGCTTCCACCAGCAAGGTGTCATCCAGCGGTACCACTTCAACCAAATCGCTGCCCGGCTGAATCACTCCGCCAATGGTGTTAACCAGCAGGCTTTTAACAATGCCACGCACCGGCGAGGTCACCAGCGTGCGGTTTACCCGGTCTTCCAGGGCCTTGCCGGTGGCTTGCGACTTACTCAGCTCAGTACGTGCTTCGTTCAGTTGCGTCAGCGCGTCGCTGCGGAATTTGCCGCGGGTTTCGTCGATCTTGCGTTCAGCTTCGGTGATGGCCGATTGGGCGCGGGGAATGGCCAAACTGGTGGCGTCCATCTGCCCACGGTTTTCCACTTCGGCGCGTTTGAGGCGCAACACTTCCACCTGTGAAATCGCGCCCTGGGCCACCAGCGGCTCAGACATGGCGATCTCCTGCCGCAGCAGGTTCAGGCTACTGCGGTATTGATCCTGCTTGGAGGCGAACTCGCGAAGCTCCTGCTGCTTTTGCACCAATTGCTGTTGCAGGCCCGCCACTTCGTCGCTGAGTTGCTGCTGGCGACTTTGGTACAGCTGCAATTCGCTCTCGGCCTGGCTCGGCACTTTGGCACGAATGTCGTCGCTGATTACCAGCGGCTTGCCCTCGGTCTCGGCCACCAGGCGGTCGACGCGCAGTTGCCAGCCCAGGCGCTCAGCTTCGGTTTCGCCGACGTTGGAGACGAAGCGCGTGTCATCCAAACGCAGCAGCGGATCGCCGACTTTGACGATTTGCCCTTCATGCACAAACAGCTCGGCGACGATGCCGCCTTCGAGGTTTTGAATCTTTTGGATCTTCGACGAGGGAATGGCTTTGCCATCGCCGCGGGTCACTTCGTCGATCTGAGCAAAATGTGCCCAGCCGAGCATAAACACGAAAAAGCCGATCAGCCCCCAGATGGTCAGGCGCACCACACGCGGCGCATCTTCCACCAAGGCTTTATTGAGTTCTGGCAGCGGCTGGTCATCCAGTGAATCGCGGCCTTTGAAGTAGCGGGCAAGAGAGTTAAGCGACACTGATCTGCCCCTTCTTCAAAGCTTCCATAACAGCGTTTTTCGGGCCATCGGCAATGATCTGGCCCTTGTCGATAATCAGCAGGCGGTCGACCAGATCAAGCATCGAGGAACGGTGGGTAATCAGCAGCACGGTTTTGGTCGCGATCACCGATTGCAGGCGCTGTTTAAGGTGCACTTCACCGGTGTTGTCCATGCCGCTGGTGGGTTCGTCGAGCAGCAGAATGGGCGGGTCGAGCAACAGCGCGCGTGCCAGGGCGACGTTCTGCCGCTGGCCGCCAGAGAGCTGATGGCCGCGCTCGCCCACTTGCAGCTCGTAACCCTGCGGGTGCAGACGGGCAAACTCATGCACGCCGGCCAGTTCCGCCGCCTGCAGCACAAGTTCGTCTTCAACGTAGCGAGCGCCACTGACCAGGTTGTCGCGCAGCGTGCCGCTGAATAAATGAATGTCTTGCGGCACATAGCCGATGTTGTGGCGCAGCTCGCTGATGTCCAGTTGGCGCATATCCACACCGTCCACCAGCAGGCTGCCGGAATCGGCCTGGTGCAGGCCAACAAGCAACTTGGCCAGCGAGCTTTTGCCCGAGCCGCTGCGGCCGATGATGCCGACTTTTTCGCCGGGGCGAATCACCAGGTTCATGTTGATCAGCGCCGTATTCTGCGCCTGCGGGTAGTTGAAGTTGAGCCCACGCAGTTCGATCGCGCCCTGCACCCGCGAGCGGGTCAGCGGCCGATCATCGGCCTGGCGCTCTTGCGGCAGGTCCATCATCTGGTCCACCGAGTTCATGGTGACCTTGGCTTGCTGGTAGCGGCTGAGCAGCCCGGACAGCTGCGACAACGGCCCCAGCGCACGGCCACTGAGCATATAGCAGGCGATCAAACCGCCCATGCTGAGGTTGCCGTCGATGATCTGGTACACGCCGAAAATAATCATGATCACCCCGGCCAACTGCTGAATCAGCATGGTCGAGTTCATCGCCAGGTTAGACAGCATGCGCGCCTTCAACTCCAGGCGGCTCAGGGTGCCAATGGTTTGCTCCCACTGATATTGGCGCTCGCTTTCGGCGTTATTGACCTTCACGGCGTCGAGGCCGGCGAGGGTTTCAATCAGGCTGGATTGGCGTTCAGCGGCCAGCGCCATGCTGCGCTCGATGGTTTCGGTCAGCGGCTTTTGCAGCGCCCAACTGATCAGCAAGGCCAGCGGAAAAGCCATCACCGGAATCCACACCAGATGCCCACCAAGCAAGGCGATCACCAGCAATACCAACAAGGTAAACGGCAGGTCGATCAGGCTGGTGAGGGTCAGCGAGGCGAGGAAATCGCGCAGGGTCTGAAACTCATGGATGTTCTGCGCAAAGCTGCCGACGCGTTTGGGCCGGTACTTCATCGACATGCCGACGATACGCTCGAACAGCGTGGCGGAAATAATCAGGTCGGTTTTTTTCCCGGCCAAATCCAGGCACAGGCCGCGCAGGCTTTTTAGCAGAATGTCGAACAGGTAAGCGCCGCTGATACCGATGGCCAGCACCCACAAGGTGGCGGCGGCCTGGTTGGGCACTACGCGGTCGTAGACGTTCATCACAAACAGCGGTGCGCCGAGGGAGATGATGTTGATCAGCAGGCTGGCAGCGATGGCGTCGGCGTACAGCCAGCGCGAGCGTTTGAGGGTGTCGCGAAACCAGGACGCGGTGCGCGGAATCAGCGAGCCGTTGTCCGCGTCGAACTTGTGTTGCGGCTGGGCAAAGAACACCTGGCCGCTGTAATCCTCTTGCAGTTTTTCCACCGTCACCTGCACTTCGCCGCCATCGCTTTCGCTGAGCAGCAAGCGCGCATGGGTGGCGTCTATCGCCACCAAAATGGCACTGCGCCCACCTTTAAGCAGCAACATCGCGGGCAGGGCCATGGCCGGAATCTGCGCCAACTTACGTTGCAGCAACCGCCCTTGCAGGCCGGCGCGGGCAGCAGCACGGGGCAGCAATTCAGCACTCAACCGTTGCGCCGGCAACGGCAAGCCGGTGGTCAACATCGCGCGGCTGACGGGTTTCTGGTGCAGCGCACAGAGCGACAGCAGGCTATCTAGCAGCGGATCGTCATGCTGGGCACGGGGATCATGATGAAGCGGGGTTGGGCTGACGTCTGATTCCACGCTAAACACTCTTGGTACTGATGGTGGGGTGAAGCTGGGGCTATCCGTAGCGAGAGTCGGCGGCAGGCGCCGATGCAACGCGGGTGTGTTGGCACTTTAGCCTGTTGTGCTGGCGGGGGCGAACAAGCGCAGGGATAAATGTTCCCTAAGACGGGACATTTCAATTGCGTGCTGCGCATACCGGGGGCGACCGACGAAACGTAGGTTGGGTTGACGAAGGAAGCCCAACGGGCCGGCCCAACAGGGAGCCCGCAGGGCTGGGCGTGTCGGTCTGCGCTCAGACCGATACGCGCCGGCCTGTTGGGCCGGCCCGTTGGGCTTCGCCTTTGGCTCAACCCAACCTACGGCGGCAAACGAAATCCCCTTGCTGCGCACCGGCGTTGTTGGTGTAACTCAGTTCAAACCCGGCAAGGCGATCTGCGGCTTCACTTCGTTCTGCACCACGGTTTCCATCGGTGCAACCACGCCTTGGCTTTTCAACAGCGTGCCGAGGGTGGCTTGCAGACGGTACTGGCTGTACTGCTCGGCCAGCTTGATTTCGGCCAGACGGCGCTGGGCGCTGAACAGCTCGTTTTCGCTGTCGAGCAAGTCCAGCAGGGTGCGCTCGCCGAGGGCAAATTGCTTCTGGTAGGCGGTGCGCACCTGGGTGGTTTCATCCACGTATTTCTGCGCGATTGGCAACTGAGTGCGCGCGTTGTTCAGCGCGTTCCAGGCCAGGCCCAGCTCTTCATTCAACTGACGCAGGGCGTTGTTACGAATATCCAAGGCCTCGTTGGCCTGGTAGGAGCGCGCCTCCAAGGTGGCCTTGTCGCTGCCGCCGCTGTAGAGGTTGTAGCGCATGCGCACCATGGCTTCCCATTCGTTGTAGTGGCCGTCCTGACCGTCGATATCGTTGTTGGCCGAACGGCCCAACTCAGCATCAAAACGTGGGTAGAAGGTCGACTTCGCCGCCTTGTATTGCTGCTCAGCGGCAGCGATATCGGCTTCGGCCGAACGCAGCAGCGGGCTGTTTTCGATCAACTGCTGACGTGCCTGCGGCAGGGTTTCCGGCAGTTGCACGCCGGTGGCCGGACGCTGCAGATCGACAGCGTCAACACCCACCGCGCTATAGAAGTTGGTTTGCGCATCGACCAGGTTGGTCTGCTCGGTGATCAGGTTATTGCGCGCCTGGGCCAAGCGCGCTTCAGCTTGGTTAAGGTCGGCCAGACGACCCACGCCGCGATCGGTACGCAGACGAATCTGATCGTGGATACGTTCGTGGCTGTCGAGGTTGTCTTGGGCCAGACGCACCAAGTCCTGACGGGTAAGCAATTCCAGATAGACCTGGGCCACGGTCAGCGCGGTGCGCTCGGAGGTATTGAGCAAGGCATAGGCGCGGGAATTGACGGTGGCCTTGTTGCGGCCCACTTCGCTGGAAGTGGCGAAGCCGTTGAACAGGTTCTGCGTCAAACGAATGGTCGACTCACCGCGGTTGCGGGTTGACCAGTCACTGTTATTGCCATCGGCGCGGGTGGACGGATTGTCGGTGCCTTCACGGCCATAACCGGCCAATACATCAACCTGTGGCAGGTAGCCCCCCTGGGCCGCACGCAGGCCGGAGTCAGCGGCCAGGCGCCGGTTAACTGCCGCATGAACCTCTGGATGTTCGGTGACCGCTTGCTGCATGGCCTCCTGGAGAGTTTGAGCCGACACCGAAAAACTGGCACTTACAGCAAGAGGCAACAACGCAAGAAGACCGAAACGCATGGTGAGCTATCCCCTGAAACCTACTAACTTTGACGGGCACGAAAGTGGCAGATGTGAATTAGTTTTTATGAAGAAAAATTTAGTGAGAGCTACTTCTCAAATCCGTGTATCAGATTCACCTTACTAGCAAAGTGACATTACCTGACAGATTGTTTAGGATGTCGCCCAATTGGTCAATAGTTTGGCATAAGAATGCCGTTCGTCGAAATAGCGCTAATTTATTGACGACGCTTTCCAGACACCTGAGCAGTGGCAAGATCCTTGCCTGATAGGTGCCATCTGCCAGACTGCACGACCTAACCGACCTTATTTGCACTGCCGTTTGCCTGAAGTTACCCAGGGAGAGTCACTACATGAGCACTGTTGTCGCCATCGTTAAAAGCATTGTTGGCCAAGTTATCGCGACATCCGCCGAGGGCGCGCATCGCGTACTGGTCGAAGGCGACCGTCTTTATGTAGGTGACACTTTAGATACAGGCGCCGGTGGCATGGTGACCTTGGAATTGGCCGATGGCCGCATGCTCGACCTGGGTCGTGAAACCCAATGGAGTAGCGCCGACTCCGCCAGCGCCACCCCGACGCAGAGCGTTGCCGAGGCGAAAGCTGAAGTGCTCGATGTGCAACGCGCGATCGCCGCGGGCGCCGACCCAACCCAAGACCTCGCCCCTACCGCAGCCGGCCCTGGTGCTGGCGGTGCCGGTGGCGCAGCAGGTGGTAGCCACAGTTTTGTCTTGCTGGCGGAGACCGCTGGCGAAGTCCAACCCGACATCGGCATCACCTTCACCGACCCGACCGGCGGCGATGGCGTAGTGCAGGAGCAGGCCTTTGGTGATACCCCAAACCTGTCACCAGCCTTCACCAACGCAGACGGAAATGAAGCAAGTGCGACGATAAATGTCACTACCGACGAAGACATTGCCTACAGCGGAAACTTCACCGCCATAGATGCGAACGGCGATGCATTGACGTATTCGCTAGTGGGTACGGGCGTCAGCCACGGTTCCTTGACGCTCACCCCGCAAGGCGCGTGGACCTACACCCCGGCTGCCAACTACAACGGCCCGGACAGTTTCCAGGTTGTGGTTAGCGACGGTCGCGGCGGCAGCGATTCGCTCACCGTAAACATCGGCGTAACCCCGGTGAACGATGCGCCGGTTGCCGATGCAGCCACCGGCAGCGCCACCGAAGACGGTGCCATCGTTAGCGGCCAGTTGACCGCCAGCGACGTCGACACCGGTGATACCCAGAGCTTTACCCTGCAAGCCGGCACCACCGCGCCTGCCGGCTTCACCTTGAACAGCAATGGCACCTGGTCCATCGACCCCAGCAACGCGGCCTATCAAAGCCTGGCTGCTGGCGAGCAACTGACCATCAACGTGCCGTTCACCGTTACCGACAGCGGCGGCCTGACCAGCGACAGCGTGCTGACGCTGACTATTACTGGCGTCAACGATGCGGCAGTGGTTTCGTCCGCCGCAGAGTCTGTGGTCGAAACCGATAGCGCCATCACCACCGGCGGCACGCTGACCATCAGCGACGTCGACAGCCCGGAAACCTTCGCCCCGCAAACCAACACTGCAGGCCTCTACGGCACCTTCAGCATCAACGCCGCCGGGGTGTGGAGCTTTACCGCCAATTCCGCGTACAACGAATTGAATGTCGGCCAGAGCCTTAGCGACAGCTTTGACGTGTTTGCCGCTGACGGCACTAAAACCACCGTCACCGTGACCATCAACGGCAGCAACGATGCGCCGGTAGCCAGCAGCAGCGTGGTTGCCAGCGGCAGCGAAGACCAGGCCGCACCGATTGCAGTCACCTTGGGCGGCAGCGACGTAGACGGCACGGTAGTCAGCTACACCGTGCAATCGCTGCCAGGCAACGGCACCCTCTTCGCCGACGCCGCGGGCACCGTGCCTGTTGCAGTCGGTGTAGCGGTCAGTGGCCCGGTGTATTTCGTGCCCAATGCCGACTGGAATGGCACCACCACCTTTGACTACACCGCCACCGACAACAGTGGCGCCAGCTCGGCTCCTGCTACCGCCACGATCAACGTAAGCGCAGTACCAGATGCCCCAACCGTGGCCATCAGTACAGATGCCGACAACGACGGCACCGTGACCAATATTGAGCTGGGCGGTTCGCCGACCATTACCGTCACCGTGGGCCTGCCAGCAGACGCCGCCGTAGGCAACACCGTGACCGTCACCGGCAGCACCGGCACACCCGTAATGGTTGTGCTCACCCCGACCATGATCAGCGCCGGTGTCATCACCACCACCTTCCCGGTGCCAGCTGACGGCAGCACATTCACCGCCACTGCAACCGTTACCGACAACAACGGCCTGACCTCGCCATCGGCCAACGACAGCGCCGTGATCGGCGATACCACTGCGACCGCAGCACCAAGCGTGGTTATCAGCACCGACGCCAACAACGACGGCACCCTGAGCAACACCGAACTGGGCGCCTCGACTACCGTCACCGTGAAGATCACCGTGCCGGCTGGCACTGCGGTTGGCGACACGCTGAATATCACCAACCCCAACGGCAGCGTGACTGCGCACACCGTCGTAGCGGCTGATCTAACCGATGGCGTCACCCTGACTTACCCGCGTCCGGCAGATGGCACTGCTATCACAGTCTCCGCAACCATTACCGACACTGCGAACAACACCTCGCCTTCCGGCAGCGACACCGCCACTGTTGGCGACACCACCGCAACAGCTGCGCCTTCTGTTGTGATCAGCACCGACAGCAACAATGACGGCACCCTGAGCAACACCGAACTGGGCGCCTCGACCACCGTATCCGTGAAGATCACCGTACCGGCCGGTACTGTGGTTGGCGACACACTGAACATCACCAACCCGAACGGCAGCGTTACCGCACATACCGTCGTGGCGGCTGATCTAACCGATGGCGTAACCCTGACCTACCCGCGTCCGGCAGATGGCACCGCGATCAATGTCTCGGCAACCATCACCGATGCAGCGGGCAACACCTCGCTGCCAGGCAGCGACACTGCGACCGTTGGCGACACCACCCCGACCGCCGCTCCAACTGTTGTGATCAGTTCCGACACCAACAACGATGGCAGCATCAGCAACACCGAGCTGGGTGCATCGACCACTGTTACCGTGAAGATCACCGTTCCAACTGGCACCGTGGTTGGCGATACGCTGAACATCACCAACCCCAACGGCAGCGTCACGCCCCACACCGTAGTGGCGGCTGACCTGACTGATGGCGTGACGCTGACCTATCCACGTCCGGCTGACGGCGCTGGCATCACGGTGTCCGCCACCATTACCGATGCAGCCGGCAACACCTCGCAGCCGGGTAGCGACAGCGCCACCGTGGGCGACAGCACCGCCACTGCTGCGCCGACCGTGGTTATCAGCACTGACACCAACAACGACGGCACCTTGAGTAATGTTGAGCTGGGCGCATCGGCCACGGTTACCGTGAAAGTCACCCTGCCTGCCGACGCGGTAGTTGGCGACACACTGAATATCACCAACCCAGATGGCAGCATTACCCCTCACACCGTGGTGGCCGCTGATCTGACTGATGGCGTAACCCTGAGCTACCCACGTCCAGCTGATGGCGCTGGCATTACGGTGTCCGCCACCATTACCGACGCAGACGGCAACACCTCGCTGCCAGGCAGCGACACCGCCACTGTTGGCGATACCACCGCCACCGCTGCCCCGACTGTGGCAATCAGCACCGATACCAATAACGACGGTACCCTCAGCAACACCGAGTTGGGCGCCTCAACAACTGTCACCGTAAAAATCACCGTGCCGACCGGCACTGTGGTTGGCGACACACTGAACATCACCAACCCCAACGGCAGCATCACCCCACACACCGTGGTGGCGGCTGACCTGACTGATGGCGTGACGCTGACTTATCCACGTCCGGCTGATGGCGTTGGCATTACCGTATCGGCAACCA
>LNAP01003485.1_pt1 | contig 15037 bp, 19 predicted proteins | sample 602601 | NCBI WGS metagenome assembly LNAP01 (sample SAMN02440304, study PRJNA202911) | soil metagenome | biome: Subtropical and temperate rainforests or woodlands; isolation source: soil samples (1 kg each in a 20% v/v slurry with milli Q water) were... ...
GGCATCCAGTGCCTCTTCGACGCCGTACTGGATCAGTGGCTTGTTTACCACCGGCAGCATTTCTTTAGGCATGGCCTTGGTCGCTGGCAGGAAGCGAGTACCGTAACCGGCTGCTGGGAACAAGCATTTCTTGATCATAAAAGTCCTTAATAAGGGCTGTGCATACGAAATTCGGCGCAGTCTAATCAGGCCGCAGCCACCTTACAATGGGCGCTGCTGGCGTTGCGATGTCAACATAGAGAAAAAATGTCGGCGTTAGTTCCACCGATCATGCAATTGGCCCTACCAACGGCATGCCCAAACAAACCGTACCCCTCTACTTGAAAGGGCTTCGGTTGTTTTAGCACGCTTTTGGGCGCAGAGCACTGACCTGCAACAACTTGCGCTTGCCCTGCGCGTTTGGCGTTATCATAGCCCGCTTGAACCAGACCACGAGATTGTTAATCGATGTCAGAACCCAAAGGCGTAAACGGCTACCTGATCACTAAGCGAGCAGACGGCTGGCACCTGATCAATTTTCACGGAGACAGCGTCGCCGGGGCATTCGCCACCGAGAGCCAGGCTATTGCAGTAGCCGAAGTGTTTGTGGACGAAGCCGGTCACGCATCGAGCAAAAGGCCAAAGGGGAAATAAGCCCCTACGATTGCACATAAAAAGCCCCGATGATCGGGGCTTTTTTGTTTGCCCATTGCATTGCCTGTATCTGCGCCCTGGGAGAGCCGGCGCACTCACTCGCGAGAGAGGAAATTAGTTGGCCCTCATCAATAAACACTATTGCCTCCAAACACTAGCCAACCTATTTTTATAGCAACTCGCCTCTTCATCACACCAAATGTAGTCCAAGTCTTACGGTCATTTCTCGATTCTTGGAAAACAGCCATAACTTTCCTATATGCCCCACCACCAAAAGACTACGCAAGCAAGGGAACCGGACGACTTCCTTACTAAAACTAGTAGCTTAATAATTGCCCCGCCTCGAATGTTCTCCCGAAGTGCAATACAAATAGTTGGAAAATCAGGACTTCGCTGAACACCAACTCAACCGCACTCGGGCTGAGTTTTCTGCGCGCCTCCGCTGAGGCAAAGAACCGACTGGTCGGCCCGTTCCGGCTTGTCGTACGACCCTGGACTGCGCTTAAAAAGCGGCGAACTCAATCGCAAGCTTTTGATACCTCAAGAAGAGGAGAAATCCAAAGTACTGAGACCTGGACACTTAGCTGCACTCTCCATAACCGCTTTTTAATAGGTCCTACGCACAGTTGCGGCCGGACTTCTCAATAACACTTACTCTGTAGGTATCTGCAAATGAAAAATAATTTTAAAACTGCACTGCTAACTATCGGACTATTTGCTGGCGCGATCTCTGCCGCTCATGCGGCAGATGGGACAGTTACATTCGAGGGATCGGTCCACTCGGGTGCTTGTTCCATTAAGCCTGACTCCGTAGATCAAACCGTTCATCTTGGCGCGATCGCCAAACATCAATTGCAGACAGGGGGGGAATCCGAAGCCAGGCGCGTTCTGATTGAACTTGAAGGCTGCGACCTGGCAGGCCTGACTGATAATACGGTGACGACTACATTCACGGGCGCGCCCTCAAGCGTTGTCCCGGGCGGGTTGGGCACAGTGGGTAGCGCGGGCGGTATCGGCATCATGATGACCCATGGCAGCCAGCCCATTGAGCTGGGTGTCGCAACGACCCCGCAAGCCATTGCCGTCGGTAACAACACCCTGGAGTTTGGTGCCTATGTACAAGGTGCCGCCACCGGCACGGTCGTGCCTGGTGATTTCAGTGCGGTGACCAATTTCACCCTGGCCTATCAGTAAGTACGGCCCCCGCCACTTCGGGTGGCGGGGGACTCTGACGGGAGATACAGGTGAAAACATTCCTGAGTTTCGCCATTGCCTCTTCATTGACGGTGCTCATCAGCCCCTGCGTTTTCGCGAGTGCGGCGGCGCAAGGTGAGGGGTTAGTCACCTTGGGAGGAGAAGTCATTGACTCCGCTTGCGGGCTGGAACTGGTCAGTGCCGATCAAACCATCGAGATGCCTCCCGAGCCCATAGGCCGGCTGCTGCGCAGTGCGATAGGAGAACCTCACCCCTTCCAGTTGCGCCTGGTCAATTGCTCCTTGACCCGCCCTGACCCGTCACGCCCGGATGTGAACCTGCCGGATTGGCAGCACCTGCAAGTGACCTTTGACGGTGCCCGCGATAGAGACGGTCGCTCCTTTGCTGCCTTTGGTGGTTCACAGGGGGTCGCCCTGCACATTTGGGATGCGGCCGGCCAGGAGAGCATTCCGGGTGAACCGATGCCGTTGCTGCCGTTGGCAGAAGGCGACATGACACTGCACTACACGCTTCGCCTGGTCGGCAACGGGCTGCCGCTGATGCCTGGCGCTCACGGTGCCGCCGTGCGGTTCAAGCTGGAATATTTTTGAACATTGATGAGTCGTTTTTTCATGTTGAATACGTCGAAGGTCAAATATTCGCTGCGTCCAGGCCTATTTAGCGGGTTGATGTCACTGGCTGGAACTGCAATGGCCAGCGGGGATATCGAGTTCAATACGGATGTTCTCGATCTGAATGATCGCACCAATATTGACTTGTCCCGATTTGCGCGCAGCGGGTTTATTCTGCCCGGCACCTACTCAATGGTGGTGCAGGTCAATGCCCAGCCTATTGCTGAGCAGTCGGTGGTGTTCTATCCCCCCGATAATGATCCCAAGGGCAGCCAGGCCTGTTTGTCCCCCGATCTCGTCGAGCAGCTTGGCCTCAAGGCGTCCGGCGCGGCAAAACTCACCTGGTGGAATAACGGGCAGTGCCTGGATCTCCAAGGGCTGCCAGGCATGGAGGTGAGTGGGGATCTGGCCACCTCGACGCTGACTATCAACCTCCCCCAGGCTTATCTCGAATACAGCGACATCAATTGGGACCCGCCCTCGCGCTGGGATGAAGGTGTGCCGGGGCTGTTGGCGGATTACAGCATCACCGCGCAGTCCAACTATCAAAACAATCGCGGCAACCGCAACAACCTGAGTGGGAACGGAACGCTCGGCGCGAATGCCGGGGCCTGGCGCCTCAGGGCCGACTGGCAGGGGCGTTTCGAGAGACGCCGTGAGGGCGAAGCCAAGGACCAGAAACTGGACTGGACGCGCTACTACGCCTATCGCGCAATTCCTGCGCTGAAGTCGCGCCTCGTGGTGGGAGAGAACTACCTGTATTCGGACCTGTTCGACAGTTTCCGCTTTACCGGCGCCGCACTCAGTTCGGATGAAAACCAACTGCCCCCCAACTTGCGTGGCTACGCTCCGGAAGTCGTCGGAGTGGCGAAAACCAATGCAAAAGTCGTCGTCAGCCAGCAAGGCCGTGTGCTGTATGAAACCCTGGTCGCGGCAGGCCCCTTTCGCATTCAGGATCTTAACGATGCCGTGTCCGGCTCGCTGGATGTGCGGGTGGAAGAACAGGACGGCTCGGTCCACAGCTTCCAGCTAGATACGGCGGGTGTTCCCTACCTGACACGCCCCGGCCAGGTTCGCTACAAGCTGGCAACGGGACGACCGTCCAACCTCCAGTACAACGGTGACGGTGATTTTTTCGGGACCGGCGAGTTCTCCTGGGGGGTCAGCAATGGCTGGTCGCTGTTTGGCGGCGGGATCACGGATAACAATTACCATGCGCTGTCCGTCGGCGCTGGGCGTGACCTGCTCGCGTTCGGGGCCCTGTCGCTGGATGTCACCCAGTCCCAGGCAACCGTCTGGAATGAGCGGCTCGCGGGTAAATCCTACCGCCTCCAATACTCCAAGCACTTTGAGCAGTACGACAGCCAGATAACCTTCGCCGGCTACCGGTTTTCCGAGAAGGGCTTCCTGAGCATGAGTGAATACCTCAACGCTCGGCATTACGGTTTGAATGGCGAACTCGGCGGGCGCGGGGGGTACAACGAGGACGGTGAACGCATTGATGACTGGAAGCCTATCGGCGGGAGCAAGGCCCTTTATACGGCCACGGTGAATAAGCAGTTTCGCGACCTTGGGGCCACGGTCTACGCCAGTTACAACAAACAAACCTATTGGGACCGGCCACACACGCAGCGCTGGAACATGTCCGTGTCACGTTATTTCAATGTGGGCACCGTGAAAAACATGAGCCTGTCCCTGAACATCTATCGCACCCTGGAATACAGCTACAAGGATAACGGTGCGGCGCTAACGGTCAGCCTGCCGCTGGGGCGCACCGGCACGCTGTCGCTGGATGCCTACCGGGCCGCGGGCGATAACAGTTTTTCGTCGCGCTTCAGTGATCGCCTTGATGCGCGCAATAGCTACCAACTCCGTGCAAGCGATAGCTCTGCCAGCGGCTATCTGACCCACATGGGCGATCAGGCCGATATCGACCTCAGCGCCAGCCAACAATCCGGTAACAGCAGCCTCGGCGTGTCTGCGCGCGGCGGTGGCACGCTTACGTCTCACGGCGCTGCGCTGCACCGGACCAACAGCACGGGCGGAACCCGCCTGATGGTCGACACCGGCGGCGTACCTGATGTGCCTGTGCGGGGTTACGGCAGCCCAAGCCGCAGCAATGCCTTTGGCAAGGCGGTTATCTCGGATATCAGCAGCTATCAGCGTACGGCGGCCAGCGTCGACCTGGAGAGCCTGCCGAACAATGTCGAAGCCACTCAATCGGTGACGCAACTGACACTGACCGAAGGGGCTATCGGCTACCGCTCACTGGACGTGATTGCCGGCGAGAAAGCCATGGCGGTTCTTCGCCTGGAGGATGGCAACTCACCGCCGTTCGGCGCGCAGGTCAAGAACATGAAACAGCAGGATACCGGGATTGTGAATGACGACGGCCATGTCTATCTGAGCGGCATACAGGCCGGCGGGCAGATGGCCGTCAGTTGGGGAGGTGCCGAGCAGTGCATCCTCACGCTCCCTGTCGTTTTGCCTGCTGATGGCTTGACCGATGCCCTGCAATTGAGCTGCCGCAAGACCGCTACTGATCAATCCTTGCCCGTGCCGCCGGTACTGAGCGGGCAGCCTACCGATACGGAGAACACATCCTCATGACGCTCAAGACGCGCCTCCCTCTTCCGGCCTTCGCCCTGCTGGCACTGGGCTTGAGCCCGAGTGTAAATGCCGCGATCGGCCTGGACCGCACCCGAGTGATTTTCGATGGTGGCAAACAGGCCACCAGCGTGAACATCACCAATAACAACACCCAATTGCCGTATTTGGCCCAAGGCTGGATCGAGGATGAAGCGGGCACGAAAATCACCACTCCCCTGATCGTGTTACCGCCGGTTCAGCGCTTGGAGCCGGGGAAACAGAGCCAGGTGAAAGTCCAGGCATTGCCGGCGGCAAAAATGCTGCCGCAGGATCGCGAGACGGTCTACTACTTCAATTTGAGGGAGATCCCGCCGCGCAGTGATAAATCCAATACCCTGCAAATCGCCCTGCAGACCCGAATCAAACTGTTCTACCGGCCGCAGGCCATTGCGCCGAGCCAGCAAGACCTATCCACCCCCTGGCAGGAAAAGCTGACCCTGACCCGCATAGGCGCCAGTTATCAGGTGAATAACCCAACGCCTTACTACGTGACCCTGGTGGATGCGCGCAGCAGCAGGGACGGCAAAACCGTACCGGGCTTCGAGCCGGTGATGGTACCGCCCAAAGGCGCGCTGACGCTGGGGCCATCGGCCGACACACTCGGTACTACACCCTACTTCTCCTACGTCAACGACTACGGTGGTCGCCCACTGCTGGCTTTCACCTGCAGTGGTGAAACCTGCAAGGTCAGCTCACAAACCCCACCGCCCAAATGAGTAGCGCCTGCCGCGGGAGAACATCATGAAGTCGCACAATGGGAAGGTCTTGGGCGGCCTGTTGCTGGCCTTTGCCTTGGTGGGGGGCGCACACGCCGAGGATGATATCGAGGGCATGAATGGGCTGCTGAACATTAACGGGGCCATGCATGAGACACCTTGCAGCCTGGAGATGACGTCACTGCACCAGACGATTGACCTGGGCGCCGTGTCCACCAGCCAATTGCAGCGGCCGGGCGACCAGGCAACAGCTGTGGCATTCCAGCTGCATTTTACCGACTGCCAGCGCACCGCCGGCAGCATCCGTAGCGAACGTACGGGGAACCTGGCGTGGAGTGCCTTTCAACCGGTGCTGTCGGTGACGTTTGTCGCCCCTGCCGATGACGATGATCCGCGGCTGGTCAAAGTACAAGGCATCACCGGGATGGGCCTGCGGCTGACCGATGACGTGGGGCGGGATGTACGGCTGGGCTCCAGGGGCGAACCACTGTTTCTGGCATTGGGCAGCAGTACCCGGACCTGGAATGTTCAGCCTACGCGCACCTCTGCGCCACTGACCAGCGGGGCATTTCGCGCCGTAGTGGATTTCAGGCTCAATTATGACTAAGGGCAAAACAATGGCTAAGTCAATCGGCGCGCAGGCCGTTCTTACCGGCGCCCTGGTGTGGGCGGCAGGCCAAGCAGTGTCGGCCGATACCAATCTGATCATCCGGGCACAAATCATCGCCCCGCCGCCGTGTGTCATCAACAGCGGGAGCACGCTCGATGTGCCGTTTGGCAATAACCTCCTGACATCACGGGTTGACGGGGTCAATTATCGTCGAAGCGTGCCTTACACCGTGACATGCGACTCGCCTTTCAGCAACGCGATGACCCTGGAACTCAAGGGCACCGGAGCGGCGTTTGACAGTCGCGTGCTCGGCACCCGCAAGGCCGACCTTGGGGTAAAGCTGTTCGTGAATGACGCCGACTGGCCGCTGAATACGGCTGTGAGGTTTACCTATCCAAACTTTCCGATCGTGCAGGCCGTGCCTGTCAAACGCACGGGCAGCAGTCTGACAGGAGGGGTGTTTGATGCCGCCGCCACCCTTGTCATCGAGTACCAATGAAAAGGAGCGATCAATGACCCGTTGCCAGCAGCGAGCATTGCTCGCCTTGTGTTCCATCGGCCTTTGCAGCAATGCGCTGGCCAACCTGACATTCAGCGGCACGCTGAACGAGCCGCCGCCCTGCACGATCAACGCAGGCAATAGCATTGAAGTCGATTTTGGGGATGTCGGGGTCAAGCGGGTCGACGGAGTGAAGTACCGTCGCGGGCTCGGCTACACCATCAATTGTGCCCCCGCCACGCTGCCGTGGGAGCTTAAGTTGAGTATCAGGGGCACGGCGACAGGGTTTGACGGCGCCGCATTGCAAACCAATGTGCCTGCACTGGGGATCCGGATTTTCCAGAATGACCAGCCGTTTCCACTCAACACACCGCTGGACATCAGCCTGTCGTCACCGCCGGCATTGGAGGTTGTTCCCGTCAAACAGCCAGGCACCACGCTGTCCCCTGCACAGTTTACGGCGGTGGCAACGTTGCTGGCCGAATACGAGTAGGAGATCCGTCCATGGGACACGAAACGATTTATAAGGGCTGGCCAAGTGCGGGGCTGGCCTTACTGCTGACCACCGGCCTGCCCCCCGAGGGGCAAGCGGCGGACAACCTGCGCTTGAAGGGCAACCTGGTGGAAGAGGCCTGCACTATCCGTCCAGGCGACGAGGCCATCACATTGGAGCTCTGGGACCTGACCAGCAAGCATCTCTACATCAACACCCGCTCCCAGGGTCGGGGTTTCAAGCTGCACCTGGAAGATTGCAACACCACAATCAGCAACACGGTCACCATCACGTTCGGCGGCAGGGAAAACCCGGCGCTGCCCGGATTGCTCGCGCTGGACGCAGGGAGCGGTGCCTCAGGCATTGGCGTCGGTATCGAGACACCGAGCCAAAAGCCATTGCCGCTGAATACAGTCAGCGACGAACAGGTGTTGCGTAATGGCAGCAACGTTATTGAGCTCAAAGCCTATGTCCAGGGTGAGCCGAATGCCATCAGGGACCAGAGCATTGGCCATGGCGCCTACACCGCGACCTCTACTTTTACCCTGGACTACCCGTAATTCGTAGGCTCAAAAAACCGATTGATACCCATAGGCTTTCAGGCCAACCAGGTTTACAGCGACTGATTGTTCGCTGGACAGCGCCTGCGTAGAGAAGCAACGAGAGATCAAGATGAAACGACTATATGAAGCCATGGTGCTTCTCCTGCTGATTAGCGTTAGTTCGGCCGCGCTGGCTGTCGATTGTCGGATCAATGGTGGGGAGTGGGCGCGGGTGACCCACCTGACCGTTCCCGTAGACGTACGGCTCGATACAGATCGCGTGAGGATTCTGATGGAGGGCGCCCGGCTCGAATGTCGGTTTACCGCCGGCGCAGGCCCCGTTTGGGGAGAGGATTACTGGGCAACCGGGAATGCCTCGGGAACGCCCTGGACGTCCGGCCCCAAATTCACCCGGGAAAGGAGCGGTTTGCGCATCAATGGCAGCTTCCTCGATACGCCGGTTCCGGCGGGTATCCGCGTGGCCACCATGCCCAACAACGGGATCGGCTACCCGATCAATATCACCCCCTATATTCTGGTGCGTAACGATCCCTCCAATCCGATTGATGTGCGCACAGGAGACACCCTCGGCCTGTTGCGCCTCACCAGCTCGAACAATTTCGACGGCACCCGACCGCAACTCACGGTCACTTATACCGCCGCCAACGACTTCACCATTTCCCCGTCAACCTGCACGATCAACAATAACAACCCGATCGAGATCGACTTCGGCGATGTACACCAAAGGGCAATCGGCACCGACCCGCTGACAACCACCGTTCGCCGTGACCGCCGACTCACCTACGCGTGCCCGGACCCGGGGATCACCACGCCGATCACCATTACCTACAAAGGTACGCCGTCATCGTTCGACTCCAGGCTACTGCTGATGAGCAACCCGGATGTCGGCACGGCACTCGTAAGGAGCGCAACGGCCGTCCAGGTCGGCGGCGCCTTCCTGTCCAGTATTACCAATAGCGTGGGAGGCGACGATGTGACGTTTACCCTCGTCCGGCGAGCCGGCTCCCTGCCCACCCCAGGCCCCGTCAGCGGCAGCGGTGTACTCGTGATGGGTGTGCCATGACACACGCAAAAGGCCAGGGCCGGACACATCGCGGGGGCGCAGTCGCAGACTTTGTTTCTGAGACTGCGCATTAAGTGGCAGTTCGCTATACTCTCGCGCCAACGCCCCACGACAGTGTCAGCGCCCCTCCAACACCCTCGACGACGACCCAACTCATGAACAAAATCCTGGCACTGATCTCGGTACTGGCGCTTGCCGGCTGCACTACCACATCTGATATCTATCTGAAAAATGGCGAACAAGGCCTGACCATCGACTGCTCGGGCGAGGCCAACTCTTGGGCCAGTTGCTATGAAAAAGCCGATGCATCCTGCGCAGGCACCGGTTACCGCATCGTCGGTACCGAAGGCACGCCGGCCTTGCAGGACAGCGACAAGACCCTGGGCGTGGACGTGGGCAATTTCAAGGGCCGCAGTGTGGTGGTGGTCTGCAAGTAACCGGGGCGGTTACATGTGAATCTCGGCGAACTTGATGCCCAGGCTACGAATGGTGTCGATCAGGTCATCCAGTGTCGCAAAGGATTCGACCTCGTCCTGGTCATCCACCAGGAAAAAGCTGCGCCCGCCGCTTTTCTTGAAAAATACAATCCACTCCCCCGAATTGGCCGGATTTTGAATCACATGGATCGCAGAGATGTTACCCTCTGCATGCCGCTCTCTGACGCGTTCACGTTTCATAATTGCTTTCCAGAATGACAATGCCGCTCAAACCCCGGGGTTTGAGCGGCATTTTTTGTGGTCGGCGGATAGTTTAACGGATGCCTTGGCCAATCAGTACGCCATCAACCGTTTGCCCGTACAGATTCACGCCATCATTGGCGTGGAACTTGACGCGGGTCTTCTCCACCGAGCCGTCCACCAGGCGCGGATCCTGGGGGCGCTCATGGCGGTTGACGTAGGCCGCCACGTCCCAGGCCTGCTGGTCGCTCAAGCTACCGCCCTTGCCCAGCGGCATGTTGTGCTTGATAAAGGAGGCCGCCGTGTTGATCCGGTGCATACCGGCGCCCCAGTTGTAGGAGTCCTTGCCCCACAACGGTGGCATCACGTAGCCATCACCGACCTTCTGCCCCTGCCCCTCGCCGCCATGGCACACCGCACACTGTGCCTTGTACACCTCGGCCCCTTGCGCCAGGTTGTAGCCTTTGGCCGGTTGTGGCACATCAGGGTAACCACGCCCAGGCAACTCCACGCCCAGCGGCGCCTTGCTCGCCAGCCAGTAAGCGTAGGTCGACAGCGCGGCAATCTCAGGGCTGTCGGCTGCCGGTGGCGTGCCGCCGTCCATGCTGAACTGGAAGCAACCCTGCAAGCGTTCGGCGAAGGAGTTGACCTTGTCATTCTTTTTTCGATAGGCCGGGTACATCGGGTAAGCCCCCCACAGCGGCGAGGAGTTGGACAGGCGCCCCTGATCCAGGTGGCAGTTGCTGCAATTGAGACCGTTGCCGACAAACTGCGGCGCCAGGCGCTTGGTGTCGACGAACAACGCATAACCCTGCATCACCAACTTGCCGTAGGCATTGTCGGGCAACTCGCTTGCCTGAGGTGGCTGGAACGCCGTGGTGGCAGGCACCGCAGCCGGCACCTGCAGTTGCGACTGATCTTCCATGGCTATCGGTGCGGCCAACGCCGGCACACTGATCAACGCGACCAGCACGGGTGCAAATGACAGGTTCTTCATGGCTTGACCTCCTGGCCAGGCAAGGAGGCGAAATAACCGGCAATCCCCTGCACTTCGTCATCCGTGAGGGATTTGGCCACATGGCCCATCAGGTCATTGGGATCATTGTGCCGGGTGCCACTGCGCCAGGCATTGAGCTGGGCGGCCAGGTAGGCGGCAGATTGCCCGGACAGCGGCGGGAACGCCTCGCCAACGCCGACACCTGCAGGGCCATGGCAACTGACACACGCAGGAATCTGCCGCTCCCAGGCCCCCTGCAGTGCCAGTTTTTCGGTGGGATTGGTCGGGGCCATGCTGCGATGGCCGGTTTGCACGGCCGGCGCCGGCATCGCCGCCAGCGTCTGGGTCACTGCGGCGATTTCTTCATCGGTAAGCGCCTTGGCCAGCGACGTCATCACCGGGTTGCTGCGCGCACCACTCTGGAAGTCATGCAGTTGTTTGCTCAGGTAAGCCTCCGGCAACCCCGCCAGCCGCGGAAACCCCGCAGCCGCCAGCCCCAGGCCATCGGCGCCATGGCACGCCATGCAAGCCGCCGCGCCAGGCTGCGCGCCACCTTCATTGAACACCTTTTTGCCCTCCAGCGCCTGCGCGCTGCCGAGCATGAGCAGCAGGGCGCCACCCATCAACACTCTCTCCACAGACATCATCACGACTCCATTTTTATAGTTATATGCTTAGACCTACAATGCATAAGCCTACAAATGGTAGGGTAATGGGCTGACAGTCACAACCGCTGGGTAAGAAATTTCAGGCAATAAAAAGCCCGGCACTGCAAGCGCAGGCCAGGCTTCTTGATCGGAGTTGATCGCGTATGAGCGGTGAGGTGGACTCAGCCGGAAATGCAGTCTTCCGCAGCTTTCTTCACATCACCCGGACGAATCGGCACATTGGACATGCTCTCGTAGAGCTTGATGCTGCTACCGCTGGAGCGGTCTTCAATCTCGAAAATGGCCGACGGGTCAGCCGAAAATTTCTGCGGCACAATTACCCGCACACCTTCCTTGAGCGGCTCGATCTGCGACGGGCGACGGGTCGCCGACAGTTTCTGCACCACACACGCCGCGTATTCCTGCGGTTTTTTCCCGGAGATAACCGCCAGGGTTGGCGGTGTCTGCTTGATGTCTGAAACCGAAGCACATCCACCTATTGCCAGGGCCAGAACCAATACACTCCACTTCATACAAAACCTCCGATAAAGACCCTACGACAGCGAAGATGGTATTTTTCTCCCGCCAACGTAGGATTTATCCCTGATATATCGGTAAATAACTGTTTTAAATTGTCGAAGACGCCGACGACGACCCGATAATAAACGTGCTGGGGCTGATAAACTCCATCTTAACCCACGTATCGTTCTGATTTTTCAGAAAAAGCCCTTCTGGAGACACCCCCCCATGAAATTCATCCACCAGCGCGAACACTTGAACGAAGGGGACATTGTCGTCATTGAATGCTCGCAGACCTGCAATATCCGCCTGATGAGCGATGCGAATTTCCGCAGCTTCAAAAATGGTGGTCGCCACACGTATCACGGTGGCGCGTTCGACAAATTCCCGGCCAAGATCACCGCGCCAAGCACCGGGTTCTGGAACATCACCCTGGATGTGGTGACACGCCGTGCCATCAGCGTTACCCGCAAGCCGGCCTTGTCCCATAAAATCCGCATTGTTCGCCGCACCAGCACCAAACTCAGCTGATTGCGCTGCCTTACACCACAGGAATGCCCGTGAACCAGACCACCAAATACGTCATCAAGTACAAGCTCAACGGCGAACGCCGTTTTGAATTTGCCCAACTGCAGTCGGCCAGCACCGAAGAGGCCCAGGCGGCCTTGGCGAAAATCCACGATGCCAGTGACGAAATCACTGAGATCACCGTGAGCAAGGCCCTGTAAACCATCCCCAGCAGCGGAGTGATTGTGCAACATGGACCCTCATTCCACCGGCGACCTGTTCAGCGACGAGGCCTTGCAGCAACCGGCCCGTCGCGAGCAAATCGGCGAACAATCCTACGTCCTCAGGGGCTATGCCCTGCCCTGGCTTGAACGTGTCTTGCCCGAGCTGCGTGCCGTCCTGGTCCAGTCCCCGTTCCGGCATATGGTCACCCCCGGTGGTTTTACCATGTCGGCGGCCCTGAGCAGTTGCGGCGCACTGGGCTGGACCACCAGCCCCCAGGGCTATCGCTACAGCCCCCTCGACCCCGAGCGCCAGCAGCCCTGGCCGAGCATGCCGGCGGTGTTGCGCGAACTGGCGATCAACGCGGCTAGCGCAGCGGGCTTCGACGGTTTTGCGCCGGACGCCTGCCTGATCAACCGCTATGTGCCGGGTGCGAGGATGTCCCTGCACCAGGACAAGAACGAGCGCGACTACAACGCGCCAGTGGTCTCGCTGTCCCTGGGCCTGCCGGCGGTGTTTCTGTTTGGCGGCCATCAACGCAGTGACAAGACGCAGAAGATCTCACTGTTCCATGGTGACGTGGCGGTCTGGGGCGGCGTTGACCGCCTGCGTTTTCATGGGGTGCTGCCGATCAAGGAAGGCGCGCACCCGCGCATGGGGCCACAACGGATCAACCTGACGTTTCGCACGGCCGGCTGAGCCCGGTGAATTCAACCGCAAGCAACGGAGTGTGCGGCCCCTCCCCGGTGATTATCCTGGCCACTGATCCATTGCCGAGCTATTGCCATGAGCACTGAAGATGATCTGCGCTGGGCGGCCATTGTTGCCCGTGACGCTACGGCCGACCTGACCTTCGTCTATGGGGTCAAGACCACCGGGGTGTATTGCCGCCCCAGCAGCAGCGCACGCCAGCCGCTGCGCAAGAACGTCGAGTTCTTCGACACCCCGCAGCAAGCCGAAGCCGCCGGGTACCGCCCCAATAAACGCACCTCGGCCGATCAGACCCAGGTCGCGCAACGCCATGCGCACCTGGTCGCCGCCGCCTGCCGCCATATCGAACAGGCCGAGACCCTGCCCGCCCTGGAAGACCTGGCCAACGGCGCCGGCCTGAGCCCCTTCCACTTCCACCGGGTATTCAAGACCCTGACCGGGCTGACGCCGCGGGGCTATGCGCGGGCCCATCGTTCACGCAAGGTCAGGGCTCACCTGCAGGACAACCAGTCGGTGACCGACGCGCTGTACGACGCAGGCTTCAACTCCAACAGCCGCTTCTATGCGTCTGCCGACCAGTTGCTCGGCATGACACCCAGCGACTACAAGGCCGGCGGCATCCATAACAATATCCACTTTGCCATCGGCGAGTGCTCCCTGGGGGCGATTCTGGTGGCGCAAAGCAATCGCGGAGTCTGCGCGATCCTCCTGGGCGACAACCCGGACCAACTGGCGCGCGACCTGCAGGACCAATTCCCGCAGGCCAATCTAATCGGCGCCGACCCCGGTTTTGAACAGTTGATCGCCCAGGTGGTGGGTTTTATCGAAGCACCTGCCCTGGGCCTGAACCTGCCCCTGGACCTGCGCGGCACCGCGTTCCAGGAGCGTGTCTGGCAGGCCCTGCGCGACATTCCGTTAGGCAGCACGGCCAGCTATGCCGAGATTGCCCAACGCATCGGCGCGCCCAGCGCCTTTCGCGCCGTGGCCCAGGCGTGCGGCGCCAATCGCCTGGCCGTGGCGATTCCCTGTCACCGCGTGGTACGCAGCGATGGTCATCTTTCGGGCTACCGCTGGGGGGTGGAGCGCAAGCAGCAATTGCTCCAGCGCGAACGCCGCACCGTGCATGAACAGGCGCCTGCGTCCAGTGAATAATACAGACTGGCCTTGCCCTGGCCGCCCCTGTTAAAAATGCCGGGCAGCCCTCCCCGGGCGTTCCACCACTGGAGAAGCGAACCATGAGCACCTGGCCAGATACGCGGATTATTGACCTCTTGGGCATTGACCTGCCGATCATCCAGGCCCCCATGGCCGGCAGCACCAGCCCGCAGATGGTGATTGCCGCAAGCCAGGCCGGCGCCCTCGGCTCAATGCCGGCGGCCACCTTGAGTCTCGAGCAACTGCGCCAGGCGCTGAGCACCATTCGCCAGGCCAGTGCCCGACCGTTGAACGTCAATTTCTTCTGCCATCAGCCACCAGCCCCTGCCCCCGAACGTGACCGCCAGTGGAAGGCGATGCTGGAGCCCTACTACCGTGAACTGGGGGCCGATTTTGACGCACCGACCCCGGTCTCCAACCGCGCTCCGTTCGACACTGCCAGTTGCGAAGTGGTGGAAGAGTTCCGCCCCGAGGTAGTCAGTTTCCACTTCGGCCTGCCGGAAAAAGCCCTGCTGGACCGGGTCAAGGCCACCGGGGCAAAAGTGCTGTC
>LNAP01003486.1_pt1 | contig 15036 bp, 12 predicted proteins | sample 602601 | NCBI WGS metagenome assembly LNAP01 (sample SAMN02440304, study PRJNA202911) | soil metagenome | biome: Subtropical and temperate rainforests or woodlands; isolation source: soil samples (1 kg each in a 20% v/v slurry with milli Q water) were... ...
GTATCTGCAGGACTGTCTGCAAGTGAACTGGAACTGGAGCCTGGGCCGATGGACACCGTGATCTCAGCAGCCCTGGGAGTAATCTCAATCTTAAAGCTCATTGTGGCACGGCTTGCATCCATATTCTTGTCTAGTTGGTTGTCCAACGCCACATTCCGCCGCAGTAACGCGTTAAGATTATTCAAGTCTGATTTTCCTGTAACGGAAAGCTTATTCTGCGCGCTGTCTGGGATGTAACTTTGCTCCAACATGTTGTCGTAGACATCCTTCTGCCCAGATGCAATATCTATTACGTTGTGGGATACTGTTTGCACATTCTTTGGTGCAACAGCTGAATTTTGATCAATGGATAACCATTGCTGTTTACTTCGTTTCACCTCAGAGCTGCGCAACTGTGTTGGCAAAATACCTCCAAGCTTCGGTGCATGATCAAAATCATAATCTTTCTCGCTCTTCTGTTTGAGTTTGCTGAACCAACGTCCTGTTTTGGCCAAAACTCCACCGCTCTCTGAAGTTTCGGGATGAATTTCCTTCTTCGCACCAAAAGAAAACGACAGTGCTTGTGCGAAGTGCACTGCAACGATCACCACGGTAAAAACTACGCAATCTTTACCAAACATATTGAAAGAAACAGGGCTTGTCTCTATCGAAAAATGTATGCAGGATCGATTTTGTTCTCAGCCGTCGAAGGCAGGTGAAGTGATCGCCGAAAGTCAACAGTCACTTTTTATTATCCCGAAGAATGAATGTGTAAAATATGCATTTTTCTTGAAAGAAAACTTCGATATCTTCAGCACATACTTGTCAGACCATGCTCATCGACGACAGTCAAACTCAGTCTGAACGGTCGCGTCTACTGCCTGGTAGTCCCAAATTACAAGAACAGCCATCCTTTTGGTCTCGCGTGCTTAGTACAACAGAAACCCTCTGTTGTGGTAAAATTGCCGATGACGATGTCGTTTCTTTGGGAATCAAGCAGCTGTGTGTGAGCTTCAGCTGCATGATGAGCCTTTGGCTTGTTTCCTTTGTATTTATTATGTTAGACGTAATGCAGAACAAAGCAGTCGCAAAGGAGGATCTTACCTTATTCATACCAATGTGGGTCGGGTCTGTGATTGGTATTCTTAGTATAGTGGTCATTTCTGTTCGAGTATGTCGCAACGCCACATTGATATCAAAAGAACGCAGACTCTATATGCGACAACTAGGCACTGAGACGGCTTCGTTGTTCATCGACTACGATAGTCTTCCCTTGATGAGGCGTCTTTTCTGCTGGAACATTTCGCTTTGCATTACGTTCTTGTTACTACTGATAGCGCAGGTTCTCTTCAGCTTGTGGTTTATTTTTGATCTAATTGAGTTGTGGCATGCGTTGATACCGGTCGTAACACTGCTGTGTGCTTATCTGTGCTATTTGTACACGATGGCATTCATGTCCGTGACGGGTTGCTGGTTTTCTACAATCGCTGCTTTGCAACTGGTATGTGCTATTTCGCCAATTTGATATTCGTGACACTGTATTATCTTTCTTGTTTTTAATACTCGCATATATGCTATATTTGGTAATAGGTGATGTTCATAATGAAATGCAACGGCCAGCTCGAGCAGTGGTCCTGGTCCCTAACCCTTTGCCCGCTCTATCTCGTCCTGACTGCGCTCAGTGCCTATGCAGCGCACATCTTACTACAGTGTGCAAGAAACCACTATGTACTAAATGTAGCCCAAATAATTGCTATGGCTGGGTACCTAGTCTCACTATTTACACTCGCTTTGGCTGTGGCCATTACAGTACGAAATGAATATATGCAGAACGCCATATTGCATGCACAGGAAAGTACCGATATTAACACGCCTGCAGCTATTGGTACCCTGCAATATCTACTATGCACGGTTAGTGTATGTATGTTTACGTGTAGTCTAATCATCATCCTCAACGCGGAGGGTCGCCTGTTGGCGCACAGCCGGGGATTCCGGGACCCGTTGCCACTGTCTCACACTAACCAAGGCTGGGAGCCCACCCACGACAGCGGAGACGTGTATACTATTTTATTAGGCACCATCGAAGTCGCCCTGCGCTCTCCTGCGTATATTAGCGAGTACGGGGCAAACAGCGACAATCTTCCGCCACGGTCGAGTGTATTCCACCCACAAAGTGTGCACAATTTGGCGCCACATCGGTCTACTAGCCCTGTAAGGCGCACAGAACAGGACAACCGCGATTGGGAAGGAGAAATTGAATTGCTATTGCGTAAAACCAGTCCTGGCGTGGTGTAACATGTTTTATCTTTTGTAAAATTGTAATGAAGTTTTTGAGAAAGGTCGCAGAGCACAGTTATTTGTTGTTTATTGATATGAAAATACGCTGGTACATGAATACTAAAGAGTGGTTGGAGTCGACCCAGCTTGTTTGTTGCGCAACTCAGTGGAAGACAAATCCAGACGAAACTGTTTTTCGCTGAGGTTTACAAACAAGTTGACAATGCTGCAAGGCAATGCGTCGATAACACGGCCACCACTACTACTACTACTGGAGTCTGTTTCTTCATTTGCTACAGCACTAGTGTTCAGGAGACTGATGTAGTTGCTATGTAAAATGGAGTCGCAAGTCTCGAAGACACTTATTGTCTGGACTTGTTCCTGTGTATGTGTTAGCTTCTCTGTACCAGCTTCCGTTTGTGCCGGAACTGGCACAGTTTTCACCCTCCCACCCACCACAAAATGACATTTACTGGCAGCGATAGTACTCAGGGCCGCAACCATGTTGGCCACACGGCGACTTAAATTATTGCCACCGCTACTGCTGCTGTGTTCAGGTTCAGTCTTGTCGGCATAGTACTTGGGGTTGATCAAACGCACCATTGTGTCCGCTCCGATCAGAAAGTCACATCCTGGGAAAATGGTCGCCTTGCCAAGAAACAACGGCTCAGAAGTGATACTGACCGCAAAGTTGGTGATGTTCCATTTGTGGAAGAGTGGATTGGTGTGGGGATTAAACTGTGCCAGACGCCGCATTATTTCTTCACGTGGAAGGGGAGGTTTGTCTGCGTTGACCGCGCCAATTTCGAAAACAACCAAAGGAGGTCGAAATGTTTTCACGCTTTTGGTGAAGTGCCCTGGTGTGGCATCTCCAGTCGCAAGGTTGTTGTTTTCGTCACCGTGACCAGTGTTGAACTGTTGCTCCAATAGGTCCAGCTGAGCCCGCACTAGTGACAAGTGCCCATCGTGGAGGGGGTTAAAAGAACCAGGATAAACCAGCGTGCCAGCTGGCACTGTGGCATTCTCCAGGCACAAAAAGGAATCGCCTGTTGAAGTGGACACTGTGGGTGACGCAGCAGCGGGCTTGCTGAAATACAACGCGTGTTTGGACTTCTTGGAGGTGATGTTCTCCAGAGCATCTGTGCCCGGATGTTGTACCATATTTACTGCTTCCTCGACTTCGCTGCAGATATCCTTGCCAAGCCCGTTCTGAATTAGTATTGAGTCTGGCAGTAACGGCAGGCCCACATGTTGGGAAATGACATCCAGAATGAGCCTCGAACACACTGCATCCTCACCGAGCCGATCCCGCAGTCCCTTTGTCAATATCATACTGAAAGTAGTACCGTGACCACCTGTGGGCGAGTTTGCATAGAGCCCCACGTGTACCCGGTGACTGCCTTTCTTAGGTGCAGCGGAGGCCAGAGCCGCTGTGCATGAGACCCCAAAGATTGTAGATACAGTCGCCATGGTTTCAGAACTACTTGGTGAGTTTCCTCCTTCCCCGTTTAGCAACAAGTTGCCCGTCTTCAAGCATGCTGCTTTAGCGAGACGCAACGCAGTTTCTTTGGTGCAACTCGCGCTATCTTGAATTTGATCGAAGTTATCCGCCAAATAAGCTCCTGTAGCCGCTCTAGAATACGGAACACTAGCATCCATAACACAAGCACTGGCTCCAGGGACGCAGAAAAGCATTGGTATGGCTTGCATTCCCCCACCTGATATAGCCAGTGAAAAGACTGGCTTGACCGGCAAGTCGTAAATTGCCTTCACAGAACTCGCTATCTGTTCTGGAGTCCTACTGACCATTGAAGTGTGCATGCGTTTCGAAGCCAACAATGACAATGCCGTTCGCCAAATCCTCATCACAGTAAGATTATGGACGGGTATCTGGAAATAGCTGCACACACCATTGTGTTTAACCCTTTCCCATTAACCCGCCGTTTCATGAATCGTTCGCTGACGCGAATATTTTGCCCGCAATCACCAACAGTAAAAATGAGTTTCGGTGCATCGACGCTGGTTCGCATCGATGAAGACCGTGTTATGGAGGGTCTGCGGGTACCCCCAACACTGGACACAGTACAAAACGTCACCTTTGTTTTGACCCAAGAACCTGGCAAGTTGAAACCGAAGGATTTAAAAGCCGCAATCGAACGGAATCGGGCTGAGAAGGAACAACGGGCCGAGGAACAAAGGCTAATGCGGGCTGAAGGTGGTGGAGCGGGAATGCTCGACTTAAGGGGGATTTTGTCTGAAGAACGGATGAACTCTAACGAAGGCGACCCTTTCAAGCGACAGCTTCGAGAAATGGCGTTCCTGGCAGATGTGGACGATGTTGAGAAACTTGAAATAGAGAAGGGATTTCGTATCTCTGAAGATTACTTGGGCTCGAGCATGTTGTCCCAAGAAGATATCGACGTTGTGTACAAGCAACGAAAAACCGCGTTACTGCACAAGAAACGTGCCGAGTGGCGATCCGTCCAGGCGCGCAACCACACTGGACTCATTCCGCCCACACACCCGCACATTAAAGCTGGCACATCAGCAGAGGTTTCAAAGCAGATATTAGCAGTGGTGAGCTCCGGAAAGACTGCACTTTCTAGTGCAGCGGGCATCTCCACTACCACTACTACCGCCGTTGGCTCCTCAGCGATGCAGCCCCCGCACTTCGATCCCAATCGCAACGATATCTGGGCCAAGCGCATGAACTCTTTGCGCAAGTTGATATCCTTTGTGAGCAAATGGCTCATTCGCAAGCGTGTGCGGGAGCGTATGGCGAAGGTAATGAGCACTTTCGCAGAGAACGGTGCGCATACTCGGGAAGAGATCCGCGCCTACATCGAGTCCTCTTCGGCCAAAGCCACCACCAAAGGCGCTACACCGGCCTCCACACAGGCGCAGAAGGACAATGGTGCATCCACGAGTGACGCGGCGCGGCCTGCGAACGTGTACTCGATGGTGCTGGCGGAACCGAACCCGGCACTACTCAACCGGGAATCAAATGCTGCCATCCTGGCCGCAGCAGCAGAGCGCGTGCATCAGGGACAGAGCGAGATCACCGCTGACATGGCCCGACGCATCCTGTTCCCGCAGTGTAACCCTTCGCACGGAGGCAGCGGCAATCGAGAAGTGCTGCCGGGGCCGAATACACAGGCGCTCATTCAGTTCGACGACCGAACGTTCTTCCAACTGAAAGTCAAGCCAGACTATCTCACTCTTGGTAAGTACTGCTGACCTGAGATTTCTCAGTTCCTTCTTCTATTGCACGAATCTAATTTCACTGCTTCCTACTATTGTTCTCAGGCTACCTCCCAGAACCGACGCCCGTGGCTCCTGTCTACTTCCCTGTGTTGCCCTTCAAGGACCTTCGCCTGGGTGCACCCGAGGAAGGAGCTCTGCGCCCACCTGCAGACAACAAGGTCGACGCACAAACACTGCAACAATGGGTGGCCGAGGCTGCCAAGACTAGCGACGAGCCGGGTATCTTGACTCAGTTGAGGGAAACGGTGACAAAACCAGCAGCTAACAGCGCAGCAGAAAAAGAGCTGAACGCTACACCGGTATGTTTACCATCCACAGCGTTTGTTTATTTTATTTTGAAGCCTTGGTTTGTACTGTGTTCTACCACTCTTATGGTTTGCTTGTGAACTCATTGCACTTTCAATCAATATCAACTAAATGTACCCATAAAATTCCAATTTAGAAACCCGACGCCACGGATTCAATTATGGCCGAAATGCCTGCCTGGTTGTGCTCTGGGGAAGACGAGTGGTCGGCCAAGGAATTGAATTTTGTTGACCCTGTGCCGTCCTTGAGGTAAGCGAAGTGTCAGTCAATTTAATTAAATTGCAGTTTCCTTTCTTAGGAAGGACACATCTTTTTGTCTCCACACTTATGTGTTTATTACGCATTATGTAATGAAGTTACTGATATTTGCATTCGTTTCCGATTATGTAGGGTGTTTGGGCCGGTGCCGCGTCGGAGTGAGTTCGACGCCGATTGGACATTGCGACCGGACAGTGAGCAGCTTGTCTACGTGCTTGACCAGAGCCTGCGTTCCAGGTAAGTATTGTTTATGTTTCGCTATCAAATTGTGCGTACGTTCTGTTTGATGTTTTCACCTGTATCGCTCACCTTTTGTCTCTTTTGCACACTATGTTTTGCTTTTCAGGTGGTGCCGCCAGCCTGGCTTTCTGTCTGCCAACATTTATTTGCTCGGGAACGCGGAGTCACGCAATGCGGACCCTGATCCCCTGCCCACGCCGGTGCTGTCGGACTACCACCTGCTGGACAACGACCGACACGCCTCGGGTCTGTTCTGCTACAGCAAGGACCACCTACGCGCCCCGCTGGAGCCAGATGGAGAGATCAAGCCGTTACAAAGGGCGCAGGACAAAAAGGACTATTTAACGGACAGTGAGAGTGACAACGAGGATGGTTATGGGGACTTTAAACCCACGATGGAGAAAGTAAAGAAGTTGCTCGTTCCCCCGCCTCCACCAAAGGTAAATTATTGAAATCTATATTGTGAAGCTCATTAGTTGAGTGCTGATGTCATTTTCTCTCTTTATTCACAGGCGGCGGAAGTGGTGCCTGACAAGGGCAAAGGAAAAGATGCCAAGAAAGGCGCTGCAGCTCCTGCCCCTGTGCCTGTGCCGGTGGCCGCACCGCTCACGAACGAGTCCATGGACAGAGACAATTTTAGTGTGCTGGGCGAGGACCAGCGTCGTGAGGAGCAGGTGGAGTTACTCCGGGACAGAAAGACCCTGGACCTGGAAAGCACGATTTTGCGCACCAGGAAGAACAAACAAGACGAGTTTACCAAAAAGTACGTTTTCTTCTTCCTTGGTGTGCGTTCATTTGACTCTGTTTTGCTCACTTGTTTCAATCCTTTTCTTTCGTGATGCAGGTTGTGTGAGCTATCCACGCAGAGTCGCTGCTTGGTACAGGCCCTGCCCGTGCAGTTGCCCTTTCACAGCTATGAGGAAGAAGTTTATGCATTGATGGAGCCACGCATGCCCGTACTGAACCCCCTGCACGTAGAACTCGACCTCACGCGCTCCACAGACTCGCTTGGAAACTTCTCCATGTCTATGTCGCCCAGTCGAGTGCTCTAAAATGTCCAGCTTTGTTTCTTTGAGTTCCAACACCTGATGGGTGAACGCATTCTAATTAATAACGGTTACTGAAATAACACCACTCGTTCATTTTCCGACGCATTTCTGTGAGTTAGAAACCGTATTTATGCCAGTATACTGGAAAATGCAATGAAGCCTCAGCTTGTAGGTTTGCTGCTATGGTCCGTCTTTCTCTTAGAACGTTTGGTACAGCTGCACAGTGCCACTGATGTTGATCAAAGGTCTCCGTACTTTCAGCACCTGCCAGACTGCAATACAACCAAATTTCCTCGCATACACAAGAAAACCACAAAGAAAGGTATACTGTGCCCAATGATCAAGGATGAGATTGGCTTTTTAAGTGAATGGACAGCCTACTATGAAATGCATGGTTTCGATCACATCATATTCTTCGATAACAACTCGACCACCAGTCTAGCTGAATTGGATCCTTGGATTATATCAGGCTTCGTTTCCATAGAAAGAGATTGGTGGACTGATACCAAATGGTTGTTTCGGAACAAAAGAAATAAATTTGGTGATATGATGGTGGTGAAAATGAAGTCCGAAATACTTTGCAAACAGCGTGCTGTACAAATGGGCTACGAAGTGTTCGTGTCAATCGACATCGACGAGTATGTCGTGCCAACTAACCCCGCCATCACACTTATGGATGACTTTATGAACTTCTTCGAGACTACTACGAGAGGCTCTGTTTTGCTGACGAAGCTGCAGTTTCCTCCAACTCCGCACACTCTAGAACCGATCAATCTGCTCACAATCGAAGCGTACCAAACGAGAATGGCGGAGCCAGGAAAGATGAACTATTATACGAATGTTGCGAACAAAGTAGCACTACGTTTACAGGGAAGTGCGGAGTACAGCAATAAGACGACGGAGTTTCTGGTACATTGTTGTGACTTCCACGGCTGCCCTAATCTGAAACACCACAAGCCCTGCAAAGCCCTCTATGACGCAGGAGGTACGCCAACTTGTTCACACACTCGTTTCATTTCATTTTAAGATTATATTGACTCATGTTTTATTTCTGTAACCTCAGAGCAATGGAAGTTCGATGGGAAGCACAGAAAGTGGGCCAAGATTCCTTACATCTATCGTAAGAAATTCAAAATGTGCCTCTAATTTCCTTGTATTAATGAGAATGGTTTTAATCACTTGAATGCACCTCACTTGCGCAGATTACGCACGTAGTTTGGAGAAGTACATGATGAAACAAAACACCTGGGAGACGGCAGGATCGGGGCGTGACTACGACATTTACAATTTCATGGACCGGGTGTCTGGCTCTCGCTTCGACAACTCCGCTGTCGTCTACGGATGCCAGTTGCGTGAACTGCTCCGGAACCGGACCGGAGAACCGGACTATGTTCGACCGGGAGATTGGTACCGCAATCCAGAATTCGGACGAGTTGTGCAGAATCCACGCAAACGAGGGCGGAATGGAGCAGGTTATGGAAAGTACCTGGGCCCTGCAGAAATGAACCCCTATCCTCCTGGAGGGACATATCAGAGAGCCCATAAGCCGTATGTGGAAGAAAAGAACAAATAATGTGATTCTTCTGCATGAGGAAAGTGCTCCGTGTGCGTGTGTCTTGTCTACAAATGCAAAGAATTTAATTTAAATAAATTACTTTGCGATAGAGGGAGGCTTCCTTTGCACCCATAGCTTAACAATCAAATTGTACATACACATGAATACTGACAGTCGCTGCCAGGTTTGTGCAGGCATGGCAGTTTCACTGTACAAAACTGCATGAGAATAAAGACCAAGAAAGCTGGCCGCAATGGGCTGATTAATTTTTAAGAGAGATATGCACAGATAAATACATGACATTGTTCATTTACGGGCCAGGTTTGTTGGGTTCGTCATAATATACAAGTGCCGTCTTATAGTTTCGTCGCTTGTGCGACAGAATTTTCCGTTTTCCGTAAAAACGCTTCCATTTACCTGAAAAGAAAATGCACAACCACAATTACAGAGGGCCGTTATAATCATGTACAACCATTACTCACCTAAGAAATTTGCAGTCATCACTTTCTGGACGTCAACATTGTAAATTTTGGTCAGGTACTCAGATATCTCGTGCTTGGTCATGCTGGGAGGGACATGCAACAGAGCCTGAGGAGGCGTCTTCTTGGGCTTCCAGGTGATTAACCTCATGAACATCGAAGGAAAGAAAACTCTCACCATGGCAGTAGTGGCAACAAAAATGTGTTGTGAAGTGCCTCCTCATGGGATGCTTTCCACCCATGCAAAAAGAACCCAAAATACGAAGTGTGGCTTTTAACTGTTGAAACCACTTATTTCTGTGGACTTTGATTTTGTGTGTTTATCTATAATGTCCGTAACTTCTAATATCTGTTGCGCCATCCCAAGATTTTCTGTCATTTCCAACTTGCAATTTTGGACAGTGAACCAGGATTACCAGGCTGCCATCCACAGTACTTGATCTAACACAGTATCGTGCATTTGATCAAAGGATCGAAAACGAAGAAACGCGCATTGGAAATTATTTTTTGACACCAAATTAAGATGTTCAGACTAATGTTCGGAGGGAAAAAGGAAACGTTTAAGCCTGTAAAGCATCACGCACCTGGCTCTAAACGTGAACAATATAGCAACTTTACTCTCAAAACTCTGGGTAGCGGGGATATTACAGGTTTGTGAAGCTGTGGTCGTATTCTCACTTCTGCACGAATCTCACATCAGCGTGTTCTTTCAGGAGCTGTTAAGTTGCCCCCTGGAGAGGAACTGAATGAATGGATTGCTGCGAACAGTAAGTCATGTTTCGCCATTTTCTTTTACTTTTGACTCATTATTTCTTTATCAACTTGTTCAGCTGTGGACTTTTACAACGAGTTGTCTCTCATGTGGGGCATAATCTGTGATGTCGGTGTGCCTCCGGTGGAAGCTGGCGAAGGCTTTCCTCCAGGATTCCAGTACCTCCGATCGGCCAGTACGCCCACCGCAGCCATGCTTTTCAAGAATAACACAAACACGAGCTGTTCGGGCCCGGAGTACATCGACTTCGTTATGAGCTGGGTGGATAAAGAGATCAGTGATGGCGTGCTTTTTCCACGCAATGCATGTAAGCCATATCCTGCACAGTTTTTCCTAATTGCTTTTCGTGGCATTCTGAGCTTAACTCACTGTTTGTTTCTGTTCTATTTCCTTACAGCCACGCCGTTTCCCAAGAATTTCATGCAGTGCGTGCGCGTGATCTACACCCGGCTATTCCGCATCTTCGCCATTGTATACTACCACCACTACGCGCAGCTCGAGGAGTCCGGCGCTGTGTCGCACCTAAACACATCCTTCAAGCACTTCATTTTCTTTATTTGGGAGTATGATCTTGTCTCCGAGACTGAGCAGGAGGCCCTGGCAGACATCATCAAGGAGATCAAGCTGCGCCACGCCACAGCCTTCCCCAACAGAGTCCGCACTGCCAGTGCGAATGCCAGTTTCAGTGAGGGTGTGTAATGGGAGTTTTGTGTAGCGGAGGTTCTTTATCAGCAGCATAATATAGTGTACATACAAATTTGTTATTATGCATGCAGTGATTGTTGTCTTTTGCTTGAGGGTGTTGCCTCTTTTTGTTGTTGTCTTTTCTCTGTGTTTCTGCGAAGGTGTTTCAAAAAGTCCTGTACAGATAAAGTTTTTGCAGCAACAGCCAGCAGAGCAGAGTTCGAGCGCCTCGGAATTTTCATATTATTCTGTATTTTAAAGTCGGTTTCTAGTAAGTGTCTCGACGAACCGCCGCTATTGACAGGTTCGTTCAGTTTCTAGCCGAGGGACTACTTAAAGATGAGTCGACGGGCTGGTATTTACTATGCTGCTGGCATAGTCACTGTACTGACTTTGCTTACTTTCAAAAAACTTCTCTTCCCGGGGGAAAGCGAGGCGCATACTCAACCAAAGCGCAAGAAAGCGCTGTTCTTCGGTGACTCGATTACGCAGCATGGTTTAAACCCTTCTATCAATGGTTGGTTATGTCAGTTTGCTGACTGGTGGACACGAAGGGTTGACGTTATTAACCGCGGCTTCTCTGGTTACAATTCGCGTTGGGGCGTGCTCATCGTAGATGAAGTTGTTGTATCGGAGAATCCGGATATCGTGTTTGTTTTCTTTGGGGCAAACGACGCCGTGGATACCTGGGTCGGTCAACATGTACCCCTGGATGAGTACAAGTTGAATATGGAGAAGATCTGTGATACTTTGCAAACGGTATGCACTATGCATTCTTTCTATGTTCGTTTCTTTCTGATTCAGTAATACAATTGCCTTTCGCTTGAATACACGACGACGTTCACCAGAAACTTCCCAAGGCGAAGTTGGTCATCATCACACCGCCCCCAATCTGGGAGGAGAAGCTGGAGGAAATGAACCGGGCCAAGGGCAGACATCCTACTCTTGATCGCACCAACGAGAGGTGTGGGTTGTGATGTGTACTCCAATGAATGCAACTACAAATGAACTTTTTATTTACTTTAGCACCACCCACATTGTGTTTCTTGTTTAGAACCCTCCAGTACGTGAACGTTTGCAAAGAACTTGGATCACAGGTTAGTAGATCTGTATTGTTCACTTTCACTGCAACCGTCACTTCATCAATCTCTAGTTTGCTGTGGCACTTATTTTACTCTTCTTCTCCTATAGCGTGGTATCCCTGTGGTGGACGCATGGACCAGCATGGAGGGAAATAATGTGAATCGCGCCAACTTCCTGTCTGATGGTTTGCATCTAAACTCCGCGTAAGTTTACGTCATTACCTGTATAGACCTGCGACCCGTTCTTATTTGTGGATTGTTATTTTAGAGGGAACACGAAGCTGTTTAAGGCTGCGCGCGCAGTGGTGAGTAGATTCTATCCTGAGTTCACGCAGGAGGCGCTGCCGATGCACATGATGGAATGGTCTCAAATGATCGAGATGGACAAGCAGAGAGGCATCGGCTCCAAATAGCTTCGCTGGCAGTTTGTTGTGTATTTATTGTTTATTGACTATAAAGCTAAAACAAGTGGAAAGATGCATTTGTTGGGTCTCTTTCTGTTTACACGTAGTAATTGCGGAGCAGAAAAACGTCAGCTCAGCAACAAAACAAGCAAAACGACATGTACTCTAATCTCGCTAACATTTCACTTTCAGTACAGAGTGCACTTCACAAAAGTTTATGCAAAAGCTACGAGAACGAACATGCTGATTAAAACAAGCAATATGTGCTTGTTCGATCTCTTGAAAATCTCGGTGAAGACTCTCTCGAGAACCGTTGAAGACTGCGATAAAATAAAAACAGCACTCTATTTACCTACTACGCGTAGAAAATCAACTTCATTGTTTTATTGAACAATATGTACAAAAATACAACATTCTCGCAATCTACACATGGACACTTTTTGAAATATGTACAACATTTATATACTGTGTACGCGAAGTATCACCCGCATGTACGAAGTGTCACCGCACTTCTTTACTTCATCGTGGTTCTGGCCTAACCGTATTTCTGGTATCATAAGGACTTTCACAGGAAAGAAGAAAGTTTAAAAGACAACAAAAGAAGCAGCAACATAAGCAGGCCTTTACGTCTGCGTAACAGACTCTACCTCATAACGATTGCATATGTCATCGCTATTAAAGCCACCGTTCCTACCATACCTTCCCAATAGATCATTGGAGGAGTCTCTCTTGTGGTAATTGATTAGAAAACTCGTTGTGTTATGAGGTGCACCCGGGCATTTCTTCTGTTCCAATTTCTTCTGTAAGTGATATGCAATGCGCTTTGACCTTCTGGGAACGTGAAAGGACTTGCTTCTTTCCTTTTTTGATGCAAGTGGGGTCTTTGTGTCGATTGTGAACCTCACTGATCTTGACTTTTTGTATGAAAACTGCCGGCTTCGAGTGCTCCCCCTCCTTCTCTTAGTATTTTTTGTGAATTTTTCCAACACCATTGCAATAAAGAATTCCGAAATTTTTATGGGGAGAGTTGAAGCTCCTTCTGGTATATGATTCTATTCAGAACCTGTTTAATTATGACTTTCAATGACAACGAATCTGTGGCGTTGTTGTTGGGAATTTTGCCTCCTTTGATGCGCATGTTGAAGTCAGGTGCTGTGTAACGCCCAAAAGTCGCACTGAACAGCCAGCTGATTCTATTTTTCATGCTTATTAATTTGATACCAGATTGTGAAACTGCCTCGAAGGTGTGAATAGTACGTCGCAATTTGTTTTGACGCATCCTTTGGCAGGTCCAAGAATCGTAAATAACGTTCTTTCATTAACTGTAGTTAGCAAACCTTTTACGAACATAAGCTAACGATCGAAATATGATACAAAAACAGGGACCAAGTACGCCGTGTACTTTACAAAAACTCTCCTTTTAAAAGCCCTCTATAAAGACACAACGACGCGCCCCTTTTCGCTACGCAGCTATTCGAGGAGTAAGAACAACCGGCCTCGCTCCGAGCATTTAGTTCTTTTTCTTTCTGGTGCCCGAGACAACGTCGTCAATGCGCAGGATGAGGCAGGCGGACTCGATGGCGGTCTTGAGGGTCTGGGTCTTCACACAGTAGGGCTCCCAGATTCCTAGCTTGTACATGTCCGCGGCCACGCCGGTGGTGCCGTTCACGCCCCAGCTGGAGCCGTCGGCCTGGGTGTGCTTCGTGCGCAGCTCGGTCAGCAGGCGGATCACGTTGGCGCCGCAGTTCTGCGCTAGGGTGCGGGGAATCACCTCCAGCGCGGCGGCCACAGCGGCATAGGGCCACTTGGAGATGCCCTCGACGGAGTCTACGCTCTTGGTGATGGCGGTGCTGACGGCGATCTCGGTGGCGCCACCGCCGGGCAGCATGCGGGGATCGAAATGCACGTTGCGCACCACCTGCATGGCGTCCTGGAGGTTGCGCTCGATCTCGTTCAGCACGTCCTTCGTGCCGCCGCGCAGGATCACCGTGCACGCCTTGGCGTCCGTGCACTGCTCCAAAAAGGCAAAGTACCTACACAATAGAAGATAACAACAGCGAAATAGGTGAGCAATGATTGGCGAAGAAGAAACAAAATAAGGACAAAAGATGTATACCAGTACAAATACAAATACAACAGCAGGAAGCGCAGGGAGAGTGTGGTCAAAACAGCTACTCAACATTGTGTTTTATGAAGAACGAAAGTTATATTGAAGTGTTCTTAATTTCATTCCACGTATCTCCATTGTTCCCTCCATATAGATGCACAAAATATCTAATACACAATAACTCCAACATAAACAACAAAAAGGCATACACTACGAGTGGTCAAAGAAGCTGCTCATCATTATGTTTATGAAGAACGAAAGTTATTTGTAGTTTTCTTCATTTCATTCCACCATAGTATAGCTATACACAACATGTAAGATACACGACACGTAAACAAATAAATATAATATAAAAAGCATAGTGGTCAGTCCCTTAGGATAAGTCAACACGGAATTTCTGAGGTTTCGAAATTATAAAGTGTTTGTCGTCACTCCACCATACATAATACACACATAAATATCATACACAATGAACAGCAATATGACAGTGGTCAGTCCCTTAGGATAAGTCAACACGGAATTTCTGAGGTTTCGAAATTATAAAGTGTTTGTCGTCACTCCACCATACATAATACACACA
>LNAP01003487.1_pt1 | contig 15036 bp, 8 predicted proteins | sample 602601 | NCBI WGS metagenome assembly LNAP01 (sample SAMN02440304, study PRJNA202911) | soil metagenome | biome: Subtropical and temperate rainforests or woodlands; isolation source: soil samples (1 kg each in a 20% v/v slurry with milli Q water) were... ...
GTTCCGCTTCGGCAACACCATCATCGACGACTGGGAAGGTCAGGTGAACGCCTGGCCACTGGACGAAGGCCTGATCGACTACGTCGACAAATCCTACGAACACGCACTGGGTAACCCGGGCGCCACAGCCAACATCATCGCCAACACTCAGGTGCAGGTCGGCGAAGACAAGATCGACGTCAAAGACATCACCCCGGAAAAACTCGCCAGCCTGAACGAACTGGGCGGTTCGGAGGCCAACGTCGCCACCGGCTACCACGCCATCGAATTCCTGCTTTGGGGCCAGGACCTGAACGGCACCGGCCCTGGCGCCGGCAACCGTCCAGCCTCCGACTACCTGGAAGGCAAAGGCGCCACTGGCGGTCACAACGATCGTCGCCGCGCTTACCTGAAGTCCGTGACCCAGCTGCTGGTCAGCGACCTGGAAGAAATGGTCGGTAACTGGAAGCCGAACGTGGCCGACAACTACCGCGCCACCCTGGAAGCGGAACCGGTTGATTCGGGCCTGCGCAAAATGCTGTTCGGCATGGGCAGCCTGTCCCTGGGCGAACTGGCGGGCGAGCGCATGAAGGTTTCCCTGGAAGCCAACTCCCCTGAAGACGAACACGATTGCTTCAGCGACAACACCCATAACTCGCAGTTCTACGATGCCAAGGGTATCCGCAACGTGTACCTGGGCGAATACACCCGCGCAGACGGCACCAAAATGACCGGCGCCAGCCTGTCGTCCCTGGTGGCCAAAGCCGACCCGGCAGCCGACACCGCGCTGAAAGCCGACCTGGCTGCAACCGAAGCCAAGATGCAGGTCATCGTCGATCACGCCAACAAGGGTGAGCACTACGACCAGCTGATCGCCGCCGGTAACACCGCTGGCAACCAGATCGTGCGCGACGCCATCGCCGCCCTGGTCAAGCAGACCGGTTCGATCGAAGCCGCCGCTGGCAAACTGGGTATCAGCGACCTGAACCCGGACAACGCTGATCACGAATTCTGATCAACGCTGGCTGAGTGACTAAAGAGGCGACCTTCGGGTCGCCTTTTTCATGCCTGCCTGACACGGACCACTGTAAGAGCGAGCCTGCTTGTGATGGCGCCGTGTCAGTACCATCCATGTTGAATTCAATACCGCCTTCGCGGGCAAGCCTCGCTCCTACAGGGTCTGCGCTGGACCCGTGGGAGCGAGCCTGCTTGCGAAGGCGCCGTGTCAGTCACCCTCCATGTTGAATTCAATACCGACTTCGCGGGCAAGCCTCGCTCCTACAGGGGCTGCGCTGAACCCGTGGGAGCGAGCCTGCTCGCGAAGGCGGCGTGTCAGTCACCCTCCATGTTGAATTCAATACCGACTTCGCGGGCAAGCCTCGCTCCTACAGGGTCTACGCTGACCCCGTGGGAGCGAGCCTGCTCGCGAAGGCGCCGTGTCAGTCACCCTCCATGAATTCAATACCGACTTCGCGGGCAAGCCTCGCTCCTACAGGGTCTGCGCTGAACCCGTGGGAGCGAGCCTGCTTGCGAAGGCGCCGTGTCAGTCACCATCAATGTTGAATTCAATACCGCCTTCGCGGGCAAGCCTCGCTCCTACAGGGGCTGCGCTGAACCCGTGGGAGCGAGGCTGATTGCGATGGCGGCGCCTCGGTCCCCTGTGAAAACCTGCCCCACATCAACCAAACGATAATTCCTCTTATTCAAACTCCCTTGCCCTGTTAGACTTTGCGCCCTTGTTTTGCTCGTCTTGCAGGATGTCTGATGCCCTCGCTGCTTCTTCGCTTGTCCGCACTGTTTCTGGCCCTGGGCCTGAGTGCCTGCGATGACGCCCCGCGTTTTACCAAGGCCGAACCCGGTGAAGCCCGGTCCGGTGGCGCGGCGACCGTGCGCAAGACCGATCAAAATGCGTTCTCCCTGCCCTCCGCGAACCTGTCGCCGTCACGGCGCGTGGATTTCAGCGTCGGCAACAGTTTCTTCCGCAACCCTTGGGTGATCGCCCCTTCGACCACCACCGCCCGGGACGGCCTCGGTCCGCTGTTCAATACCAACGCCTGTCAGGGCTGTCACATCAAGGACGGTCGCGGTCATCCGCCGACGCCCGATGCGGCGAACGCGGTATCGATGCTGGTGCGCCTGTCGATCCCGAATGCACCGGCCTATGCCAACGTCATCGAGCAGCTCGGCGTGGTCCCGGAGCCGGTCTACGGCGGCCAGTTCCAGGACATGGCCATACCCGGCGTGACCCCGGAAGGCAAAGTGCGGGTCGATTACACCCCCGTTCCGGTCCGCTTCAAGGACGGCACCGAAATCGAGTTGCGCAAGCCCAGCCTGAACATCACCCAACTGGGTTACGGCCCGATGCACCCCGACACCCGTTTCTCGGCACGCGTTGCCCCGCCAATGATTGGCCTGGGCTTGCTCGAAGCCATCCCCGACGAAGCGATCCTGGCCAACGCCGAGGCTCAGGCCAAGGACAAAAACGGCATCGCCGGGCGACCGAACCGGGTCTGGGACGACGTGCAGCAGAAGACCGTTCTCGGCCGCTTTGGCTGGAAGGCCGGGCAACCGAACCTCAATCAGCAGAACGTTCACGCGTTCTCCGGTGACATGGGCCTGACCACCAGCCTGCGCCCCTTCGACGACTGCACCGAGGCGCAAACAGTCTGCAAACAGGCGCCGACCGGCAACGGCCCGAATGGCGAGCCGGAAGTCAGCGATAACATCCTGCGCCTGGTGCTGTTCTACAGCCGCAACCTGGCTGTACCGGCCCGTCGCGACGTCAACGCACCTGAAGTGCTGGCCGGCAAGAACCTGTTTTTCCAGGCCGGATGCCAGTCCTGTCACACACCGAAATACACCACCGCCGCCAACGCCGCCGAACCTGAACTGGCCAATCAAGTGATTCGCCCTTACAGCGATCTGCTGCTGCACGACATGGGCGACGGCCTGGCCGACAACCGCAGCGAATTCCAGGCCAGTGGCCGCGACTGGCGCACCCCGCCGTTGTGGGGCATCGGACTGACGCAAGCGGTCAGTGGCCACACCCAGTTCTTGCATGACGGCCGCGCGCGCAATCTGCTCGAAGCCGTGCTCTGGCATGGCGGCGAAGCGAAAGCGGCCCAGCAACAGGTTTTGTCTTTCAATGCCGAGCAGCGCGCTGCGTTGCTGGCGTTTTTGAATTCCCTTTAATACGTATTCCATAGCGGGAGCCCGACATGTTCCGTCCCAAATTGTTGTTCACCAGCCTCGCAGCACTCGCCCTCGGCGCTTGCTCGCCACAGGACCCGCAAGCCGTCACCTCGGCCGCCATCGCCAAATCGGTGATCCTGCCAACGTACACCCGCTGGGTTGAAGCCGACCGCCAATTGGCCGTCAGCGCCCTCGCCTACTGCGAAGGCAAGGAAAACCTCGACACCGCCCGCGCCGACTTCCTGCACGCGCAGAAAGCCTGGGCCGAGCTGCAACCGCTGCTGATCGGGCCGCTGGCCGAAGGCAATCGCGCCTGGCAGGTGCAGTTCTGGCCGGACAAGAAAAACCTGGTCGGCCGTCAGGTCGAGCAATTGGTCACCGCGCAGCCGCAGATCGATGCCGCCGCCCTGGCCAAGTCCAGCGTCGTGGTTCAAGGCCTCTCGGCCTATGAATACATCCTGTTCGACAGCAAGCCGGACGTGGCCAACGACGCGCAAAAAGCCAAGTACTGCCCACTGTTGAAGGCGATTGGCGAGCGTCAGAAACTGCTGGCCGAAGAGATTCTGCAAAGCTGGAACAACACCGACGGCATGCTCGCGCAGATGAGCAAGTTCCCGAACCAGCGCTACGCCGACTCCCACGAAGCCATCGCCGACCTGCTGCGCGTCCAGGTCACCGCCCTCGACACCTTGAAGAAAAAACTCGGTACGCCGATGGGCCGCCAGAGCAAGGGCGTGCCGCAACCGTTCCAGGCCGATGCCTGGCGCAGCCAGTCGTCCCTGGCCGGCCTTGAAGCCAGTCTCGCCGCCGCCAAAACCGTGTGGGAAGGCGTCGACAACAAAGGCCTGCGCGGCCTGTTGCCGAGTGAGCAAAAACCGTTGGCCGACAAGATCGACGCCGCTTACGCCGCGTCCCTGAAACTGTTCGCCAGCAACCAGCGTTCGCTGACCGAGATGCTCAACGACGATGCCGGCCGCCAGCAACTCAACGATCTCTACGACAGCCTCAACGTCGTCCATCGCCTGCACGAAGGCGAACTGGCCAAGGCGCTGGGCATCCAACTGGGCTTCAACGCCAACGACGGTGACTGATGAGGGCGAGTGCCATGCTGCGACGTCAGGCTCTGACTTTAGGTAGTTTGCTGCTGGGAGCAGTGACACTGGGCGGCTGGACGCTGTTCAAACAAAAGGACAAGAGCCCACTGCTGCTTTCGGCGCGGGACGATGGCGACGGCAAGCATTACGCCGTCGGTTATCGGCTGGACGGCACCCGGGTGTTCGCCACCCAGGTCGGGCAGCGTTGCCACGACATCATCAACCACCCGACGCTGCCGATTGCGCTGTTCGTCGCACGACGTCCGGGCACCGAAAGCTATCTGATCGACCTGCGCGACGGCGCGCTGCTGCAAACCGTGGCCTCGCTGCCCAACCGGCATTTCTACGGGCACGCGGTGATTCACAAGAGCGGCGACTGGCTGTACGCCACCGAAAACGACACCTCCGATCCGGGTCGCGGACTGTTGGGTGTGTATAAGTTCGAAGGTGAACGGCTGGTGCACAGCGGCGAGATATCCACCCATGGCATCGGCCCCCATCAGGTGTCGTGGATGCCAGACGGCGAGACGCTGGTGGTGGCCAACGGCGGCATTCGCACCGAGGCTGAAAGCCGGGTCGAGATGAACCTCAACGCCATGGAGCCGAGCCTGGTATTGATGCAACGCGACGGCACCCTGCTGAGCAAGGAAACCCTCGCCCAGCAAATGAACAGCGTGCGTCACCTGGGGATCGCCAGCGATGGCACCATCGTCGCCGGCCAGCAATTCATGGGGCCGTCCCACGAGTCCTCAGAGTTGCTGGCGATCAAGCGTCCGGGCCAACCGTTCGTGGCGTTTGCGGTGCCTGAACATCAGTTGCAGGCGATGGGGCATTACACCGCCAGCGTGGCGGTCCACAGTGACTTGCGATTGGTCGCGTTGACTGCGCCGCGCGGCAACCGCTTTTTCATCTGGGACCTGGACAGCGGTGAAGTGCGCCTGGATGCGCCGCTTCCCGATTGCGCCGGGGTTGGCGCCGTGGCCGACGGGTTTGTCGTGACCTCGGGTCAGGGCCGCTGCCGGTATTACGATTGCCGTCAGACAACGCTGGTTGCAAAACCATTGGAGCTTCCGGCGGGGCTTTGGGATAACCACCTTCACCTCATCTGAGCCCGTTTCCTGTGGCGAGGGAGCTTGCTCCCGCTGGGCTGCGAAGCGGCCCCAAAATGGGACTGCTGCGCAGTCCAGCGGGAGCAAGCTCCCTCGCCACAGGTTATTCATCGTTCGTTAGTCCCCTTGAGTGACAGGCGCTCCAAGGCCTCGCCTGTAATTTCTTCCAGTTGGAATCACCCTGCGACTCAGATAATGTGCCCCACTGTCTCACCTGATTTTCTCCAAGGAAGTGGAAATATGCTGCGTCGCCGCATGCTGATCATGTTGGGTGTTGTTCTGCTGATCGTGCTGATCCTGGCCGGTTATAAAGCCTTCTCCATCTACACGATGATTCAAGGCTTTTCCGCGCCGAAACCGCCGATCAGTGTCGCCGCGACCACTGCCGTGGAACGTCCGTGGCAAGCTCGCCTGCCAAGCGTCGGCACCCTCAAGGCGCTGCAAGGCGTGGACCTGAGCCTGGAGACCGACGGCACCGTCATCGATTTGCAGTTCGAGTCAGGCCAGAAGGTCAAGGCCGGCCAACCGCTGCTTCTGCTTGATAGCGTGGTAGAAACCGCCCTGCTCGAAACCGCTCAAGCCGACCTGGGGTTGGCACAGCTCGATTACGGTCGCGGCAGCCAATTGGTGGGCAGCCAGGCCATTTCCAAAGGCGAGTTTGACCGGCTCTCGGCGATATTGAAAAAGAGCCGGGCCACGGTGAATCAGCTCAAGGCGGCGCTGGCCAAAAAACGGCTGCTCGCGCCGTTCAGCGGGACCATCGGTATTCGTCAGGTGGACATCGGTGACTATCTCGCCAGCGGCACCATGATCGCCACCCTGCAAGACCTCAGCAGCCTCTACGTCGACTTTTTCGTGCCCGAGCAGTCGGTGCCGAAGATCGGCGTCGGCCAGTCGGTGCAAATCATTGTCTCGGCCTACCCGACACAGACCTTCCCCGGCACCATCAGCGCGATCAACCCGAAAGTCGAAAACAGCACCCGCAATGTTCAGGTCCGCGCGACCCTGGCCAACCCCGACGGCAATCTGCTGCCGGGCATGTACGCCAGCCTGCAGGTGATGCTGCCCGACCCGCAGCCGCGCATCGTCGTGCCGCAAAGCGCGATCACGTACACGCTGTACGGCAACTCGCTTTACGTCGTCGCGCAGAAAAAAGCCGAAGACGGCAGCCTCGAAAAAGACGACAAGGGCCAGCCGATCCTGATCGCCGAACGGCGTTTCATCGAAACCGGCGAGCGCCGCGACGGGCTGGTGGTGATTACCAAAGGCTTGCAGAACGGCGAAAAAGTGGTCACGGCCGGTCAGATCAAACTGGACAACGGCGCACACATTGCCATCAGCGACGACAAGACCCTGACCGATAAGAACAGTCAGCCACGTACTGACTGATCAAGGAATCCTCATGGCTTTTACCGATCCGTTCATCCGCCGCCCGGTGCTCGCCACCGTGGTCAGCCTGTTGATTGTGCTGCTGGGCTTCCAGGCCTGGAGCAAGCTGCCGCTGCGCCAATACCCGCAAATGGAAAACGCCCTGATCACGGTCACCACGGCGTACCCCGGGGCCAACGCCGAAACCATCCAGGGCTACATCACCCAACCGATGCAGCAAAGCCTGGCCAGCGCCGAGGGCATCGACTACATGACCTCGGTCAGTCGCCAGAACTTCTCGGTGATCTCGATCTACGCGCGCATCGGCTCCAACAGCGACCGCCTGTTCACCGAGCTGCTGGCCAAGGCCAACGAGGTGAAGAACCGGCTGCCCCAGGACGCCGAAGACCCGGTGCTGAGCAAGGAAGCCGCCGACGCCTCGGCCCTCATGTACATCAGTTTCTTCAGCAAGGAGCTGAGCAACCCGCAGATTACCGATTACCTGTCGCGGGTCATCCAGCCAAAACTGGCGACCCTGCCGGGCATGGCCGAAGCCGAGATTCTCGGCAACCAGGTGTTCGCCATGCGCCTGTGGCTGGACCCGGTGAAGCTGGCCGGTTTCGGCCTGGCCGCCAGCGACGTGACCAACGCGGTGCGCCAGTACAACTTCCTCTCTGCGGCCGGTGAAGTGAAAGGCGAGTACGTCGTCACCAGCATCAATGCCAACACCGAACTCAAGTCCGCTGAAGCGTTCGCTGCGATTCCGCTCAAGGTCGAGGGTGACAGCCGGGTGCTGCTCAGCGATGTGGCGCGGGTTGAGATGGGCGCGGAAAACTACGACTCGATCAGTTCGTTCGGTGGCACTCCCTCGGTGTACATCGGCATCAAGGCCACGCCGGGCGCCAACCCGCTGGACGTGATCAAGGAAGTGCGCAAGATCATGCCGGAGCTGGAAGCCCAGTTGCCGCCGAACCTCAAAGGAGAAATCGCTTACGACGCCACGCTGTTCATCCAGGCCTCAATCGATGAAGTGGTGAAAACCCTCTTCGAAGCCGTGCTGATCGTGATCGTGGTGGTGTTTCTGTTTCTCGGGGCGCTGCGTTCGGTGGTGATCCCGGTGGTCACCATTCCGCTGTCGATGATCGGCGTGATGTTCTTCATGCAGATGATGGGCTACTCGATCAACCTGCTGACACTGCTGGCGATGGTGCTGGCGATCGGGTTGGTGGTGGACGATGCCATTGTGGTGGTGGAGAACATTCACCGACACATCGAGGAAGGCAAGAAGCCGCTGGATGCGGCCATCGAAGGCGCCCGGGAAATCGCCATGCCGGTGGTCTCGATGACCATCACCCTGGCGGCAGTCTATGCGCCCATCGGTTTTCTGACCGGGCTCACGGGGGCGCTGTTCAAGGAGTTCGCCCTGACGCTGGCCGGTGCGGTGGTGATTTCCGGCGTGGTCGCGTTGACCCTGTCGCCGATGATGTGTGCCTTGCTCCTGCGCCACGACGAAAATCCCAGCGGCCTCGCGCACCGCCTGGACCTGATTTTTGAAGGCCTCAAGCGCCGATACCAAAGCATGCTCCACGGCACCCTCAACACCCGGCCGGTGGTCCTGGTGTTTGCGGTGATTGTGCTGTGCCTGATTCCGGTGCTGCTCAAGTTCACCAAGTCGGAACTGGCGCCCGACGAAGATCAGGGCATCATTTTCATGCTGGCCAACGCCCCGCAACCGGCCAACCTCGATTACCTGAACACTTACACTGACGAATTCATCACGATCTTCAAGGAGTTTCCCGAGTACTACTCTTCGTTCCAGATCAATGGATTCAACGGCGTGCAATCGGGGATTGGCGGTTTCCTGCTCAAACCGTGGAATGAACGCGACCGCACGCAGATGGCCATCCTGCCCGAGGTCCAGCGCAAACTGGAGGGCATTGCCGGACTGCAGGTCTTCGGCTTCAACCTGCCCTCGTTGCCCGGCACGGGTGAAGGGTTGCCGTTTCAGTTCGTCATCAACACGGCCAACGATTACGAAGCGCTGCTGCAAGTGATGGACCGGGTGAAAAAACGGGCGATGGAGTCCGGCAAGTTCGCCTTTGTCGATGTCGACCTGGCCTTCGACAAACCCGAAGTCGTCGTGGACATCGATCGCGCCAAGGCCGCGCAGATGGGCGTGTCCATGCAGGACCTGGGCGGAACACTGGCCACATTGCTGGGACAGGCGGAAATCAACCGCTTCACCATTGAGGGTCGTAGCTACAAGGTCATCGCTCAGGTCGAACGACCGTTCCGCGACAACCCGGACTGGTTGAACAACTACTACGTGAAAAACAACCAAGGCCAACTGCTGGCCCTGTCGACCCTGATCACCGTCAGCGATCGGGCGCGTCCACGGCAGTTGAACCAGTTCCAGCAGCTCAACTCGGCCATCCTGTCAGGTGTGCCGCTGGTCAGCATGGGCGAAGCCATCGATGTCGTGCGCCAGATTACGCTGGAAGAAGCGCCGGCCGGTTTTGCCATGGATTACGCCGGCGCCTCGCGCCAATATGTCCAGGAAGGCAGCGCGCTGTGGGTGACCTTCGCCCTGGCGCTGGCGATCATTTTCCTGGTCCTCGCGGCCCAGTTCGAGAGCTTCCGTGACCCGCTGGTGATTCTGGTGACAGTGCCGCTGTCGATCTGTGGCGCGTTGATTCCACTGTTCCTGGGTTGGTCGAGCATGAACATTTATACCCAAGTGGGCCTGGTGACCTTGATCGGCCTGATCACCAAGCACGGGATCCTGATCGTCGAGTTCGCCAACCAGCTGCGCAGAGAGAAAGGCCTGACACCTCGCGAAGCTGTGGAAGAAGCTGCTGCAATCCGGCTGCGCCCGGTGTTGATGACCACGGCGGCGATGGTATTCGGCATGGTGCCATTGATCATCGCCACGGGCGCGGGCGCGGTCAGCCGGTTTGATATCGGCATGGTGATCGCAACCGGAATGTCGATCGGGACGTTATTTACGCTGTTCGTGTTGCCGTGCATCTACACCCTGCTGGCCAAACCCGACGCAAAAGAACACTCATAATCCATTTGGGAGCGAGCCTGCTCGCGATGGCGGTGTATCAGGTACCTCAATGTTGACTGTTCCGCCGTCATCGCGAGCAGGCTCGCTCCTACCTTGGGCCATGCACGGCTTGAAATTCGGCACAAAAAAAGGCCTCGCATTGGCGAGGCCTTTTATTTTGGCTTCAATCTGTTCAACTCTGCGGCCTCATTCCTTGAGAAAGTCCGAACATGAACAGCAATAAATCATGATCGGGTTGAGATGCCACAGATGCCTTGGCAACCCGTGGCAACGGACAGTGCGCGTCACCGTTCACTGAACTGAGAACTTGCGTGCGGGGCTGCTCCCACGCCGCCACCGCCAATGAAGCAACTGCCAAGGCTCCTATCAGAAACACACCTCGTGCAATTTCTAGTTTCATTGCTATAAACCTTTGATAGCGCTGCCAAACGCCGTCTCATAAAAGTAGACGAGTTTGCGCCAGTCCGCCGTGCTGAACGACGAGTGGCGACGCAGCTGCTTCATGTCGTGAGCCGCCGCCCGATAGGCGGTCAAGCGCTGCCGGCATTTCTCCAGGTCGATCAAGGCGATTTCGACCTTGGCCGACTCGCCTTCACCGGTCACCCGTACGAATACGTGCTTGATGTAAATGCAACTGTGCTGCCAACGGCCCTTGTGCATGCGGGCCAGGTTTTCGGCCAGGTCCTTCAAGACTCGGTCATGCACCGCCTCGCCGTGACGCTCGCGACCGCCGCCGGCGTACCAGTGTTCGATTTCCTCGAAGCCGTCCAGCGACTTGGTCACCAGCAATGCGCGCCATTTGTGCACGGGGTCGCGCTGTGCGCCGCAGAAAACGATTTCCGGAACTCCCACCCCAAGCGCGCGCAGGCCAATGAGCGCATCACGCTCGCGCAACACGGTCGGACGACCGAAGGGGTGCAACCAGCTGCGATAGATATGCCCGGTCTGTCGCTTGGCGTAGAGCAGCTGACCATCGTTGCCCATGACCCGCTGCACGCCACTTTCTCCACCGCGACGGACGTTAGGTTCTTCTACCCATTCACCGCGCTGATTCCAGAAATAGTCGAAGCGGTCCTGAGAGGCGACGTCCGTCTCTGCTGCACATTGCACTGCCATCCTGTTACCTCTTGCGTAATACGTAAACTCGCCACATGGCATAGAGCGGTAAAAAGTCCAATCGTTCCTGAATACGGAACCCCGCTTGTTCAAACTCTTTTTCTACCGTGGCCGCCGGTAACACAAACCGGTTTTGGTAACCTTCCTGCCCACGCCGTTTCTCTGAGCGCTTGCGTTTCCAGGCCTTGAAATTGCCGTCCACCCACAACGAAAGGATCACGCTGTCACGCGTGACTCGTTCAAATTCGCGCAGAATGGCCAGTCGATGCTCGGCTTCACCGATGTGATGCAGCAAACGCATGCAGAAAATGCTGTCGACAGCGTTGTCGGGCAAAGCAATGTCGAATGCGGAAGTGTGCAAGGGTTGTACCCGTTTCACCACGTCAGCCGGTTGCGCCTGGGTTGCAATCTTCAACATTGACTCGGAGTTGTCGGCCCCGATGATCGCTCGATTGGCTTTCTCCGCCAGCATTGGCCAAAAACGCCCTGCCCCGCACGGCAAATCGAGGACCAGCCCTGGCTCACCGACCAGCTTCAGCGCCTTTCGCGCCAACTGCACGTCACGCCAGTGGGATAGCTTACGACCAAGACCATCCTGGTGCTTCTGCAAATACCTTTGAGCGTGTTGATCGTCGTACTTCTCGGAAAAATCGAGTTTGATCGGGCCGTCCATCATTAAGGTCTCCTGAACTTCTGATGACGCCCACCTTAGGTAGCGTAGTGTCGGTGTCAGGTCATACCTTTGTGAAAAAATTGTTAAGGAAATGTTGAATCATTACAAGATTTTTCAAGTTGACCAGCATGGCTCGGAGCCCCGACTGCTCAAGCAACCGCTAGCTTTGGCTCAATTGCACCTGAAAACGACAGCCATTAGGTTCCATATTGGTCAAGCTGACGCTCCAGCCCTGGTTCTCGCAAATCCGCTGCACCAGCGATAACCCCAGTCCCAGGCCTTCGCCGCGCTTTTCACTGCCGCGAACGAAAGGTTCGAACATTGCCTCGCGTTTTTCCTCGGGAATGCCCACACCGCTGTCCTCGACCGTGAAACCTGTGGCCGTGAGGGTCAAACGGATGAACCCGCGCTCGGTGTAATGCAGCGCGTTACGCAACAGGTTGCCCATGACGGCGTGCAAGAGGGTTGCGTTGTAACAGGTGTCCAGTGGATTACCCGGTTCGAAGATCAGGCTCAGCCCCTTGGCTTCAATCGGCTCGCGCCACTGGTTGAGCAGCCCGTCGGCGACCTGGCTCAACGTCTGCTGCGGCGACATGCTCGCGTCTTCTCGCTGGGCCCGGGCCAACATCAGGAACGTTTGCACCAGCTCGCGCATCTCGGCGCACGCGCGGGCAATTCGCTCGACCTGCGCATGACCGCGCTGGTCGATACCGGGGTTTTCCAACAGCAGCTCACAGGAACTGGCCAGCACCATCAAGGGCGTGCGCAGTTCGTGGCTGACGTCACTGGTAAACAATCGCTCACGGGTCAATGCCTGGCGCAGCCGACCAAGGGTGGCGTCGAAGGCAACCGCCAGCTCGCCCACTTCGTCAGCGGCATAATCCGGTGCCAGGGGTGGCGCCAGCCCCAGCAATTGATCGCGGTGACGCACCTGGCGGGCGAGTCGCACCACCGGCGCCATCACTTTGCGCGCCAGGACCCAACCGAGAAAGACTGCCAGCGCCAGGCTCAGTACGAAGCCCACCAGCACCACGGCAAACAGCACTCGCTCACGCTCTTCGAAATCGCTTTGATCCTGCAGCAGTACGTAATGCCGGCCATCGACCACTTCAACCATCGCGTGATACGACAGCTGCTCGCGAAAGACCTCGTGGAAACCGGGCTCCAGATGCCGTAAATCCTTGGGCAACTCGAAGTCCCCCGGCCCACCGCTGAAATAGAACAGCTGGTCCGGCTCGGGGCGATGGCTCCAGTCAGAGACGCTGTCCATCAGCAGGAGCCGTTGAAGATCGCCACCCAGCCCGGCTGAAATCAGCTTTTCTTCCACCAGGTGCACGGTCGCCACAATGCCCATGGCGAAGGCGCCTGCCACCAATGCACTCATCAGCGCAAAGGCGATGATGATCCGTTGAGCGAGGCTCTGCTTAAACTCCATCGCGACTCTCGGCCAAGCGATAACCCACACCGTGCACGGTTTGCAGCAAGGGCTTGGCGAAGGGCTTGTCGATCACCTGGCGCAGTTGATGGACGTGGCTGCGCAGGCTGTCGCTGTCCGGGCAGTCATCACCCCAGAGGGCTTCTTCGAGAATTTCGCGGCGCAGAACATGCGGGCTTTTCTGCATCAGCACGGCCAGCAACTTGAGGCCGACCGGGTTGAGCTTGAGCAGGCGACCTTCGCGGGTCACCTCCAGGGTATCGAGGTCGTAGCTCAGATCACCCACCTGCAAGGCGCGTCGACCGCCACCCTGGGCACGACGCATGACCGCTTCGATACGCGCCGCCAGTTCGGACAGGGCGAACGGTTTGATCAGGTAGTCATCGGCACCGGACTTGAAGCCTTGCAGCCGGTCATCCAGCTGATCGCGCGCGGTGAGCATGATCACCGGCGTGTCGCGGCGGGCGTCTTCGCGCAGGCGTTTGCACAGCGTATAGCCGTCAATGCCGGGCAACATGATGTCGAGCACGATCAAGTCATAGTGCTCGGTGGCCGCCAGGTGCAGGCCTGACAAACCGTCCTGCGCGCAATCCACGGTGTAGCCTTTGAGCCCCAGGTAATCGGCCAGATTGGCCAGGATATCGCGGTTGTCTTCAACCAATAGAATTCGCATGGGCACCTCCTCCGCACACAGTAACGGCCGTCATGGCCCGCGCAGCTTAAGGCCAAGTGTGGCTCAGGGCTAGGACTGCGTGCAGTTGTCAATCCGATAGAAAAACCGATGAAGGCTTAACAAGTTTTTCACTATCGATTCACACGCCAATGACAGCGCCGGGCTCAGACTCCGCGCGGATGCGCACTTCATACCCCTTCACCGACCAAGGAACTGCCATGGCTTCGACCGCTGCCCGCCCCGCTTCCAGACCGCTCAACTTTTGGGTGTGTCTGGGTGTGCCCGCTATCACAGCGATCAGTTTGGTGCTGCTTGAGCTGACGTCTCTGGACATGAACCTGGCCAAACTGTTCTACGACCCGGTCGCCGGGGAATTCATCGGACGCCACAGTTACTTCCTTGAAGACATCCTGCATGACCGAGCCAAGCAATTGGTCATCGCCTTTTCGGTGTTTGCGATCATCGGCTTTATCGGCTCGTTTTTCATCGCCAGGCTCAAGCCGTTCAAACGCGAACTGGGTTGCCTGGTGATGTCGCTGGCGCTGGCGACCTCGTTCGTGACCCCAGTGAAAGCGGTGACGGCCGTGCAATGCCCGTGGAGCCTCGAGCAATTCGGCGGCCACGAAACCTACAGCGAACTGCTCAGCCCGCGTCCGCAAACCGACAAGCCTGGGCGTTGCTGGCCTGGGGGTCATGCCGCCACCGGGTTTACGCTGTTTGCGCTGTTTTTTGTACTGCGAGACCGTCGCCCGCGTCTGGCGCGCCAGGCCTTTGTGTTTGCGTTTGCACTGGGGACGGTGTTTTCGGTGAGCCGGATGATGCAGGGGGCGCACTTCTTTTCGCATAACGTGTGGACGGCGATTTTCTGCTGGCTGATCTGTCTGGGGTCTTACTACTACATCCTGTATCGACCGGCGTCCAAGGCTGAGAAAGCGTCCGAAGCACAACCGGTTAGCGTATGAACTGACGCCTTCGCGGGCAAGCCTCGCTCCTACAGGGATTTCGCTGGACCTGTAGGAGCGAGGCTTGCCCGCGAAGAGGCCCTTAAAAACCACACAACTTTATGCCGGGCAATAAAAAACCCCGCCGGTTCATCACCGGCGGGGTTTTCATGTACGGGGTAAGGCTGGCTTACATCATGCCGCCCATGCCACCCATACCGCCCATGTCTGGCATGCCGCCACCCGCTGGGCCGTCTTCCTTGATCTCGGCGATCATGGCTTCGGTAGTGATCATCAGGCTGGCAATCGACGAAGCCGCTTGCAGAGCCGAACGAGTCACTTTAGCCGGGTCCAGGATACCCATTTCGATCATGTCGCCGTATTCG
>LNAP01011299.1_pt1 | contig 15036 bp, 13 predicted proteins | sample 602601 | NCBI WGS metagenome assembly LNAP01 (sample SAMN02440304, study PRJNA202911) | soil metagenome | biome: Subtropical and temperate rainforests or woodlands; isolation source: soil samples (1 kg each in a 20% v/v slurry with milli Q water) were... ...
AGGGCGCCAAACAGGATAAGGGTGCAGGGTTTTGCAGTGATCACGGGCATGATATTTGTTCTTTTATCAAGTATTGAGAGAAATACCGCGTTAACCGGACTAAATCAAGCTTAAATGTTGTAAACAAAACAACATTTCAGAGTAATCACCGCGTGGCAGTGGCTGTTTGCACGGCCCCACAGTTAGGATAGGCCGCCCTGCCCGCGCCTCAAGCGCAACGGCTGCATTGGCTGACACCTGTCCCGATCATCGAGGAACCTAGATGGAACGCGTGCGTAACTTGTTGGAGCAGATCCAAAGCCGGCTCAGCGAATTAAACAAAGCCGAACGCAAAGTGGCCGAGGCCATCTTGCGCAGCCCCCAACAGGCCACCCGCTTCAGCATCGCCACCCTGGCGCAGGAGGCACAGGTCAGCGAACCCACGGTCAACCGCTTCTGCCGCTCGTTTGGCGTCAGCGGCTACCCCGAATTGAAAATGCAGTTGGCGCAAAGCTTGGCCAGCGGCGCCGCCTACGTAAGCCGCGCGGTGGAAGCCGACGACGTGCCCGAGGCCTACACGCAAAAAATCTTCGGCAGCGCCATCGCCTCGCTGGACAGCGCCTGCCGCCAGCTCGACCCGCTGAAAATCAGCCGCGCCGTAAGCGCGGCAAATCAACTTCTTTGGCCTTGGTGCATCGGCTTCGGTAGCGCTCGACGCACAACATAAATTCTTCCGCTTTAACCTCGCCGTGACCGCCCATGCCGACGTGCTGATGCAACGCATGCTGGCCTCGGTGGCGCATACCGGCGATTTATTTGTGATCATTTCCTACACCGGGCGCACCCGTGAACTGGTGGAAGTGGCGCGCGTAGCGCGGGAAAACGGTGCGTCGGTGCTGAGCCTGACCGCCGCCAACTCGCCGCTGGCCAAGACCAGCACCTTAAGCGTGGATATTCCTCTGCCTGAGGACACCGACATCTACATGCCCATGACCTCGCGGATTATTCAGCTCACCGTGCTCGACGTGCTCGCCACCGGGGTGACATTGCGCCGCGGCGTCGACTTTCAGCCGCACTTGCGCAAGATCAAAGAAAGCTTGAATGCCAGCCGCTATCCGAATGAAGACGATCCGGGCTGAGGCCTGATAGATCGTGCTCGCCGCCCCCTCTCCCTAGCCCTCTCCCCCAAGGGGGCGAGGGGACTAAAAATAGGTTTGGGCAGTAACCGTATTCCTCCGCCCTACGCCGCTCAACTCCCCTCGCCCGCTTGCGGGAGAGGGGCTGGGGGTGAGGGGCCGTTGATGTGTAGGTTGTGGTTGAGCGCAGCGAAGCCCAAAAGCCAGGCGATGATGCACATATCGCTCGGTGCGCGCAGCACACCCTACAACAGCCTCGCGTGCAGGCTTAACTCCGCCGTTTCGCCAGGCCCAATCGTCACGCTGTCCTCGCGACAACTCGCCGCCTGCACCGAGACAAACCCCAACGCCTCGTGCCAGCCAACATCCGCTAACGGCCGCGAGCCTGGGTGCCAGACCACGGTGTTGGCACCGCCAGTGGTGTCTATAACCAAGCGCCGCCGCCAAATCTGGTCATCCAACACCACCGCTCCGGAGCGCCGATAAATGCGGTGACAGCCATTGTCCAAACGCACGTCGGTGGTTTGCCTGAAGTCTTCACGGGTTAACAGGTCATAACCTTCGGCCTGTTCCAGACCACCCAGCGCCACCTGCGCCATATCGCCGACGCGCCAGTACCCGTGCAGGGCATGGCTAAGCTGACAGGGCTCGCTGTCCTGATGCTGGGTCACCAAGCGCAAGCGCAGTTCACTGCCCAGCTCGGCGTACAAATCCACCTGCCATTCACACAAATCTAAACGCCAATGCAGGCGCACGCCCTTGGCATCGGCTTCGTTGCTGAGCAACTCCCAATCGCTCAGCCGCGCCCAGCCATGGGAAGGCCAGCCGCTTTCGCTGGGGTGGCGACTAAACCACGGCCAACAGATCGGCACACCGCCGCGAATGGCGCCATGTTTGGGCCAACGCGCTGCGCACCACAGCCACGGCCGCTGGCCGCGCGGCTGGAAATGCAACAGCTGCCCGCCCTGCCGGCTAAAAACCGCCTCGCAGGTAGGGTGACTAATAAGGAAAAGGTCGCGCTCCTGATGGCGCGTCCAACTGAAAAGCGGCTTGCCGGCCCCAGCCAACAGGGCGCTCAGAGGGTTGTCCTCTGAGCGCCCCGGCTCGCTGGCGGCTACAAGTGCACGGCGCGGCACGAAAGGCCTGGTTTTGCTCATGGGCCTAACAGCCACGCTCAGGCATTACTTCCACCAGTATTCGACTTGCGCACCAAAGTTGGAGCCATGCAGATCGGTGCCAAAGGCGCCGCTATCGGACAACGCCGAACCCGCTGCAACCATGCTCGCCGAACGCTGTGCCGCTTCGTTCCAGCTTGCATAGGTGTAGTACAGACGGAATTCAGGACGGGTGGTGAAACCCGGCCCCATTGGCGACCAAGTTGGCGCGATGGTGAATTTGGTCAGCTTGCGGGTGCCGTCCGGAGCTTCCACCTGGTCACGACCAATCTCGGTGACCAACTTGAAGGTGTCGGTAAGCGCATACACCGGACGCACACCAACGGAGAGCCAGTTCTGGTCTTCGCCGTCTTCACGCTTGTCCTTTTCGTAAACCACTTCGAACTGGCCACCGAAGTGCTTGGTCACTTGCCAATCGAAGAATTCCACCACACGCCAGTTCTTGGCGCTGTTGTCCAGGGTGGTGTCGCCGGTGTAACCCAGGCCAGTGCCCGGACCTACGCCGTATTGCAGAGCCAGGGTGTTAACACCGCCGAGGAATTCTTTCTGTTTGTGCTGCACGGTGACCGAGTAACCGCTGTGCTTTTCAGCGTCGTTGTTGCTGGGCTTGTCGATGTAGCTGACGCCCAGTTGCACGGTACCGTTGGGGTTGGTGTTGAAGCCGTCGACGTTGAAGTCATGACGGTTCACGTACGGCTTCTGGTCGTAGTTGTCCTTGCGGGAGAACACGTAGCTGTACTTCAAATCGCCCAACTGCACTTCGTCAAAGCCAAAGCCCGTGGCGCTCTGGTTCCAGTAGTAGAAGTCGGAGATATGGATGTCGTTTCGTTTGTAGAAACGTCGACCGGCCCAGAACGAACCGCCATTGAGCGCGGGCATATTGCTCCACTCGGCGTACATCTGGTTCATCCGCGCAAAGCCATAGTCGCCGGTGTATTTCGGGGTTTTGTCGTATTGGTTGTAGAGCTGGGCCATACCCTCAACGCTCAACACCGAGCCGTCGTCGAGCTTGAACAGATCCTGGCGCAGATCCAATTCGGTGTATTGCTCGCATTCGTTACCAAGACGGTATTTGGACTTGGCGCCCTGCAGTTGGAAGCACTGCTGGCCGGAACTGTTTACCGAAGTGCCGATACCGTTACGGGTGTAACCGCTGAACTCCAGGGCCTGGGCAGACCAGGGAAACATTGCCAGGGCGCACGGCAATGCCCAAAGACCTTTCTTCATTGTGCTCATATCCACTCCACCTATTTTTATTGTTGTTTCTCTTTGGATAACTCGAACGAGGACGTACTAAAACCGCCTCCGCCAGTTGCTACTGTTTGCGGTCGCTCCACCGCATTTTCTCGCCTGACCTTGCGGCCAGTTCCGCCGGCTTTCACAGCCCCTTTGTTCGCCAAATCGGCGACCAACTACAAGGTGAGAGCCTGGCCTGTACAGGAATTTTTTATTGTTGCTTTATCAAAAGCCGCAAAGAAATACCCCTAAAAAAAACCTTGATCAAGCTTTTATATTCGTACAAATAACAAAATTTACTGACTTGTACTTTCCTTCACTCGCACTGATACGAAAGCCATCGCAATGGCCTGCAGGGTGAAAAAAAGCAGCCGGGCGCGAGCCAAAGAGTGCCGCGCGCCACGACTGTAAAAAGCACCTTTATGGAGTACTGCCAGCCAACACTTTCTGTTGGATTTCTTGCCACCTGGCTGAGTGGGAAAAGCACACTCAGCGAGGCATCAAACGCGTTACCGTGCCTGCCCGTTCAGCAGGCTGCGACTTTCCCAACAGCCCCAGGCGCTCTCCGCTTTTGGCGTCGAACAGCAGAACTTTGTCCGGGTCGAATTGCAGCTCCAGGGTCTCGCCCACTTTCGGCGCCATATCTGGCGCCAAGCGGCAGCACACCTTGGTTTGGTTGAGGTTGACGAACACCAGGGTGTCGGGGCCGGTGGGCTCGATCACTTCCACTTCACTGAGGATGCTCGGCAGGTTCGAGCCGGCCGATGCCAAGGTGATTTGCTCAGGGCGAATACCCAGGATCACTTCGCGGTTTTCCAGGCCTTCGTCCTGCATCGCCAGCGGCAGTTCGCAGCGCGCTTGGCCGGAGTCCAGCAACGCCAGCAAACGGCCGTCACGGCGTTGCAGGCGCAGGGGAATAAAGTTCATCGGCGGCGAGCCAATAAAGCTCGCCACAAACAGGTTGGCCGGGTCGTTGTAGATCTGTTGCGGCGTGCCGAATTGCTGCACCACGCCATCCTTCATCACCGCCACTTTGTCGCCCAAGGTCATGGCTTCGATCTGGTCGTGGGTCACGTACACAGTGGTGGTTTTCAAGCGCTGGTGCATCAGCTTGATTTCGGTCCGCATCTCCACGCGCAACTTGGCGTCGAGGTTGGAGAGCGGCTCGTCAAACAGGTAAATCTTGGGTCGCCGCGCCAGGGCACGGCCCATGGCCACACGCTGCTGCTGACCACCGGAAAGCTGGCCAGGTTTGCGGCTCAACAGGTGTTCGATTTGCAGCAGTTTGGCGACGCGCGACACCTCTTCTTCAATGGCCGCGGGGGCCATTTTGCGCATCTTCAAACCAAAGGCGATGTTCTCGCGCACGTTCATGGTTGGGTACAGCGCATAGCTCTGGAACACCATGGCAATGTCACGGTCTTTCGGGCTCATGCCGCTGATATCGGCACCGTCCACCAGGATCTCGCCGCCGGTGATATTTTCCAGACCGGCGATGCAATTCATCAGCGTCGATTTACCGCAACCGGACGGGCCAACCAAGATCAAAAACTCGCCTGAATCGATCTTCAGCTCGATGTCTTTGAGGGTGTCGGGCAGGCCTGCGCCGTAAGTCTTTTTAACGTTTTTAAGTTCGAGAGTTGCCATGTTTTACCCCTTGACCGCGCCGGCCGTGAGCCCACGCAGGAAATACTTACCCGCACGTTGGCAGCCCGGCGATCATCGCCGCCGCCATATCTACGTTGTATTCCTTGGCCCCGGTGCTGGTGTTCACCAGGTTGTTAAGGGCCACGGTGATCGGTTGTGCGTCGCCGCTGGCGAACACCACACCAAAGAGGAAGTCGTTCCAGATCTGGGTGAATTGCCAGATCAGGCAAACCATGATGATCGGCACCGACATGGGCAGCAGAATCCGCCCAAAGATGGTGAAAAAGCCGGCGCCATCGAGGCGGGCTGCCTTCACCAATGCATCCGGAATGGCCACGTAATAGTTACGGAAGAACAGCGTGGTAAAGGCCATGCCGTACACCACGTGGATCAGCACCAAACCGGCGGTGGTGTTGGCCAAACCGAATTTGCCGAGGGTGAACGAGGCTGGCAGCAGCACAGTCTGGAACGGCAGGAAGCAACCGAACAACAGCAGACCGAAAAACAACTGCGAGCCACGGAAGCGCCACATCGACAGCACGTAGCCGTTCATGGCACCGATAAAGGTGGAGATCAGCACCGCTGGCACGGTGATTTTCACCGAATTCCAGAAGTAGCCGCCGACGATGTCCCAGGCCTTGATCCAGCCAATGCCATCGACCACTTGCGGCCAGCTCAGCAGGTTGCCGGTGCGAATGTCGTCCGGGCTTTTAAAGCTGGTCAGCAGCATGACCACCAAAGGAATCAGGTACACCGCCGCGGCACCAAACAAGGTCAGGTAAATCGCGATGCGGCTGAGGCTGAACGAAGACTTGGCGTAGGGCCGAGCCATGGCTGGGGTGGCAATTGAGTTACTCATGGCGTTTAGTCCGCAGCTCGGAATACAGGTACGGCACCAGAATGGTCAGGATCGCGCCCAGCATCAGCATGGCGCTGGCTGAACCGATGCCCATCTGGCCGCGGCTGAAGGTGAACGAATACCAAATCCGAGGAGTAGCCAGGGCCGCCAGCGGTCATTGCCGCCACCAGGTCGAAGCTCTTGATCGAGATATGCGCGAGGATCATAAAGGCGCTGAAAAACACCGGACGCAGGCTTGGCAGCACGATGCGCAGGTAGATGGTCGGCAGGCTGGCGCCGTCGACTTGGGCAGCGCGGATAATCGACTGATCAACACCCCGCAGGCCGGCCAAAAACATCGCCATGACAAAGCCCGAGGCTTGCCACACAGCGGCGATCACCAAGCAATAAACCACGCGCTCCTGATCCACCAGCCAGTCCAGGCGAAAGCCTTCCCAGCCCCAGTCGCGAAGCATTTTATCCAGGCCCAGGCCAGGGTTAAGCAGCCACTTCCAGGCGGTACCGGTGACGATCATCGACAACGCCATCGGGTACAAATAGATGGTGCGGATAAAGCCTTCTTTGCGAATGCGCTGATCCAACAGCACCGCCAGAAACACCCCGAGCACCAGGCTGATGCCGATAAACATGCCACCGAACAGCACCAGGTTTTTACTGGCGACCCACCAACGATCGTTATCCAGCAGACGCACGTATTGCTGCACGCCGACCCATTTGTAGCTCGGCATAAAGCTGGAATTGGTGAAGGAAAGGATGAACGTCCAGAGGATGTATCCGTAGAAGCCCACCAGAATCAACAGCATGCTCGGCGCTACCACCAACTTTGGTAGCCAGCGCTGCAATGCGTCGAAAGGTGAGGCTTTGTTAATTACCGCCACGGTGCACCTCAGTCATAAAGAGAAATTTCGGCCCAAACACTCCCAGCGACAGCTGCGTGAGCCGCTGTCGTTGGCAGGGTTTCGAGTAGTAAAAGCCGCCGGCGAACCGGCGGCAGCGAACCTTACAGAGCAGCCTTGATAGCCGAAGCCATCTGCGCGCCAGCCTTGGCTGGGTCGGCGTTTTTGTCGCTCATAAAGTTGGTGACCACGTCGAAGATCGCGGAGGTCGCCATGTTGTGGGCCATGCTTGGCTTCAAGGTGCCGGCCTTGTCGGCGGCTTTGAAGTCGGCCATGGCGGCTTGGCCACAGCTGTCGAACTTGGTCATGTCCAGGTCATCACGTACCGGGATCGAACCTTTGTTCTGGTTGAATACGTACTGGAACTCAGGCTCGAGGATGATCTTGGCCACTTCGTTCTGCGCAGCGATGTTGCCCGGCGTGTTGTTCTTCGCCGAGAGCTTGAACATGGCCAGCGAGTCGATGTTGTAGGTGAAGCTGCCTTGGGTACCTGGGAACGGAACACACTCGAAGTCGGTGCCGGCTTTCTTGCCTGCCGCGCTCCACTCGCTCTTGGCCCAGTCACCCATGATCTGCATACCGGCTTTGCCGTTGATGACCTTGGCGGCTTCCAGGTTCCAGTCTTGGCCAGTGCCGTCCGGGTCCATGTAACCCTGAAGTTTTTTCAGGGCCTTGAACACTTCGGTCATTTTCGGGCTGGTGAGGGTGTCTTGGTCTTGCTCGATAAAGGCTTTGGTGTAGCCGTCAGCGCCCATGATGCTCAGCACCAGGTCTTCAAATACGGTGCTGTCCTGCCATGGCTGGCCACCGTGAGCCAACGGAATCAGGCCGGCAGCTTTGAATTTCTCGGCAGCGGCGAACAATTCGTCGAGGGTAGTCGGGGCTTTTTCAACGCCGGCCTTTTTCATCGCAACCGGGTTGATCCACAACCAGTTGACGCGGTGAATGTTCACCGGTACGGCGACGTAGTGATCGTCGTACTTCATGGTGTTGGCAACGGTTTTGGACAGCAGTTTGTCCCAGTTATTGGCCTTGGATACGTCGTCCAGGTCGGTGAGCAAACCGAGGGCGCCCCAATCCTGCAGGTCAGGGCCTTTGATCTGTGCGGCCGATGGCGGGTTGCCAGACACGGCGCGGGTTTTCAGTACGGTCATGGCAGCGGCACCGCCGCCACCGGCTACGGCGCTGTCTTTCCAGGTGTAGCCGTCTTTCTCAACCAACTTGCGCAGCACATCAATGGCTTTTGCTTCACCACCAGACGTCCACCAGTGCACCACTTCTACAGTTCCTTTGGACTCTGCAGGGGCGTCGGCAGCAAGGGCGCTAAGCGGGAACAACGAGGCGAGGGAAATAACAGCGGCGAGACGATTAATCGCGTTCATCTGGTTACCTTTTTTTGTTGTTATACAAGCAAGTCGGAAGCTTGCGATCATGCAACCCACCTCGTGAAGTAACGAAGGGATGCGTAAATGTCACTGGCCGGTTACATAGCCGGTGACGATGTAGAAAGCTCGACAAGGGCCGCTGTGAGGCTAGGCGCCAAGGGCACTTGCGGCAGCAATACAGCCTGATAGGCGTGGTACAAATCGGGCTTGCCCGGCCAAATAGTGGCGGCAGGTTTGTTGTCGGTATCCAGTTCGTGATGCCAACTGCCCTGCGCGTAATCAATAAAGTGGCGCTCGATAAAGTCCCAAAAGCGCCGGTACCAAACCTCATAACGTTGCGCCCCGGTGCGCTTAAGAAGTGCCGCAGCCGTAGCGCTGGCCTCGGCGTTCACCCAGTGCAAACGGGCACGCACTACCGGCTGGTTTTGCCAATCGAGGGTGTAGACCAAACCCGGCGCACCATCGACATTCCAGGCATAACGACAGGCGCTATCGAACAGGCCCTTGGCGTCGTGCAGCAACCAGTCTGGCGCGGCATACCCAGCGCGTTGCAAGGCGGCCTCCAGGTGCAACACCAGACGCGCCCACTCGAACGCATGGCCGGGTGTGGTGCCGTACGGACGGAAGCCGTCGGCCGGATTGTCTGCGTTGTAATCGAGGAGCGGCTGCCACTGGCGGTCGAAATGCTCGATTACAGCGAAGTCATTCGCGGCGGCATGACCATGGATCAGGCGCTCAACAATCTGTAGCGCGCGCTCCAGCCAGCGGCTGTCGCCAGTGGCGTCAGCGAGGGCAAGGAACGCTTCGGTGCCGTGCATATTGCTGTTGGCACCGCGATAACTTTCCTCTTCACTCCAATCGCGCGAGAAGGACTCGCGTAAGGCGCCCTCCTCTTCGCTCCAGAAATGCTCGTCGATGATTTGCGTGGCCTGAGTTAACAATTCTTGCGCCTGCGCGGCGCCAGCTTGCACCGCAGAACTGGCGGCCAAGGCAACAAAGGCATGCAGGTAAGCGGCTTTACCGGTGTTGCCATCGCCGTGCTCGGCCACTGCGTACCAACCACCGTGCTCGGCGTCGCGTAATGGGCCAAGCAATGCCGCCACACCGTGCTCAACCAGCTCCAGGCAACCGGGAATACCCTGCACATGGGCCATGGCAAAGCTGTGGGTCATGCGGGTGGTGTTCATGGTTTCGGCGCTGGCGTCGGCTGACAGTCGGCCGCTGGCATCGAGGCTGGCGAAGCCTTGCGCGACTTTCGACGCCTTGGCAAAGGACAGCAAGCGCAAGCCTTCGGTTTGCAGCCAAAGCTGGTGAGCGGGGGCATTAAGCCAACTGCCGAAATAGACGTCGGTGGTGTCACCAGACATGGGGAAACCCTGTATTGGAATTATTAGGTGCTGCAAATTCTACCCAGCGTCAGAGCGGGTTAGATGCAAGTGGTTTCAAGAAAAGTGTCACTGGGCTGTGACAAAGCGGCGGGCTAGAGCCGTCAAGGCTTGCGTAGGGTGCGCTGAGCGCACCAGGCGATTTCGGCAAAAACGCAGTGGTGCGCACGCTGCGCAGCGGCACACCCTTAGGTATTAGTCGGAGAATCGCGGCAGGTAGAGGGTTACCCGCAGGCCGCCTTCACGAAGGTTCTGCAACGTCACTTCGCCGCCATGGCTATGGGCAATATTGCGCGCAATACCCAGGCCCAAGCCGTAACCCTGCTGCTTGCCGGCCAAGCGGAAGTGCGGCTCGAACACTTGCTCCAAGCGTTGCTCAGGAACGCCAGGACCTTCATCGTCGACATGCAGAACAAAGGCATTGTCGTTGTCTTCGATATGCAGGTGAGCTTTGTTGCCGTATTTCAGTGCGTTGTCGATCAGGTTGCCCATGCAGCGCCGCAAAGCCAGCGGCTTACCGGCATACGCCGCGAGCGCTCGACCATGCAGGGAAACCTGGCCGTTGCCGTTGGGTGGCAGGTACGGCTCGATCAGGCAATCGAGCGCCAGGTTAAGGTCAACCGGCTCGATGTTTTCGTGAATGTCGGTGTCTTTCACGCACTGCAAGGCGCCTTTGACCAGCATCTCCAAGTCGTCCAGGTCGCGGCCGAATTTGGCTTGGACTTTCTCGTCTTCGAGCAGCTCCACACGCAAACGCAAGCGCGTAATCGGCGTACGCAGGTCGTGGGAAATAGCGCTGAACAATTGGCTGCGTTCGATCAGGTAACGGCTGATGCGCTCACGCATGGCGTTAAATGCCCGCCCTACTTCCACCACTTCGCTACCACCGCCCTCCGCTACCGGGCGCACCTCGGCGGCCCCCAGGGACATATCCCGCGCCGCCCGCGCCAGACGTTTAAGTGGCCGGCTTTGCCAGTGCACCAGCACGCCGATAAACAGCAGCAGAAAACCGCTGGTGAGCACGATAAACCACACCTGCTGCGCCGGCAGACCTTCCTCTTCCAGGCTGGTGTACGGCTCGGGCAGCAAGGAGGCGATATACAGCCATTCGCCGGGGGCCATTTGAATTTGCGTCACCAGTACTGGCGGTTTTACCGGCTCCAGGGTCAGCGCGTAGTGGGCCCAGGAGCGTGGCAGCTCTTCCAGCTTGAGGCCGCCGTTGAAGATGCGCAGATCATCAGGGGCGACGAAGGTCACCAGAATATCCACGTTATTGCCCATGGCTTCACGCAGCACTTCGTGCACCGATTCCAGCACCGCAGTTTTGCGCGGCGTGGGCGGCAATACCTGCATATCCAGGGGTTTGTCATTGAGGGTGACGACAAAGCGCGTGCCGCCCATGCTGCGCAACTGGTCGAGTACCAACGGCCGGTAGGCCAAGGGCAGCGAGCGCAGATAGCTAACGCTGGCGGACATCGAGTGCGCCAGGCTACGCGCACTGGTAACCAAACCCTCCAACTGCGTGGCGCGCAGCTGCGACAGCCAGATCACGCTGGACAAGCTTTGCGCCATCAGCACCGCCAGCAAGGTCAGCAGCAACATGCGCCCAAGCAGCGAGCGCGGTACTGGCACCCAGGCGAACCAGCGCTGGTACCAGGGCTTGGGTGCAGGTGGCGGGCTAGACAGCATTGTGCGGCGTCACCTGGGCCGCCAGCAGATAACCGGAACCGCGCACGGTGCGGATCAGCCGGGGCGCTTTGCCGGTATCACGCAGGCGCTGGCGCAAGCGGCTGACAGCCATATCGACGATACGGTCGAGCGGCATCGGTTCGCGGCCACGGGTGGCGTTGCCGATGGTGTCGCGGTCGAGGATTTGTTGCGGGTGGTCAAGAAACAGTTTGAGCAGGGCGAAGTCGGCGCCAGACAAAAATACCTCTTCGCCGTCGAGGTGGAACAGGCGATGGCTGACCATATCCAGCCGCCATTCATCAAAAGCCACCACTTCCACGCGGCTGCGCTCTTGGCCGAATTGGGCGCGGCGCAGCAACGCCTTGATCCGCGCTTGTAGTTCGCGCGGGCTAAAGGGTTTACCGAGGTAGTCGTCCGCGCCCAGCTCCAGGCCGATTACGCGGTCGGCTTCATCGGAGCTGGCGGTCAGCATAATGATCGGCACCTGGGCCAGCCGCGGGTGTTGGCGCACCCAACGGCAGAGGCTAAAGCCGTCTTCGTCGGGCAGCATCACATCCAGAATCAGCAGGTCGGCGGACTCGATGCCCAGCGCCGCGCGAAAGTCGGCGCCGTCGCCCACGGTGCGTACGTGGAAGCCGGCACGGCTTAAGTAGGCTTCCAGCAGCTCGCGAATTTCCTGATCGTCATCCACCAACAGGATGGATTTTCCGCTCTGGCTCAAGGGGCCTTCCTTATCTTCTTTATTGGTTTAGAGGGCACTTCGATGGGTCTGCTTGGGATGAGTTCAGCCGGGGATTCTAACCCCTACGCGCTGCTCAGCGATTTGACGCTGTTCAATCACTTGCTGCAATGCCACACCGGCGCCGGTAAGGCCGGGGTATTCGGCGGTCACCAACCACACCGGCACATCGACCATGTACTTGCTCATCGGGCCTTTTTCGGCAAAGCAGCGGGCAAAACCGCTGCGCAAGAATAGCTCGGTGAAGCGCGGCACGATGCCGCCAACGATATACACGCCACCGCGCCCGCCAAGGGTCAGGACGTTGTTACCGGCCACCCGGCCGAGCCAGCTGGAAAACTGGTCGATTACCGCCACCGCCACCTCATCACCGGCCAAGGCCGCTGTGGTGATTTCGGCTGGCGAGGCCAGGGTTTCCGCATGGCCATCCAGCGCGCAAAGGGCGCGATACAGCAGCAGCAAACCGCCACCGCTGAGTACGTCTTCGGCACGGATATGGCCGTTGAGTTGATACAGCTGCTGCCATAGCGCCGCCTCGCGCGGGGTGCCGATGGGCAAATCGACATGCCCGCCCTCACCCGGCAAGGCTTGCCAGCTGCCATCGGCAGCACCAAGCAAGGTGCCGACGCCCAGGCCAGTGCCGGGCCCAACCACCACCGCCGGCCGATGGGCTTCTGCGGTACCAGGGCAGACCTCAACGCGCTCATGATCTTGCAAGCGCGTCATGCCCAAGGCCATTGCCGAGAAGTCATTGATCAGCAGCAGCTCGTCCACCTGCAAGTCGCGGCAGAAGGCAGAACGACTCAGACGCCAGTGGTTGTTGGTAAACACAAACAAGTCGCCGCTGACCGGCCCGGCGCAGGCCAAGCAGACCGCATGAATGGCACCTGGCGCCAAGCCAAGGCCGGCGAGGTAAGCGAGGATGGCTTGCTCAACGCCGGGATAGTCCGCCGTAGCCAGCACCTGCACCGACTCCAATCTGTTATCACGCCACAGCGCAAAACGCGCGTTGGTGCCGCCGATATCGCCAACCAAGGCTAACTTCATTTCAACCCTTCCAAACTGCTGGTAAACGCACTCGCGCCCTGCTCGGCGGTGCTAAACGAGGCACGCATAAAGGCAAACAATTCACGCCCGGTGCCGAAGGCCACGGGCAGGCCCTGGGCGTTTTCCCGCGAGGCCAATTCCGCCGCCTCTACCAGAACCTTAAGCTCGCCCTTGGTTCCATCAACACGCACGATATCGCCATCGCGCACGCGCGCCAGCGGGCCGCCGTCAAAGGCTTCCGGGCAGACGTGGATGGCGGCCGGGATCTTACCCGAGGCGCCCGACATACGGCCATCGGTGACCAGTGCCACTTTAAAACCACGGTCCTGCAGCACGCCGAGGTACGGGGTCATTTTGTGCAGTTCGGGCATGCCGTTGCTGCGCGGGCCTTGGAAGCGCACCACGGCAACAAAGTCCCGCTCCAACTCGCCAGCCTGGAAGGCATCGGCCAGCTCTTGTTGATCGTGGAAAACCCGCGCCGGCGCTTCAACGATCTGGTGTTCCAACGCCACTGCCGACACCTTCATTACGCCACGACCGAGATTGCCATCCATCACGCGCAGACCTCCCTCGGGCGAGAACGGGTTGGCCAGCGGGCGCAGAATGCTTTCGTCGAGGCTTTTGCTCGGGCCGTCGCGCCACACCAGTTTGCCGTCGTCGAGAAACGGCTCTTGGGTGTAACGGCGCAGGCCTTTGCCGACCACGGTGTGCACGTCTTCATGCAGCAAGCCGCCATCAAGCAGTTCGCGAATAAGGAAGGCCATGCCGCCAGCGGCCTGAAAATGGTTGATGTCGGATTTACCGTTGGGGTAGACGTGGGCCATGGTCGGCACCACTTCCGAGAGGTCGGCCATATCTTGCCAGGTCAGCAGAATGCCAGCGGAGCGGGCAATGGCCGGCATATGCAGGGTGTGGTTGCTGGAGCCGCCGGTGGCGTGCAAGGCAACAATGGAGTTGACCAGCACCTTCTCATCCACCATCTCGCCAAGCATCACCAGGTTGCCGGACTGTTGAGTAAGGCGGGTAACTTGCTGCGCGGCTTCGCGGGTCAGCGCATCGCGTAGTGGTGTGTACGGGTTAACAAACGAGGCGCCAGGCAGGTGCAGGCCCATCACTTCCATCAGCAACTGGTTGGTATTGGCGGTGCCGTAAAAGGTGCAGGTGCCGGGGCCGTGGTAGGCCTTCATTTCCGATTCAAGCAATTCATCGCGCGTCGCCTTGCCTTCGGCATAGCGCTGGCGCACTTCGGCTTTTTCTTTGTTGGACGAGCCCGTAGTCATCGGTCCACCCGGTACAAACAAGATCGGCAAGTGACCAAAACGCAGGGCGCCCATCATCAGGCCGGGCACGATCTTGTCGCAGATGCCTAAGCACAACGCGGCATCGAACATATTGTGCGACAGCGCGACGGCGGTGGACATGGCGATGGTTTCGCGGCTGGCGATACCAATTTCCATACCCGGTTCGCCCTGGGTAACGCCATCGCACATGGCCGGCACGCCACCGGCGAATTGGCCAACCGAGCCGATGTCGCGCAGCGCTTGTTTGATCTGGTCGGGGTAATGCTCGTACGGCTGGTGTGCCGAAAGCATGTCGTTGTAGGCGGAAATAATCGCCACGTTGGCCGAGTCCATTAGCCGTAGGCGCTGTTTGTCTTCGCCGCTACAGGCCGCTACGCCGTGGGCAAAGTTGGCGCATTGATGCTTGGCGCGGGCCGGACCATCGGAGGCCGCCGCATGAATCATCTTCAGATAATGCTCACGGGTGGCGCGGCTGCGGGCAATCAAACGCTCTGTAACTTCTACGACACGGGGATGCATATCATCGGCTCCAGCAAGGCGTAATTTTTATATAAAACAAAAT
>LNAP01003444.1_pt1 | contig 15034 bp, 13 predicted proteins | sample 602601 | NCBI WGS metagenome assembly LNAP01 (sample SAMN02440304, study PRJNA202911) | soil metagenome | biome: Subtropical and temperate rainforests or woodlands; isolation source: soil samples (1 kg each in a 20% v/v slurry with milli Q water) were... ...
GGCGCTGCTGGGCACCATCATGGGCGGCATGGCAGCGGCCATGGCCAACCCGCAACGCCGCGAAGCCGCGCTCATCACGCTGCTCGCCACGGCCTCGGGCTTCAGTTTCTGGGGCATCGGATCGGCCTTCTGGGGCCTGCTGGCGGGCCTTCTGGCCCACGTCGCATTTGAGTTCAAGCGCTCGGGCACGCAGGCCTGAGGCGGCCTGCTCAGGCCGGCCAGGCGGCCACGGGCGTGTCGGGGTGCACTTTCATGATGCGGCAAGGCACCTGCACAAAGTTGGAGATCCAGGCCGCAGCCAGTTCCCCTTCGTCGATCACGTCGACCACCTGCTCGCCCACCTTCATGCTGTAACGCACGCTATCGTCGTCTTCGATGACGTCCAGCGGAATGTCCATGCGCAGCATGCCCGGCGCCTTCAGCACCAGGTAGCCCAGCCGCAGTTCGACCGAGACCTCGGCCAGCCGCGGACACAGGGCGCGGTTCAGCCACTGCCCGGAATCGTTGGCGACCAGCCATTGCCGGTGATAGCCAGCGGCCTCGGCCTGTGCGGTGACGCCGCACTCGGCCACGGGTTGGAAGTGTCCGGCGTTCATTTGCCCAGCAACCCCTTCAGGGCTTTGTCGACGGCCGCGCCGCCCTTGCCCTTGCCCGTCACCGCCTCGCGCAGCTTGTTTTCCAGGCTGCGCTGGAGAATGCCGCCGATGGCGTCCTTCCAGAGCACGGTGTAGGTCGGCTTGTCGAACGGCCCTTTGACGTGCACAGGGATGGTCACGTCCTTCAGGTCTATCAGTTCCTTGCCTTCCGGATCGGCAGCCGGATTGACGACGCGCGCGCGCGCCACCAGGTCCAGCTCGCTCTTGACGAAGTCTATGGTGGCCGGTTCTCCTTGCGTCACCCGCAGCAGGGGCGACACCACGTTCAGACGCTTGACGGCAGCCACACCCTTGGTGAAAGCCAGGTCCGCGTCCATCTCGGAGAATTCTGTCTGCTTGCTGGTGTCGGAGGCGACGGTTTCGTTCTGCGATTCCGGCTTGAAGGCGGCCTTCAGCTCGCGCAGCGTCTGCGTGAGGTTGATGCCCTTGACCGCGCCATCGCGCAGGCGCAATTGCATGGTGCCGCCCAGGCCGTTCTTCATGGCATAGGCGTTGGCGCCAGCCGTCTTCAGGTCCACCGCGAGGCTGCCCGTGCCGCTCAGCACGTTCTGGCGCGCCAAGTCCATCAGGAACGGTTCGATGGCGATGCCGGCCAACGACATCTTGGTGGCCAACTGGTTGCCCTGCGCGGCGTCCACCGACAGGGTACCCGCCAGCTTGCCGCCATACAGGCCCGCCGTCAGGCTCGAAATGTCCAGCTTGCCCTTGTCCAGCTTGACCGCGGCGCCGACGTCATCGGCCTTCAGGCCGCGCACGACCAGCTTGCCAACCTTGATGGTGCCGTTGACGCTGGGACCGATCAACGCCGACAGATCGATCGTATCGTCGACCGGTTTGGACGCAGCCGGCGCCGGGGCGGGTTGCGCCGGCTTGCCTTCGTCCTTCTTGGCTTCGGCAGGCGGCTTGGCCGCAGGCTGCGCAGGCGTTGCCGCCGCGGGCGGCACCAGCTTGTCCAGGTCCAGCGTGTCCACCACCAGCGCGAAATTCACCTTCGGCGAATCGCTCAGCTTGGTAATGTCCGCGCTCAGGTCGAACTTGCCGCCTTCCAGTACCGCGTTGATCTTGCTGGTGGCCTGATCCTTCAACAGGTCCGCCGTGACGCTGCCAATCACCGGGATCTGCAGGCTGCCCTTGGGCAATCCGGGATCGGTAATGTTGACGTCGCCGCGCAGGCCGGAAAGGCCGCCGCTGCGCTGAAGCAGGTTAAGGGACAGCGGCGAGGCGAAATTCAGCTTGACGATCCGTTCGCCGTTCTTGGAAGTGCTGTCCAGCTTGGCTTCCTTGATATCCAGTTCGCCGGCGTTGCCGCTGATGCCGTTCAGGCCGAAGCTCGCGTCCAGGCCGCTGATGCGCACGCGGCCGGTCAGCGCTTCGCCCGTGGCCGAAGCCGGAGAAATATTGAGTGCAGGCGCGTCCACGGCGAATTCGAAGGGACCGTCGGCCACCCCGCCCTTGGCGCGAATGGCCAGCTTCTCGATCTGCAACTGGCTCTTGTGCGGGTCGATCGCCAGCTTGGGGATCGCGACACTGGCGTCCACATTGGTGGCCCGCACCGCGGGATCGGTGACGTCACCCTGGAACACGACCTCCAGGCCGGCGATATCGAGCGCCGATTTCTGCCCGTTGAAGGCCAGATTGCCGCGTATGGCCAGGCTCTTGGCCTCGGCGCCCGGCAGCTTGCCGTCCATGCGCAGGTCCAGCTTCTGCGCCGCATAGCGCTTGGCGGACGGATCCAGCGTCAGCAGGGCCTGACCGGTCAGATTGGCGTCGACGCGCGGATCGCCGCCCTCGACGCGCGCGGTCATGCGTACGTCAAACGGCTGATTGAAGGTGACGCGGCCGGTGTTGGCGTTGATCTTGGTAACCGCCACCGCCATGCCCGTGATGGCATCCTGCAACTGCACCTGGCCATCCTTCAGGTCCAGCCCGGCGATGTCGATCTGCATGTTGTTGCGCGGCTGCGGCAGGTTGCCGTTGGCGATGGCTTGTACCGCGCTCTGCGCCGCGCCCGCCAAGGCTTCGGCGGGATTGGCGGGCACCGCCGTGATCGGCGCGGTGCCGCCCACGAGATTGCTGAAATTGAATTGGCCCTGCTTGTCCCGCACCACGCGGGCCTTGAAGCCGGTGATGGCCACGTGATCCACGACAAAGCTGTTGGACAGCAGCGGCCACACGGCAACCGCGAGGCGGGTGCTGTCGATGGAAGCGAAAATCTCGGGGCTATCCGGCTCGGACAGCGACACGCCCTGCACCGACAGACCGATACGCGGAAAGAGCGACAGCTCGATCTCGCCGTCGATCGTCAACGTGCGTTGGTAGCGTTGCTGGACAAGCTCTTCCAGCTTGTACTTGTACGCGTTGGGGTCGAATGTCAGCAAGAAGATGGCCAGGCCAACGACGGCCACGACAACCAACACTACCAGGCCTATCAAAATGCGCTTGAACCACGTTTTCATTGCTGCCCCGTCGGTACCTCGACTGGAAATCCTTGAATGCCGTCCGCGGCGCCAGGCGCGCGAAAGGTGCTTTAGCGGCGGAAAAACCACCCGGCGTATGAAGCCATGGGCCTTTCAGGGCGTGCCCTATCTCAAGCCGAGCCTGGGGCTGCGGCACCGAAAAAGGAGAATCTGCCAAGGAAAGCCTGATGAAGACGCCGGCAAAGCCGGCGTACAGATAGCGCTATCGTAACAAATCAGGCTGGCTTCGCGCGGGCCGCCGGGCAAAGCCGCGCAAAATCAGCCCTATCGCCATCGGTCTCGCGCCTCGAAATCCGGCCCGGACCTGACAACTTTCTGTCTCGCGGATTGTAGGACTAGAATGATTGATACATCAATCATTGATAGATCCAATAATGTCCGCCCCCGCTCCCAGCACCCCGCACTCGCCCGGCCAGGTGCTCCCATTCCGCCAGACTCTGCTCGCCATGCTGGGCATGTGTTTCGTCATGATGATGGTCGCGATCGACCAGACCGTGGTCGGCACCGCGCTTCCAACCATTGTGGCCGAACTCAGGGGCTTCGAACTGTATGCATGGGTAGCGACCTCTTACCTGCTGACCTCCGTCATCACCGTGCCCATCTTCGGCCGCCTGGGCGACTACTACGGGCGCAAGCCGTTCGTAGTGGCGGCCATCGTGCTGTTCACCCTGGCCTCGGTGCTGTGCGGCGCGGCCGACAGCATGTTCACGCTGGTCCTGGCCCGCGCCCTGCAAGGCATAGGCGGCGGCATGCTGGTGGGTACCGCGTTCGCGTCCATCCCCGATCTGTTTCCCGATCCCCACGTGCGGCTGCGCTGGCAGGTCATGCTCAGCTCCGCCTTCGGCATCGCCAACGCGGTGGGCCCGACCCTGGGCGGCGCACTGACGGAGCACTACGGCTGGCGCTCGGTGTTCTACGTCAACCTGCCCATCGGCATACTCGGCCTGTGGTTCGTCACCCGCTATCTGCCGCACCTGCGCAGCCACACGTCCGGCCGGGTGCGGCTGGACTGGCAGGGCGCGGTGCTCATCGCCCTGGCGCTGGGCAGCCTGCAATTGCTGGTCGAATTGCTGCCCAAGGAAGGGCTGAGCGGGTCCATCATGCTGCTGGGCGCGGGCAGCGCGGTCGCCTTCGCCGTGCTGCTCTGGTGGGAACGGCGCTGCCCCCACCCGCTGCTGCCGCTGGACATGTTCCGCAACCGCGGCCTGGCCATGCTGTTCACGCTGGCCCTGCTGGTGGGCGTAACCATGTACTCGCTGCTGTTCTACGCGCCGCTGCTGCTACAGGGCGGCTTCGGGCTGTCGCCCCAGGATGCGGGCCTGCTCATCACGCCCATGGTGGTCTTCATTACCGTGGGCAGCATCATCAACGGTCGCATCATCACCCGCATCCGCAATCCCAACTGCATGCTGTACGCGGGCTTCATCCTGATGGCGTTCTCGTGCCTGGGCATCGTTACCACCCATAGCTACACGTCACATGCGCTCATCGCCGCATATATGCTGATGGCCGGCCTGGGCATGGGCTTCATCATGCCCAACCTGACGGTCTTCGCGCAGCAGACCGCCGGCCGCAGCCACCTGGGCATCGCCACCGCGCTGCTGCAATCGCTGCGCATGATAGGCGGCATGCTGGGCACGGCGATCGTCGGCACCATGGTCAGCCACAGCTATTTCAGCGGCGTCGAATCCACGCTGCGCGGCGCCTCCGCCCGCTGGCTGCCCGAACTGAACGATCCGCAGATGCTGGTCAATCCCGCGGCCCAGACGCAGTTCCTGGCACAATTGGCGCATCAAGGCCAGGACGGAACCTCGCTGATCGAGATCGCGCGCGTCGCGCTCGTCGGCGCGATCCACGAAGGGCAGTTGATCGCCCTGGCGGTCGCCGTGTTCGCGCTGTGGTGCGTGCGGCGCGTGCCGCCGATCCAGTTAATCCGCCCCTCCAAACCAGAGCCGGCCGGCGTCGGAGAATAGCTTTTGCCCAAACAACAACAAGGCTTGCAGGTCATCCAGCACATGGGGCAGGCCTACCGCGGCATGCAGAACGCGTTCAGCAGCACGGTTGGCCACGCCTTGCCCCGCTGGCGCATCCTGCTGGCGCTGCATGAATGCGGCCAGTGTTCGCAGAAGCATCTGGCCGAACGTTGCCGGCTCGATCCTGCATCGCTCACGCGCCAGTTGCAGGCCATGGAGAAAATGGGCTGGATCGCGCGCGAAGTGGATCCGCAAGACAACCGCCTGACCAACGCCAACCTCACGCCCGCCGGCCAGGCCGTGGTGGACGAGGCGCTACCCAAGCGGGCGGCTTTCTTCGAGGAATCGCTCAAGGGCTTGTCGGCCGCGGATATCGATACCTTGAATCGCGTGCTGAGCGTGCTGGAGGCGAATTTCCTGCGGGCGGCAGCGGATAAGGCGTCGCAGGCCTGAGAAGCCAAGGCGTTTGCGGCGTGGGCGCATGCGCCGCATCGAACCTTCAGCGCGCGCCCGACTGCTCCACAATGATCTTCATGAAATCGTCGGCCAGCCGATGCGAGACGCCCTTTGCTCGCACCGCATACACCTGAGCCGTCGCCGTCAATCCCTGGACAGGCAGAAACAGGATATCGCTGCGGCTTTCATCCGCCACTGACCTGCCGACCAGCGCATAGCCCAGGCCGGCCGCGACCAGGCCCAGCGCGGTGTGTATCTCCTTCGCCTCATATCCCACGCGCACCTTGGCGCCGGCCTGCTCCAGCGCCTGCATGGTCGAACGGGCGAAACTGCTTTCCGGGTCCTTCGGATAGCTGATAAATGCCATGCCGGCCAGATCATTCGAATTGAGGCGCTTGCGTTTGGCAAACGCGCCCGCGGACGGCACTGCCGCAACGAGTGGGTCATCGAACAGCGGAAAGTAGTCCAGGCCGTCCTCTTCGACACGCGCTCCCATCGTTCGCGAAAGCCCCACATGGATGAGACCGCTGTGTAGCGCCTCCCCTTGGTGCTCGCTGAGGATCTCGGTCAGGTCGATGCGCACCTTGGGCAGGTCGGCCTTCATCTTGCGCACCGCATCAGGCAGCACCGAGAAAATGGTCGAACGCGTGAAACCGATGCTGAGCCAGCCGAAATGGCCTGCGGCCATATCCTGCGCTTCGTCGAACAGGCGCTGGGCATCGGCCAGCAGCGCCTTGGCCTTGGGATAGATGAAGCGTCCCAGCGGAGTGAGCGTCATGGGACGGGTAGAGCGGTCAAACACCTTTGCGCCCAGCATGGCCTCCAATTGCCCCAGCTGCATGCTGACCGCGGTGGGCACCACGTGCAATCGCTGGGCCGCCAGATTGGCATTGCGGGTTTCGACCACTTCGCAAAAGAACTGCAGGGATTTCAGGTTCATGGAAATTGATCTTACGCTCAAAATCGACTGATTGCTTTCCACTTTTCATTAGCTGAACATGGGATCACACGCATATATCGACGCGCCGGAACCTGGAGATTCTGTTGATTACCGATTTGCACGAACCCGAATGGCTGAGCCTGGCCCGCGGCCTTTCCACTGCCGAGGTATCCGATGCTCTCGACTACTACGAACTTCCCGGCAGCGCGCTGGGTATCCGGCCCATCGCAGGCCCAGCCCGGCTCTTCGGCTTGGCCTACACCGTCCGCTTCGCACCGATAGACCACGCCCAGCCCGGCACGGTCGGTGACTTCATCGACCGGCTCGCGCCCGGCGCCGTCGCCGTTCTGGACAATGGCGGGCGCATGGACTGCACCGTATGGGGCGGGATTCTCAGCCGGCTGGCCGCGCACAAGAATATCGCTGGCACAGTCGTGCATGGCGTGTGTCGCGACACCGCCGAGGCGGACGAGGCCGGCTATTCCTTGTATGCCCGCGGCGCCTTCATGCGCACTGGCAAGGACCGGGTGCAAGTGCAGGCCTACGAAGAGCCCGTAACGCTGGGCGACGTGCGCGTATGTCCTGGAGATCTGCTGATCGGTGATGCCGACGGCATCGTGGTGGTGCCTCGCGGACGCATGCAGGAAGTGCTGACCAAGGCCCTGGAAACGCGCGCGTTGGAAAACCGGATTCTGGAGGCCGCGCTTGGCGGCATGCCGCTGATCGAAGCGCGCAGGCAGTTCGGCTACCACACGCTGCAGCGTTCGCCGGCCAAGCTCACCTGATGCTGGCTCGAATAACAACTACATAATCCAAGGAGACATGATGTCCATCACCCGCACGCTGTGCGCAGCAACCTTCGGCCTGGCGGCCGCAGCGGTGACCGCCCCCGCGCTGGCGCAAGACCCATATCCCTGCCAGCTGGTCAAAATCATTTCGCCCTATCCCCCGGGCGGTACCACTGACATCCTGGCGCGCCTGATCGCACCCGGCTTGGCCGACGAACTCGGCACCAACGTGATCGTCGAAAACAAGGGCGGCGCCAGCAGCAACATAGGCACCCAGTACGTCACCACCGCCGCGCCGGACGGCTGCACGCTGCTCTTGGGCAACAACACCGGCGTCGTCATCAACCGCAACCTGTACAAGCTGCGCAACGACCCGGTCAGCACGCTAGCGCCGGTCGCCGAAGTGGCCGCAGTCCCGCTGGTGCTATACGTCAACGCCGGCGTGCCCGTGAAGACTGCCAGCGAACTTTTCGCGCTGATCCGTAGCAAGCCAGGCGAATTCAATTTCGCGTCCGGTGGCAGCGGCAGCCCTCAACACCTGATGGGAGAGATGCTCAAGCTCGATATGAAGCTCGACATGACGCATATCCCCTATCGCGGCCAGGGTCCGGCCCTGGCCGACGTAATCGCGGGCCAGGTGCCCGTGGCCTTCGAAACCACCACCGCTATCGCACCGCAGCTGGGTTCAGGCCGCATCCGCGCGCTGGCCACCACCGGAGAGACCCGCTCAAAGGGCCTGCCGGACGTGCCGACCATGAAGGAGCTCGGCCATGCCAGTTTCGTGATCGAGAACTGGTATGGCATTTTCGCCCCCGCGCAAACGCCTGCGGCTCTAGTCCAGCGGCTTAACCAGGGCATCGTGAAAACATTGAAGAGCCCTGCGCTGGCCAAGAACCTGGACGAAATGGGATCGGATGACGTAGCCGGCACGCCCGAACAATTCGCGGGCTTCATCGCCAAAGAATTGCCCTACTGGGAATCGCTGGTCAAACGCACCGGCGCAAAGGTGGACTGACATGACGAACCTGCTTGCCACCTTGCGCCAACTAGGCGCCGCCACCGTCTACGAAGCGCAGGGCGCCAAGGGTGCGCTGGACCACGGCATCAAACCCATCGACCCGACCGTGCGACTTGCCGGACCAGCCTTCACCGTCGACTGTCGCCCCGCCGACAACCTCATGCTGCACTATGCCGTCCAGAAGGCCCGTCCTGGCGACGTCCTCGTGGTCGATGCCAAGGCCTTCATGGAAGCCGGCCCCTGGGGTGACGTGCTGACATTGCAAGCCATGCAGGTTGGCATCGCCGGCCTGCTCATCAACGGCTGCGTGCGCGACGCGAACCTGATCATCGAACTTGGCTTCCCGGTGTTCTGCCGCGGCCTGTCGATCAAGGGCACCGGCAAATTCCAGCCAGGCCGGATCAACGTGCCGGTCAGCATAGGCGACGTCACCATTCATCCCGGCGACTACATCGTCGCGGACCGCGACGGCGTAGCCGTTATTCCCCAGAGCGAATTGGAACAGACCATCGCCCGCAGCCTCGCCCGCGAAGAGAAAGAAGCTGGACAGCGCAAAGCGATCGAGCAAGGCGTCTTCACTACCGAGCTGCTGGGCTTGACTGACACCCTGCGCAGACTCGGTCTGGAATAAGCCTCAACCATAAGACCCGCGGTATCGGCCCATAGGAAAACAAGATTTCCCAGGGACGAAGATCGCCCAGAATACAGAACCTTTCCGTACACGCCATGAAAAGGACGGCAATGGATTCTGTATATCTGGTGGTCACCCTCGGCGCGGTCGTCGCGGGTTTCGTGCAAGGCCTGTCGGGCTTTGCCTTCGGCCTGGTGGCGATGTCGTTCTGGGCCTGGGTACTGGACCCGCGCCTGGCCGCGACGCTCGCGGCCTTTGGCGCCCTGGTCGGGCAGATCCTCGCCGCCATTACCGTGCGCCGCGGCTTCGACCTGCGGCGACTGCTGCCTTTCGTGATCGGCGGCCTGTTCGGCATTCCGCTGGGCGTGGCGCTGCTGCCGCGCCTGGACATGGACTGGTTCAAGACCATACTCGGCGCCCTGCTGGTGATCTGGTGCCCTGCCATGCTGTACGCCAAGAATCTTCCCAAGATCTCCGCGGGCGGCCGCGCCGCAGATGCGGCCGTCGGCATGGCCGGCGGCGTGCTGGGCGGCATCGGCGGCTTCACCGGCACGCTGCCCACCTTGTGGTGCACCCTGCGCGGCTTCGACAAGGACGCGCAACGCGCCATCATCCAGAACTTCAACCTGTCCATGCTGTTGGTGACCATGGGCACGTATCTGGCGACCGGCATCGTCACGCGCGCCATGCTGCCCATGTTCGCCATCGTTGCCGCCTCCATGCTGGTGCCGGTGCTGTTGGGCGCGAAGCTTTACATAGGCATCAGCGAGGCGCGTTTCCGGCAGATCGTACTGGGGTTGCTGACAGCATCCGGCGTTGCCTTGCTGGCATCGGCGGTGCCGCGGTTGCTTGAACGCGTGGCATAGTTCCAGCCATAGCAGCAACACAGACAGGCAACATCCATGAATCCCGACCGGCGCTACCTCGTCATCCAGTCCCATGCGAGCGAATTTCCCGAGCCCATGCGGGTGCGCAAGGGAGATCGCGTCGCCGTCGGCGAACGATACGATGGGCCCGAGGGCTGGCCCGACTGGTATCACTGCACGCCAGCGGACCAGGAAGCCGGCTTCGTGCCGGCGCAATTCCTTGACCATCATGCCGACGGCAGCGCCACGATGCTGGAGGACTTCACCAATAAGGAATTGGATGTCGCGGAAGGTGAAGTGCTGCGCGGCGAACGCGAGTTGAATGGATGGGTGTGGGCGACCCGGCTTGAGGACGGAGAGACGGGCTGGGTGCCGCTCGACAACTTACGTATGTGCGATCAAACCATCTGCTGATGCAGCCCAACCCGGCCGCGACCGACATTATCCCGCCGGGAACAGGTGCCCAGCGATGAAATCCACGAACGCCCGTACCCTGGGCAACAGTTGCCGATTGGACGGCCACAATATCCAGAAGGTACTGGACGAACCCGCCCATTCGTCCAGCACCGTCACAAGGTCTCCGCGATCGAGGGCCTGCTTGACCGCGAAGTCAGGCAGGTAGGCGATGCCGTGGCCCTGGATGGCCATATGCCGCAAGGTCTCAAGGTGGTTGCTCGTCATGCTTGCCGCAGGACGCATGTCGGCGTCCTCGCCGCCGCGTCGCAAGCGCCATTTTTCCAACAGGCCGGTGCTTGGGATGCGATGCAGCAGGCAAGCGTGCTGGACGAAGTCCTCGGGCCGTTCGGGCATGCCGTGCTGCGCGAAATAGCGTGGCGCGCCCACACAGACGAAGCGGCTGATGCCCAGGCGCTTGCTCATCAGGCGGGAATCGCTCAACTCTCCGGTGCGCACTACCGCATCGAAACCTTCGTCCACGACGTCCACCAAGCGGTCGCTGAAATCCAGGTCGAGTTCAATTTGCGGATAGTGGCTGGCAAAGGCCGACAACACCGGCCACATCAATCCGCTGACTAGCGGCAGGCTTACCCGAAGTCGGCCTTGCGGGGTCGCAGTCGTGCTGGCCAGCTCATTCTCGGCCGCCGCGATTTCGGAGAGGATGCGTCGGCAACGGTCGAGGAACAGCGTGCCTTCTGCGGTGAGGCTCACGCTACGGGTGCTGCGCTGGAATAGGCGTACGCCAAGCTTCTGCTCCAGCCGGGCCACGCCCTTGCTGACCGCCGACGCGGAGATGCCCAACTGACGCCCCGCCGCCGCGAAGCTGCGTAGATCAGCCACCTGCACAAAGATCGTCATGCCGCTGTGACTATCCATTGCCGCTCCAATTGATGACTCAAATGTCATGTCTATCGTGATTTACGGGCCATTTTTCCATAAATAGTTCCTCCGTATCATCAATTATTCAATACGGCCGTCACGACATTGCCGTTAACCACCGTTTCGAGAGCGTCGTGCATGGCCTCGCCATTTTTTAGGGATACCCGATGAGCACCACCACCGCATCCGCGTCGGACGCGACGATTCGTAAAGCCCCCTTGATCGTCACCGGGTGTCTGACGGCCGCCGTCATTCCGTTGAGCATCGCTGGTCCCGCCGTCGTCGTGCCCTCCATCAACCAGGCGCTTGGCGGCAGCGCGGTCGAACTGACCTGGATCATCAACGCCTACATCCTGACCTACGGCAGCGCAACACTGGCGGCGGGTAGCTTGGCCGACACCTATGGGCGCAAGCGGATCTGGCTGTCGGGCATGCTGTTGTTTGCCCTGATCACGGCGGCCATTCCCTTCATGCCGTCAGTGTTCTGGATCGACATCCTGCGGCTCATTCAGGGCCTGGGCGCGGCAGCAGCCTTTGCGGGCGCGATGGCTGCGCTGACGCAAGAGTTCGACGGACATGCCCGCACCCGCGTGTTCAGCCTGATCGGCACGACTTTCGGCGCCGGAGCGGCATTCGGTCCATTCCTGGCCGGACTGCTGATCGACACCCTGGGATGGCAGTGGGTGTTTTATCTACCGGCGCTGGTCGCCTTGTTGGCATCCGCACTCATTGCGCCATTTGCCCGCGAGACACGCGACCCCGACGCCACGGGGCTGGATTGGCCCGGCGCCATCAGTTTCACCGCCGGACTGGCGGTGCTCACCTACGGCATCATTCTTGCCCCCGAGCGAGGTTGGAGCCATGCCTCGGTGCTAGCTTGCTTGGCAAGCGCAGCCGTGTTGCTGGCCGCCTTCGTCATCATCGAACGACGCCAGGCCAAACCCATGCTCGACCTGTCGCTGTTCGCAAATGCACGGTTCGTCGGTGTGCAGGTGTTGGCGATTGCGCCGGCCTATGCATACATCGTGCTGCTGGTCATGCTTCCAGCCCGATTCATAGGGGCGGAAGGACACAGCGCACTGGCAGCCGGGCAGATGATGATTGCGCTGTCTGCGCCGCTGTTGGTGGTGCCCTTCATTGCCGGCCTTCTTACGCGCTGGATCAACGTCGGCGTGCTGTCTGGCATTGGCCTCGCCATTGCGGCTGCCGGACTGGCCTGGCTGGGTTTGACGCTGTCCGGCAATACGCAAAGCGAGCGTTTGCTGGCGATGCTGGTGATCGGCATCGGAATCGGTCTCCCCTGGGGGCTGATGGATGGTTTGGCCGTGAGCGTTGTTCCCAGGGAACGGGCCGGCATGGCGACGGGAATCTTCAATGCGGTACGCCTGGCCGGCGACGGGATGGCCATCGCCGCCGTGGGGGCCATATTGTCTGCTCACATTCTCTCGGGGCTAGCGGCGTTAGTGCCGAATGGCACATTGGGGCAAGTGACGGATGCAGACTTGGTGGGAGCATCGAACCGATTGGCCATGAGCGATCTACAGAACGCCCTCGTGCATTTGCCGACGGCTGGACAGTCACTGCTGTTGCTGGTGTACGAAAGCGCATTCCGGTTCCAGCTTCTTGTTCTGGCTGGCGCTGCGGCAGCGACGGCAATTCTGGTGCTCGTGCTGTTGGGTAGGGTAAAGACGGCATGACTGATCGCAATGGAATTTAGGCATTTCCTTTGCTCCCTGGCTGTGGCCGAACAACGGCACTTTGCCCGCGCTGCCGAGCGGCCGCGCATCGAACAGTCGCCTTTGTCGCGCGCCCTAGAAGAGTTGGAGAAAGAACTGGCGCGGTGCTGTTTGCAGGCACCACGCAGCACGTTTGAACACGAGTACCCTCAACGCTACCCCCGAATTTTTCAGACTTCGATGAACAATAGGAACGCTCAGTAGACCGTACTGTTGTCAAGCCCTTGATTTCAAAAGGCCTGCTCAATCCACCAAGCGCTACCGAACGTTCCTGAGTTCCGAAAAATTCGTCAGACGTTGAACAGGAAGTTCATCACGTCCCCATCCTGCACGATGTATTCCTTGCCTTCCGCGCGCATCTTGCCCGCTTCCTTGGCGCCCTGCTCACCCTTGTAGGTGATGAAGTCTTCGTAGGCGATCGTCTGGGCGCGGATGAAGCCGCGTTCGAAGTCGGTGTGGATGACGCCCGCAGCTTGCGGCGCGGTGGCGCCGATCGGCACGGTCCAGGCGCGCACTTCCTTCACGCCTGCAGTGAAGTAGGTCTGCAGGCCCAGCAGCTTGAAGGCGGCGCGGATCAGGCGGTTCAGGCCGGGTTCTTCCATGCCCATGTCCGACAGGAAGGCCTGGCGGTCGGCATCGTCGAGGTCGACGATTTCGGATTCGATGGCGGCGCAGATCGCGACCACGGGCGCGTTGCGCGCGGCGGCGAATTCGGTCAGGCGGTCCAGCAGCGGATTGTTGGTGAAGCCGTCGTCGGCCACGTTGCCCACGTACATCGCGCGCTTGGCGGTGATGAAGCAGAGCTGGGCGATGTCGGCCTGCTCTTCGGGCGAGAGGTCCAGTGCGCGGATAGGCTTGGCTTCGTTCAGCTGGGCCACGCACTTTTCCAGCACGGCCACGATGCGCTGCGATTCCTTGTCGCCGGAACGCGCGGTCTTCTGGTGACGATGCAACGCCTTTTCGGCGGTTTGCATGTCGGCCAGCGCCAGCTCGGTTTCGATGACTTCGATGTCGGCGATAGGGTCGATCTTTCCCGCCACGTGGATCACGTTGGGGTCTTCAAAGCAGCGCACCACGTTGACGATGGCGTCGGTTTCGCGGATGTGCGAGAGGAACTGGTTGCCCAGGCCTTCGCCCTTGCTCGCGCCGGCGACCAGGCCCGCGATGTCGACGAATTCGACGGTGGCGGACAGAATGCGTTCGGGCTTGACGATTTCAGCCAGCTTCTGCAGGCGCGGATCCGGCACTTCGACCACACCGACGTTGGGTTCGATGGTGCAGAACGGATAATTCTCGGCGGCGATGCCGGCGCGGGTCAGAGCGTTGAAGAGTGTCGATTTGCCTACGTTGGGCAGGCCGACGATGCCGCATTGCAGAGCCATGGGAATCCTGTGTAAGTACGGTATTGATCGTTAACGTTCTAGTTTACCCCGGCTGGGGGATCGAGCCCTGCCGGCTCGGCCGCCGTTGCGGCCCCGGTTAGGCCGCGGCGGCGGGAACCCAGCGCATGATGATCCAGATCATCAAAATGGGGCCAGCGTTGAACGCGGAGTGCAGCAGGATGGCCGAGCCGATTCCGCGCCTGACGCGCATCCAGCCCAGCACCAGACCCGTCAGCCACTGCGGCAGCACCAGCAAGGGCAGCAGCCAGTACGGCGTCTTGCTGTAGACGAAATTGGTCAGGTGCACCGCGGCGAAGCTCAGCGCGACCAGGTGGAACACCAGGCCGAAGTGCTTCAGGTAATAGCGCCGCCAGGTGGTGTCCCAGCCTTGCAGTGGTTCGGCGCGCTGGCGCGCGCCCCAGCATGCCAGGATCACGAATGCGGCCAGCAACAGGCCGGTCCAGACCTTCGGCCCCCACAGCACCACGGGCACCATCGCCGGGATCAGCCACAGCGCCTGCCTGGGACGGCGCAGGCCGTAGCGGAACAGTATTTCTTCGACCAGCGGCGCCCAGATCACCGCGGTCAGCCAGGGGATGTTGGCGGGATCGAGCCGATGCGTGACGCCACCCAGGCCAGCCGCGGCCACGGCGACAGGCCCCAGCGCGAACAGGTTCACAGCCCACAGCAGCGCGGCCCAGGCCAGCAGGCGGCCCGGCCCCAGGCCCAGCCACCAGTCGGCCACCAGGCCGCTCGCGGCTGCGCGGCCCGGCAGG
>LNAP01003854.1_pt1 | contig 15030 bp, 15 predicted proteins | sample 602601 | NCBI WGS metagenome assembly LNAP01 (sample SAMN02440304, study PRJNA202911) | soil metagenome | biome: Subtropical and temperate rainforests or woodlands; isolation source: soil samples (1 kg each in a 20% v/v slurry with milli Q water) were... ...
TCGCAGATTGTGCTCTCGCTCTACGGCGCGCTGCCCTTGCCGCCGGAAGCCAATGCCAACCGCAACCTGGGCAAGCTCGTCGCCGGTGGCAGTAAAACCTTGGTGCTGGCCGATTCGCCCAACAAGCTGACGGGCGCGGCGACGCTCAAAAAAGCCGTGGCCTTGCGCGACAGCCTGATGGGCGGCTGGGACAAGGTGGTGGTGCTGGGCTGGAACTTCGAGCCGGGCATTGGCGAAGCCATTGCGGGCATGAACGACGCGCACCTGGAAGTGCTGGTGATTCCACCGGACTTGCTGGACCGGCTGAAAAAGAAGGGCGGATTGGAGAAGCTACGCGGAGGCGGCAAAGACCCGGTGCGCTTTGCCAGCCTGCAATACCTGACGCTGCATCCGGTGGAGCGGCGAAAAGCCGGCGCTGGTGAGACGGCGAATGAAACGCTCACCGTGCGCCTCGCCAACTACGTGCTGCTCTCGCCGGAGGCGATCAACCTTGATGAGGCCAACCGCGCGAAATTGCAGGCCGTGGCGAACAAGGAACCGCTGGCGCTGATCGAATACTGGGCCGTCGATCCTGATTACGACGGCCAGGTGTTCCGTTCGGTGTGGCAGGACTATCGCGGCAACACGGAGAACGATGGCGACCCGCTGCGCGTGGTGACGCAAGCGGTGCTGAACCTGCCGGCGAAGGATGGCCCGCGCCGCGTCTGCGTGCGGGCGGTGGATGTGTTCGGCTTTGAGGCTGAAGCTACGGCAACCGTGGGTGCGCCGTCATGAGCTCCGCTGTGGAAAACCCGCTGACGCTGGCCGCTGGCCTGACGGCCAAAACCAGCCAGTGGTGCATTGGTCTGGAAGAGGGCGTGGCGGATATTTACGATCTAGTCACGCCAACGACGGCGGAACTGCTGCGCTGGTGGTTTCTGGCGGACATTTGCGCCACACGGCCATTCAATTTCCACGTCGGGCAGCGGCAGGCGATTCTTAATACCATTGTCGCCCATGAGGTTCTGGCTGCGCCTGATCTTGTCAGCCTCTATCGGCACGCCGCGCCGGATGCGCTGCTGGCCGGCGCGCGCTTGACTGAAGTCGCGCAGGCCAAGCATAGCCACCCCAAGTATTGCTTGAAGATGGCCACCGGCACGGGCAAGACCTGGGTGATGCAGGCCTTGATGGTCTGGCAGTTGCTGAACCGGACGGCGGCGCTGGCCGAGGGCAACAATGATGATCGCTTCACGCGCCATTTTTTGATTGTCGCGCCCGGATTGATTGTGTATGAGCGCCTGCTGGACGCCCTGCGCGGCAAGCTGCGCAACGGCGAGCGCGATTTTGCGAGTTCCGACATTGCGCGCTATGCCGCCCTGTTTATCCCCGAAGGCCAGCGCGAGGCGGTGTTCGGCTTTGTGCGCGGCAATGTCTGCGACAAACAGGAGATCGGCAGCAAAACCACCGGCAATGGCTTGATTGCCATCACCAACTGGCATGCGCTGGCCGAGGGTGAGGAAAATGAAGCCAGCGAACCTGAAGTCACTGGCTTTGATGATCCGCTGGCTAATCCGCAACAAGTCATTGCCGAGATGTTGCCGCTCACGCCGGGGAAATCCGCAGGCAATAGTCTGGATGCGCTCGACCGGCGCTTTGCGCGCGGCGGCATGCTCGATTACCTGGCGGATCTGCCTGCCTTGATGGTGTTCAATGATGAAGCGCACCACATCCATGAACTGAAAAAAGAGGGCGAAACGAGCGAGGTCGAATGGCAGAACAGCCTGACGCGCATCGCGCAGAAAAAAGGCCGCCGTTTTGTGCAGGTGGATTTCTCCGCTACGCCTTATAACGATGTGGGCGCTGGCAAGAACAAGCGCAAGGTTTATTTCCCGCACATCGTGGTTGATTTTGATTTGAAGGCGGCCATGCGCGCGGGGCTGGTCAAATCGCTGGTGCTGGACAAGCGCAAGGAACTCGGCGCCCTGCCGCTGGAATTCAAGGCCGAGCGCGATGCGGATGGCAACCCGGCGCTCACCGAGGGGCAGCGCATCATGCTGCGCGCCGGTTTGCAGAAACTGAAAAAGCTGGAAGCGGATTTTGCCCCGCTGGATGCCGCGCGCCACCCCAAGATGCTGGTGGTGTGCGAAGACACAAGCGTCTCGCCGCTGGTTGCACAGTTCCTGCGCGACGAGGGCTTGCGTGAAGAAGAAGTCATGGCGATTGACTCGGGACGCAAGGCCGAGCTGGGTGAAAAAGAATGGGCGCCGGTTAAAGAGCGCCTGTTCGATGTCGATCACCATGCCACGCCGCGCGTGATTGTCAGCGTGCTGATGCTGCGCGAGGGGTTTGACGTGAACAACATCTGCGTGATCGTGCCGCTGCGGTCAAGTCAGGCGCAAATCCTGCTGGAGCAAACCATAGGCCGCGGCTTGCGCCTGATGTGGCGCGAGGATGACTACGCCGACATCAAACGCGAAAACCGCGAGCGCATCAACGGCGGGCGCGAACCGGCGAGCTTGATTGATATTCTTTCCATCGTTGAACACCCGGCCTTTGAGTCTTTTTATAACGACTTGATGGCCGAAGGTTTGGCGGGCACAAGCAGCGAGGAGAGCGATACCAGCAACAGCGCCGGTGACATGATTTCCGTCGGGCTGCGGGCGGGCTTCGAGGCATTCGATTTCGCGCTTCCGTTCATCCTGCGCGAAGCGGAAGAAACGCTAGACCACCATGCGCTGGATGTCATGGCGCTGCCCGCCTTTACGGCCATGAGCCGTGCGGAACTCTCGCGCCTGCTGGGCCGGGGAGACACCTTTGTGTCGCAGGATTTACAGAGCGCCACGCTGTTTGGCGACTATCGCGTCGAGGGCGCGGTGATGGGCGTCAGTGGCTACAACGATTATCTCTCTCGCCTCACGCGCCGCATCGGCCAGGCGTTAAGCCAGCCTCTGCCCGCCAATCACCAGCGCGGCACAAAGATTGCCGCACATCACGTCAATCCCTACATGCAAGTCGGCACGGCGGAACTCACCGGCTGGCTGGAACATTACATCCGCGCGCGTTTGTTCGGCGAAGCCTTCGACCCGATGGTGGATGAAAACTGGCGCCTGCTGCTGTTGCAGCCAGTGGTGAATCACATCACCGAGAAGTTTGCCTGGGCGCTGGTGGAATCCGAGCAGAGCGACGTTCAAGGCGAAACCGAGGTCAGGCAGCGGTGGCTTTCCGAGGTGGCAAAACTGACCATGCGCGAGAGCGCTTCGCTGCCGGTCGTCAAATGCATCTATGAGCGCCTGCCTTACCCGGCGCGCAATGGCGGGCTGGAACGCGCGTTCATGGCATGGGCGCAGGCCGACAGCGGCGTGCTGGCTTTTTGCAAGATCAGCGAAACCCGCCATGATTTTGCGCGTCTGCGCTATGTAAAAGAGGACGGCCTACCGGCTTTTTATTCGCCGGATTTTCTGGTGCGTACCGAGACCAGCGTTTATGTCGTGGAAACCAAGGCCCAGCAGCAAACCACCCACCCCAATGTGCGGCGCAAGCTAAAAGCCGCCGCCGCATGGTGCGAACGCATCAACGGGCTGACACCAGAGCAGCGGGATAACCGCGAGTGGCGCTATGTGCTGCTGGGTGAGGCGGGCTTTTATGACTGGCAAAGCAAGGGCGGGCGCTTGGCTGATCTGCTGGACTTTGCCCGTGTGCGGCCAATTGGCAGCGTTGCTGCGCAGCAAGCATTGATTTGAGCAAAAAAATCGCAGTCCTAAAAGAACATTGACACTGCATCTATTTGTACATACACTTTGTACCGATGAACATCGACTTTGATCCGATCAAGAACGAGAGGAATATTAGAGAGCGCCAGCTCTCGTTCGAGCGAGTGGCAGAAGTCGATTTCAACACTGCGCTGGTGTTCCCCGACACACGAAAAGCTTACGGCGAAACACGTTACATCACACTGTGCTATCTGGATCGCCGTCTGCATGTTTTGTGTTTCACTGAAACCGGGACGGGCATCCGGGTAATCAGCTTCCGTAAGGCAAATGCGAGAGAGGCAAATAGACATGGCAAACCACAAACCCTTGATTAATGCGAACGACGAAGTGCGCGAGTTAAATGCGACAGATATGGCGAAATTCAAGCCCGCCGCTGAAGTGTTGCCGCTATCGCTGAGAAAGAAACTGGGCGTGCGTGGCACGCAGAAAACGCCCACCAAAGAGCGCATCACTATCCGGTTATCGCGGGAAGTCGTCAATCAATTCCGTGAAAGCGGCGAAGGCTGGCAAACCCGTATTGACGCCGCCTTGCAAGATTGGCTCAAGAACCATTCTCCGGTGTAAAACAGCGCCTCATTTTCGCGCAAAGCCTGAGTTTGCACCGCTACGCCGCCCCATCCTGCGGTAACCACCGAATAGGTATAAAAATGTCGCAAAAGGGTCAAAAAGGACCGATTAAGTCAGATCACGCCGTCTCACCAGCACCGACTTTTACGGCCTGACTATGCCAAAAACCGTTCTGCCTCTGTTGCCCTCTGCCATCCGCACTTTATGCAACTGAAACCAGCGACGTGCTGGCTTTTTGCAAGATCAGCGAAACCCGCCATGATTTTGCGCGGCTGCGCTATGTAAAAGAGGACGGCCTATCGGCTTTTTATTCGCCGGATTTTCTGGTGCGTACCGAGACCAGCCTTTATGTCGTGGAAACCAAGGCCCAGCAGCAAACCACCCACCCCAATGTGCAGCGCAAGCTAAAAGCCGCCGCCGCATGGTGCGAACGCATCAACGGGCTGACACCAGAGCAGCGGGATAACCGCGAGTGGCGCTATGTGCTGTTGGGTGAGGCGGGCTTTTATGACTGGCAAAGCAAGGGCGGGCGCTTGGCTGATCTGCTGGATTTTGCTCGTGTGCGACCCATGAATGACGCCAGAGCACAACAATCGTTGGTTTAACCCTGACGCCCATGGTCTGAACAATCACCCACCGATGGTGAAACACGCAAAAAACAGCATAAAGACCCGCCCCCTCCTGTACTCTCCGCGGCGCGACGCGGGCGTCACGCGCAGGGGGCACGGAACCCCGCCTCACCCTCCTTCTCGGAGGAGGTGACCGCCTTGCTCGCTACGCTCGTTAATTAAAGTGGATCACGGGTTAACGTATTGCCAATGTGTATTGCCAATGTGGTCTTGCTACAAGTACCCAAGCAAGCCGCTAACTTCGTTACGAATGACACAGCCGACAAAACCGTCGTGTTGGCAGTTTTCCTATTTTCTGGCAAGCCAAAACGCAACGCATCAGGCAAGTCGAACAAAAATATGATCCGTAATTGATGCAGCGCAATATCCATGATTGCTTCGCTTGCGTTTTATGCTTAAGCTGGCGAAGTGGGGTGGTTGCAGAATATCTGCCTCAGGCAATGATGAGAGAGGGAAAATGCACCTGACTAATCAACGCTTGGTACGCGAACTAATCGCCGTTGTGCTCATTAAGCTCGTGGCCTTGGGTGGCTTGTGGTACTTCTTTTTCCATTCCAACCATGTTTCACCCGAGGCGGAAGCCGTCTCCGCTCGACTCGGGGTTCGCACCACTGTCTCGACGGTCTCGCAGGGAAGTCATCAAGGGGAACATCATGGGCAATGAGTTGTTGGTTGATTTGTCGCGGCTGCAATTTGCTGTGACGGCGATGTATCACTTTCTTTTCGTGCCGCTCACACTAGGCATGACGTGGTTGCTGGTGATCATGGAGAGCGTTTATGTCACCACGGGCAAAACGATTTATCGCGACATGACCCAGTTCTGGGGCAAGTTGTTCGGCATCAATTTTGCGTTGGGGGTGACCACCGGTATTACGCTGGAATTCCAGTTTGGCACCAACTGGGCGTACTACTCGCACTATGTCGGCGATATTTTTGGCGCCCCGCTGGCGATTGAAGGCTTGATGGCCTTCTTCCTTGAATCCACCTTTATCGGCTTGTTCTTTTTTGGCTGGGAGCGACTTTCCAGGAAGCAACACCTGCTGGTGACCATTTTGATGGCCATTGGCTCCAATCTTTCCGCGCTGTGGATCCTGATTGCCAATGGCTGGATGCAAAACCCCGTGGGCTCGGAATTCAGCTATGAGACCATGCGCATGGAGATGACCAGCTTTACTGCTGTTGTTTTCAACCCCGATGCACAAGCCAAGTTTGTGCATACCGTTTCAGCGGGATACGTGACAGGCGCGATGTTTGTCCTGGCAATTTCCAGCTGGTATCTGTTGCAAGGCAAAAACGTCGAGTTCGCCAAAAAAAGCTTTCGCATCGCAGCCGCCTTTGGTTTGGCCTCGGCCTGCTCGGTGATCGTCCTTGGTGATGAGTCGGGGTATACCGTAGGCGAAGCCCAGCAGACCAAGCTTGCCGCCATCGAAGCCATGTGGGAAACCGAGCCGGCACCGGCGCCATTCAATCTCATCGCCTTGCCTAATCAGGCTGAACTGAAAAATGATTATCAGCTGCAGATTCCCTGGGTCATGGGGCTGATCGGGACGCGCTCACTGGATAAGCAAATTCCCGGCATCAAGGAAATTCGCGAGAAAAACCGCAGGCGCATCATTAATGGCATCGAAGCCGTAAATCTACTGGACCAGGTCCGCGCAAAGCCAACCGATTCCGCGCTCAAAGCGGCGTTTGAGGCCAAAAAGGCCGATCTCGGCTTTGGGCTGCTGCTGCGCAAATACGTGACCCGCATGGATCAGGCCACCCCGGCCATCATCGAGCAAGCCGTCAATGACACCATCCCTCGCGTAACGCCGCTATTCTGGTCGTTCCGCTTGATGGTCGCGCTCGGCTTTTTAATCCTGCTGCTGTTCGGCCTGGCTGCCTGGTACTCGATCAAGGGCAGCTTCGCCGAAAAACGCTGGCTGCTGCGCTCGGCGCTGTGGCTTTTACCCGCGCCGTGGATCGCTTGCGAGTTAGGCTGGCTGGTTGCCGAATACGGGCGGCAACCGTGGACGATTTATGGCGTACTGCCAACGCACCTGTCTGTTTCCACCTTGACGGTGAATTCGCTGTATGCCTCGCTGGCGGGTTTTATCGGCTTTTATACCGTCCTGCTCGTGGTTGAAGTGTATTTGATGGTTCGTTTCGCGCGGCAAGGCCCCGGCAGCTTGGGTACGGGTCGTTATCAAGATGAAGCAGCACACGCCTGAGGAGACTGAAAATGCTTGACTACCCCACACTCAAATTGATCTGGTGGCTATTTATCGGCGTTCTGCTGGTCGGCTTTGCCATCATGGACGGGCACGACATGGGCGTTGGCACGCTGCTGCCCTTCCTGGGCAAGAATGACGAAGAGCGTCGCGTCATCATCAACACCGTCGGCCCGCACTGGGACGGCAACCAGGTTTGGTTCATCACTGCGGCCGGTGCCATTTTTGCCGCCTGGCCGCTGCTTTATGCCACCGCGTTCTCCGGCTTTTACTGGGCCATGCTGGCGGTTTTGTGGGCGCTGTTTTTCCGCCCGGTGGGCTTTGATTACCGCAGCAAGATCAACAATGCCCGCTGGCGCTCAACCTGGGACTGGGGCCTGTTCATCGGCGGCGCTATCCCGCCACTGATCTTTGGTGTTGCCTTCGGCAACCTGCTGCAGGGCGTGCCCTTCCATTTCGATCAATACCTGATCCCTTATTACACCGGCAGTTTTTGGGCCCTGCTCAATCCATTTGCCCTGCTATGCGGTGTTGTTTCCAGCGCCATGATCATCATGCACGGCGCAATCTACCTGGCGCACCGCACGGAAGGCGCGATTCATCAACGCGCGGCAAAAGTCAGCGGCATCGCCTGTGCGGTATTGCTGACGGCTTTTTCTGCCGCCGGTATCTGGCTGGCCATGAGCATCCCGGGCTATGTCATCACATCAATCATTGACCCGGCCGCTGCCGCTAACCCGCTTGCCAAGACCGTGATCAAAAGCACGGGTGCCTGGCTTGCCAACTATGACAAAGCGCCTATGCTCATCGCATTGCCCGCCCTGGCTTATGTCGGCGCGCTAGTGGCCGCCGTATTGGTCAAACTGGGCAGAACCTTTGCCGCCTTTTGGTGCTCCGGCCTGGCTATCCTCGGCGTCATCGGCACGGCAGGCGGCTCGATGTTCCCCTTCCTGATGCCCTCATCGAGCGACCCCATTGCCAGTTTGACGGTTTGGGATAGCGTCTCCAGCCACCTGACCCTGAATGTCATGTTCTGGGCCACGCTCATCTTTTTGCCATTGATCATTTTGTACACCAGCTGGGCCTATCGCGTCATGGCAGGCAAAGTGACCGCAGCGTATATCCGCGAAAACAGCCATCGCGCATATTGAGCGCAATGGCTGCGATAAGTGGCTGCAATGAACGCATCAATCAACTGTCAAATCGAACGATGAAGGAGTTTTCATGTGGTATTTTTCATGGGTGCTAGGCGTCGGCTTTGCCGTTTTACTCTCCATTCTCAATGCCATCTGGGGCGAATATGAAGAAGATCGTGCCAACCGGCACAAATAAAGCGCCACCCCATCAACCCATGGCCAAGCTCCCCTTGGCCATCTCGCTGCTGATCATGGTCAGCGTGACCATTTACCCCAGGCTGCTCGCATTCAACGACAAAGCGGATCACCTGGCCGCCATGCTGATCATGTGGGCGATGAGCGCAGGTTTTGTTGTCGGGCTAGGGTTCGTGCCCCAACACCCGCTCATCCGCTGGAGCTTGTCCGGCTGGGCGCAACTTTTCGCCCTGCTTGCCTTTCTGGCACGCGTCGCATTTGCAATCGCTAACGGATAGAAAAAACGTGCCTTCCCTTGCATCCCGGCTTTCGTTCAGGCCTAATCAGCCTTGTCAGCTCAGGAGACTTCCCCGCAGACGCTTGCTGTGCGCCGTCCTGTCATCCGCTACGGCGGGGAGACCTGTCCGCGAAACGGAATTCCAGCTCTGCAAAGCTGGGCGTTTCTTGCTCGACCGCTTGGTAGCACATCTCTAGCTACGCGGGCAGGGTTCTTTCCTGCCCTTTCTTGCTGCGCAGTGGTTTCATCAATTGCTTTATCAGCGCCGACTCTTTACATTTGCACAAAAAGTTGAATTCGCGAAAAACTCAGGAGCCCACAAATGATCAAAACCCGTACTCTGGGCCAGACTGGCCTCAAGGTTTCTGCCATTGGCCTCGGCTGCATGGGCATGGCGGAGTTTTACGGTCCCAGCAATGAGGCCGAATCCATCGCCACGATACACCGCGCGCTGGCGCTCGGTGTGAATTTTCTTGATACGGCCGACATGTACGGTCCTTTTACCAACGAGGAAATGCTGGGGCGCGCCATTAAAGGTCGCCGCGACCAGGTGCTGCTGGCGACCAAGTTTGCCAATGTGCGCGGTAAAAATGGCGAGTTTCTCGGCGTGCGCGGCGATGCGGCTTATGTCAAACATTCTTGCGATGCGTCGCTCCGCCGCTTGGGTGTGGATCACATTGATCTTTACTACCAGCATCGCGTCGATCCTGCCGTGCCGATTGAAGAGACGATCGGTGCCATGGCCGATTTGGTGCGGGCGGGCAAGGTGCGCTACCTTGGCATGTCGGAAGCCGCGCCCGACACCCTGCGCCGTGCGCACAAGGTGCACCCGATCACGGCCTTGCAAACGGAATATTCACTCTGGAGCCGGGATGTGGAAGACGCTATTTTGCCCACCGTGCGCGAGTTGGGCATCGGCTTTGTGGCCTACAGCCCGCTGGGGCGCGGGTTTCTGACCGGGCAGATCAAGCGCGTTGAAGATTTGGCCGAGGACGATTTTCGCCGCCACTCGCCCCGCTTTGAGGGGGAGAATTTTCAGCGCAATCTGGCACTGGTGACGGAAATCGAGCACATGGCCACGGAAAAAGACTGCACCCCGGCGCAGTTGGCGCTGGCCTGGGTGCTGGCGCAAGGGGAGGACATCGTGCCGATTCCCGGTAGCCGCAGGCAACTGCATCTGGAGGATAACGTCAAGGCGCTGGACGTAACCTTAACGACTGGAGACCTGGCGCGCATCGACCGCATTTTGCCGCCGGGCGCGGCCGCTGGTGAACGCTACGCTGCGCCGATGATGGCGGCATTGGATCGCTGATTTAACCTGAAAACCCCGGTTGGCCACCCAGCGTGCATCGGGACACGGTGTGAATACAGACAAGCGTGCTTTTGGCAAGTATCCCTTTTGGGCGAGCTCGCACGCTCCCGACCATCCTGGCATGTTTATCGCGCCGAATCCATCACTGCGCTGATTTGTTCAGCTCAGGCCTCTGCCATGACGATACCCTCGGCGAGCAGGGTTTGTATGGCCGCATCGTTATAGCCATGCGCATGCAAAATCTCGCGCGTATGTTCGCCAAACCTGGGCGCGCGATGCGCAATGCACCCCGGCGTGCGCGAGAGCTTGACGGGAATGCCCGTGCCTTTATAGCCATCTTCAGTTTCCACCACCATTTGCCGATGCAGCGTATGCGGGTGCGTAAGCACCTCGGGCAAGGAGCGCACGGGGCCGGCCGGCACGCCCGCAGCAAGCAAGGCCGTGCACAGCGCTGCGCCATCCAGATGACTTAATTCCCCCTCAATCAGCGCACGCAATTCAGTGCGGTGGGCAAAGCGCTCGGCATTGGTGGCAAAGCGCGGATCACTGCCCAGCTCAGGCTTACCTAAATGTTCGCAAAATTTCCGGTATTGCCCGTTATTGCCTATGCCTAAAAAAATATCGCCCGTGCGCGTGGGGAATTTATCGTACGGCACGATGTTGGCATGCGCATTGCCAGAAAGCGCGGGCGTTGTACCCGCTTGCAGCCAGTTGGCACTTTGCGGGTGCAGGAGTGATATGGCCGTGTCATAGAGCGTGGCATCCACAAACTGGCCGAGGCCGGAGTGGGTGCGTTCATTCAAGGCCAGCAAAACACCTTGCGTGGCGAGCAATCCCGTCGTGATGTCCACCACCGGCACACCCACGCGCAAGGGACCCGTGTCGGCTGAGCCATTGACGCTCATCACGCCTGCCATGGCTTGCGCAATGGCGTCGTAACCGGGCGCGCCGCCCAAGGGGCCATCCGCACCAAAACCGCTCACGCGGCAATGAATCAAGCGCGGAAAGCGTATTCGCAATACCGCTTCATAGCCCATGCCCCAACGCTCCAGCGTGCCGATCTTGAAGTTTTCGATCAACACATCCGCGTCCTCCAGCAGGCGGAACACAATCTCTCGCCCGGCAGGTTTGGATAAATCAATCACGATGTTTTGCTTGTTGCGATTCAAGCCCGCGTAATAAGCCGCCGAGCCTGCCGCATCAAAAGGCGGCCCCCAGCTACGCGTCTCATCCCCTTGTGGCGGCTCGACCTTGATCACCTGTGCGCCATGGTCAGCCAGCGTTTGCCCGCAAAATGGCCCACCCAGCACGCGCGAAAGGTCGATCACTTTGAGGCCACTGAGCGCGCCCTTGCCAGCATCCGTTGCAGCCCCGGCGATTTTTTTTGCGTCTTGCATTTCAGATCCTCGCCATGAATACCGATTGCATCGGAGGTATGTCGGGTGATTTTTTACGCACGCTGATTAAAACGCCGTCCCACCAGCGCCGACGCGATGTTGATCATCTGAATATCTATCGTGCCGCCCGCGATACCCCAGCCCCAGCCATCGCGCAAACGCTGTTCCATCGGAAACTGGGTCGAATAACCATACGCGCCCAAAAGCTGCAGCGCCGTGCCGCATACCTCGCGCACCATCTGGTTGGCAAAGCATTTGGCCAAGCTGCTCTCCAGCATCGAAGGCAAGGCCTGGCTGGCATTTTGCGCAGCGCGGTAAATCAATAGCCGCGCGGCTTCCACCTTCATGGCCATGTCCGCCAGCTTTAACTGCACTGCCTGAAAATCCACAATCGGCTTGCCAAATTGCTCGCGCTCCTGCACATACTGCAAGGCATCTTCCAGGGCGCCCGCCGCAATGCCCAAGCACATGGTGGCGTTGCCGCAACGCTCCAGATCAAACGCTTCCATGAGTTTTTTAAAGCCCCCCGCAGGCACGATGACATTGTCTTGCGGCACGCGCACAGCGTCGAAAAACATGTCCGCACTGGGCACACCGCGAAAGCCCAGCAACTGCTCCGGCGCGCCGAATGTCAGCCCCGGCGAGTCTTTCTCCACATACACCGCGCCTATGCCAGCGGCGCCCGGCGCTTCCGACATGCGGCAATACACCACATAGCCGCCCGAATGGCCGCTGCCGCTGGACCAGCGCTTTTGCCCGTTGATGACAATTGCATCACCTTCGACGCGTGCGGTGGTTTTAAGATCAGTCAAGGCAGAACCTGCATCCGGCTCGGACATTGCCACGGCCACCACCAGATCGCCCCGGCAAACGGCGGGCAAGACGCGGCGCTTTAAATCTTCGCTGGCAAAATGCTCGATCGCCCGCGCCGGGCCCACGCTGCTCTCAAAAATCGGGAAGGCCACAGCGGAAGACACCTTGGCGAATTCTTCAATCACCAGGAGCGCCTCCAGATTGCCCAGCCCCATGCCGCCGTATTCAGGCGCGACGTTAATGCCTAAAAACCCCATCTCGGCATAACGCCGCAGCCACTCGTGCGGCACGGGCGTTGCCGTGCGTTCGATATCCCTCGCCACGGGTTTCATTTGCTCGGTGGCAAATCGTCTGGCAGCGTCTTGCAAAGCCAGCTGTTCTTCAGTTAAGCGAAAATCCATCGGGTCGGCGTCCTGTTAAAGCGGATCTGAGTACTGTGCAAAAGCGCAGCGAAGCTATTGAATCTCGGCGCGGCCGTTATTGAGCACCACTACATCGCGCTCAACCACCCGTGCGCGGAACGACACGATGTTGCCATCCACCCACATCTCGGTACGTATCGTCTCGCCCGGATACACGGGCGAAGTGAAGCGCACATTCATCGCGATCAAGCGCGCAGGATCGTTCTCGCACACGACGTTAAGCAAGGCATAACCGGCGCTGCCGAAGGTGCACAAGCCATGCAGAATCGGCCGAAGAAAGCCCGCCTTTTTAGCCATGGCAGGCTCGGCATGCAGCGGGTTGTAGTCGCCCGACAAGCGATAGATGAGCGCAGCGCGCGCATCTGTCGGCCGGTCACACACATGATCCGGCGCACGCTCAGGCAAGGCGTGCGGCAGAGGCACGGGACCCGAGGGGCCGCCAAAGCCCCCGTCCGCACGGCAAAAGGTGGTGGACGTCAAGGTGCACAGCAACTCGCCACTGGCCGCATCGGTAATTTTGCGCTCGGAGAGCACCAGCGCGCCCTTGCCCTCGCCCTTGTCGATCACACCCGTCACCCGCGTGCGGCCGATCACTTCGCCTGACGTCTGCGGCAGGCGATGGATACGCAAGCCTTGCTCGCCATGCACAAGCTTCGTCCAGTCAACCCCCGTGCCGGGATCTTTAATCCATAAACCAGGGTAGCCCAGCACTACCGGATAGGTTGGCAAGACCTGCAAATTTTTCTCAAATACAAAGCGCAGTTCGTCTTCATTCATCGGATCCGCGCCCAGCCCGACACCCAGGGCATACAGCATGGTGTCGCGGGTGGTGTACGTATGACGCACATCCTCGAATGGCCAGGCCATCAGTTTGTCGTAGTTAATTGTCATGCAAGGCTCTCCTGTGGTTTTCTTTGCTCAGTCATCCGCTTTTCAGCCAATGACGGTGAATTACAGCGTGGACGCATCCCCCAAGAGCGCGGTCACCTGGCTCGACAACACGCCGCCGTTGCCGTGGCACAGCGCGATGTGCGTGTTATCCACCTGCCGCGCCCCGGCTTCGCCGCGCAGTTGCTGGACGGCTTCGATCAGCAAAAAGGTGCCATACATGCCCGGATGGCAACACGACAAACCGCCACCATTGGTGTTAACGGCCAGGCTGCCGCCCGGCGCGATGCGGCCATTGCGCACAAATGCGCCGCCTTCGCCCTTGGCACAAAAGCCGAGATCTTCCAAAAATAAAATCGTGTTGATGGTGAACGCGTCGTACAGCTCAACCACATCCACGTCCGCTGGCGTCAAGCCAGCCATGGCAAACGCACGCGGGCCGGATTCGGCCGCCGCCGTCACGGTTAAATCAGGCATGCCGCTGATTTGCCGATGCCAGTGCGCCATGGCCGTGCCCAGCATATACACCGGCGGCTTGGGAAAGTCTTTGGCGCGTTCGCTGCGCACCAGCACCAGCGCGCCGCCGCCATCGGTGACGAGACAGCAATCGAGTGTTGATAACGGGCGCGGCCATCACTTGTTCTATCGTGAGGTCATCCCGTGCAAAAGCCAAAGGGTTCAGTTGCGCCCAGCGCCGCGCCGCCACAGCGACTTCGGCCAAGTCTTCACGGCGCGTGCCGAACTGGTGCATGTGGCGCGCTGCTGCCAGCGCATAGCTGGTGATGGGATGGCGCGGGTCATACGGCGCCTCATAGGTTTGCGGCTCGGACATGGATTTGAGCTTGCCAAAGCCCGAGCCCTGGTTGCTGCCATAACAAATCAGCGCCACATCGCACAAACCATATTGCAGCGCCATCGTCGCAGGCAATAAATGGCCGATGAAGGATGAGCCGCCGATCATCGTGGTGTCCGAAATTTTCGGCCGTATGCCCAAATATTCCGCAGTGGATAAGGCCGGCATGAAGGCGTGCGATGAGCCGGTAAATAAACCATCGACATCGCCAGGTTTCAATCCTGCATCGGCCAAGGCGCGATGCACCGCTTCGGTTTGAATTTCCATCGAACTGCGTTCCGGCGCTGAGGGCAAGCCGCCCAGGCCCACGCCGACAATCGCGGTTTTGCCACGCAAGTCAGTTATCTTCATGCGGCACCGCCTTGCGCGGGCGTGAATACCAGCAGCTTGCCTTTTTTCGGCTCGTCAATAATTTTTGCGCGCACGGCCATGCCGATAGCCACCTCGTGAGGCGAAATGCCATCCACCCGGCTCATCATGCGCGGGCCCTCATGCAGATCAACGAGCGCGACGTTATAGTCTCCGCCTTGCTCGGGTTTTCTGCGCACCACAGTGGTGGAATACACCGTGCCTTGGCCGCTG
>LNAP01005886.1_pt1 | contig 15029 bp, 15 predicted proteins | sample 602601 | NCBI WGS metagenome assembly LNAP01 (sample SAMN02440304, study PRJNA202911) | soil metagenome | biome: Subtropical and temperate rainforests or woodlands; isolation source: soil samples (1 kg each in a 20% v/v slurry with milli Q water) were... ...
TGCAATGCCTGTGGAAGCACCGCGCGATGCTGCGGACACGTGAGCCGGCGGGGCTGGCGCTGGCCGGCCGGCGAGTCGCGGTCATCCGCGAGCGCGGGCCGCTCTCCCTAGGCAATCGGCGCGGCTATCTCACCGTGCACCCCTCCTACCTGCTGCGCCTGCCGGATGAGGCGGCCAAGCACGCGGCCTATGAGGCCTTCGTCGCCGACCTCAATGCCATCCGCGATCTGGCGAGCTAGCGCGCGCCGAGCACCATCTCGCGGATCCAGCCCAGCAGTACCGCCGAATAGGCTTCGCGGAATTCCTTTTCGGAGAGGGCGTGGTCGGCGCCCTGGATTACCCGATAAGTCATCGAGTGCGCCTGCCGGAAGGCGGCAACGTAGTTCGCCACTGTCATGTGCGGCACGAGGTCGTCGAACTCGGATTCGATGGCCAGCACGTCGCCCTGGAAGCGAGCGCAGGCTGCGAGAGCGCGGTTCTCCTCCGCGCTGACCTCGGAATTGCGATAGTTCGTCAGGTCCAGCCGATCGAGCTGGCCCTTGGCGAGCGACCAGTGCTCGTCGCGATAGAGCGCGGGCACGCGCAGCGAGAGCCAGCGCACCGGACGGAAGCTGGTGAGGATGGTGGCGAGATAGGCGCCATAGCTCGATCCGATCACCGCGATGGCGGAGCGGTCGACCATCGGATGGCCGACGAGCGCGTCATAGGCGGCGACGGCGTCGTGCAGGTTCTTGCGCGGCGTGACGCTCATCCGCATCGCCTCGGTGGCGGCATGGCCGCGCAGATCGAAGGTGAGGCAGACACAGCCGAGCATGGCAATCTCGCGAGCACGCTTCAGGTCGCCTTGCTGGCTACCAGTCCAGCCATGCAGGAAGAGCACGCCCGGCACCCCGGTGCGCGGGACGGCGAAGGTACCATCGATATGGTCCTCGTCGACGGCGATGCAGATCGTCTCACAATGCACGGTGCCTGGCCTCGATTCTCGCATATTTGATCAGCGGGCCGACCTCCGGATCGTCGGCGTGGAAATAGACGATGCTGTCCTCGGGCGCCTCGTGCCGGGCGCCGTAGCGCTCGGCGCAGCTTGCGCGCACGCAGGCCAGAGCCGGGTCGGCGTGGAACGCCTCGACGGCGGCGATCTCCGCGCCGGAGGCGCCGCCGATGCGCCAGGACTGTTCCAGCACGCCGAGGCGTGGGTCACCGCGCGCGCCGAGGCCGGCGATGATGTCATAGTTGCGGCGCGAGGCGATGAGGCCTGGGAGGTGCCGCAAGGCGGCATGGTCATAGGCTCGCGCATATTCCACCGCCTGCCGGACCGGCGCCTCCATCGGCCTGTCGAGCAATTCGTCGAGGTCGCCGGGAAAGACGGTAAGGGTCGAGCCGCCATAGGCGGTCTGGCCGCAATTGTCCCGTGTGGTTTCCTGATGGCCGAAATAGGCGAACACCCTATTGCCGAGGCGCAGGCGGCCAATGCTGTAGACAGTGGATTCATGCAGATCTTCCTCGACGACGAGGCCGAGGCTTTGCAGTTCGTTCGCGTCCATTGCCTCGAGCGCGGCGTCGAGCGCGCCGACGTCGTCGAAGACGTGCTGGCAGTGCCCGCCATCCGCCCAGGCGGGCTTGAGGCGTATGGGTCCCGTCGCCAGCAGCGCCCGCCCGGCTTGCGCCGCGCTTCGGCGGTCGAAGACGGAAGTGCCGCGCAGCGTCACGCCATGTACCGCGTCGCTGAAGGCCGGCGACCAGCCTTCCGGCCGCAGGGCGTCTGCGTTGACGAGGTCATGGGTGATCGCCTTGCCCGCCAGGACCGCATAAGGGACGAGACCACCGAACAGGTCTTCCTCGGACTGGATGCCGAGGCGACCGGCGAGCAGGTGGCCGACCAGCGTTTCGGTCGGGACGGCATAGCCGCCATGTGGCAGCGCCCCGGTCGGCGCCTCGATGCAATCGCTCCCGCGCAGCCGAGCGATGCGGCGGGCGAGCGCGCGTACCCCTTCTTGCCGATGGTTGCGGCCAGTGGAATCCGCCGGGACGAAGACGACCGGAGCGACGCGCCAGGGCGCGCTGGCGATGTCGGTATGTTGGCGGTCCGCGGCTGATGTGTCCATGCGATGTGCCCGCTGAAGTTGGCGAAGGCAGGTCCTCCGCTAACCGTCCCGGCCATCGCTGGTTCCCAACGGTCTTCATCGGGTGCATGGCCATTCGCTCGGAACGATGGCGCGGGGACCGACCCGGTCTCCCGAGGCCGCCTTTCACGGTACGAGTTGCTTGCCGAGGGTGCCGTACTTAGCCCGACCCGCCGGGTGCGCCGCCAATGGCCGGTGAGTGCTGGCCGGTCACCCGCCAGACCGTGTTGCCGACATCGTCCGCCACCAACAGCCCGCCGCGCCTGTCCACCCGCACGCCGACCGGACGGCCCTGCGCATTGCCCTTGCCGTCGAGGAAGCCGGTCAGCAACTCCTGTGGCGGACCGGAAGGCCGTCCGTTTGCGAAGGGAACGAAGATGACACGGTAGCCCGCCGGCGCGTTGCGGTTCCAGGAACCGTGCTGACCGATGATCGCGCCGCCTTGGAAGGGTTGGCCCATCGCCGGATTGTTCACGAAGGTGAAGCCGAGCGAGGCGGTGTGGGCGCCGAGCGCATAGTCTGGCTTGATCGCCTTGGCTACCAGATCGGGGTTTTGCGGCTCCACCCGTGCATCCACGCGCTGGCCGTAATAGGAATAGGGCCAGCCATAGAAGGCGCCATCCTTCACCGAGGTCATATAGTCCGGCACCAGATCGTCGCCGATCTCGTCGCGCTCATTGACTGAGACCCACAATTCACCATTGGCCGGGTTCCAGTCGATGCCGACGGGGTTGCGCAGGCCGGAGGCGAAGACGCGGGATGCGCCGCTTGCCGCATCGATCTCCAGTACGTTGGCGCGGTTGGCCTCCTCCGCCATGCCGTTCTCAGCGACGTTGGAATTCGAGCCGACGCCGACATAGAGCTTCGAGCCGTCCGTGCTCGCCACCAGGCTCTTGGTCCAGTGGTGGTTCCGCCCAGCGGGCAGGTCTGTGACTTTGGTGCCGGGCACGTCGATCCGCGTGGCGTCCTGCTGATAGGGAAAGCGCATCAGTGCGTCGGCATTGGCGACGTAGAATTGATCACCGGCCAGCGCCATGCCGAAGGGCGAATTGAGGTTCTCGAGGAAGGCGGTCTTCAACTCGGCCACCCCATCGCCATCGGCGTCGCGCAGGAGAGTGATGCGGTTCGCACTTGGCATCTGCGAGCCGGCCTTCTTCATGAACAGGCCCTGCACCCAGCCGCGCAGGCCCACCGATGTGCCTTCCGGCTTGGGCGGCGCATCGCTCTCGGCGACGAGGATATCCCCATTCGGTAATTCATAGAGCCAGCGCGGATGCTGCAGACCCGAGGCGAAGGCGACGACCTCCATACCCGGTGCCGGCGTCGGCTTGGCGCCGTTCTGCCAGCCTATGGCATCCGCCACCTTGACGGTGGGTATCCACGAACTCGCCGGCTCGGGGAGTTGCGGGTCCGGCCCGTAACCGGCGCTTTCTGACAGATCGTGTCCCTGGTCACAGGCCGCGAGGCCAAGCGTGAACACGAGCAGGAATGGGACGACGATGGAGCGTGCGGAAAAGCCTGACAGAGGCGAGCTTGGCATCGGCGGATCCTCATGGCCGGGGCGCGCGCAAACGCTGCGCTGCGGCCATGTACGAGATGCCGCCGACGCCGGGCTCTGCGCTTTCGCTTTGCAGTTCTAATGGAGCATGAACGCACGTGACGGCGGATGGTTCGCCCGCAGCGACGCCTCGGTAAGCCGCGTCGCCGCGCATGGATGTGTCGACTGCGGGGCAGGTCATTAGCTATCGGCTTGCGCGTTGAGTTTGGATTCGTCCGCCTCGGTGAGTTGGCGTTCGCCCAGGCGATCAGCGTGCAGTATCGCGTGATTTCACACTGCTCCATCGCCCGTGACGCCGCAGCCAGACGATATCGGCTTCGAGCTATCTAGGCGACGATTTGAAGATTGAGCGGACGCTCCATCACGACGTTCGCCAGCAGCTTTACGGCTCAGTCGCCGGTCTGGGAATTGGCGGCGGCGACGGGCTTGGATTCGGGCGAGCCGTGATGGCGAAGGAAGATCGACAGAACGATGAGAACGGCGGTCGACAGGAATTCCGACTGCCAGTTCTGGAAGGACTCGAACCACAACTGCGGATCGAGCAGATAGCTCCCGATCGTCTGCACCTCGCCGCCATGGCGGAGCGCCTCGGCATTGGCGGCGGTCATGCTGAACCGCCAGTGCAGCAGGAAGGACGCTAGGAACAGCAGTGCCAGGGTGAGGCCGAGCGAGTGCGCATAGAGCCATGCCGCCAGCGGATGGCGGGCGCGCCACGGCACGTCGTCGTCGGGCCTGTAGGGTTCATCGGGATCGCGCGATTCCGACGAGCCGCGCTGGAACAACATGGCGGTCAGCACGACATAGGCCGCCATCTGCAGGAACTCGCTCTCCCAGTTCTCGAACAGCGCGGACAGGAACTCACCCGTCCCGATATAGGCCATCAAGCCCAGGCCGGGCTGGCCATGGTCGATGAGTTCCTTGTTGAAGGCGGCCCGTCCGGTCAGCACCATGCCGCCGACGGAGACAAGGAACATGACGCCCAGAGCCAGGGTCAGCCCATTGTCGCGCAGGAAATTTCGCATTGGGCTTGGTCTCCAGAGCCGGCGCCAATGGTTTTGGACTTCGCCGCTCGCCACTTCGATCCGCTGCTCAAGCGGCTGAGATGGAAGCTATCCGCGCGCCGTGGTCGCGCCGCGCGGACTACCGGGTTCCTCAGAGCTTGACACTAGCTTCGCGCGCCCAGAGCCGAAGCGTGCGCGCATGAACCACGCGCTCGGGAATGCGCTCGCAATCGAAATGGAAAATCTTCTCGCGGAAGCGGAAGTCCTCGATCAGGACGGGGCCGCGCGGGCCGACCTTGAGCGTGTTCTGGTCATCGGCGACCGGGCCTCCCTGGGCTGTGGTCAACACCGGCGTGTCACCCTCGGCCACCTGGTGCAACTCGCCGCCATTGCCGCGGATCAAGGTCCGATCGTTGATTTTCGCTGCCGAGCCTGGCGTTCCCTTGGTTTTCCGTGCCATCCGCGTGCGCTCCCTAAGCGTGCTGGGGTTTCCGGCTCGCCCCGCTTCGCCCCACTAACCCTGTTGGCCGCCTTTCGTTGCGCGGGGGGTGCCAAAGCCTTCACCTCCGGCGAGCTCCTCCGCGATGCAGCGCCGGACGGTCGCGGCCGGGGTGATCATAGATGGCTGCCTTCATGATTCTCTCACTGCGCCATCACTCGCCTAGGGGAGCCGCGCCGCCACTTCAGTTCGTGACGAACTCCAGAAGGTCGGCGTTCAGCACGTCAGCATTCACCGTCAGCATCCCGTGCGAGAAACCAGGATAGGTCCTCAGCGAGCCGTTCGGCAGCAACTTGACCGCCTTCAAAGCCGAGGCGGCGATCGGAACGACCTGATCATCCTCACCGTGCAGCACCAGCGTCGGCACGGTGATCGCCTTGAGATCCTCGGTCTGGTCGGTTTCCGAGAAGGCCTTGATGCCATCGTAGTGAGCCTTGGCGCTCCCCATCATGCCCTGGCGCCACCAGTTCTGGGTCACTCCTTCATGGACCGTCGCGCCCTCGCGATTGAAGCCGTAGAACGGGCCTGACGGGACGTCGCGGAAGAACTGTGCACGGTTGCTGGCCAGTGCCGTCCGAAAGCCGTCGAAGACCTCCATCGGTGTGCCCTCGGGGTTGTGGTCGGTCTTCAGCATCAGCGGCGGAATGGCGGCGACGAGGACGGCCTTGGCCACCCGGCCCGCGGGTTCGCCATGTCGCGCCACGTACCGCGCCACTTCGCCGCCCCCGGTGGAATGACCGATGTGAACCGCGTTCTTCAGGTCCAGCGCCTTGGCGACGGCAAACGCGTCAGCCGCGTAATGATCGATGTCGTGACCATCGGCGACCTGCTCCGAGCGTCCATGGCCGCGCCGGTCATGCGCGACGACACGATAGCCCTTCGACAGGAAGAACAGCATCTGCGCGTCCCAGTCGTCGGAGCTGAGCGGCCAGCCATGGTGAAAAACGATCGGCTGGGCGTCCTTGGGACCCCAGTCCTTGTAGAAAATTCGTACGTCGTCGTCGGTCGTGACGAAGCCCATGGTGTGCTCTCCTTCTGGAGTGTCGTGGGTGGCAGGTTCCACGGCATGCGCGGTGCCTAGCGGAAAGGTGAAGCTCGCGGCGAGCGCCGAGGCCGAAATCAGGGTATCGCGGCGGCTGAGCGGCAGGCCAAGGGTGAAGGTGGGAGGCATAGAGGAGCCCTCGCGAGTTATTCAAAAGGCGGCGCGGCTGGATCACACGCCGTCGCTGCACATGAACAGGTCTGTTACGGCGGGCCAGATCGAGCCGCTTCAGCGAAAGGATTCGCCGGCTGCCAGGCCAGCCAGGGCCAGCATCCGCGCATAGCATTCATCGCCGACATCACAAGGCTTGCCTGTGAGGTGAGGATGGCGAGGGCCGGAAAACGGATCGATTCCGACCCTCGCCACCCCGCCCGCATCAGCCTGCGTTGCCCGGCACCGGCGTGTTGAGCAACTGCTGCTCCCACAAATACGCGATGCCGCTGCCGCCGAGGTGATCGACCAGGATTTGTGTCAGTTCTTCGGCATGCTCGGTGCGTGCCCAGTCGCGCTGCCACTCGCCGGCCAGCGCCATCCAGGTCATCGGGTTCGCGCCGGCCGCGATCATCCGCTGGATGGCAACCTCGTGCGACTCGGTCGAAACGCCGCCCGACGCATCGGTGATCACGGTCACGTCCCAGCCTTCGCCGGCGGCCTGGATGACAGGCATGGCGACGCAGACTTCGGTCCACAGGCCTGCGATGATCAGCTGCTTGCGGCCGGTTGCCTTGACGAGGTCGACCACCTTCTTGTCCTCCCAGGTGTTCACCCAGGTACGGTCGATCACCTCTTGGTCCGGAAAGACGTCCGTGATCTGCTTGAAAAGCAGGCCGCCACGCGCCGCAAGTACGCTCGTGAGGATAGTCGGAACGTTGAAAGCTTTCGCAAGCTTCGCGAGCGCGGTCACATTATTGACCACGGCCTGCGGATCATGGCTGTTCACGTTTGTAAGCTGAAAAGCCTGATGATCGATCAGAACGAGAACCGAATCTTCGGGACGAAGAAGCGAGGCAAGGCCGTTACGAAAGGTCATTACTGCATCCTTTGCTGCCGCTTTATGCGGCACTGGTTTTGCGGAGACACGCGCCAGCGGGCGACGTTGCCTGTGCGTAACTTGCCGTTCCGTCGAGTGATGAGGTAGTGCCATAGTCAGGCACGCTGTGTCGCGAAACGAGGAACGCCGAATTGGACATCGAAGATCTACGGACATTCGTCGCGGTGGCCGATGCCGGGGGCGTATCGGCCGCCGCACGCCGGCTCGGCGTCTCCAAGTCAATCGTCAGCCGGCGGCTTTTCCGGATCGAAGCGGAGCTCGGCGTCCAGCTTCTTGCACGAACGACCCGCGGCGCCGCACTCACGGAAGCTGGGATCACGTTCAGGGATCATGCGGCCCGAGCCAGCGCCGAGATCGATACGGCCAGGGAAACGCTCCTCCCCACCGGCGAGCTGCGCGGCCGCCTGAGGGTTGCCATGCCGCTTTCTTTCGGCCCGACCCACTTCGCCCCCGTGCTTGCGCAAATGGCGCAACACCACCCGCAGCTCCACATCCATACCTCCTACAGCGATCGCTTCGTCGATCTGATTACAGAGGGGTTCGATTGCGCGATCCGGGTCGGTTACCTCCAGGATTCCAACCTGATCGCGAAGCGCGTCGGGCCGATCTATGGAAAGCTCATCGCCAGCCCGGATTACATCAAAGCCCACGGTTCACCTGAGACGGTGGAGCAACTCGTCGACCATCAGGCCCTCATGCAGGGAACGGAGGCCTGGCAGTTCATGGATGGCGACAGGATCGTCACGGTTCAGCCGCAGGGCAGGTTCAAGGCCGACAACGCTACGGCGCTTGCCGCTGCCGCGGCGGCGGGGCTTGGCATCGCCTGGCTCCCTGATTGCGTCACGCACGAATATGTAGCCTCCGGCGCGCTCGTTGCGGTGATGACACGCTATCCCCCACCTTCGGCGGGCGCATATGTCGTCCGGCCACCGGGGCAGCACCCCGCACGGAAAGTCCGTGTCCTCACCGAAATGCTGAGCGAGTACTTCGCTCGAAATCCGGACGTTTGGGGTCTCGACCGGTGAAAACGCGAGCGGCGGCTGCGAGCCGCCGAGCGCGACGATATTGCCGCACGTTCCATTTACCGCGACACAGCTTGACGTATCACAGGGCTAGTTGGGCAGACGGTGGCTCGCCAATCTAACCTTTGCATGAACAGGGGCGAGGCCTCCCGAAAACCCAGGAGAGGATGAGGCGCATGAGTTGGAACCCGGCAATCGACCCCGGCTGTCCCGATGAGGTTGGCCTCGACGCGATCGAGACTCTCATCGTTCCACGCTCTCGCGATCTCGGCGGCTTCGAGGTTCGGCGTGCCCTACCGGCGCCGAAGCGGCAGATGGTCGGACCGTTCATCTTCTTCGATCAAGCTGGGCCGGCCGAGTTCCTGACCGGACAGGGCGTCGACGTTCGGCCGCATCCGCATATCGGCCTCGGCACCGTCACCTATCTCTTTCGCGGAGACTTCCATCATCGGGACAGCACCGGGGCGGATCAAACCATCCGTCCGGGCGAGTTGAACTGGATGGTCGCCGGGCGCGGCGTCACCCATTCCGAGCGCACGCCAGCGGCCGCCCGAAGCGGTCCGAGCAGCCTGTTCGGCATTCAGACCTGGCTGGCGCTGCCCGAGCGTCACGAGGATATGGCACCGATGTTCGAGCATCATGGCAAGGAGGCGCTGCCGGTGATCGAGGATAGCGGCGTCTCGGTCCGGCTCATCCTCGGCAACGCCTATGGTGAGAAGGCGCCTGCGACAATGTACTCGGAGACGTTCTACGCCGACGTGGCGCTCGAAGCAGGAAGCCGGTTGCCGATGCCGCACGATCACGAGGACCGGGGCATCTACATCGTCGAAGGCTCGATCTCGATCGCCGGCCAGGATTTCGAGGCCGGTCGGATGATGGTCTTCCGTCCCGGCGACAGGATAACGGTCGCCGCCGGTGACAGAGGCGCGCGCCTGATGGTCCTCGGCGGCGCGACCCTTTTGGGACCCCGCTACATCTGGTGGAATTTCGTCGCGTCCTCAAAGGAACGCATCGAAGAGGCCAAAGCCGAATGGCGCGCGCAGAACTGGGGCAAAGGCCGCTTCGATCTCCCGGTCGATGACCAGGATGAGCACATTCCCCTTCCGGGCTGACCTGCGCAGATAACGTGATCGCCGGACGCGGCTCGGGAGGTCGAGGACAAAATGAACAAGACCGTGCTGAAGACTTCGCGTTGACACGCAGGAGTTCAGGCCAGCCGCTCGACCACACCGGCTAGAAGGAGCAGGTCTCATGAAGGTTCGCAAGTTCACCATCACCGACGCAGTGCTGGAGCGCTCCCCGGGACAGGACGGGGACGTGTTTGTGGGCAATCTGGTCGACCAACGCCATGGCTCCCCGATCACCATCGGCTATGGGCGCTATGGGCCGAACCAGACACTCGAGGAGACAATGGCCGTCGATGATGTGATGGTCGTCCTCGAGGGGCGGCTGTCGGTGTCGGGAAACTCAGGCAGCGTCACCGCAGGGCCGGGCGAGATCGTACATATGCCCAAGGGCCAGAAGGTCACGATCCGCTCGCACGAGCAAGGCGCTCTCACCGCCTATGTCACTTATCCCCACTGGCAGGAGGCGCGAGGGTAAGTCCTCCGGGCGACGTTAAGGAGGTCTATGGAGGACTACAGCGTACACGTAGTTCTCATCTGGTTCCCGCACGGCCCGTCAATGACTTAGCCGCGAACCAAGATTAAAATGGTCAAGTAGGACTCCTCGATATAACTCTTTGATATCGCGAGTTTTTACGTGAACACGCGTTCTCCAAGCAACGAATTTTTGAAAAATGTTTTGGACTTCCGCCGGCATTCTTTCGGCCTTTCTCGGCCGCGAAATGTCCAGGCTGGTTGGGCCGACGCGCATGCCCCTCTCCATTTTTTACAGTGTTGAGCGGTCAGCTGCACGCGGCCGCTAAAACGAGCCGCGCTAACCTTGCCAGCACGTCATTGGCCTCATCATCAGTGACGATGAGCGGCAGTGACAGGCCGATGCTCACCGGCCCCTTCGAGGTAGTCGACAGCCCCTGCGCAAAGCAGGCGTCGACCAGCCTGTCGGTGAAAGTCACGCCGGGCGCCATGCCCCACGCGCGCGGGTCGAACTCCACCGCCAATAACAGCCCGAGGCCCCGCGCCTTCACGATAAACGGAGTCCGTCGCGCCATCGCCTTGATGCCCGCGATCAGCCGCGTGCCCACATGCGCCGCGCGCGCCACCAGCCCGTCGCGCTCGATGATCTCGATCGCGGTGAGTGCGGCGCGCGTGGTCAGCGGGTTCTTCTCATGGGTGTAGTGGCCGAGCTCAAGCTCCGGCGCGACGTTCAGTCTTGCGTCGGCGATGACGGCGGCGATGGGGAGCATGCCGCCGCCCAGCGCCTTGCCGAGCACCACCGCATCCGGCACGACGCCGAAATGCTCGAAGGCGAAGAAGCGCCCTATCTCGTCGAAGATCAGCTTGGCACCATGCACGTCGCACAGCCGCCGCACCTCTGGCCACAGGTTAAGCGGCGGTACGTGGCAGTTGGAACGCAGCGGTTCGGCGATGACCGCGGAGATGCCGGGTGACTGCGCGAAGATGCGGGCCATGTCCTCGATCATTCGCGCCGGACCATCCTCGCCAACCCAATAGGGCGTCACATGATGGCGGCCGGGAAGGAACGGACCCAGCCGCGCATCGGGCTCGGCCTGCGACAGTCCGAACGCGCCAAAACCATGGCCGTGATAGGAGCCTTCCAGCGAGATGGTCTCGAACCGCCCGGTGGCGACACGCGCCAGCTTCAACGCGATCTCGATGGCGTCCGAACCGCCGGTGGCGAACAGCACCTTGGCCGGCATGCCCGGCCAGTGCGCCAGCAGCTTTTCCGCCAGCAGCACTGCCGGCTCATTGGTGAAGCGGCGCGGCGAAAAGGCCAGCGTGTCGAGCTGGGCCCTTAGCGCGGCGACGATTTCAGGATGGCGATGGCCGAGATGGTGCGCGGTGTTGCCGTGCAGGTCGATGAAACGCCGGCCCTCGACATCCTCTAGCCAGATGCCGTCGGAAGCACGTAGCGTCGCGATGCAGGGGCTCGAACCATGCTGGTGGAAGAAGGCCGCGGCGTCACGTCGGAGCAGATCGTCGGTCACGGGCCAGCTCGGCTAGGGGTCAGGGGAGGGCGCAGCAGGGTCAGCCGGCGCAGGTCCAGCTTGCGGTTCTCGATCAGCCACGCAAGCCCCATCGCTGCCAGCGCGAAGCTGAGCAGCACCAGGCTCTTGGCGGCGGCATAGCCGTAATCGCCCGAACTCGCATGGTTGAAGATCGCCACCGATGCCAGCTTGTGATTGCCGGAGACCAGGAAGATCACCGAGGACAGCGTGGTCAGCCCGTCGATGAAGACATAGAGCATGCCGAGCAGCAGTGCCGGCCGCAGCATCGGCAACGTGACGCGGAAGAAGCGCGCGATCAGCCCGGCCCCGAGACTCTCCGCCGCCTCGTCCACCGAGCGGTCGAGCCGCTGCAGCGCCGCGCGCGCCGCCAGCACGCCAACGAACAAATTCGAGAACAAGATGTTCAGCACCAGTATCGCCGAGGTCCCGGTGAGCGAGAGCGCCGGAATGCCGAACGGCACGTTGAAGGCGACGATGTAGCCGATGCCGAAGATGATGCCCGGCAGGATCGCCGGCACCAGCGCCAGGAACACGATGAGGTTGGCGCCTGGCGGGCGCAGCCGTTCCACGACATAGGCGATGATGACGGCGTCGGCCCGGCAATGCCGGCCAGCCGCAAACTGTCCCACACCAGATCGAGCCCGCGCTCGGAACTGCCATAGCCGGTGCCGCTTAGCCCGACATCGACGCCGGCCGAGGTGAAATAGCCGAGCGTGAAGCCCCAATCGACGCCCCACACCTTTGTTACCGCGCCCAGCGCCATTGTGCCGTAGACCGCGAACACCAGCGCGACCACGGTGCCGGCCACCGCGCTAAGCCCGAGCCGCCAGTGCGCCGGCATCGGCAGTTCCGAGCGTGCGCCGCTGGCGGTGGAGAATGATTTGCGGCGCCCGATCAGCTCCAGCCCGAGATAAAGCAGCAGCGAGGGGATGATCAGCCACATGCACAAGGCGGCGGCCAGCGGCGTGTTGCGATAGGCGGTGATCTCGTCATAGACGATGCCGGCCAGCACCGGGGTGTCGCGGCCGAGGATCATCGGGTTGCCGAAATCCGTCAGGCTCATGATGAACACCAGCACGATGGCGCGCTTCACCGCCGGCCATGCCAGCGGCAGCGTCACATGGCGGAAGGTGCGCGCGTGCCCGGCGCCCAGCCCGGCGGCAGCCTCGTTCACCCGGCCGTCCTGCTTGCGCAGCACATTGTCGAACACGATCAGCGCGGCCGGCATGAAGGACAGGGTCTGCGCGAGCACCACGCCACCGAGGCCGTACAGATTGGTCTGGTCGGCATCGATGAGGCCGAGTCCCTGGTCGAACAGCGTGTGCGTCACCAGCCCGCGCCGGCCGAACAGCATGATGGTGGCGGTCGCGATCAGCACCGGCGGTGCCACCAGCGGCATCAGCAGCACGATGCGCGTCGCGCCCGGCATTGGGACGCCGCCGCAATTGATGCCATAGGCCAACGCGAAGGCGAGCGAGACGGTGAACAGCACCGAGATGCCCGCCAGCGTCAGGCTGTTGAGCGCGGCGCCGCGCAGATAGGGGTCCTCGAACACTTTGAGGTAATGGTCGAGGCCCCAGCGGTCGTCGGTGCCGTTGCGCAGCGCATCGAACTTCTGCGGGCCGAGCTTGTCCCGCACCTTGAAGGCCAGCGCGGTGCGCTTGTGCAGCATCACATGGGCGATGGTGATCTCGTCCACGATCGTCGCGCGCTGTTCGGCTGGGAGCGCGGCCAGCGCCCTCGCAATCGCCACCGACTGCTCGGAATAGGCCGCCTTGCGATTCCAATTCACCGGCGCGCCGGCCAACCCGAACGCCGCCGCCGTCGCCTCGACTTTTTCGGTCTCGGTAACGCTATCCACCCAGCGCTTGATCAGCGCAGGCCGCTCCTCCGCTGGCACCTCGTCCAGCGCTTCCTCGGTCACCGCTTTCAGCTGCACCAGCTTCATCGGGCCGGAGATGACGAAGCTCTCCACCAGCACCGCGCCGATCGGGTAGGCGATGAAGATGGCGAGGATCAACGCCACGATACCGGTCAGCACGATGCCGGGGAGATGGCGCAGCGAGAACGTCATCAGGCGCGCTCGTCGGCGAGGATCACCGCCCGCATCGCGTCCGGCCGCAGCGTGACGGCTAGCCCGCGCGTCCAAAGGCTGGCCTCGTGCGAGGGCCGGTCGGCGATCACCACCCGCCCGGAGGCCAGCTTTATGGTGAGGCGCACATTGGCACCGAGGAAGGTCGCGGTCGCGACATGGCCTTTGAGCCCGTCGCCACTAGCGAGCAGCGCGATGTGCTCCGGCCGGTAGACGGCGGTGACCTCCGCGCCCGCCAGCACATTGGCCGGCACTGCCATCGGCCAGAACTCGCTGCCGGCATCGATACCCCCAGTGACCACCCTGCCCTCGATGAGGTTGGAGATGCCGATGAACTGCGCAGCAAAGCGCGAGCGCGGCCGGTGATAGATCTCCGCCGGCGTGCCGATCTGGTCGATCCGCCCGTTGCGCATCACCGCGACGCGGTCGGACAGCGCCAGCGCCTCCTCCTGATCGTGGGTGACATAGAGCGTGGTGATGCCGAGCCGGTCCACCAGCGCCCGCAACTCGTTGCGCAGCTTCACCCGGATGCGGGCGTCGAGCGCCGACATCGGCTCGTCGAGCAGCAGCACTTCGGGGTCCGAGGCCAAAGCGCGGGCCAGCGCCACGCGCTGCTGCTGGCCGCCGGAAAGCTCGTGCGGATAGCGCGCCAGCAACGCGCCGATCTCGACCATGCCGGCAAGCTCGGCGATGCGCCGCGTGCGCAGCGCATGGCCGCCGGCAAGCGCGAAGCCGATATTCTCGGCCACCGTCTTGGTGGGGAACAGCGCGTAGGACTGGAACACGAAGCCCATCCGGCGCTTCGCCGGCGGCATGTTGGTGACGTCCTGCCCAGCGCGCAGCACCTGGCCGCCATCGGGCTTAGCGAAGCCGGCGACGATCCGCAGCAGCGTGGTCTTGCCGCAACCGGAATTGCCCAGCAGCGTGACGAACTCGCCCTTGGCGAGTTCGAACGACACGCCGTCCACCGCGCGATGGCCGTCATAGTTCTTGGCGACATCGCGGACAGCCAGATGCGGCCGGCCCAGATCGAGGGTCGGCCGCACCGAAGAATGCAGGAAGGTCGTGTCGTTCATTACTGCTTCAGGATCCGGCTGGCGAACTCGCGACGGAACGCGGCGATATCGACTGGGCGGCGCATCTGCCACAGCGTGATCTGCGAGAGATCGACCAGCCCATGGCCGGGGACGGCGGTGGCGCCGACGACCTTGCCGAGCACCACGGCGGCTTCATCGCTCGCCATGAAGTCAAGGAAGATCTTCGCTTCCGCCGGGTTCGGGCCGCCGGCTACCAGGCCGCCGCCCTCCGTCACGTTCGGGGTGATGCGGCCATAGACGATCTCGACCGGTTTGCCCGACGACTTTGTCTCGAAGCAGGTGGTATCGAAGGTTAGGCCGATCGCCACTTCGCCCGCCGCCGCCAGCGCCGCGCCGGCCGAGCCGCCATCGGCATACTGGTAGACGTTCTCGTTGAGGTTCTCGACGAAGGGC
>LNAP01004146.1_pt1 | contig 15028 bp, 8 predicted proteins | sample 602601 | NCBI WGS metagenome assembly LNAP01 (sample SAMN02440304, study PRJNA202911) | soil metagenome | biome: Subtropical and temperate rainforests or woodlands; isolation source: soil samples (1 kg each in a 20% v/v slurry with milli Q water) were... ...
CCTGGCCGACGACCGGATCATCCCGCACTTCCAGAACCTGGCCGATGCCATGCACAAGCATGGCGCCAAGATCATGATCCAGATTACCCACATGGGCCGTCGTTCGCGCTGGGACGGCGAGCACTGGCCAACCCTGCTGTCGCCGTCGGGTATCCGTGAACCGGTGCACCGCGCGACCTGCAAAACCATCGAGCCGGAAGAAATCTGGCGGGTGATCGGCAACTATGCCAGCGCCGCCGCGCGGGCCAAGGCCGGTGGCCTGGATGGCGTCGAGCTGTCCGCCGTGCACCAGCACATGATCGACCAGTTCTGGAGCCCGCGGGTCAACAAACGCACCGACGAATGGGGCGGCAGCTTCGAGAACCGCATGCGTTTCGGCCTGGAAGTGATCAAGGCTGTGCGGGCTGAAGTCGGCCCGGATTTCTGCGTCGGCATCCGTCTGTGCGGTGATGAATTCCACCCGGACGGCTTGTCCCACGAGGACATGAAGCAGATCGCCAAGTACTACGACGACACCGGCATGATCGACTTCATCGGCGTGGTGGGTTCGGGTTGTGACACCCACAACACCCTGGCCAACGTTATTCCGAACATGAGTTATCCACCGGAGCCATTCCTGCACCTGGCCGCCGGTATCAAGGAAGTGGTGAAGGCCCCGGTTCTGCATGCGCAGAACATCAAGGACCCGAACCAGGCGACCCGTATTCTGGAAGGCGGCTACGTGGACATGGTCGGCATGACCCGCGCCCACATCGCCGACCCGCACCTGATCGCCAAGATCAAGATGGGCCAGGTTGACCAGATCAAGCAATGCGTCGGCGCCAACTACTGCATCGACCGTCAGTACCAGGGCCTGGACGTGTTGTGCATCCAGAACGCCGCGACCTCCCGTGAATACATGGGCGTGTCGAGAAATCGACCGGTGTGAAGCGCAAAGTCGTGGTGGTCGGTGCCGGCCCTGCCGGGATGGAAGCGGCTCGCGTATCTGCCGAACGTGGCCACGACGTGACCCTGTTCGAGAAGAAAGAATTCATTGGCGGGCAGATCACCACCGCCTCGAAAGCCCCGCAACGGGACCAGATCGCCGGTATCACGCGCTGGTTCCAACTGGAGCTGGCGCGTCTGAAAGTCGACCTGCGCCTGGGCGTGGCCGCCGATGCGGCAACCATTCTCGACCTGCGCCCGGATGTAGTGGTGCTCGCCGTTGGCGGTCATCCATTCCTGGAGCAGAACGAACACTGGGGCGCGGCCGAAGGCCTGGTGGTCAGCAGTTGGGACATCCTTGACGGCAAAGTGGCGCCGGGCAAGAACGTGCTGGTCTACGACACCATTTGCGAGTTCACCGGGATGTCGACCGCCGACTTCCTCGCCGACAAGGGCTGCCAGGTCGAGATCGTCACCGACGACATCAAGCCGGGCGTAGCGATTGGCGGTACCTCGTTCCCGACGTACTACCGCAGCATGTACCCGAAAGAAGTGATCATGACCGGGGACATGATGCTGGAGAAGGTCTACCGCGAAGGCGACAAGCTGGTGGCGGTGCTGGAAAACGAATACACCGGCGCCAAAGAGGAGCGGGTGGTGGATCAGGAAAACGGCGTGCGTCCGGACGAAGAAATCTACTACGCCATGAAGGAAGGCTCGCGCAACAAAGGCCAGATGGACATCGAAGCCCTGTTCGCGATCAAGCCGCAACCTTCGCTGAGCCAGGCGGGCGACGGCTACTTGCTGTTCCGCATCGGTGACTGCGTGGCGCAGCGCAACACCCACGCGGCGATCTACGACGCGCTGCGGTTGTGCAAGGATTTCTAACGGATAACCACCATCACCTGTGGCGAGGGAGCTTGCTCCCGCTGGGCTGCGAAGCGGCCCCAAAACCGGCAGTCGAGGTGTATCAGATGGATACCTGCGGCTGTTTTGGGAGCGCTTCGCGCTCCAGCGGGAGCAAGCTCCCTCGCCACAAGTAGTGCGTCGCTCTTACCGGCACGCACACGACCCTGCGGTCTTTGGGAGCTCCACCATGTTGAACACCCTTCTTCCAATCCTGTTGTTCGCTGCCCTGGGCCTTGCGGTTCTGGGCGCGTTGCGGCGGGTGGCTATGTGGCGCCGGGGCCGGGCTTCGAAAGTCGACCTGATCGGCGGCCTGTTCGCCATGCCCAAGCGCTACATGGTCGACTTGCACCACGTCGTCGCGCGGGACAAATACATCGCCAACACCCACGTCGCTACGGCCGGCGGTGCGGTGGCGTCCGCTGTGCTCGCGATTCTGGTGCACGGTTTCGGCCTGCATAACCGCTTCCTCGGTTATGCGCTGTTGCTGATGACGGCGGTGATGTTCGTCGGCGCGATCTTTGTGTACCTGCGTCGGCGCAACCCACCGGCCCGCCTGTCAAAAGGCCCGTGGATGCGTTTGCCGAAAAGCTTGCTGGCGTTTTCGGCGTCGTTCTTTCTGGTGACCCTGCCGGTGGCAGGCATCCTGCCGGAAAACTTTGGTGGCTGGATCCTGGCCGTGATCCTCGGGATCGGCGTGCTCTGGGGTGTCTCGGAATTGTTCTTCGGCATGACCTGGGGCGGGCCGATGAAGCACGCCTTCGCCGGTGCTTTGCACCTGGCCTGGCACCGACGCGCCGAACGTTTTGGCGGTGGTCGTTCCACCGGTCTGAAGCCGCTGGACCTCAGCGATCCAAGCGCACCGCTGGGTGTGGAAAAACCCAAGGATTTCACCTGGAACCAACTGCTCGGTTTCGACGCCTGCGTGCAATGCGGCAAATGCGAAGCCGCCTGCCCGGCGTTCGCCGCCGGCCAGCCGTTGAACCCGAAAAAACTGATTCAAGACATGGTGGTCGGCCTCGCCGGTGGCACCGATGCCAAGTTCGCCGGCAGCCCTTATCCGGGCAAGGCGATTGGTGAGCACGCCGGCAATCCGCATCAACCGATCGTCAACGGTCTGGTGGACGCCGAAACCCTGTGGTCCTGCACCACCTGCCGTGCCTGCGTCGAGGAATGCCCGATGATGATCGAGCACGTCGATGCCATCGTCGACATGCGCCGCCATCTGACCCTGGAAAAAGGCGCGACCCCGAACAAGGGCGCCGAGGTCCTGGAAAACCTGATCGCCACCGACAACCCCGGCGGTTTCGCACCGGGCGGGCGGATGAACTGGGCGGCGGACCTGAACCTCACTCTGATGAGCGAGAAGAAATCCGTCGACGTGCTGTTCTGGGTCGGCGACGGCGCTTTCGACATGCGCAACCAGCGCACTCTGCGCGCTTTTGTCAAAGTGCTGAAAGCGGCCAAAGTCGACTTCGCCGTGCTCGGTCTTGAAGAGCGCGACAGCGGTGACGTGGCCCGCCGACTGGGCGACGAAGCAACCTTCCAGTTGTTGGCCAAGCGCAACATCCAGACCCTGGCCAAGTACAGCTTCAACCGCATCGTCACCTGCGACCCGCACAGCTTCCATGTGCTGAAAAACGAATACGGCGCTTTCGACGGCAACTACCTCGTTCAGCATCACAGCACCTACATGGCCGAGATCATCGGCGCTGGCGCCCTGAGTCTTGGCCAGCACAAAGGCAGCAGCGTGACCTATCACGACCCGTGCTACCTCGGTCGCTACAACGGCGAATACGAGGCGCCGCGTGAAGTGCTGCGCGCCCTCGGGATCGAAGTCAAAGAGATGCAACGCTCCGGTTTCCGCTCGCGCTGCTGTGGCGGTGGTGGCGGCGCGCCGATCACCGACATTCCGGGCAAGCAACGGATCCCCGACATGCGCATGGAAGACATCCGCGAAACCGGCGCCGAACTGGTGGCCGTGGGTTGCCCACAGTGCACCGCGATGCTCGAGGGCGTGGTCGAACCGCGTCCGTTGATCAAGGACATCGCCGAACTGGTGGCGGACGCGCTGCTCGAAGACGCAGCCCCAAGCAAACCGTCCACACCGGCCCAACGTGAACCTGCGGAGGCCCACTGATGAGCGACATTATCCGCCGTGACCCCCGCGCCGAATGGATTGCCCGTAACCGCCTGCACCCGCTGCACGCGGCCATGCAACCGGCGCAACACAGCTGGATGGGGCCGAATGGCGTCATCCGCAAAAATCCCCATGGCATGGGTTTCATCGGCCCGAACGGCATTAAACGGATCGACCGCAGCGGCGCTCAGCAGGGCGGGGCGACCAAACGCTCGGCCGCCGTTGAAGTGCAATTGCCGCTGCATCAGGTCCCTGCCCCGGCGTTCTACATCAGCGTGGTGCCGGACATGGTCGGCGGCCGCTTGAGCAGCCACGACCGCGACTTGCTCGGTCTGGCCCATCAATTGGCCGGCAAGGACGGCGCGGTATTGGCCGTTGTCTTCGGCGAACACAAGGAAAGCGCTTTCACCACTGCCGGCGTCGATCGCCTGCTGGTTCTCGAAGGCGACGAATTCAGCGGTTATGCACCGGAACAACGAATCCAGGGCCTGCGGGCTGTGGATAACCAGTTCAGCCCGCGTCACTGGCTGCTGCCGGACAGCCGCAGCGGTGGCGGCGAACTGGGTCGGCGCTTTGCCGCTGCATTGGGCGAACGCCCGGCCACACGGGTCTGGCAGGTCAAGGATCAGGAATGCATCGGCCGTGCCGGTGCGGGTCTGCAAGACCTTGCACGTCCGATTGCACGCTTGATTCTGGCTGCCGTCGAATGTGCCGAACCCGTGAGCGAAACCCGACACGAAGCCTTGCCGGTGGAGTTATCCACAACCGTGGCGCGCAGTCTGTCGCGGATCGAGGATCTGGGCGCAGTGGCAGTGGACCCGGCGGCGATTCCGATGGCCGAAGCCGAGTTCATCTTCTCCGGCGGCAACGGCGTCAAGGACTGGGGACTTTTCCACAGGACCGCCGAAGCGCTCGGCGCCACCGAAGGCGCGTCCCGGGTGGCAGTGGACGACGGCTTCATGGCCCGTGACCGGCAGGTCGGGGCGTCGGGCACCTGGGTCACGGCTCGGGTGTACGTGGCGGTAGGGATCTCCGGGGCGATCCAGCACCTGCAAGGCATCGGTGCCTGCGACAAGGTGGTGGCGATCAATCTCGACCCTGGCTGCGACATGATCAAACGGGCCGACCTGTCGGTGATCGGCGAAAGCGCCGAGATTCTTCAAGCCTTGATCGCGGCGGTAGAGGCTTACCGCAACGAAGCCAAGCGCGATGCGGCTTAAGGGAAGGAAAGGGTTATGAGCACGAAAATCATCAGCCTGGTGTCCATCGGCGCCCACCCGACCTCCGGCCGGCCACGCCGCGCCGAGCAGGATGCGCGGGCGGTTGAACTGGGCCTGCAACTGGCTGGGGATAACCTGCAAGTGCTGCATGCCGGCGACGTCGCGGAACCGGCATTGCGCGCTTATCTGGGCATGGGCCTGGAGCAGCTGCATGTGCTGGAACAACCGGAAGGTGCTGACGCGCTGCCGGCGTTGACCGCGTATTTGCGTGATGCCGGGGCGCAAGTGGTGCTGACCGGCAGCCAGGCGGAAACCGGCGAAGGCTCGGGCATGTTGCCGTTCCTGCTGGCGGAAAGCCTTGGCTGGCCGCTGGTGGTGGGGTTGGCGCAGGTCGAATCCATCGACGGCGGTTCGGCGCTGGTGCTGCAGGCCTTGCCGCGCGGGCAGCGTCGGCGCTTGAAAGTACGCCTGCCGTTTCTGGCGACTGTGGATAACGCGGCGCCCAAGCCTCGGCAGAGTGCCTACGGTCCGGCACGTCGTGGGGTATTGCAGGCGGATGAAGTCGAAGTGATCGACGATGAACTGCTGGCGGTGGCCACGCTGCAACCGGCCAAGCCACGACCCAAACGCTTGAAAGTGATCAAGGCCAAGAGCGGTGCAGACCGCATGAAAGCCGCGACAGCCAAGGCCAGTGGCGGAGGCGGGCAAGTACTCAAGGGCGTGACCGCGCAGGCGGGCGCTGAAGCCATTCTCAAGTTGTTGATTGAAGAAGGCGTGGTTCGCTAACAGTCCTGTGGAGTCCCGTAAATGGCAGTTGAGTTTCGTTCGGCCCTGCGCACGGATGCGCGGGAGATTGCTCGCTTGTTTCAGATTTCATCAGAAGGTGCGGCGGATTACATCTGGAGCCAACTGGCGCAGCCCGGCCAAGACCTGCTGGAGGTCGGTGCCAGTCGTTACGCCCGTGAAGACGTTGATTTCTCCTATCAGAACTGCCTGATCGCGCAGGCCGAAGGAAAGGTCATCGGCATGCTGCACAGCTACGCGATGCGCCACGATCCGCAGGCCGCTCCCGTGACCGATCCGGTCCTGGCGCCGTATGCCACGATGGAAATCCCCGACACCCTTTATATTTCGAGCCTGGCCCTGCATGAGGGCTGGCGCAATCAGGGCTTGGGCCAACAATTCCTCGCCTACGCTTACGACCGTGCCAACCGGTTGGGGCTCAATGGCTTGAGCCTGATCGACTATGCGGTGAACACCGGCGCCCGGCGGTTTTATGAGCGCCATGGCTTCCGGATCGTCGATACCTGCCAGATCACGCCCCACCCAATGATTCGGGTCACGGGGGAGGCGTATTTGATGTATCGGCCGTAAGGACATCGAACACCTGTGGGAGCGAGCCTGCTCGCGATGACGGACTGACATTCACCATCGATGTTGCCTCACCTGGGGTTGCGCATTTACCCACAATCCCTGTTAGCGCTTCTGTGGATAACATGTTCGCGCCTCGCTACACCCCATACCCAGCAAGCCCTCCAGCCCTCCGTACAAAAAACAACCAGCCTAACCCACGGTTTTTTCGAGCTTTTTCCACAGAGTAACGTTGCTCACACGTCGATACTTGCCCCCAATCTCTGTTGGCGCTTCTGTGGATAAGATGTTCGCTGTCCGCTACAGGCTATATAAACCGTGGCTTTCAGTGAGTTGATCAAATAATGTTCGATTTGCCGTTTCCCTTCGTTAATCCTTCCGCAAACCCCGAATTCTCACGGCTTTCAGCAGTTTTCCACAGAGCCTGCCAAGTTGCCCCCAAAGTCTGTTGGTGCTTCTGTGGATAAGGTGTTCGCCATCCTCTACACGTCATATAAACCGTGCTCTGCAGACTTTTGATCAAAAAACGATCAGTGGCTGCATAAAACCCTGCTTCTGGATAAGTCACGGTTTTTCTTCATTTTTTGTGAATGAATTTGGGCTCTCGTCCACAGTTGTCCCCAATAGCTGTGGGTGGAGGTGTGGATAACTTGTTCGCTGAACCCTGCAAGCCACGGTCTGTATAGGCCCGAACGCGATAGATCAGATTTCATACAGTTCTAAGGCACTTCCTTGACTTCGATCTGTCGCCTGTCTTCACTTTCACGGCATAAGGACAGCCGTCTCTTATCCACATCTGGTTCAGGGAGAACGCGTGATGGATAGCCAGCGATATCGCTCGCACCCAAGCCCCTGCATGACCTGTGTTCCAAAACCTGCCTCCTTGCTGCGTAAACGAATTCATCGTCGCGCCGCCAATCAGCGCGCTCGCCTATAGCGCCTGAGCCTTTTATCCATGCCAAAACGCAGCTGCCATTGAGGCCCGACCGTGCCCGGTGACCAGGTGTTCGTTCATCTATCGATTGCAGGCAACCACAGAGTTGCCCATCTGCCTGAGAGGAAATGACCCATGACACGGATCGCCACGCCCATCAGTGACATCAAGGAACATTACGACGTGATCGTCATCGGCTCCGGCTACGGCGGCGGGATCGCGGCGTCGCGCCTGTCCCGGGCCGGCAAGCGGGTGTGCCTGCTGGAGCGGGGCCGGGAAATCCAGCCCGGCGAATACCCCAATACGATGCTGGCGGCCACCGAAGAGCTGCAAGTCCATGACCCGGACGGGCACATCGGTTCGCGCACCGGGTTGTTCGACCTGCACGTCAACGCCCAGCAGAACGTGGTGGTCGGTTGCGGCCTGGGCGGCACGTCGCTGATCAACGCCAACGTTGCGCTGGAACCGGAACCTGGTGTGTTCGACGATCCACGCTGGCCGCTGGCGGTACGTGAACACCGCGACACGCTGCTCAAGGATGGGTACGCCCGGGCTCGGGAGATGCTCAAGCCCAATCCCTACCCAAGCACCTCGCCGGTGCTGCCGAAACTGGAAGCCAACAAAAAATCTGCGGACTACCTCAAGCAGGGGGCGCATTTCTACAAGCCGCCGATCAACGTGACCTTCGACAAACTGCCGAACAATCTCAACCACGTCGGCGTCGAGCAGCTGCCGTGCAACCACTGCGGCGACTGCGTGTCGGGCTGTAACAACAAGGCCAAGAACACCACGCTGATGAATTACCTGCCGGACGCCTGGAACCACGGCGCGGAAATTTTCTGCCAGGCCGAGGTGCGGCACCTGGAGCGCGACGCCGATGGCGATGGCTGGATCGTGCACTTCCAATACCTGGACAGTGGCCGCGAGAAGTTCTCGGCACCGACGCTGTTCGTCAAAGCTGACATTGTTGTGGTGTCGGCGGGCACCCTGGGCTCCACCGAAATCCTCCTGCGCTCTCGGGACAAAGGCTTGTCGACGTCCAATCAGCTTGGCGAGAACATGAGCGGCAACGGTGACATTCTCGGTTTCGGCCACAACTGCGACCAAGCGATCAACGGCATCGGTTTCGGTGCGCATCCGGCCAGTGAAATGAAACCGGTCGGCCCGTGCATCACCTCGATCATCGACCTGCGCACCGAAGGCGACTGGCGCAGCCGCATGGTCATCGAAGAAGGCTCGATCCCCGGCGCGCTAGGCCGGCCGATGGTGCCGAGCATGGCCGCTTTCGCCGGGTTGATCGGCAAGCCCACCGACGACAGTTTCACCGGCAAGCTCAAGTACGCGGAGCGCGAAACCGAAAGCTTCCTGCGCGGCCCGTATCACGGCGCCCTGCACAACATGCAGACCTACCTGATCATGAGCCACGACGACGGCAAGGGGCGCATGGTGCTCGACAGCAAGGATCAGTTGCGCATCGACTGGCCGGGCGTCGGCGAGCAGGAAAACGTGAAGATTGGCAACGATCGGCTGCACCAGAGCACCAAGGCGTTGGGCGGGATCTGGGTGGAGAACCCGATCTGGACCGAGTTGCTCAAACACAGCATCGTTTCCGTTCACCCGTTGGGCGGCTGTGTAATGGGCGAGGACGCGGAGCAGGGCGTGGTCAACCACAAGGGGCAGGTGTTCAGCAGCGCCAGTGGCACCAATGTCTATGCCGGGTTGTACGTGGCCGACGGCGCGGTGATTCCGACTTCCCTGGCGGTCAATCCGCTGCTGACCATTTCTGCCGTGAGCGAGCGCAACATGGGCCTGCTGGCGGCCGATCGCGGTTGGCACATCGACTACACGCTGCCCTCGGCACCGCGCAAACAAGTGGCGCCACCGACCCTCGGCGTGCAGTTCACCGAAACCATGAAAGGCTATTTCTCCAAGGACTTCACTCAGCCTCAAGGCACTGATCTCAAGCCCTACGAAGCGGCGGCCAAACGCGGCGAGTCGGAGAACTCGCCGATTGAGTTCACCCTGACCATTACCGCCAATGACCTCAACCGCATGATCAAGGAGCCGGAACACGCTGCGACGCTGGTTGGCACGCTCAATGCGCCGGGTCTGTCGCCGGAACCGCTGACCGCCAGCAATGGCGTATTCAACCTGTTCGAGGAATATCAGGAACAGGTCGGCGTGCGGCACATGAATTACGACATGAAACTGACCGCCGAGGACGGCAGCGATTATTACTTCAGCGCGTTCAAGACCGTGCCCGAAGACAATGGCGTGCTGAACGTCTGGCACGACACCAGCACCCTCTACGTGACGCTGTATCGTGGGTCGGACAAGACCGGTGAAGTGTTGGGTTCGGGGGTGATGCACATCCATCCAGCCGATTTCGCCAAGCAGATGACCACCATGAAGGTGCTCAACGCGCGCAACGAACGCGAGCGCATCGACGGTCTGGCGCGGTTCGGCAAGTTCTTCGCCGGCATCTTGTGGGAGAGCTACGGTGGGGTGTTCGCCGGCGACATCTACTTCAACCCCGATGCACCTGCGCGGCAGAAACGCCCATTGGATGCACCGATCCCGAGCGTGCAGTTCTTCCAGACCGAAGACAACGTACAGCTACGCCTGACCCGCTATCAGGGTGGCAGCAAAGGGCCGGTGATGCTGGTGCATGGCTTGGGCGTGGGCTCGAATATTTTCTCCACCGACACCATCCAGACCAACCTGCTGGAGTTCTTGTGCAAGCACGAGTACGACGTCTGGCTGCTGGATTTGCGGGTGAGCATTCTGTTGCCTGCAAGCAAGAAGGAATGGAACGGCGACCAGATTGCGCAGTACGACTTCAAGGCTGCCATCGCGCAGATTCAGCAGGCGACCAAGGCGGCGGACGTGCAATGTGTGGTGCATTGCTACGGCGCGACGACTTTCTTCATGTCGTTGCTGGCCGGGTTGCAGGGCGTGCGTTCGGTGGTGTGTTCGCAGATCGCCGCGGATACGGTGGTCGCCACGGCAACCGGGCTCAAGGCCGGCCTGCACCTTCCGGGGATGCTCGACGCCATCGGCATCAAATCCCTCACCGCGTATGCCGACAACAAGGAGAGCTGGTTCAACAAACTCTACGACAAGGCCCTCAACGGCTACGCCCGCATCGAGGCTCAGGGCTACTGCACCAACCCGATATGCCATCGCATCACCTTCATGTACGCGTCGCTGTACCGCCACGACACGCTCAACGACACCCTGCATGACAACCTGCATGAGCTGTTCGGCGAATCGAACATGCAGACCTTCGAGCACTTGGCGCTGATCCTGCGCAAAGGCCATCTGGTGGACTTCAAGGGCCAGGACGCCTACATGCCGCACTTCGACCGGCTGACCATGCCGATCTGTTTCATCAGCGGCGAAGACAACCAGTGCTACCTGCCGGAAAGCACGCTCAAGACCTATGAGCGCGTGTGCAAAGCCCATGGACCGGAGCGCTACAGCCGACATGTAGTGCCGGGTTACGGGCATATCGACTGCATGTTCGGCAAGAATGCGGTGCTCGATGTGTACCCGATCATCCTGCAACACCTGGAGAAAACCGCCCTCGGCTAGTCGTTAGACCGAGTTGGATTCTTCGCGGGCAAGCCTCGCTCCTACAAAGCGGTGCGAAACCTGTAGGAGCGAGGCTTGCCCGCGAAGGCAATCTATCAGGCGCTACATCTTGCGGGTCATGCACAAGGAAATGGATGCCATGGACAGTTACATCCGCTGGTTTCAACGCTTCATCTGGCTAGGCATCGTGATGAACATGGTCTTCGCGATTCCGGCGCTGTTCGCGCCGGCGTTGCTGACTTCGATGCTCGGGATGCCGCCGCAACTCTCCGATCCGTGGCTGGAAAACGCCGGCATGCTGCTGGTGGGGATCAGCCTGTTCTACATGCCGTCAGGCTTCAACGCGCCACGATACGTCGTGCATTCGTGGCTGTGCGTGTTGTCGCGACTGGTGGCCGTGGCGTTCTGGATCTACCTGATCAACACCAGCAACCAGGCTCAAGTATTCGTGCCGATGCTGCTGGGTGACCTGAGCATGTTCCTGATCCTCGGGGTTCTGCTGTACCTGGGCAGCGCGCCGGCCAATCGGCCCCTGGCGTTACTTCGCGACGGCTGGCATGCGTGGCGCGCAGCCTGGGCGCGACGCTGGCAGCGGCACAGCTTCAAAGTCGCCACGCTGGTCGTGGTGCTGGCGCTGGGGTTTATCGGCTACGAAACCTGGTACCAGATGCTGCGGGTGGTGCCGGCAGAGCAATACGCCTCCGATGAGGATCACTACAAGTACGGCGCCATCGGCCTGGGCATCGAAGCGCGGATTCCCTATTACCTGTTCGCCGTATTGCCGCAGATGTGCCCGGATAAGCTGCCGAAACCCGGCGGCTACGAAGTTTTCGGTTTCCTCTACGAGAACGGCAAGGACCTGCCGATCGGTATGGCCAAGCGGCAGATCGGCTACCCCACCGTGGAGCCCAACTGCGCCCTGTGTCACACCGGTTCCTACCGGGCCAATACCAGCGACGTCGCCATCCCGGTGGCCACCGCGCCGGCCAATACCCTGCAACTGCAGGCCTTCCAGTGGTTCGCCTACAATTGCGCCAGCGACCCGACATTCACCCCTGACGCGGTGATGACAGCAATCAACAGCAAGTTCCAGCTCGGGTTTTTCGAACGCTTGTACAACCGCTACGTGATCATTCCGATGGCCACGAGCGCGCTGGTCAAGCAGAAACAGGCCTATGCCTGGCAACGTCTGCGCGCACCGCAAGGGCCGGGACGCACCGACACCTTCAACCCGACGAAAATGGTGGTGTTCGGCTTCCCGGATGACTCGACCATCGGCACCGTCGACTTGCCGCAAGTCTGGAACCAGAAGCCTCGGGAGTCGCTGTACCTGCACTGGGACGGCAACAACAACGACATCCATGAGCGTAATTACGCGGCGGCCATGGCCGTGGGCGCGACGCCGGAGTCAGTGTTGCCGGACAGTTTCAACCGGGTGACCAACTGGTTGCTGGGCCACAAGGCGCCGGCATGGCCGTTCGCGCTGGATCAGGCCAAAGTCGCGCGGGGCAAACCGGTCTGGGAAAACAACTGCGCCGGTTGCCATGATTTCGGCCGCACCGACACCGGTCAGGTCACCACCAGCATTGATGAACTGGGCACCGATCCCCATCGGCTGAACTCGTTCACCAATGGCTTAGTGACGGCTTTCCATGGCTTCAAGAAATCGCCGTTCGACTTTGGCGCCTATCGCAAGACCCAGAGCTACAGCAACACGCCCACCGACGGCGTCTGGTTGCGCGCGCCGTACTTGCACAACGGCTCGGTACCGACCCTGTGGGACTTGCTCCAACCACCGGAAAAAAGACCGCTGGTGTTCTTCACCGGCTCCGATGTGTACGACCAGGACAAAGTCGGCTTCGTCACCAGTGGCCAGCAGATGAAGGCCTCGGCGGACTTCAAGTACGACACCCGTCTGGAGGGCAACCACAACGGCGGCCACCTGTACGGCACGCAACTGTCGGAACTCGATAAGCGGGCGCTCATCGAGTTCATGAAAACCCTGTAATTCCACTACGGATGGAGGAAAGCGACATGTCATTGGTCAGTCATTGGGAACACGAGTACGACAAGGTCAAGCTACGCGTACATGGCTTGTTCACCCGTTTGGATATGGCCTGGAAAAAGCTCGTCAGCGAGCTTGAGCCGGAGGAGTACCAGGCCATTGTCGCGCTGCTGCAGCGGGGCCACGATCAGGCGCAATACGTGCTCGAGCACGGCGATGTGCCAGACGATCAGCCGAGTGTGCCGTGGGAGTTGGCCCACGGCTTGTCGATCCTGCACATCGGCAACGCCAGGCCCTTGCCGCAATCGGTCGACGAACTGCAAACCCGAGTGCTCAAGGACGGCAGCCTGCTCGGTTGTCGCAAATGGGAGCTGCTGGATCTGTTGTGGAGCGAGGCATTGCTCAAGTGGATCGAGAACCTGCGGCATCACGCGCCGTTCGCTACCAACCCGGCGCTGATGCGCATGGACAGTGACGTGACCCTGGCCATCGCCGGCGACTGGGGCACCGGGCCGTTCGATAGCCACGCCCCGGCGGTCTCAGTCGCCAACCAGATGCAACTGGCCCAGGCTGATTTCACCATTCACCTGGGGGACGTGTACTACGCCGGCACCCGCTCTCAGGAAGACGTCGACATGGTCGGCTGGCCCATGGGCAAGCAGGGCTCGTTCACTCTCAACTCCAACCACGAGATGTACAGCGGCGCCCATGGCTATTTCAAGGAATTGGCCAAGCGTTTCCCGGCGCAGCAGGGCACCAGTTATTTTGCGTTGTACAACGATGACTGGCTGGTGATCGGCCTCGACACGGCGTATGCCTCGGATCCGATTAACCTGTACATGGACGGTGCGCTGAACAAGGAGCAGATCGACTGGATGAAAGGGCTGCCTCGGCGCAAGAAGATCACGGTGCTCAGTCATCACCAGGGTTTCGACATTACCGGGCACAACAAGACGGCGCTGTATCAACCGGTGTGCGATGCCTTGGGCCGCGAGCCGGATTACTGGTATTGGGGGCATTTGCACAACGGCATCTGCTACGCCGCTCAAGGCGGGTTGCATGCGCGCTGCGCCGGCCATGGGGCGATTCCCTACGGCAATGCCAGCGAGCTGAACGGGCATTCGCGGGTGCTGTGGTCGGAAACGCAAAATGCGCGGGATGAGGCGTACCCGGATCGGGTGTTGAACGGTTATGTGAAGGTGCGGCTGGTGGGGGAAAACATCGAAGAGACGTTTATTGGGGAAGATGGGTCGGTGCGGTGGTCTTTAAGTTGATTGGGTGAATGTGCGACCGCTTTCGCGAGCAAACCCGCTCCCACATTAGATCGGTGGCGTACACAAAATCTGTGAACGACTCGGTCAACTGTGGGAGCGGGCTTGCTCGCGAAGCTCTTGATCTTATCCCTGAACCGGAACGCCTTTGAGGTACGGCGCAGGCTCGGCCCCAAGGTTGTTCAGCAACCGCTCGCTGTACCAGTCCACAAAATTCACCACGCCAAACTCATAGGTCTTGGAGTAAGGCCCTGGCTGGTAAGCCGTGGAGTTGATCCCGCGCTGGTTTTCTTCGGCCAGGCGACGGTCCTGGTCGTTGGTCGCATCCCAGACCTGGCGCATACGCTCCACGTCGTAGTCCACGCCTTCGACCGCGTCCTTGTGCACGATCCACTTGGTGGTGACCATGGTTTCCTGAGCGCTGATCGGCCACACGGTGAACACGATGATGTGGTCGCCCATGCAGTGGTTCCATGAGTGCGGCAGGTGCAGGATGCGCATCGAGCCCAGGTCCGGGTTCTTGATGCGGCCCATGAGTTTGGCGCAGCCCTGTTTGCCGTCCATGGTCATCGACACGGTGCCCTTGAGCAGCGGCATGCGCACGATGCGGTTACGCAGGCCGAAACTGGCGTGGGCGTAAGGGATCTTCTCGGCTTCCCAGGC
>LNAP01003490.1_pt1 | contig 15025 bp, 5 predicted proteins | sample 602601 | NCBI WGS metagenome assembly LNAP01 (sample SAMN02440304, study PRJNA202911) | soil metagenome | biome: Subtropical and temperate rainforests or woodlands; isolation source: soil samples (1 kg each in a 20% v/v slurry with milli Q water) were... ...
CGAACAGACCGCCGCCGCCAGCGACGAAACGGCGGCGTCCAGTGTTGAACTGGCGCGGTTGGGCAGTCAGTTGCAGCAGATGGTCAGCCACTTCCGGGTTTGAGCCTCGGCCCCACAACTCATGTTTGCCAAGACTCCCACGCAAGGTGGGAGCCATTGGCAACGAGTCTGCCATCGGCAGATGCCTGAACAACCTACATCCCTCCCATAAGAACCCGCACGAAAAATCGCCTTTTCATACGGATCAATCTCAGCCCTCCTATCTCCCCGTGCGGCCTGCTTCTGTAGTTTCTTCTGACCGGAACACTCTGTTCGATCAGGAGATTTACAACACATGGACAGTAACGACTCCCTGCTTTACCAACTCGTTGCCCCAACTTCCAGCGAAGAAGGAACGCACACAGAATTCAAAACAGCTATGCAGAAGATGCAGATTGACTCCGTGTTCGACATCATCAGCATGTCGCCGGAAGAATTTGCTAGTGCGCTAGCAGTGCACAGTGTCGCCGATGCACAGCAGATCTATGACGACGCGGTGGCATGTGCACACATGATCAGCCGTTTGTACTACGAGCAACAGATATCGCCTGATGGCGCTAAACAGCGTAACCGGCGGGACGCAGATTCCGAACAGGTATCCGGTCCCATCACCTATCAATTGCTGTTCAACGAAAACTGGGAGCAGTTTTGCCATGAAGGCCATATAGCGGCCAACAACTCTCCCATCGCCTATCTGAGGGCGCTATATCGGTTTGCACTTGAACTGGAGAATTCATCTACACACTCAAACAAAATCACCTTGGAGCAACGCCGTCCTGATCTCCCGGAATTAATACTGGACGCACAAAGCACTTTCGTTAAACGCCCGATGCTGAGTATCGTCAATGACACCTTGATGACTCATATCCAACAACACCTGGATAAAACCAACAACAAAAAGACCATTCAAGAGGTACTGGCCAGCGAACACTATCCGCTTCAGTTGCCCTACGATTTACATCACTACCAATGCCTGCTCGCGTTGGGCGAAGATAAACCGGCGCTGGGTGAGTTGAAGTATCGGGTCAGTCTTGAACTGCCGTTCTCAGGAATTGATTCGATTTATGGAGGAACTTCGGAAACGCGAGCCGAATCTCAAAAACTGCTCTCAGGCTTAAGTCCAAAACAACAGAAACTGCTCACCGCGCCGTACGATAACGACGTGGTATCGAATGCATACGGTTATGAAAACCACCATCTTTTGTGGAGCGTCAAGAGCTTCAAGAAGTTAACCGGACTGACAGTCGATCAGATTGAACAGTTGCTGGCTTACGGAAAATATTTCCCAAACGAATCAATTCATAACTTATGGTCCTCCCGCCATCTTTATGGCTGCCTATACATCAATAGAATTGCAGAGAGTAAAGTTTTTGCGGCGGACGAGCGCTTTTACAATTTAAACACACACCGTTTGGATCGCATGCTGCGAATGATCCGATTGCACCGTTGGACAGATATTTCCTTTGCCGAGCTTGACTCTTTAATTACTAACGTCGACAGAGCGGCATCAGGCACCCATTATGGAATGGAAAGTAATACGTTGCGGGCACTCGGTGTGCATCACTACATGAACAAGCGCTATGGCATCAAGCCTGAAGAGTTTGCTTCGTTTCTGCACGACATGCCAACTTATTCCTGCGGTGATCGCGTATCTTTGTTCGATCAGGTATTCAGTAAAACCAAGCCATCCTCCAGCCCTCTGATAGAAAACAATGGGAAAAACATTGATATCGATGCCCCTGAGTCGCTGGCGACTCTAAACTTTTTAAAAGCCGGGCTGGATTCGAGTATCACACAGGATGATTTTTTACTCCTCACGCGGCAAAGCAAGAAACACCTGACTTCATTCAAACATGATCTATCGAGCGTCTCTGCTATTTACCGTCAGGCACGAATCGCCCAGATGTTTGGTTTGTCACCTTCTGAATGTACTGCCTTGGCACGATTGCTGGGGGGCGAGGCATTTTGCAAGTTGTTGGTGACAGGGGCCATAAACGCGGAAAACAGTTCAAATAGCGACATTCTCGACGTATTGATGGCAATGGATTGGGCCGTCGACTGGCTCAAGCAGAACAACTATTCGGTCAAGCAATGGTGCCGCTTACTCGATCAGACCCAGGACGAATTGGTGTTGAACCCACAACTGGAAGATAAAATCAAAATCATTCAAAAGAGTCCGCATGACACGAGTGAAAAGAAAGCTCTTCTGGTGCAAAAACTTCTGCACGAAGTCGCCTTTCTTTCCAGCGAACAAGTCCCGTGCGCGATGAAACTGGCCGAAACTTGCGAAGTCGATATTTTCGATGAAATGACTGCCAAGACGTTCGACTCCGAAAAAAAAACACGGTTGTTCGCAAGAGCACTGCGCGCAACCGAGGCAATACAGGCGCTGTTGCTTAGTAATACCTCATTACTAAAATTGTTGAATAACCCTGCATGGCTTGCACTCGGCAACAGCGGGACACTCACGCCCCATACGCTGTATCTGCTTGATCGATTCAGTACTTGCACCCGCCACCATGTGCAAGCAGAAACCAGGCTTCTGAACTACCTCGAACAGGCCAATGGACAGTCAGACACTGTGACAATCAACAATTCCAATATCTCACTGGCTGAACTCCTGAACTGGACGATTGAGCAGGTCAGTATTTTGACTGCCGACTTGCCAAACCAGCGAGCCCGGTCAATGGAAGAAGTGGATTGGGTTATACGCTGCAAAAAATGCTGCGAAGAGACAGGCCTGTCGGTCAACAACCTGAAACTGGCAGTTTCGTTAAACATCGAAAAATCCACCGCCGATTGGAAAGCCGTTGGGGAAGCCCTGATCGCGGCTCATTTCTGACCCGCTTTTCTTTTGCAAATATTCAAGGAATGAATATGAACGATGTACTAACAAAACTTGATGAAACCCTACGGAATGTTCAGCTGGCGTATTACTTGGAAAAAGTTGTGCCCACCACCACAAACATATTCAAGCTAACGACTGTGGAGGATCTCAACGAATTCTGGTTACTGGATGTGCAGGTTAGCCCGCTTATTGAAACTTCACCCGTTGCGTGCGCCATTGCCAGCCTGCAGCTATACATTCACCGCATTCTGCATGACATGGAGCCCGGCTATGGCCCAGCGACCAAAACGCCTGAGCGAGTAAAGACATGGACCGACGAAATGCGTCGTTATTCCATCTGGGCGGGCCACCAAAAACTATTGTATTACCCTGAAATTTACCTGGACCCAAACCTTAGAAACACGGACAGCGATAATTTAAAACAACTGAAGAACGACATAAACCAAAGCAGGATCCAGCCTGACACCATTGAATCGGCCGTAAAATCCTATCTGACGCGCTTTGAGGAAGTCTCCAATCTAAACATTCTCAATGGATATATCGACGGCACGGATTTCGCCAATAGCAAATACTATTTCATTGCCAAATCACGTTCCGCGCATACTTATTTCTGGCGCTCACTGAACATGGCCGAACGGCCATACGACGGTACTAAAACCGTAAATGGCCAGCGTGTAAAACAGGATCATCCCGAACCGTACGCATGGTCGGACTGGGAAAAAGCAGACATCCCTATTCCGCACGATGCCATCGAGCACACCATTCGCCCTGTCTGGTTCAATAATCGGCTGTTCGTTACCTGGGCCCAGTGCATCCATCAAGACCCGGCGGGAGTAACAACAAATAGAAAAGACCCTCAACTGTTGATGAGTTACTGCTACAAAAAGACTGATGGCACCTGGAGCGCACCGCAAACGGTCTTGAAAAACTTTATCAATAATGACCTGCTAGGCAATCAGACATCACGTCTTGTCGAGGAGACTCCATTATCCGACCTGCATCCAGACGAAATAAAATCACGTATCAATACGGTAGCCATACAAAACGGAGAGCATTCCCAAGACGTTCTGCTCCTTGCCATCGTATTGTATGGCGAGCAAACAGAATTAATGCTGCCAAGGACGGCCTATATAAATGGTGTTTACGATGGGTCGAATCGCGATTATCACGAGCGAAACAACACGCCTCTCTATTTGAGTTCCGCAAGCATTAATAAGAATTTCACTCACATCCCGGGCCCGCCCTCCCGGAGCTACAACATACAAAAGCCTCTTTCACTTCCGCATTACAATCTCGCATACCACGTTCACAAACACCCTATAAATGAGTTATCCAAACCTGTTTTCTATTTGCAATCAAAGCAGAAAACAAACCACACGAAACGTGTGACTACAAAACCTGCCCCTACTAGCCATCGACCATTATTGCCACCTGACACAATACACTGCAATATCGCATACCTGACACTCAGCTCGCAAACAACCATTTGCCTGAATCTTAATCCGAAATTAATTTCAAACTCGCAAGCCGCTTCTCTATTTGTGTTTCGACAGTCAGAAATGCTGTCCCAACCGGTGCAAACCACCCCTCTTATCTCAGGGAAGGATTCGTACTGCTTCCAATTTGACAATTGCGACCTAACTAGAACCAGTGAAATATTCCAATATGGTTTAACAACACATAAAGATGGTCAGCATTGGTATTGCGGTGGCATCGAAGCCAGTGTGATGGATAGTTTTAGCACTCCAAAACTTTCAAGTAATAATTCAGTGCAATATCTCGACTTCTCAGACTCATTGATTCTGCACAGCGATATCGGTCCGGTAGATCGTCAACCCATCAGACTCAATACCTTGCTTGCCACCGAGCTGACCGCTCGTGCCGAAAACAGTCTGGATGAATTGTTCAGCCGAGAGACACAACAGTTGCGGGAGCCGAAAATATTAAATGGCGACTCTGATCAATCCATGGACTTTCACGGCCCCAACGGCCGTTACTACACAGAGCTGTTCCTGAATTTACCTTGGTTGATCGCACATCGATTAAACGCGGAAGGGCAATACGTCGAAGCCGAACGCTGGATCAAGTACCTCTTCGATCCGGGCCGAAGGCAATCCGAATGCTGGAAGACTGTGCCTTTGACCGGCACCGACGTCCCCTCCTATGCCGCTCGCGCCCCGCATGATCCGCACATGATTTCCCAAAGCTACCCAGTGCACGCTCGCAAGGCGCTTTACTTGCTTTATCTCGACATTTTGATCAATCGAGGCGATGCCACGTACCGGGAATTGACACCCGATAGTCTCGTCGAGGCAAAGCAGTGGTACACGCGAGCATCGACTCTTCTTGGCTCGCGCCCGGTTATTCAATGGGCGGATTTATGGTCGTCGATCAGTTTGAAAGCACTGAGCGCGAACCACACCAAGAATCGCCGTGCACTTGAGAAGACTCTGAACCTGTCAATCACCAATGGCATGATCACGTTATCTGGGGGGGGCGTACAAGCGGCACGGCCGGCTATCCAGGCTTCGAGCCTGCGCGTGCCGTTCAACCCGGAACTACTCAAACGCTGGGACATTGTCGAGAGTCGCCTGTACAACCTGCGACACAACATCGACATCAGCGGCAAGCTGTCGCGTTTGCCATTGTTCGCGACGCCCATGGACCCGAAAGATCTGGTCAGCCTCCGGGCGTCGGGCACCTCCTATGGCGTCAATTGGCAATTACAGAAACCTGCGCTCTGGCACTATCGCTTCAACGCCATGCACAGTCAGGCGCTGAGCGCGGTAGACAGCGTGATCCAGTTCGGTGCCACGCTATTGTCGCTGATCGAACGCCATGAACAGGCTCATCTGCAAGAGCAGCAGCAACAACAAGCCTGGGACATGGCAAAAATTTCCGTAGAGTTACAAACCCAGGCGCTCAGCGTTGACAGTAAAAACCGTGAGTTTTTAAGCGCTGGCAAACAAGTCATCCAGGGGCGGTTGAAGCACTACGAGCAATTACTGGAGAAAGGTGTAACCCCGGAAGAAGCCGAGGCAGGTCGACTGTATTTGAGCAGCGCCACCGCGGAAATGGCTTCAGCAGCCGCCCAGGCCGTCGCAGGCGGCCTGATGCTGATTCCAAACATCTTTGGCGTCGCCAACGGTGGTTCGCGCTGGGAAGGGACAGCCTATGCCGCCAGCGCTCTCGCACAATTGCGCGCTACGCAGGCTCGTTCCGAGGCGAGCAACCTCGACCGTAATGCACAGTTCGCTCGCCGCCGGGAAGAGTGGGTTTCGAATGTTAATCAGGCACAACTTGAGCTGACACAGATCACGGCACAAATCGCGCAATGTACCGAACAGGAAAAGGTCACTCGCCTGCAACTGAAACAGGCTGAAACAGCATTGAGCCATGCCCGGGACAACCACGACTTTCTCCGCAAGCGCTTTACCAACAAGCAGCTTTATCAATGGCTCAACAATCAATTTTCGGCGTTGTATGAACAGGCTTATGAAGTGGCGCTGGACTTGTGCCTGGCCGCCGAGGCCTGTTGGCAATACGAGTGCGCCGACTACACCAGACGGTTCATTCAACCCGGCAAGTGGAACAGCACTTACCGTGGTCTTTCAGCAGGTGAGAGCCTCAAGAGTCGCCTGGTGACAATGCAGGCCGAATTCCTGAAGGCTAACCGTCGCGACCTGGAAATCACTAAAAACGTATCCCTGAGAGCTCTCAGGGATAAGGACAAGACCAGCAAGATCAATCGCACCTGGGAGCAGATTCATACCACGCTCATGGAGCAAGGGAGCTGTGATTTCGAACTGACCCATAAGATGTTTGAAGACGACTGGAAGGGACAAGGACATTACCTGCGGCGCATCAAGACCCTCAGCGTGACGATACCGGGCATAGTGAGCCCCTACGAAAATATCAGGGCAACGCTGACTCAAACGTCCAGTTCGATGTACCTGTCTACCGATACAAAAGGACCGAGCATCAAGGACCCGCGCGTGAAACAACAAGTCGCGCTCTCCACCGGAGACGACGATAGCGGTCTGTTCACTCTCAACCTCCTCGATGAACGCTACCTGCCTTTCGAATACACCGGGGCGGTTTCAACGTGGCGCCTGACCTTCCCGAACCACACCGCGCAGAAAGCCATGCTTGAGTCGCTGTCCGACATCATCGTGCATGTGAAATACACCGCCAAAAGGCCTGGAGTTTCGCGATGAGTGATCAAGGCGCAATGTCCGTCGCCGCTCCTGTACTGCCAAAGGGCGGGGGCGCCATTCAAAGTATCGGCAAGGGTGTTGGCGATATCGGCGCCCAGGGTGCTGCCTCGTATGAAATCGCCTTACCCATTTCTCCGGGGCGCGGGTTCGCACCTGACTTGTCGCTGAGCTACGGCAGTTCAGTCGGTAACAGTGAGTTTGGCATCGGCTGGGGAATTTCCCTGCCCGTCGTGGCGCGACGCACCAGCAAGGGGGTGCCGGCCTATGCCGACGATGACGAGATCGTCGGCCCCGGCGCAGTGGTGTGGATGCCCGAGCAAGGTGCTCAGGGCACGCTCACCACCAACATTACTCGCTACAACGATCTGCAACTGGATACGACCTATACCGTGGTACGCCACTTCCCGCGCCTCGAAAAAAGCTTCGACCGAATCGAACACTGGTCTTCCAAAAACGACAGACCGGGTTTCTGGCTGGTGCACGGTGCCGATGGCAGCCTTCACGTGTTCGGCAAACAACCGGAATCGCGTCGCGCCGATCCCGAGGATGTGAACCGTGTGGCCGAATGGTTGCTGGAGGAAAGCGTGAACCCGCACGGCGAGCACATTCTCTATGTTTATAAGGCTGAAAAGGCGCAGCGCTACCTGAGCAGCGTGTGCTATGGCAACTTCAAGGCCGACGCCCAGCTGTATTTATGGAAACCGGATCAGCTGAAAACGGTGCAATGGCACTTCGAACTGGTGTTCGATTACGGCGAACGCAGCCTGGATTATCCAGGGAAACCGGCGTACGCCGCAGAGCAATGGCTGACACGTACCGACGCTTTTTCCAGTTTTGCCTATGGCTTTGAAATACGCACACAACGCCTGTGCCGCCAGGTGCTGATGTTTCATCGTTTTCCGGCGGAGCTGGGTAACGATCCGGTTCTGGTCAGACGCCTGTTAATCGATTACCGACAGACGCCTCTGGGGTATCAGCACCTGAGCGCTGTTCACGAGCAGGCCTACGCAGGCTCGACGACCTCCGAAAACCGCCCGCCCATGGAATTCACCTACAGCGCCTTTGAACTACCGGCAGCCTCCAGTACCTGGCAGCCGTTTCAGAACATGCCCGGTCTGAACGACGGGCAACGTTATCAATTGGTTGACCTGTACGGCGAAGGCCTGGCGGGTGTGCTGTATCGGGATAACGCTGGCTGGTACTACCGCGAACCCGTTCGCGCCAAAGCCGAAAGCAACGAAGTGACTTACGACCAACTGCGGGTCGTGCCCAACATGCCTACAGTTGCTTTCGCGAAGAAAGCGCATCAGTCACTGAGCGACCTGACGGGCGATGGTCGATTGGACTTGATCACTGCCCAACCGAAGTTAAGCGGTTTTTTCTCGCTCGATGCCGAGCGAAGGTGGTCAACATTTGCCCCATTCGATGCGTTCCCGATCGAGTTTTTCCAGCGAAAAGGCCAACTGGCCGACCTGATGGGGGCAGGACTCAGCGACCTCGCCATGATAGGGCCCCGAAGCGTCCGCTTGTACGCCAACCAGCGCAAGAAAGGTTTCGCCTCCGCTGTCGAAGTGCCTCGTAAAAATGATGAAGACGACCTTCCCGTGCTGACTTCTTCACCCGGCGAACTGGTCGCTTTCAGCGACATGCTCGGCAGTGGTCAACAACACCTGGTACGCATACGTCACAACGAAGTGAAATGCTGGCCAAACCTGGGCCGCGGGCGTTTCGGCAAAGGTCTCGTGCTCGGGTCGCCGGGCATCGCGTACGAGGCGTTCGACGCTTCGCGTATTCGCCTGGCGGATCTGGACGGCTCTGGCGCTACCGACCTGATTTACCTGGAATCGGAGCATGCGCTTATCTATACGAACCGCAGCGGCAACAGCTTTGCTCCGCCAGTCAGGCTGACCTGGCCCGAGGGTGTTCGCTTCAACGGTTTATGTCAGGCGAGCTTCGACAACCTTCAAGGGCTCGGCTGTTCCAGCCTGATACTAAGCACGCCGAACATGACGCCCCTCCATTGGCGCTACGATTTCGTCAGTGCAAAACCCTATTTGCTCATCGGCGCCAATAACAATATGGGCGCCGCAGACAGCATCAGCTATCGCAGTTCGGCGCAGGAATGGCTGGATGAGAAAGCGCAGAAAATCGAAGCCGGAAAATCTCCCGTCTGTCATCTGCCATTTGCCCTGCATGTGGTCTCGAAGAAGACCCGACTCGACGAGATCACTGGTAATCGCCTGACCCAGAATTTTTCCTATCGTCAAGGCTACTACGATGGTATCGAGCGGGAATTTCGCGGCTTCGGCTTATTGCTACAGGTCGACAGTGAAACTCACCCCGGCAATGCCCCACTGGAAGGTTTTACAACGCCATGCCTGACAAAGCGCTGGTTCCATACGGGACAAGCGGTGGACATGCCTAGTGACGGTTTCGACGTCATTGACAAACAAGCTGTGGAACCGGGCAAATCGCTGCTTTGCCAATACCGGTCAGGGACTGACAGTGACGCCGTAATCGATTCGCCAGATCTGTCGACGACCCTGGAAATGGCACGCGCCCTGAGCGGTCAAGTGCTGCGCAGCGAAGTCTTTGGCGTCGATGAACATGCCGGAACCCGCACGCTATTTTCCGTCCAGGCAAACCGCTATCGGGTTCGCTTGCTGCAAGCCCCGCAAGGCAAACGGCACTACGCCCGGATGTTGCCTTTAGCGCTGGAATCCATCAGTTACCAATACGAAGGCATCGCTGATGACCCGCAATGTCAGCACACCTTCAATCTGCGGCATGACCCGTACGGCGCTCTGACCCACAGCGTGAGCGTCCACTACGCCAGGCGCAAAACCGCCGACGACACCCCGCCCTTCAGCGATACCGATCGACAACAATGGTGGCGCGATGCGCATGATCCGGCGCAACAGTTCTACTACTTGAGCGAAACACGCGCCGAGTTCATCCATCTGGACGCGCCCCAACGATGGCGCCTGGGCCTGCCATATCGTCAGCGCACCCGGGCACAGAAACGACCCAAGGCGCCCGAGGCTGGAGGGCTCGCGGCAAAGGACATGACGTACGAAAAACTCCTCGAACGAGTGAAGGAATCGGCCTGGAGCAACCAGAGTGTTCTGACAGGCCTTTCGGTACAGCGCTATAAGAACACCTCAACCGGAGAATCCCTCGAGGACGGTGTCGCGCACTTCGAAGCTCTTGCCGACCATCTGGAAACTGCCGAGCTCGACGAAACTGCCATGACTGCTTTCGAGGTGTTGCCTCAGGCGAGTCGCCCCACCGAAGAGCTGCTTGAACAAATTGGCTATCAGCGCATGACCGATTTTTTTTCCGAATCCACACCCGCAAAAAAATTCTGGTCGGTCACAAGCTCTTTTTCGACCTACGCCACTTTGGCGGGCTTTTACAAAATAAAGAGTCTCCGGGCAAGCAAGAGCCAAGGCTTGACCAAGGTGTTCTATGACAAGTATTGCTGCCTGATCACTGAGTTCAGACTGCCCGATCACTGTGCCACTCAAGCAACCTACGACTATCGCTCGCTTGTACCCCTGCGTATCGTCGACTCGAACGGCAACATCCAGGAAGCTCTCTACGACAGCTTTGGCCGATTGCTGGCCAACAGTTTTTACGGCAGCGAAGGCAACAAACCCGCAGGTTTCAAACCGATCGCTGATTACAAGCGCCCGACATTCACCCAGCCGGGAGATGCCATCGCAGACGGTAAAAAAGCGTTACAGAAAGCCGCCGCCGCCCTATTTTCAGCGCCGTTCAGTTGGATGGGGTGCATCTCGGAGGCGGCCATGAGGGAGGCTGACTGGCTGGCACGCTGCATCGCCAAGGGCGATTTGCTGACCGGCGGATTTATTTGTAACCGGGCCCGAGATCGTCTGGCGGCACTTGAGAAACACTCTGCCGATGATGAGAAGTTAAAGATCGAAATCGACAAGGCACCCCGTGAGCCGATATACATCGCCACCCTGGTCGCCGATCGTTACCCCGACGACAAGCTGCAACAAATCCACATCAGCGTTACTTGCCTTGATGGCTTCGGCCGAACATTGCAAAGCAAGCAATTGGTTGAATCGGGAACCGCTTATGCTGTCGACGCCAAGGGTGAATTGACGCTTGAAAATGGAAAACCGCTAGAACAGGTGTCAGCCATGCGCTGGCGCATCAGCGAACGCGTTGAGTACAACAACAAGGGATTGGTGATCCGCACTTACCGGCCTTACTTTGCCAATCACCATCGCTATATCAATGATGCATCCTTGCGGCTGTTCGGCCACTACGACCTGCAGTTTTACGATGCGCTGGGGCGGCCGAGTCACACACGACTCGCCAGACAAGGCGATCTTTTCTATATGCGGCGGCAAACCCGACATCCCTGGTACACCGTTGAGGAGGACGAGAACGATACGCTCGAGGAGATAACGCCCAAAGCATCTGCCACTTGCGGAGGTGACGCATGAGCGCGCACTTGCATCGCAAGACACCGACGCTCGACGTGATCGATAGCCGAGGCCTGACAGTTCGGCATGTCGCTTACTGGCGCAGTGACGCGACCGTAACTGCACAGGCAAGGATATCGCGCCAAATGCAGGACATTGCCGGGCGTTTGGTTGCGCAGTCGGATCCACGACTGCCCCACGGCGAGTCCAGGGCCAATCTGAGCAGCATCTACAGCCTGTCCGGCAGATTGTTACAGACAGACAGTGTTGACGCCGGCTGGCAGGTCAATCTACCCGCAGACGCAGGACACATAGTGCGTACCTGGGACCAGCGCGGCAATGCTCGGCACACCCGCTACGATGACCAGCTAAGGCCGGTCAGCATTCAGGAGCAAGCAGCAGGCGATCTCCTGAACGTAGTCGAACGTATGACCTACGGCGACAGCTCTCCACAGAATGCACAACGTAATCTGTGTGGAGAGCTGACTCGTCATGATGACTGCGCTGGCACCTTGATTATTGAAGGACACTCGATCTGCGCCAAACCCCTTGGCCATACGCGGCACTTCCTGCGCACCGCCGATCGACCCAACTGGCCAGCCGAGGAGAAAGCATGTGACAGCCTGCTTGAAGACAGTAAAGGACATGCGACGATCTGGCAGTACGACGCACTGGGACAATCCATACAACAGATCGATGCAGGCGGACATCGACAGCGCTTCTCGTTTGACGTATCCGGACAACTCAAGGCCGTCAGCCTGTTGATCAAGGATGCAACGACTGAACAGATCATCCTCAAGGATCTGCGCTACAACGCGTTTGGCCAGGTGGAATCCCAGACTGCCGGGAATGGTGTTATCCGCCGTGCGGTGTTCGACTCTGCCAACGGTCGATTGACCTCACTCAACGCATCCGTTTCGTCGAACATTTTGCAAGACCTCCACTACACCTACGACGCCGTGGGCAATGTGACGGAAATCGAAGACAGAGCCCAATCGGTACAGTTCGGCAGTAACCAGAAGGTTGAAGCCGTCAGCAGGTTTACCTACGACAGCCTCTATCAACTGACCAGCGCTACAGGTCGTGAAGCAGCGGGACCGAACAACCACCCCCAACTCCCCATGTCCGGCAGGGCACCTGTCGATGCGCTGCAACTGTTCAACTTTACAGAACAGTACGAGTACGACGCCGGTGGTAACTTGACCAAACTGCGCCATGTGCGTGATCGCAACACCTACACCCGAACGTTGAACGTTGCTGCGGCAAGCAATCGTCTCTTGTCCTGGAACAAGGGCGACTCAACGCCCGGTGTGACCGCAACATTCGATACAAACGGCAACCTGCAAGCCCTGCTACCCGGCCAATCGCTGCGATGGAACATCCGCAATCAACTTGAAAGCATAGTGCTGGTGAAGCGTGACGATAGCCCTGATGACGATGAACATTATTGCTACGACAGTAGCGGGCAACGCGTGCGGAAAATCCACACAACCCATACAGCGTCGGTGACTCACACCCGAGAAGTCCGCTATCTGCCGGGACTGGAAATTCGCACCCGCCATAACGAAAGACTGGAAGTCATCACCCTGCAAGCCGGGCGCTGCAATGTTCGCTACTTGCACTGGACCCAAGGTCGGCCGGCCGGCATCGCGGCAAACCAGTTGCGCTATAGCCTCGATGATCATCTGGGTTCCAGTTCAATCGAACTCGACGACCAGGCCTGGCTGATCAGTCAGGAGAGTTACTTGCCGTATGGAGGAACGGCATGGGTAGCGTCCCGCTCAGCCGTGGAAGCCGACTATCGAACCATTCGGTATTCCGGCAAGGAGCGGGATGCCAGTGGGCTGTATTACTACGGTCATCGGTATTACGCGCCGTGGTTGCAGCGCTGGATCAGTCCAGATCCTGCGGGGACGGTTGACGGGCTGAACCTGTATTGCATGGTCGGGAATAATCCGCTGCGTTACATTGATCGTCATGGCAATCAAAAAGACGAAGCTGCCATCATGGAAGAGTTAAGTATCTATCCCGGCATTTTGAACGAAGTAAACAATAGGGTTGGCATGCTGAACCATCAGCTCTATAACAGCATGAGAAAGAGGGACATCGTAAAACGACTGTTTCAGAGTTATGCCTATAACGCAGTGCGGCATGTGTTGGCGTTGGGGGCCGGCCTGCTGGCCGCACCGACCGGGCCGGCTGGCATGTTAGCAGCGACAGTCAGCACTTCCTTAGCGACTGACAAGCTTGCCAGCAAATTCAATGCAACACGGCATCTGCCCGCCGCCATTTATCCACAGACCCGCCGACTGCAGCCTGACGAAATAGAATATGCAGGTCGGACGGTTTTCTATGACGTGAACGCAAAGTTGCAGCACTTAAAAGCTGAGGACCTGAATCCACGTAAGGAGACCGGACAGAAAAACCTGTCGGTAATGGCCACGGGTGTCATTCTGACAAAGGTCCTTGAGGTCAAAGGCGCATGGATTCCAAACTTTGAATCCTCGACTCAAGCGACCAAGGCCCTTGAAGGTCTGCCGGGACAGAAAATCGAGCGTTTGAACAATGCCCTGATAGAACTCGACAACAATCTGGAGCACGACGAGCACGCTATCAATGCAGCATTTGACGAGTTGGGAGTGGATGAGTTTTATGCCGCAGGTGTGAAAGGCAGGCTGGGTCAAACCACTGATCGCGTGGCCAACCGTATAGGTGTAGAAAGTTCAAGTCTCATAAGCCGCGCCTCTATGCAACGTGAGGTGAACAACACACGTGCAACGATACAAAGAGGTAGGGAGTTACTATTCAAGCTCAATGAATACAACAAATCTCAAGGCAAGTTTTTTGTTTGAAGCCGGCCCGCGAGGCCTGTCGGAAAATCGACGGGCTTCGCTTAACCTTGCTCAATCAAACGCAAATCGCATTGGTAAACACCAACCGATTGCCGAACGGATCGCTAATCGTCATGTCCTGGCTGCCCCACGGCATCGCCTGGATCTGTGGGTGTGCGAATTTGTATTCCTTGGCCAGCAATTGTTGCTGAAAGGCCTCCAGCTCATCGGTCTCGATCCGCAACGCCGAGCCCGGTGTACTGTCGCCATGGTGTTCGGAGAGGTGCAACACACATTCGCCGCGAGAGACTTGCAGGTACAACGGAAAGTTGGGCTCGAAACGATGCTGCCAATCGATCTTGAATCCCAGAAAGTCGACGTAGAACTCCACGGCCTTGATTTCATCGAAAATCCGCAGGATCGGAGTGGTTTTGCCGAAGCTCATGGCGTTGCTCCCAGACTGATAAGGCCCACAGTGTAGCTGGGCGAGATGTCAGCGCTTCGGCTTGGTAATGGCTTTCTTTAGTCTCAATATGCCATCACTGTGACGCAGCACTCGGAATGTTTACTGGAAACCATCACGCAAGTCCCCGTCCCTCGCCAGAAACCGCCCTTCCCTCCTTCCGTTTGCCT
>LNAP01006333.1_pt1 | contig 15022 bp, 14 predicted proteins | sample 602601 | NCBI WGS metagenome assembly LNAP01 (sample SAMN02440304, study PRJNA202911) | soil metagenome | biome: Subtropical and temperate rainforests or woodlands; isolation source: soil samples (1 kg each in a 20% v/v slurry with milli Q water) were... ...
CAGTCTTCGGGTGCCCGCAGGCCGGACCGCAGCATGTCGGCGTGGCGCGCGCTGCCCACCCGGTTGGCCAGCACGCCCGCCCAGGGCAGGCCTGGGCGATAGTGCTGCAGGCCAAACGCCAGTGCACCAAAGGTGCCGGCCATGGCGGAGGCGTCCACCACCGCCAGCACCGGCACGCCGAAGCGCTCAGCCAGGTCGGCGGCGCTGGGATCGCCGTCGAACAGGCCCATCACGCCCTCGATGAGGAGAAGGTCGGCCTCCTGCGCCGCTGCGTGCAGGCGCTGGGTGCAGTCAGCCGCGCCGGTCATCCACAGGTCGAGCTGGTGCACCGGCGCACCGCTGGCGAGCTGGTGCCAGTGCGGGTCGAGAAAATCCGGCCCGCACTTGAAGACGCGCACTTTCAGGCCCTTGCGCGTGTACAGCCGCGCCAGGGCGGCAGTTACCGTGGTCTTGCCCTGGCCCGAGGCGGGGGCGGCGATCAGGAGCGCGGGGCAACGGGCAAAGGCAGACATGGCAACCTGCACTTACTGAGGCGCCCACTTCACGCCGACATACAGCGTGCGGCCGGGCGTGGCGTAGGTGCGGGCCAACTGGTAGTCCTTGTCGGCCAGGTTGTCGACGCGGGCCAGCAGGGTGTAGTCGCGGGCGATGCGGGTGCTGGCGTAGAGGTTGACCAGGGCGTAGCCGCCCAGCACCTGGGTGTTGGCCACGGTGTCAAAACGCTGCCCGGAGGCTTGCACCTCGGCGCCCAGCGTCCAGTCGGCGATGCGCGTATCGGCGCCCACGGTGGCATGGCGCTTGGCGCGGCGGGCCAGCTGCTTGCCGCTGCCCAGGTCGCGTGGATTCTGCAGGTCGAGCGAGCCATGCAGTTGCACACCCGACAGCTGGTACGACCCGGCAAACGTCACTCCCTCGTACTGCGCGCGGGCGGTGTTGGCATAGCAACCGAAAGCCGATGCACAAGTGCCTGCACCGACAAACGAGATCAGGTTGGAGACCCGGTTGCGGTAAGCCACCACCGAGAAGCTGCTGCGGTCTTGCGCATAGCGCAGGCCCAGCTCGGCGTTGCGGCTGCTTTCAGGCTGCAGCGTGGCCACGCCGTATTCGCTGAAGCGGTGGTACAAGGTGGGCACCCGGAAAGCCGTGCCCACGGATGCCGTGGCGCGCCAGTGCGGAGCGAAGGCATAGCCGTAGGACGCACTGCCGGTGTCCTTGCCGCCGAACTCGCTGTCGGAGTCATGGCGAACATTGAGCTGCAGGGTATGGCGACCGGCGTTGTAGCCATAGCCCAGCGCCAGCGCATCCTGCGACCGGCTGCTGTCGATGGGAGCGTTCTGCAACGCGTCCTCACGGCGCTCCAGGGCGGCGCTGAAGCGATGGGCTCCCCAGCGGAAATCGTTCTGCCAGAGATAGCCGCGCAGCTTTGTCTCGGTGAGGTAAGGCGATGGCGTGGTTTCGTAGCGGCTGGCCGAATCGGTGACCGACACGCGCATGCTGTAGGCATCCGACCATTGCGCCGCCCAGGTGAGGCCTGCCGTGCGCAAGCGGCTCAGGTTGCGGTCATCGACGGGCCGGGCCGCTTTGTAGGACACATTGTCATAACCCGAGTTCAGGCGGCTGGCCAGCAGCGTGGCGTCCAGGCGGTGCCGCGCGTCGATGCGAAAACCCAGCCGGGCGTTGCCCGAGGTGCTGCGGTAGTTGTCGCGGTCGGGGTTGTGGGAACCGCTGACCTTGGCGTCAAAGCCATCACTGATTTCGCGCGCAATGCCCAGCGAGTAATCGAACGCCCCCTCTTGTCCGGCCGCGCCGCTCACACCGGCCTCGATCTTGCGGGTGCCCTGGCTGCCCACGCCCACGCCCACGTAGGGCCTGGCGGGTCCTTCGCCCCGGCGGGTGAAAAGCTGGATCACGCCGCCAATGGCGTCGGAACCATACACCGCAGCGGCAGGGCCGCGCAGCACTTCGATGCGGTCGATCTGCGACAGCGGAATCTGTTCCCACTGCGCACCACCCGTGGATTGCGAATCAATGCGCACGCCGTCGATATAGACCGCCGTGAAGCGCGATTCGGCTCCCCGCAGAAAAACGTTGCTGGCATTGCCCACGCCGCCATTGCGCGAAATCTCGATGCCCGGCAGGCGCGCCAGCACGTCGGCCAGGCCCGTGGCACCGCTGGCTTCAATGGTTTCACGGTCCACGATCGACACGTCGGCCACCAGATCGGCCAGGGGCTGCTCGGTGCGCGTGGCGGTCACCACCGTGTCTTGCAGCGAAGGCATGCGTGCGTTTTGCGCCAGCAGCACGGGCGCTGCGAGCGGCTGCGCCTGCACCGCATGGGCGGACACGCAAGACAGGATCGCCAGCACACAGGGGCGCAGGCACAGCGGCGCAACACGGCGCGCACGAGGGGTACGGATTTTCATAGGAATCATCGTCAACAAACTACCCGAGCCGGCTTCCCCGCCAGCATGTGGGAGACAAGGCCTTGCACGCCTCCAAAGGCGCGCGAAACCACCGTGTTGGCCGGTATCCGGGCTGGCGGAACGCCCTCCAATGCCTTCCCAGGTGCTTGTTCAAGGCGCCCAGTGGCTTGTGAATGGAGAGGGAATCAAGTGATTCGTCCGCTGACCGTTGCGGGGGCAGCGCAGGCTGGGCACACCATGGCTGGTGCAACCTCCCTGCTTCCCGTTGAACTGCGGTATGTGAACCACACCGCGAGCACCAACGGCGTGATTTTAAGGGCATTCCAGGTGCACCCCTCTACAATTGCGGGCTGTATGGAAGCTCCCTCCACCATCGACCAGATCGCCGACCGCGTTGAACGCCTGCTCTTGCGCCACGCGGAACTTCAACGCACCAATGCCCTGCTGGCAAGCCAAGTGTCGGTCCTCACGCAGGAGCGCGACTCCCTCAAATCGCGCCTGAGCGCCGCCCGCGCCCGGGTGGATGCATTGCTCGAACGCCTGCCCCCATCCCCCCCTCCCAAGGACGCCGAATGAAGCAAATCGAGGTGCAGATACTGCAGCAAAGTTATCTGCTGTCCTGCCCCGAGGGGCACGAGTCGCGATTGCTGGAAGCGGTGGAGCGCGTGGACACCGCCATGACGCGCATCCGCGATGCCGGCAAGGTGCGGGCACGCGAACGCATTGCCGTGCTGGCGGCGCTGAACCTGGCATTTGATATCGCCGACCGGGAAGCTGCCGACCTGGCGGCTGCGCACATTCATCCAGCCGCCCTGCCCCACCCCAGCGAACCCGCCAGCCAGCCCTTCAACGCAAGCGCGGATGCCCTGCGGCTGCAGGCACTCGTGCAGCGCCTGGATGGCGCCCTGGGCGAAGACGGGCGCCTGCTCTGAGGAACGGGCGTGCAGCGCGCCCTCTGTTGCCACCTTGGCATCGGGCAGTACCTGCAGTCCGAGCGGTCAACGCCTACAATAGAGGCGTCTGCGGTGCTGCCGGGCTTTATATTTCCTTGAACCAATGCTCACTGAGCACGGGCTTGGTACATCGCCCGGTGCTCGCGTCAGATGAACCCAACGCCAGGCTGCCCTCGCCCACCTGAACCCCCGGTTCAGGATGCCGGTCCGGTGGCACTTGCAGACACCCTCTTTGCTCTCCCGTCGGCGCAGGCACCCCCTGCGCAGATGCGGCACATTCAGTACCCCCGGACTTCTTGGCATGATGCTCGAACCCCTTCTGGTTGTTGAACTCGCAATCCTCGGTCTGGGCACCGGCTTTCTGGCAGGCCTGCTCGGCATTGGCGGCGGCATGCTGCTGGTGCCTTTCATGACCTACATCCTGGGTCACCAGCAAGTGGCCCCCGACCTGGCGGTCAAGATGGCCATTGCCACCTCCATGGCCACCATCATGTTCACCTCCGTTTCCAGCGTTCGCGCACACCACAAGCGAGGTGCCGTGCGCTGGGATATCGTGCGCAGGCTGGCACCAGGCATCGTGATCGGCGGGCTGGTGGTGAGCCTGGGCGTTTTTGCGTTGCTCAAGGGGGCGTTTCTTGCGATCTTCTTTGGGCTTTTCGTGAGCTTCTCGGCCTTTCAGATGTTTCGGAACAAGAAGCCTGCGCCGTCCCGGCAGATGCCGGGAACCGGCGGACAACTGGCGGCCGGGGGGGTGATTGGTTTTCTGTCTGGCCTGGTGGGCGCGGGCGGTGGTTTTGTCAGCGTGCCGTTCATGACATGGTGCAACGTGGCCATTCACAACGCCGTTGCCACCAGCGCCGCGCTGGGTTTTCCCATTGCCCTGGCGAATGTGGTGGGGTATGCGGTGGGCGGTCAGTCTGTGGCAGGCCTGCCATCGGGCTCGCTGGGCTACATCTGGTTGCCTGCACTGGCCGTCATTGCCACCTGCAGTGTGCTGACCGCACCCTTGGGTGCGCGGGCGGCGCACCAGCTGCCGGTGCAACAACTCAAACGTGTTTTTGCCAGCCTGCTGCTGATGCTGGCGGCCTACATGCTCTGGAAAGGTGTGGCGGCTTTCTGAGACGACGCCCCTCCGATGCCAACAAGGTCAGCGAGCCACCCACCGCTGGCACCACCGGCGAACCCCGATTATTCGACCGGTGCAAACTGCGCCAGCCCGTGGCTGGAGTTGAACAGCAATTGACGGAACTCGGCGCCTGGCAAGCCCGGTGAGCACAGGAATCCCTGAAAGTGCCCGCACTGCAGCTGCTGCAGCATGGCACGCTGTCCAACGGTTTCCACGCCCTCGGCCACCACTTCGATATGCAGCGCATGCCCCATGCTGACGATGGCGCTGACAATGGCGCGGTCGCCGTCATCCTCCGGCAGTCCCCGCACGAAGGATTGGTCGATCTTGAGCTTGTCGATGGGCAGCTTCTTCAGATAGGCCAGGCTGGAGTAGCCCGTGCCGAAATCGTCAATGGCCAGGCCCACACCCAGCGCGGCCAGTGAGAACAATCGCAGTTCCATTTCCTGCGCGTCCTGCAGCAGGATGGTTTCGGTCAGTTCCAGCTCCAGCAAGGTCGGCGGCAACTGGTGCACAGCCAGCAGGCGCGTCAGGCGCTCGACGAAACCGGCCTGGCGAAACTCCAGCGCAGACACATTGACGGACACCACAATGGGCATGCCCTCGTGCATCCACTGCGCCGCCTCCCGCACGGCCTGCTCCATGACCCACGCCCCCAGCGTCACGATATAGCCCGACTCCTCCGCCAGCGGCACGAACTGCGTGGGAGATACCACGCCAAACTCGGGGTCGGTCCATCGGATGAGTGCTTCCGCGCCGACGATCCGGCCGGTAGCGAGGTTCACCTGGGGCTGATAGTGCACGGCCATCCGCTGCTCGCCCAGCGCCTGGCGCATGGCGTGCTCCAGCTTCATGCGCGACAGCAGGTTGGCGTTCATCTGCGGTTGGTAGAAGCCATAGCTGCCACGCCCCCGCTCCTTGACGCGGTACATGGCCGTATCGGCCTGCTTGATGAGTTCGTCCAGGGTGGTGCCGTCCTGCGGATACAGCGCCATGCCAATGCTGCACTGGATGGAAAAGCCCATGCCATCCAGCAAGAAGGGGCTCAGCATGCCCTCCAGCATCCGGCGCACCACGCTTTCGGCCACGACAGCGTCGGCGCCATGCAGGTAAATCACGAACTCATCGCCACCAAGCCGGCACAGCATGTCCGTCTGCCGCAGGCAAGCCTGCAGACGCTCGGCGACCAGTTGCAATACGCGATCACCGAAGTGATGGCCGAGCGAGTCATTGATGATCTTGAACCGGTCCAGGTCCAGGAAAAGGATGGCAAAGCCCGTATCGCTGGCGCGAGCGCCCTGGATAGCGGTTTCCACCCTCTGCGAAAGAAGCAGCCGATTGGGCAAACCGGTCAGGACATCGCTGTACGCCAGTTCCTCGATGCGTTTTTTGGCCGCGTGCTGCTGCGTCAGGTCTCGCATGAAACCAATGCTCTGCATCAGCCGGCCATCGTCATCGCGCAAGGCAACCCACGACAGATGCACGGCACAGTAAGCACCGTTGTCACGGGGCAGCCAGAGCTCCCCCTCCCAGAAACCATCGCTTTCCCAACCCGCCTGCACCTGCTCCATGAAGGAGGCATCCGAACCACTGCCGAACAGGGACGCTGCCATGGAACCCTCCAAAGCGGCTGCGCAAGGGCCCAGCAGTCGCTCGCAACCCGGGTTCATGCGCATCAGATGGTGCCTGCTGTCTGCAATGAAAATGGCATCCAGGCTGGCATCGAAAACCCGCGCCGCCAGGCGCAAGCTGACCTGCGCTTCGGCCTGCCGGGTGATATCCCGAAAAGAATACACGCGCCCCACGGGGTGGCCCTGGTGAAGCTGCGGAACAACGCGACGCTCCACCGTCATGCCGCCGTACAACTGGAAGATGTCGGTGCTCTCCAGCAGCGGATCGCGCTCAATGGCACTCAGACGTTCCTGGTAGTGCTTGCGATCCACCACCCGGGAGGCCAGGTGCTCATGCACCGCCGTGTCATTGCGCTGCAACAGCAGTTCGCGGGGGATGCTCCAGATGTGCGCCAGCCGCTGGTTGAAGGCGCGCACACGTCCGTCAAGCCCACACACCAGCATGCCATCGGCTGCGGAATCCAGGGTGGAACGCAATTCCGACAGCAGGGTCTCCAGTTCCTGCTGGGCAGCCTCCTGGGCACTGCGGTCCAGCATCGTCAGCATCAAAACCGCTGGAGCGCCGTCGTGCTGTACACAGGTCACACGCCGATCGACCGGAACCAGCACACCATCGGCCCGCCATACGCTGGTGTGGGAGTGAATGCCTTTCGCAAGAGTGGCCAATGGCTCGGACCAGAATGCACAGTCCTGGGGTGTTGCCGCCAGGCTTGTCACCGCCTTGCCAACCATGTCCTCCCCGGACATGCCCACCAGTCGCTCTGCCGCCTTGTTCGACTGGACGATGCTCAAGCTGCCGCCATCCACGAGCCACACCGCTTCCTGCAGGCCATCCAGCCAAGACTGCGGTGGTAGCGGGTTCATGCGTGCACCTCGTCAGGACCAGGATCTACAGCGCGCTCAAAGAAATAGCAGATCCGCTTGCGCGGAGACAGATAGTCGAGCGCATCGCGCGGCAACTGCGCAGGCTTCAGGTTGCGCCGTATAGCCAGCGAGGGCATGGCCTCAAGGTCCAGCACGGGGGCTTCGTCCTTGGGCACCCGGGCATCATGAACGATGACCTTGGGCCTCAGCGGTCTGGTCGAATTGACCGACACGACGACGCCGTAACGGTCGTTGAATGCGTGATGCATCCAGCCCACGCCGGGCTGGACATACATGCCGATGCGAAGCTGGCCGGTCTCAATAAAAAGGAAAGAATTCACGGAGTTTCACGGCATGCATGGAGAAACATGGCGACATGCGCACCACCCTTGGTTACAAGGATTATCGCCGCCACCCAGGCCATTGCGCACCGCAATCCCAACAATGAAGTTCTGGCGTGACACCACCCGCCAGAGTGACCCCAAGGTACTTCCCACTGAAATTATCGGCACCAGAGAGAGGGTTTGTAAACCAGATCCATCCACAATGCCCATCCCGCCACCCCGACCAGCAGCGCACCCGCCAGCCGGGTGCCCCAACTGGCTCGCACCGCGTTGATGCGTGAACGCAGCCGCCCCCACAGCCAGGGCCCACCCACCAGCCACAATCCACTCCCCACGCCAAAAAACACCATGGTGACAGCGCCCTGCAACACGCTACCGCTGAGCGCAGCCACCAGCAGGGCCGAATAAAGCAATCCGCATGGCATGAGTGCCCAAAGCCCGCCCGCCACCAGCAGTCCACCCGGCGCACGGACAAGGGGTTGCACGCGGCGCCAGGCCGTGCGCCCGGCCTGCTCTACCCACGCAGGCTGTCGCGCCTGCACCATCATCATCAAACCCCAGGCCATGACCGCCACATGCATCAGGGTCCATACCGGACTCAAGGCCATGGTTTGCTGGGTCACCCATGCCAGACTGTCCATGGCCAGCGCTGCCAGGGCGCCCGCCCCGGCATAGCCCGCCAGGCGCCCGAAGTGAAATGCGAACAACCGGCGAGAGGTTCCACCTTTGGGAAACCACTGAACCGGCTGAGAGACGGGGCTGCCCGCTTGCGAGCACGCTGCCTCCTGGCCGATGATCGCACTGCAAGGCGCGGAGCACATGGCCAAGCAATGGGGCCCGCCAGCGAGCCCCATGAGCAAAGCCGTTACGGCAAGGGGTGCAAGCATGAAGACCGGGGCACAGCTCGAATGATGGGTATCAGATGATGCGCGAAAACCGGGCCCGATTGCGGTCAGCCTGCAAATAGCGGTCAAACACCATGGCAATGCCGCGCACAAAGAACCAGCCCATGGGCGTTACCTTGACACCCTCGGCAGTCAACGCAACGAGCCCCTGCTCGGCCATTGACTCCAACTGCTCCAGTTCCGGCGCGAAATACCTCCGAAAATCAATGAGCCAAGCTTGATCCATGGGCTCAAACAAGACCTCGCCCTGGCACATCAGCGCCATGATGACGGCCCTGCGCACCAAGTCATCGCGATTCAGCGCCAACCCTCGCACTACGGGCAACCGCCCCTGATCCAGATGGTCGTAGTACTCCTCCAGCGACTTGGCGTTCTGGCTGTAGGTTGCGCCCACCCGGCCGATCGCGGATACACCCAGGCCGATGAGATCGCAGTCGGGCTGGGTGCTGTAGCCCTGGAAATTGCGGTGCAGGCGCCCCTGCCTCTTGGCGACCGCCAACGCATCCGTAGGCAAGGCAAAGTGGTCCATGCCTACATAGACGTAACCGGCATCAATGAACGCGTCCAGCGAACGCGAAAGCATGGTCACCTTGGCTGATGCAGCGGGCAATTCTGTCGAGATGATGCGCCGCTGCGGCTTGAAACGATCGGGCAAATGGGCGTAGGCATACAAAGCGATTCGGTCGGGGCGCAATTGGGCCACCTGTGCCAGCGTGCGATCAAACGACTCGGGGGTCTGGCGCGGCAGCCCGTAAATCAAATCCACATTGACCGACTCAAAGCCCAGCGCACGAGACGCTTCCACCAGCGCAAACACCTGCTCTGCGGGCTGAATGCGGTGCACCGCCTTCTGAACCTCGGCATCAAAATCCTGCACACCGAAGCTCAATCGATTGAAGCCCAGTTCCGCCAGCACCGCCAGCCGATCCGAAGTGACCGTGCGAGGATCCACCTCGATGGAATACTCACCACCCGGCGCAAAGGTGAAACTGCGCCGCAGCGTTGCCATGAGCTGGCGCAGTCCGTCATCCGAAAGGAAGGTCGGCGTGCCGCCCCCGAGGTGCAACTGGCTGACCACCTGTCCGGTGCCGCAGTGGGCCGTGTGCAGATCAATCTCGCGGCTGAGGTAGCGCAAATACACGTCGGCACGGTCATGGTGCTTGGTGATGATCTTGTTGCAGGCACAGTAGTAGCACAACGATTCGCAAAACGGAATGTGGACATACAGCGACAGCGGCAGTGCCATGGCCGTAGCGCCAAGCCGGCGCTGTGACAGCGCCAAGACATAGTCCTCTTGCCCAAAAGCCTCCACAAACCGGTCAGCCGTGGGGTAGGAGGTATAGCGCGGTCCTGGTATGTCAAAACGGCGCAGAAGTTCTGGGGTAACAGAGGTCATGGGAAAATATCCTTGCGTGCATTGATACTGTGCCGTACCCTTTGATCCACGTCCTTGACTTTAATCAAGAAGACGAATGGGCACAGGAGGGACAATTTGATTCAAGTCAGCCACCACGCGTGCACTGCGGGACAATGGAGTCCCAGCAGATACAAGCCAATTACCCTGACCTGTCCAGGTCCCAGTGCCCATGAACCCGCAAACCATCAAAGTCGCCTGCTCCAACTGTAACCTGCGAGAACTGTGCATGCCCGTAGGCCTGAACGAGCAGCAGTTGCAACGCATTGACGATATCGTGGCAGTGCGGCGAAAAATCAAGCGGGGAGGTACTCTCTTTCGCAATGGAGAGTCGTTTACTTCTCTCTATGCCATTCGCACCGGGTTTTTCAAGACCTGCGTCGCTACCGAAGATGGGCGCGACCAGGTCACAGGCTTTCAGATGGCGGGTGAAATCATTGGACTCGATGGCATCGTCAACGACCATCACACCTGTGACGCAGTCGCCCTCGAAGATGCCGAAGTGTGTGTCATGCCCTTTGATCGCATCGAAGAACTATCGCGCGAAGTCACGGCGCTGCAACACCACGTTCACAAGATCATGAGCCGGGAAATCGTTCGTGAACACGGCGTGATGCTTTTGCTGGGCAGCATGCGCGCAGAAGAGCGCCTGGCTGCGTTCCTGCTCAACCTGGTGCAACGCCTGCATGCCCGTGGGTTCTCGCAGTCCGAACTGGTATTGCGAATGACACGGGAAGAGATCGGCAGCTACCTTGGACTCAAGCTGGAGACGGTCAGCCGCACGTTCTCGAAGTTTGTGGAAGATGGCACGGTGGAAGTCAAACAACGCCATGTCCGCATTCTGGACACCGATGCACTCAAGCGCATTGTCAACAACCAGCAGGCTTGTCACTGATCGCTGTTCAGGTATTTAACCGTCACGGGCATGACGATGCCTTGCGACAATCGCCCGGTCGAGCATCCGGAGGCACGGGGCAGCGGTTGAGTTCAAAGGGGGACATGGAGAGCAGCGTCGTCAGCGCGCTGGCAGCCATGGTAATGGTCCAGAACGCAAAGAACGCAAGGGTATAGACCCCCTGGCGAGACAGTGTCAATGGTTGACCGAACCAATGAAGATCCTGTGGATCCACCATGGCGAAAACCAGCATTTCCAGGATCCCGGCCACCAGAAAAGCGGGCCAGGCAATCCACATCAGGCGTTGTGTCCACATCGTGTGTTTCCTTGGGGTTGCGGAGGGCGTGTGCATGCGACCAGTTGGACTCTGGTTCAGCGAGGCTGATCTACGGCAGGTGTTGCCGCATGGTTGCGGCCCTTGAGCGCAGGGGCCAAGCTTTTCTCTGGCTGTGCCAGCGTCTGGTTGATCTCCATCCCCTTGCGGTAATAGTCCTCCTCAACGACGGGGTCCGGCCGACTCATGGCAAGCCACAACGTAATGAAGCCGGCAATCACCACAATGACCGGTCCGACAATCACCAGCCAGACATGCCCAAACTTCCACCATGGCCGGGGTTCGGGAGTAATAACGGGGCTGGTTGGCATGAAAACTCCTCAGGTATCAGCATACAGACCACAAGACGCCATGCAGCGCCCAGCGTGACCTTCATTCAATTGACTCAGCGTGGCACCAGGAATATGGATTTCTCACTCACCTTGCCGCTGCTTTCCAGTGCAGATATGTCGAAATGAATCGCATGGGAACCAGGGGCCGCAGATCCATACGGGATCTGCAGCCGCACCGCTACCCAACGGGATTCTGCGGCACCAATGTCAACCTCCTGCTCTGACGCCACTTCCATGCCATCCAGCCCGCTCGCAGTAATGCGGTAGCGCTGCGCAGCCTCTGTGGCATTCATGATCTGCAGTCGATAGACATTTTCAAGCTTGCCTCCCGCAACAATGCGGGACAAGGCGGCACGGTCACGCACGATGTCCACCTTCAGGGGGGTACGCGTGGTCAGGCTCGCCAGCATGCCCACGCACAAAGCCACCAGAACCGCGGTGTAGATGAGCACGCGAGGACGCAAGACATGTCGCCAGATTTGCGACTGAGTCCAGCGATGCAGAACACCATTCTGGGTTGAATACCGTATCAACCCTCTGGGGTAATGCATCTTGTCCATCACGGTATTGCAGGCATCCACGCAAAGACCGCAGCCAATGCATTCATATTGCAAACCCTTGCGGATGTCGATGCCCACGGGACACACCTGTACACACAAGGTGCAGTCGATGCATTCGCCCAGACCCTTGGCCTTGTAGTCCACCGTCTTGACCCTGGGCCCGCGCGGCTCGCCGCGGGCTTCGTCATAGGTCACGATGAGGGTATCGCGATCGAACATTGCGCTCTGGAAACGCGCATAGGGGCACATGTATTTGCAAACCTGCTCCCGAAGGAAGCCGGCGTTGCCATAAGTGGCCAAGCTGTAGAAAAACACCCAGAAAATCTGCCAGGTGCCAGCAAAAGCCAACAACTCGGGACCCAGCTCCCGAATCGGCACGAAATACCCGACAAAAGTGAAACCCGTCCAGAGGGAAACAGCAACCCAGACCGTCTGCTTCAGAAACTTCTTGCGAATCTTCTCAAAGGTCCAGGGACCGGCATCCAATCGCAGACGTGCACTGCGGTCGCCTTCGATCTTGTGCTCTATCCACATGAACATCTCAGTATAGACCGTCTGTGGACAGGCAAAACCACACCACAGACGACCCGCAACCGCAGTGAACAGAAACAGCGAGAGCGCTGAAATAATCAGCAACCCCGTGAGATAGATGAAATCCTGTGGGTACAGAACCAGCCCAAAAATATAGAACCGACGGGCACCAAGGTCAAACAGCACCATTTGGCGCTGGCCCCACTCCAGCCAGGGCAACCCATAGAAAACGAGCTGCGTGAGAAACACCATGACCCAACGCCAACGCGCAAAGAACCCACTGATCGATCGTGGGTAAACTTTTTTCTGGGCCTCGTAAAGGGAGACAAGTTCACCCTCCACCGACGGCTCGGGTGTGGCCGCCGCGATGGGAATGACCTTGCGCGGCGCCTTGTCGGATGATTTCATGGTGCGGACTATGGAAGCGGATAACTAGCACTTCAAAGCAGCCCCAGTCGGAACTGGAGCCACTCCGAGTTCATCGGGCTGCGGCAGGCTTGTTGGACAAGCCCCACACATACGATGCCAGCACCCCGATTTGTGCCTCGGTCAGCTTGTCAGCCTGTGCGGGCATCTCGTTCACCTTGCCATTGTTGATCATGGCAGTGATGGCCGCTTCGCCCCATCCATGCAACCAGATATCGTCTGTGAGGTTGGGGGCGCCCAAAGCCTGGTTACCCTTGCCGTCGTTGCCGTGGCAGGCAGCGCACGCCACGAACTTGGTCTTGCCCAGCGATGCCCGCAACGAATCATGCGGGCTGCCGGACAGGCTCAGCACATAGTGCGACAGATTGCGCACGTCTTCCGGTGAACCCACTGCGGCAGCCATGGGGGGCATATTGCCGATGCGCCCCTTCTCCAGCGTTTCACGGATCTTTTCGGGGGTGCCACCATGCAGCCAGTCAGCATCTGCCAGGTTGGGAAATCCCTTGCTGCCGCGGGCATCGGAACCATGGCACTGGGCGCAGTTGTTCATGAACAAGCGCTCGCCGATGGCATGGGCCTGCGGATCCACGGCCACGTCTTCAGGCTTCATGGAGGCAAAACGCGCATACAGCGGCTCGATTTCCGTCTTGGCCTTGGCCATTTCAGCCTCGTATTCACCCTTTTGCGTCCAGTTCAGCTTGCCCGTAAAGGTGCCAAGACCGGGATAGGCAGCCAGATAGCCCAGGCCGAAGACGATGGTGATGACGAACAGCCACACCCACCAGCGCGGCAGGGGGTTGTTCATTTCGACCAGGTCCTCGTCCCAAACGTGGCCAGTGGTGTTTTCGGCCGTGGCCATAACCTTCTTGCGGCCCGCCATCCAAAGCAGAATGCCGCAGGCAATGATGCCGACCAAGGTCAGCGTGGTCACAAAGACCGACCAGAAATTGCTGGTGAAGTCACTCATGGGGTGTTCTCGTTCTGGTGAAGGTCAATCTTGCTCGAAGGGCAGCCGCGGGACTTGTTGCGGCCCCTGTAGGCCCAGACCCAGATGCCAATAAAACAGGCCATCGATGCCAATGTGGCGACGATGCGCATGGTCGTGATGTCCATGGCGAATCTCCTTTACTTGAGCGCGCGGCCCATGACTTGCAGATAAGCCACCAAGGCATCGATTTCGGTCTTGCCCTTCACGTCGGCGGCAGACGCTGCGATCTGCTCGTCGGTGTAAGGCACGCCCACGGTCCGCAGGGCCTTCATGCGCGGCGCCACATCGGCTGGATCAATGGCATTTTTCTCCAGCCATGGGTACGCAGGCATGTTGGATTCGGGCACCACGTCACGCGGATTGTTCAGGTGAATGCGATGCCATTCGTCGCTGTACTTGCCACCCACGCGATGCAGATCGGGGCCCGTGCGCTTGCTACCCCACTGGAATGGATGGTCGTACACGAACTCACCGGCCACGGAGTAATGGCCATAACGCAGGGTTTCGGCGCGAAACGGACGGATCATCTGCGAGTGGCAGTTGTAGCAACCCTCGCGGATGTATACATCGCGCCCCATCAGTTGCAGTGCCGAATAGGGTTGCACGCCGGTCACCGCCTCGGTGGTGGATTTCTGGAAGAACAGGGGAACGATTTCCACCAGGCCGCCAATCGCGATCACCAGCAGGATCAGCACGATCATCAGGAAATTGCTGGTTTCCACCTTCTCGTGGGAGAAGCCGCCAGAAGCATTTTGGTTGTTATCAGACATGAATGGGCTCCTTCGGGCTCAGGCGTGCGCAGCGTTCACGGCGGGAATGGCCACCTTGACAGAGCGACCAGAAATAGCGGTCGCCCACACATTCCAGGCCATGACGGTCATGCCGCCCAGGTACAGCAGGCCACCGGCGACGCGGATGACATAGAACGGATAGGTGGCCTTCACGCTTTCAACGAAGGTGTAGGTCAGGGTGCCGTCCGGGTTGATGGCGCGCCACATCAGGCCCTGCATCACGCCGGCAATCCACATGGCGGCGATGTACAGCACGATGCCGATGGTGGCCATCCAGAAGTGCAGCTCGATCGCCCTGATGGAATGCATCTTTTCCCGGCCGAAAAGACGGGGAACCATGTAGTAGAGCGAGCCCATGGTGATCAGGCCCACCCAGCCCAGCGCGCCGGAATGCACATGGCCCACGGTCCAGTCGGTGTAGTGGCTCAGGGCATTGACGGTCTTGATGGACATCATCGGGCCTTCGAACGTGGACATGCCGTAGAACGACAGCGACACGATCAGG
>LNAP01004460.1_pt1 | contig 15020 bp, 13 predicted proteins | sample 602601 | NCBI WGS metagenome assembly LNAP01 (sample SAMN02440304, study PRJNA202911) | soil metagenome | biome: Subtropical and temperate rainforests or woodlands; isolation source: soil samples (1 kg each in a 20% v/v slurry with milli Q water) were... ...
GACGTTTTCATTCTTTTTCACCATCACCATCGGGGCGATCGCGATGGGGTTGGCGCTCATCGGCCTGGACTGGACCACGGCATTGAGTGGCGCGGCCACCGCCGTCTGTAACGTGGGGCCTGGCCTTGGTTCGATCATTGGCCCGGCAGGTAACTTCTCGACACTGCCCGATTCGGCCAAATGGCTGCTGACCATTGGCATGCTGCTGGGAAGACTGGAGATCCTCACCGTTCTGGTGCTGTTCATCCCGGTTTTCTGGAAGTACTAGGGGGCGTTGTTTCCCCGCCGCGCCGGGAATCAATTGAGAACGCCCCCTACCCCGACGACCAATGGTGATTTATTGCCTAGACTCCTCTTGTCCACCGTGCAAACGCGTTTCAGACATGAACGACACGAGAACTAAAACAAGAGGAACGTCCAAATGCTCAAATCATTGTGGAGCGCGCTCGCCTGCACACTCGCGCTGGGCGCGTCTAGCCTGGCGCTGGCGGCTGATCCAGTCGTTATCAAGTTTTCTCACGTGGTCGCCGAACAAACGCCTAAAGGCCAAGGCGCCCTGCTGTTCAAGAAACTCGTCGAAGAACGTCTGCCCGGCAAGGTCAAGGTAGAGGTTTATCCAAACTCTTCGCTGTTTGGTGATGGCAAGGAAATGGAGGCGCTGCTGTCGGGCGATGTGCAGATGATTGCGCCGTCGCTGGCCAAATTCGAGCAATACACACCCAAGCTGCAATTGTTCGATCTGCCCTTCCTGTTCAACGACATCTCGGCAGTCGACCGCTTCCAGCGAAGCCCTGAAGGCCAGGGGCTTCTCAAGTCCATGGAAAGCAAAAACATCACCGGTCTGGCCTATTGGCACAACGGCATGAAGCAGTTGTCCGCCAATAAGGCGCTGCGTAAACCGGGCGATGCCCGTGGTTTGAAATTCCGCGTGCAGGCTTCGGCCGTGCTTGAAGAGCAATTCAAGGAGGTGCGCGCCAACCCTCGCAAAATGAGCTTCGCCGAGGTATATCAAGGCTTGCAGACCGGTGTCGTCAATGGCGCGGAAAACCCTTACTCGAATATCTACAGCCAGAAAATGCACGAAGTGCAAAAGTTCATCACTGAATCCGACCATGGCTTGCTCGATTACATGTTGATCACCAACACCAAGTTCTGGAGTGGCCTGCCGCCGGATATAAAAACCGAACTGGACAAGATCATCGTCGAGGTCACCACTCAGGTGAACAAAGACGCAGAGAAACTGAACCAGGATGCCAAACAGAACATCATCAACGCCAAAACCACTGAAATCATCACCCTGACCCCAGAGCAACGTGGCGAGTGGCGCGAAGCAATGAAACCGGTCTGGAAGAAGTTTGAAGGTGATATCGGTGCCGACCTGATCAAGGCCGCCGAAGCCGCCAACCAGGCTCAGTAATCTGCCGGCGGGCGCCGCCTGAAAGGGCGGCCCCTGTTTCATCGTCGTCACTCGATCGGGAGATGCCACTCATGAATGCCTTACGGCGAATCTGGGATCACTTCGAAGAAGGTTTTATCGTCTTCCTGCTGGCGGCAATGACGCTGGTAACGTTCGTCTACGTCATCCTTAACAATCTCTATAGCGTTTTCTACAGCCTCGCCGAGCAGTGGCAGAGCGCCAGTGAACCCTTGTTCGCGATTGGCGACAGTGTCATGGGGATGGCCCAAGCCATGACGTGGAGCATATCGCTGACCAAGGCCTTGTTCGCCTGGTTGATCTTTTTTGGCCTGTCCTATGGCGTGCGCACGGCCGGGCACATTGGTGTCGATGCCTTGGTGAAACTGGCCAGCAAACCGGTTCAGCGAATCATTGGCATCATTGCCTGCCTCTGCAGTCTGGTTTATGCGGGCCTGCTCAGCGTCGCCAGTTTCGAATGGATTCAAACCTTGTTCATCGCCGGCATCGGTGCCGAGGACCTCGGTCATTACGGCATCATGCAATGGCACATCGGGCTGATTGTGCCGGTGGGTTTTGCCTTGGTGTTCATCCGCTTTGCCGAAATCCTGGTGCGCATCGTGCAAAACCGTCAAACGGGCCTGGGCCTGGCCGACGAGGCCGCGGAGGTGATGAAACTGACAGAGCATGAGGATGACAAAAAATGACTATTCTCTTCCTCTTTGCTGCCCTGTTCGCGCTGATGTTTATCGGCGTGCCGATCGCCATTTCCCTTGGCCTGGCCGGTTCGCTGACGATCATCTTTTTCAGCCCTGACTCCGTGCGCTCACTGGCCATCAAGCTGTTCGAGACCTCCGAGCACTACACGTTGCTGGCCATCCCGTTCTTTTTGCTGGCCGGCGCCTTCATGACCACGGGCGGGGTGGCGCGGCGCTTGATCGACTTTGCCAACGCGTGCGTTGGGCATATTCGCGGCGGTCTGGCCATTGCGGCGGTACTGGCGTGCATGCTGTTCGCCGCATTGTCCGGCTCAAGCCCCGCAACGGTAGCTGCCGTGGGCTCCATCGCCATTGCCGGGATGGTCCGCTCCGGTTATCCACAGGCGTTCGGTGCCGGGATTGTGTGCAACGCCGGCACCCTGGGGATTCTTATTCCTCCTTCTATTGTGATGGTGGTGTATGCCGCAGCGACGGAAACCTCGGTCGGCAAGCTGTTCATGGCCGGCGTGGTGCCAGGCCTGCTGCTGGGTACAGCGCTGATGGTGGCCATCTACGTCGTCGCCGTGAGGAAAAACTTGCCTGCCATGCCACGGGCGACTGTTCGTGAATGGTTGAGTGCGGCACGCAAGGCCATTTGGGGCTTGCTGCTCATGTTCATCATCCTGGGCGGCATCTACTCCGGAATGTTCACCCCGACCGAGGCGGCGGCCGTGGCAGCGGTCTATGCGGCGTTCATTGCGCTGTTCGTCTACAAGGATATGTCGTTTCGCGAGATACCGAAGGTACTGCTCGAATCTGCCAAGCTGAGCATCATGCTGATGTTCATCATCGCCAACGCCATGCTCTTCGCCCACGTACTGACCACCGAGCAATTACCTCAACAAATCACCGCCTGGGTCATCGGCGCGGGCCTGACACCGGTGACATTCCTGCTCGTGGTGAACATCGTGTTGTTGGTGGCTGGCGCCTTCATGGAGCCCTCGGCAATCATCCTGATCCTGGCGCCGATCATGTTCCCGATTGCCATGAAGTTGGGAATCGACCCGATTCATTTGGGAATCATTATGGTGGTGAACCTGGAGATCGGTCTGATTACGCCGCCCGTGGGCCTGAACCTGTTTGTCACATCGGCGGTGACCGGCATGTCACTGACCGCCACCATTCGTGCAGCAATGCCTTGGCTGATCATCCTGCTGCTGTTCCTGGTATTGATTACCTATGTCCCGTGGATTTCTCTGGTTCTGCCGAACTCGCTGGGGATGACGTAAACGAGCAACCAGGCCCCAACATTGCGCTGGAAGGTCTTGGCCGGGTGGACGGCATGCGCCATGGAGCATGTCGACCATCAGGGCCAGATCCATCGCGTAACGTACGAAGCCATGGGTGACTGCACCTGGGCTCATAACAGCTTCCACGTGTAGCTGAGGATCAGGCGGTTTTCGTCGATATCGCTGCGGTAGTTGGAACGCGCCATCACATTGCGAACACGGATGCCGAGGCCTTTGAGGCTGCCACTCTGCAGCACATAGCCGATATCCAGATCGCGCTCGCGGTCCTTGCCTTCAAAGCCCTTGCCGGTGTCGACGTTATGGCCGGTGATGTAACGCACGGTGCTGGTCAGGCCGGGCATACCGAGGGCCGCGAAGTCGTAGTCGTAACGCGCTTGCCAGGAGCGTTCATCGGTGTAGGCGAACTCGTAGGTCGGCACCTCGTTGCCCAGCGGTGAGATGTTGGCAAACACCCGCGGGAAGGCGCTGTCGCCGAACATGCCCTGATAGCCGACATAAAACGTGTGGCCGCCGCGCTTGGCCGACAGCAACGAGAAGAACGCCTGGTTGTCGATATTGCCCAGCAACTTTTTGCCGTCTTCGCGCGAATTGTAGTAGCCGAGGTTGGCACCCAGGGTCCAGTCGCCCATCGGCTGGCTGTGTTTGAGGCCGAGAAAGCGCTGGTTGTAGATATCTTCCAGTTGCCCGAACCAGGCACTGACCGAACTGCGCTTGTCATTGAAGGCGTAATCGGCGCCAGCAAAGTTGAAACCATCGCTGCTGACCTGACGCTGCGGAACATGACCGAGCATGGCTTGCATCTTTTCGTCGCCGGCCTCGTTGCGCAGGCTGGTTGAATTCAAGTGGCCGCCCTGCAAGGTCAGGCCATCGATTTCATTGGAGCTGATGCTTGCGCCCTGATAGCTGGGCGGCAGCAGCCGGATATCGCTGAAGGCCAGCACCGGCACGTTGGGTTGCAACTCCCCCACTTTCAGCTCGGTCCTGGAGTAACGCATCTTCAGCGCGCCTTCCAGACGGCTGTAATCATCTGCCGCGCGACCATCATCGTGCACCGGCAGCAAACCGGTATTGACCCGGTCCGGGCTGCTGTCGAGTTTGAGGCCGAGCAGGCCGATGACATCCACACCAAAACCGACCGGGCCCTGGGTATAACCGGATTTGACGTTGAGGATGAAGCCTTGCGCCCACTCTTCGGCCTTCGACTGTTGATTGGCCCCGACGATGTCGGAAAAGTCCCGACTGAAGTAGTAGTTACGCGCCTGCAAGGTGGCCGTGGTGTCTTCGATGAAGCCGCCCTCGGCGGCCATCACGCCACTGGAAAAACCCGAGACGACCGCCAGGGACAACACTGAACCGGTTGCTGGAAAAATCTGTTTCATCGCTGTTCTCTTATTGTTATTGATCGACAGGTTGAAGTGCTCCACCCGTGGCGGATTCGCCACGGGGGATGGTAAAAACGGATAAGGATCGGGGTTGCGATTACTTACTCGGTCAGCGCGCCACCTCCTGCGCAGGGGCCGCTTGAGTCGCCGGTGCGGGACGCCGGGCACTCAACAGCAGGTGCGTGACCATGCCGAAAATCAGTCCCCAAAAAGCGGCGGACAAACCAAACAGCGACATGCCCGAGGCGGTGGTGAGAAAGGTCACCAACGCGGCTTCGCGATCACTCGGCACGGCCATTGCGCCGGCCAGCGCCCCGGCTATCGCGGCGAACAGCGCCAGCCCGGCCAGGGCTGCGATCAGTTCCTTGGGGAACGCCGAAAACAACGAAACCAGCGTGGCACCGAAGATCCCCAGCATCAGGTAACACAGCCCGCCCACGACACCGGCCACATAGCGTTTGCGCGGATCTTCATGGGCCTCGCGACCGGTACAAATGGCCGCGGTAATCGCCGCCAGATTCAACCCGTGACAACCGAACGGTGCCAACAGCGCAGTGCCCAACGCGCTGCTGGCGATGATCGGGCCGGCCGGCGTTGGGTAGCCGCTGGCACGCAGCACCGCCATGCCGGGAACAAACTGGCCGGTCAGCGCCACCATCACCAGCGGCAAGGCGACATTCAGCGTTGCACTCAAGCTGAACGCGGGGGTGATCCACACCGGCGTGGCCAAACCGATCACCAGCGCTTCGCGGTGCAAATCACCGGCAAGAAACGCCATCGAACAGCCCACCAGCAGCACCATCAACACCGCATAGCGCGGCATCCCCCGCTTGCAGATCAGGTACGTGGCAAACATCGCCAGCACCAGCAATGGCTTGCCTTGCAACGAGACGAACAACCCCGTGCCGAAGCTGAACAGAATCCCCGCCAGCATCGCCGCCGCAATCGCCGCGGGCAGTTTGCCGATGATCCGGTCAAAAGCCCCCGACACCCCGACCAGAAAGATAATCAGGCTGCTGACCAGATAAGCACCCACCGCCTCCGGCATGGAGATTCCCGGCAACAGTGCCACCAGCAACGCAGAGCCCGGTGCCGACCACGCGATGATCACCGGGACGCGGTAACGCAGGCTCAAACCGATACCAAGCACGGCGCTGCCGATGGAAATCGCCCAGACCCAGGACGACAACACTTCCCGCGAGAGGTGCGCGGTCTCGGCGGCCTGAAAGATGATCACCAAGGGGCCTGCGTAGGAAATCACCGTGGCGATAAATCCGGCGACGGCAGCAGACAGGGAAAAGTCCTGAATTAACGCTTTCATGAAACCTCGCCGCAAGACTCGTCAGGCGATCCGTGGCACAGGCCCGGTCGCTCTTGTTCGGAAAAAAGTGTGGGTGACCAGGCAGGCGACACGGCATGACGCCGTGCCGCCACTGCCGGGTTCAGGCGCTGGTCGGCGCCATCGTCTGGGTGGCACCTTTGGCGCTGCGCTGACTGCTGATGGCGAACACGGTCATGGCGAGGGCGGCCACCGCACCCGGCAAGGCAAACGCCATGAAGTTCAGTTGCAGTGGCAGGCTGATCCCCAACAAGGCACCGCCCAGCAATGGGCCGACGATGGCGCCGTTGCGGCCGATGCCCGACGCCCAGCCCAAACCGGTGGAGCGAATGGTCATGGAGTAGAACTGCGCGGCGCAGGCATACAGCAGAATCTGCGAGCCAATGGTGGTGGCGCCGGCAAGGGCAATCAGCAGGTACAACACCGGCATCGGACTGTTGAAGCCCAGCAAGGTGATCGATACCGCAGCCACGACGAAGAACACCGCCAACACGCGCGGCAAATTGAGCTTGTCGCCCAGCACCCCGCCGCCGACCGCGCCGAAAATGGCGCCGAAGTTGAGCACCAGCAGGAACGACAGACTCGAGCCCAGGCTGTAACCGGCGTTGGCCATCAGTTTCGGCAGCCAGGAACTCAAGGCGTAGACCATCAGCAAGCAGCAGAAAAATGCCAGCCACAGCATCAGCGTGCGCAACGCACGCCCCTCACGGAACAGTTGCAACACCGGGGTGCCAGTGCCCTTCACTTCGCTCATGTGCAACTGATCGCTGGCGAGTGCAACGTAAGCCGGGTCAACCCGCTCCAGAACGTTGCGCGCCTCTTGATTGCGCCCCTGACGCAGCATGAAACCCACCGATTCAGGCAGGAAGTACATGATCAACGGCAACAACAGCAACGGCAGCACCGCCACGTAAAACACCGACTGCCAGCCGAAACTCGGGATCAGCACAATGCCGAGCCCCGCCGAGAGCATGCCGCCCACCGAGTAACCGCTGAACATGATCGCCACCAGCGTGCTGCGGATTTTCTTCGGCGCGTACTCGTTCATCAGCGCCACAACGTTGGGCATCACCCCACCAATGCCCAACCCGGCAACGAACCGGCAGAGGCCAAACTCGGTGGGGTTACGGGCAAAACCATTGAGCACGGTAAAACCGCTGAAGAGCATCACGCACAGGGTGATGGCTTTCTTGCGGCCAATCTTGTCCGACAGCGGGCCGAAAAACAGCGCCCCGAACATCATCCCGAACAGTGCATAACTTCCCAGTGCGCCAGCTTGCAAGGGACTGAGCCCCCACTCTTTCATCAGCATCGGCAACACCACGCCGTAGATCACCAAATCGTATCCGTCGAAGATGATGATCAGGGCGCACCAGAACAGCACCATCCAGTGAAAGCGGTTGAATCGAGCGTTGTCGATCACCTCATGTACGTTGATCTTGCGCATGGCATCTATCTCTTGTTGTTGTTTTTTTAAGAGTCGGTAACGCGGCTAACGTCCGTACAGCCGAGGGTAGAGACGCCGGGCACGGGGCGATAGCCGCTTTGCGCAGATCGCTATCCGTTTTGTGCAATGCTCTGTAGCAACCCTGTAGAGGGTTGATTCATGGACTAGACTCACGCCGTTGGTGATGGAGTTGAACGTCAAGAGCAGAGGGCCGTCCACGACTGACGCCAGGCTTGCTCGAAGCAATGCGCGATCTGCACGCTGATAGTTGCACCTGCGAGGTCTATCTATCGGTAATCAGCGACTGGCATAGGTGAGGCTTTGGTTATGGCAAAGGACAAGAAGAAAACCCCAACTAAACGTAACTCCGCTGAACCCTCGAAGCTGACGAACAAAGACTATCTTGAGCAGCTACGCCAGCTGCATGTCGAAATGGTCAAGTTGCAGGAATGGGTGAAAGAAAAGGGCATCAAGATTTGTATCGTCTTCGAGGGGCGTGACGGTGCCGGCAAGGGTGGGACAATCAAGGCGCTCACTGAGAGGGTGAGCCCGCGTGTCTTTCGGGTGGTGGCGCTACCTGCACCGACCGATCGCGAGAAGAGCCAGATGTATATACAGCGCTACCTGGCGCACATGCCCGCGGCTGGCGAAGTGGTGATCTTCGATCGTAGTTGGTACAACCGCGCAGGGGTCGAGCGTGTGATGGGATTTTGTACCGATAAGCAGGTGACCCGCTTCCTGGCCCTGGCCCCCCTCATGGAACGCATGATGGTCGACTCGGGCGTCATGCTGTTCAAGTATTGGCTGGAAGTCAGCGAAGAGGAGCAGACCCGCCGGCTCGAGGCGCGGATCAAGGATGGTCGCAAAATCTGGAAACTGACGCCAATGGATCTCAAGTCATACAGCCGCTGGTACGACTACTCCCGCGCACGTGACGACATGTTCAAGGCGACCGACACCGATCATGCTCCGTGGCTTGTGGCCAACTCGAACGACAAGAAGCGGGCCCGCCTCAACATCATCTCTGATTTGCTCAGCCGTATTCCGTACAAGAATGTACCGCGCGAGAAGGTGATTTTGCCCAAGCGGCAGAAATCAGGCGGCTATCGTGAACCGGATTATCCGTTGCGGCGAATTCCGGAAAAGTTCTGACCGGCACGTTCAAGCGGATCTGCGCTGTACACCAAAGGGCCACAGTCCTATGAGCCATTCGGATGCTTCGCCTCCCGTCCCGGAACCGGGCCGCATTGCCCATCGCAACACCGGCGGCGACACCGGTTGGAGTCGCTGGCTTCCCGGACTACGCACGCTGCGCGGTTACAAAATAACCTGGTTGCGGCACGACCTCGTGGCCGGACTGGTGCTGACCACGATGTTGGTGCCTGTCGGCATCGCCTACGCGGTGGCATCGGGCGTACCCGGCATCTATGGCCTTTACGCGACCATCGTTCCGCTGCTCGCTTATGCGCTGTTCGGGCCCAGCCGGATTCTGGTGCTGGGGCCGGATTCCTCGCTGGCTGCCGTCATTCTCGCCGTCGTGCTGCCACTGTCCGGCGGTGATCCGCATCGTGCCATCGCCCTTGCGAGCATGATGGCGATCGTATCGGGGGGAGTGTGCATCCTGGCCGGCATAGCGCGCTTGGGCTTTGTCACGGAGCTTCTTTCCAAACCAATCCGCTACGGGTACATGAACGGGATCGCGCTGACGGTATTGATCAGCCAACTGCCCAAGTTTTTCGGTTTTTCGATTGAATCCGACGGCCCGCTGAGAAACCTGTGGGCGATCGCTACCGCTGTAATGGAGGGGAAAACCAACTGGACCGCCTTCATGGTCGGCGCAGGCACCTTGGTCGTGATTCTGCTGCTCAAGGGCAACAAACGCGTGCCGGGCATTCTGATCGCCGTGGCAGGGGCGACCGTCGCCGTGTCTGTGCTGGACCTTGCAGCACGTGCGGGAGTGTCAGTCCTCGGCTCTCTTCCGCAAGGCTTGCCTGCGTTCGCCATCCCCTGGATCACCCGCGACGACATCGTCCCCGTCCTGATCGGTGGTTGCGCCGTTGCCCTGGTTTCGTTCGCCGATACCAGCGTGCTCTCGCGTGTCTATGCGGCGCGGACCCGCACCTATGTGGACCCGAACCAGGAAATGGTGGGCCTCGGCGTCGCCAACCTGGCCGCCGGATTTTTTCAGGGTTTTGCGATCAGTAGCAGTTCGTCACGTACGCCCGTGGCTGAGGCTGCAGGCGCCAAAACCCAGTTGACCGGAGTCATCGGCGCGCTTGCTGTTGCCTTACTGCTGGTGGTGGCACCGGACCTGTTGAAGGACTTACCTACCAGCGCACTTGCTGCGGTGGTGATCGCCTCCGCCATCGGCCTGATTGAGGTCAGCGACCTGCGACGCATTTATCGAATCCAGCGTTGGGAGTTCTGGTTGTCAATCGTCTGCACCGTCGGCGTGGCCGTGCTGGGTGCGATCGAGGGGATCGGCCTGGCCATCGTGATCGCCGTCATCGAATTTCTGTGGGATGGCTGGCGTCCTTACTCTGCCGTCCTGGGACGCGCGGACGGCGTGAAGGGTTATCACGACATCAAGCGCTATCCCGACGCGCGCCTTGTACCCGGCCTGGTCCTGTTTCGCTGGGATGCGCCGTTGTTTTTCGCCAACGCCGAATTGTTCCATGACCGAGTGCTGGACGCCGTGGCCGCATCGCCTACGCCAGTGCGCTGGCTGGTTGTTGCGGCGGAACCCGTCACCAGCGTGGACGTGACCTCCGCCGACATGTTGGCGGAACTGGACGAAACGTTGCACGCGGCGGGTATCAAGTTGTGCGTGGCCGAGATGAAGGACCCGGTCAAGGACAAGCTGAAGCGATTCGGGCTTTTTGCGCGGCTTGGCGAAACAGCGTTCTTTCCAACAATAGGTTCTGCCGTCGACAGCTATCTCGCGATACATCCGGTGGACTGGATGGGTCGGGAGAACTAGGGACGCTGAGCGGCATGTTCACTCTCCACAGGAGGTAATCCATGGTTCCCATACCCCTTCTCGAAAAGGTTTTTTCCCGAGACCTGCTCGACGTACTGATTCGTGCCGGAGTGATTGCCGTTCTGGTGATATTCTGCTTTCAGATATTCAGCCCGTTCCTCGATCTGATGCTGTGGTCGGTGATCCTGGCAATCACCCTCTATCCCTTGCAAGCCAGGTTCAAACACAAGCTGGGGAATAAAGACGGGATCACCGCGACGCTGATCGTATTCATCGTCATCAGTATTCTTATGGTGCCTATTTATTTATTGGGAGCCTCGATTGCGGATTCCGTGGAAAAGGTCATGACCATGGTCAAGACCGACAGTTTCCATATTCCGCCACCCTCCGATGCGGTCGCCAGCTGGCCACTGGTGGGCGAACCTATTTATAACGTGTGGGCACAAGCCGCCACTGACCTGCCCGATCTGGCACACAAGTTCATGCCGCAGATCAAAGGTGTCAGCCTTTCCCTGCTGAGCAAGCTTGCGGGTGTCGGCATGGGGCTCCTTTCATTCATCGTCGCCCTGATTATTGCCGGTATTTTTTTAGCGTATGGCGAGAGCGGCCACCGCAGCGCGGTGCAAATCGTTTCGCGTTTCAGCGGTCCGATCAACGGGCCGAAAATCGCCGATCTGTGCACCGCCACCATCCGGGCAGTGGCATTGGGGGTGGTCGGTATCGCGTTCATCCAGATGCTGTTGGTGGGCATCGGCTTTGTATTCATGGGTGTTCCCGGCGCTGGTCTTCTCGCCTTGGCGGTGCTGCTTCTTGGCATCATGCAATTACCGGCAACCCTGATTACCCTTCCGGTCATCGTCTTTGTTTTCATGAGCGAAGGTGCCAGTACGGCGACCATTGTGTTTGCCATTTATGTCTTCATCGCGGGATTGGTCGATAACGTCCTCAAACCGCTGCTGCTGGGTCGTGGTGTCGATGTGCCGATGCCCGTGGTGCTGATCGGCGCCTTGGGTGGCATGGTCACGGGCGGTATCCTCGGCCTGTTTATCGGCCCTGTGATACTCGCGGTCGGCTATCAGCTGTTCTGGGAATGGGTGGATCAAGCGCAAGAACCCGGGCCAGATAATCAGGGACAGACCTGACACGGCAGCAGAGGATATTCGGATGAACACCCATAGGCATGCCAGAAAAAACGGCTGAAGAAATCCCGACAGACTTTTTTCTTTTGCGACAGACTTATTATTCAGATCACATTTGAACGCTAAGCTTGGGCCTATGGATGATTCAGATTATTTACGCCTGCTGACCATTGCGGCCGAGCAAGCCAACACGTTCCTCTCCAATGCCCGCAAATGGGAGCGTGAGCGTTGGGTTTGCCAGCGCCTGCTGCAAGGCTTGAACATTCCCTATCGCGCCGACGAATTTGCCCCCGCCGGGGAGCCACCGGACGTGTTGTTCCGCGACGCGAACTTCGAAGTGTTCTTCGTGCTCGACGAGGGTCGGCGCCTCAACGACGAATGGCGCGACGAGCTGCAACGTCGACGCAGCGCGTTTTCCCTGAGCCAGCTAGTGCGCCGCGAGGCCAAGCCCCGGCGCATCCCGGCCAATGAATTTCTGCTGAGACTGGCGCCGACCTTGCGCAAAAAAGCCCACAACTACAAAGAGCGCGGCATGGACCTGGGGGAGCTGGACATCATCGCCTTCGCCAGCCTCAAGCGCGAAGTGCTGGACCTCAACAGCCACTTTCCGCCGCCCACCGAATACCTGCGTCAGGGCTGGCGCTCGTTGTCGCTGGTCGGCCCGACCTTCGCCCGAGTGTTGTTCGCCCACCCGGAAGCTCCGGATTTCCTGCGCAGCAACCTGGGGCGCAGCATCGTTTTCGACGTCGGGATCAGCCTGTGAGTCCGTTGCAGTAGTTGGTCGCCGAGTGTTACAAAGTGGAATCATTCGCCATTCCCGCCAGCAACTATGCTCCGTTCCACACCGGATAGGTCGCAACATCGCTGCGCGCTGTAGCGTCTAAACATTCAGCAACGTCTACCTGACGAGGCCTTTATGACCAGCCGCCTGAACCCCGACGACCAGAAGCATGTCGAAGAGTACCTGAACCTGTCCCAGCACCAAGTCGAGCGCCGGCCTTTCCGGCCGTGGATGCTCCTGGTGGTGGTGTTGGCAGTGACCATGGGTTTAGGCCTGTTGAGCCGCTTTATCAGTTACCTGACGCTATGAGCTGCATCGCGCTCGTTCGGTTGACTGCACCGATTTCTTTTAGCCTTGCGAGATATCCCCATGACTCATCGTATTGTCATCGTTGGCGGCGGCGCCGGCGGTCTGGAGTTGGCTAACTCTGGGCAAGCGCGGCACGGCCAGTGTGATGCTGGTCGACGCGAACCTGACCCACATCTGGAAACCGTTGTTGCACGAAGTGGCGGCAGGTTCCCTGAACTCTTCCGAAGACGAACTCAACTATGTTGCCCAGGCAAAATGGAACCACTTCGAGTTCCAGCTGGGGCGCATGAGCGGGCTCGACCGCGCACAGAAGAGAATCCAGCTGGCCGCCACCTATGACGAGGCGGGCCTGGAACTGGTGCCGGCGCGCGAAGTGCCTTACGACTCGTTGGTGATTGCCGTCGGCAGCACCACCAACGACTTCGGCACGCAGGGCGCGGCGCAGCATTGCCTGTTCCTCGACACCCGCAAACAGGCCGAGCGCTTCCATCAGCAACTGCTCAATCATTACCTGCGCGCCCACGCCGGGCAGACCGATAAGGTTGAGCAGATTAGCGTAGCGATCGTCGGCGCTGGTGCCACCGGGGTCGAACTGGCCGCGGAACTGCACAACGCCGCCCATGAACTCGCGGCCTACGGCCTGGACCGGATCAAACCGGAAAACATGCACATCACCCTGATCGAAGCCGGGCCACGGGTGTTGCCAGCCCTGCCGGAACGAATCGGCGGGCCTGTGCATAAAACCCTGGAGAAACTCGGGGTCAACGTGATGACCAACGCCGCTGTCAGCGAAGTGACGGCAGACAGCCTGATTACCGCCGATGGCCAAGTGATCAACGCCAGCCTCAAAGTCTGGGCCGCCGGGATTCGTGCACCGGGCTTCCTCAAGGACATCGATGGCCTGGAAACCAACCGCATCAACCAGCTGCAAGTATTGCCGACCCTGCAAACCACTCGTGACGAGAACATCTTCGCCTTCGGTGACTGCGCGGCCTGCCCACAACCAGGCACCGACCGCAATGTGCCGCCGCGTGCCCAGGCCGCGCACCAGCAAGCTTCGTTACTGGCCAAATCGCTGAAACTGCGGATCGAAGGCAAAGCCCTGCCGGAGTACAAGTACACCGACTATGGTTCGCTGATTTCGCTGTCGCGTTTTTCGGCTGTGGGTAACTTGATGGGCAACCTGACCGGCAGCGTGATGCTCGAGGGCTGGCTGGCGCGGATGTTTTACGTGTCGCTGTATCGCATGCACCAGATGGCGCTATATGGCGCGTTCCGCACGGCGATGTTAATGCTGGGAAGCAAAATTGGGCGCGGGACTGAGCCTCGTCTGAAACTGCATTAACACACATCCATTGTGGGAGCGGGCTTGCTCGCGAAGACGGTGTAACAGTCAACTTTGATGTTGAATGTTATGGCCTCTTCGCGAGCAAGCCCGCTCCCACATTTTTTATTCATCGCCCTGCAGATCTGTGTCTCACTGTATCTTCCCCACGGATTCCATCCCTTCGCTTACAAAGCCCTCCTTGCGCGACACAGTAGCGATACACCACGCCCGCTAAATGGCCACACCCGAGCAAGGCACTGCCTGCTTCGGTCATCGCCGCACTCATGTGGCGTCCTTTATCGATCGGTTGTGTTGTGCAACCCAGGAGATTTGTAATGTCCCGTACCACTATTCTCAGCAAAAACACCGTAGGCCTGCTCGGCGCTGTCCTGGCCGGAGGCATGATGTTGTCCGGCTCCGTATTCGCTTCGCAGCCGCTGACTCAGGGCTACCTGCTGGCCTCGGCGGAACAGGTCGTGAAGACGCCGGAAGGTAAATGTGGCGAAGGCAAGTGCGGCGATGCTTCGATGGCCCGGACCGATACCGATGATGATGGCCAGGTATCCCGCGCGGAATTTTTGAAAGTGGCGCCCAAGGCCGATTTCGACAAGATCGACACCAACCATGATGGTCAAATCTCGGAACAAGAGGCTTTTGATAACGTGAAAGCCAACTACGAAGCCAATGGTAAAAAGATGCCAAAGGGCTTGTTCGAGCACCTGAAAGACAATAGTTAAGCTTCTGAAGGCCCAAGCCCTGCCTCTGCGTCGAGAAGCAGGGCTTTTTTGCATTTACAGCAGGCAAAAAAAATCCCCGTATCTTTCGATACGAGGATTTTTAATATGGTCGGGGTAAGGGGATTCGAACTCCTGACATCCTGCTCCCAAAGCAGGC
>LNAP01004948.1_pt1 | contig 15017 bp, 15 predicted proteins | sample 602601 | NCBI WGS metagenome assembly LNAP01 (sample SAMN02440304, study PRJNA202911) | soil metagenome | biome: Subtropical and temperate rainforests or woodlands; isolation source: soil samples (1 kg each in a 20% v/v slurry with milli Q water) were... ...
CCCGAAAATCTCCACCTTGCCCGTCCACGAACCCCGCGCCCGGGCCATCGTGCGCTGGCTGGTGCGCAAGAACATCATCAAGGAAGAACTGACCACCTGCGGGCGCACCGGCAACCGCATGGGCTACGCCCTGGCCGACGGTGCCCGCGCCGTGGTGCTGCACCCCGAGGCGCTGCCGTTCAACGAGCCGGTCAATGGCCTGGAAATCATCTACAAACGCTGCATCTACACTCCGGCCAAGGGCTTTCTCGAAGAAGCCGGCTGCCCGGAATGCCTTAAAGAAGTCGGCGAGGCGCTGTTCGACAGCCTGGAAGACTGGATGCCCGGCCACACCGACAACTTCACCTGCCCGTTGTGTGGGCATGAAGATGACATCAACGGGTTTCTGTTCCTGCAGGAATGCGGTTTCTCCAACCTGGGCTTCATCTTCAACAACTGGGCGGAAGCGGGCTTCAAGCAGAGCTTTATCGACGAGTTTGCCGACTGGCTCGATCAGAAAATCAGCTGGGTCAAAGTCGAACTCTAGGAGCGCCCCGATCATTCCCACGCTCCGCCTGGGAACGATCAGGGCCTGGAAATTCCCCATCTATCAGTATTACCAAGTTTGTCAGAGTTTTACGTTGAGGCCCGAGGGGTGTCTGAGTATAATGACGCGCTTCCATTTTCCCGCTCGGGAGCCCCCGCGATGCTGCGTATCAGCCAAGAAGCTCTGACATTCGACGACATTCTCTTAGTGCCCGGTTATTCCGAGGTGCTTCCTAACGAAGTCAGTCTCAAGACCCGCCTAACCCGTGGCATCGAGCTGAATATTCCCCTGGTTTCCGCTGCCATGGATACCGTCACCGAAGCCCGTCTGGCCATCGCCATGGCTCAGGAAGGCGGTATCGGCATCATCCACAAGAACATGACCGTCGAGCAGCAAGCTGCCGAAGTGCGCAAGGTCAAGCGTTATGAAGCCGGTGTGGTGAAAGATCCGATCACCATCGACGCTGACGCCACCGTGCGCGACCTGTTCGAACTGACCCGTCTGCACAACATCTCCGGCGTTCCGGTGCTGCACAATGGCGACCTCGTCGGCATCGTCACCTCCCGTGACGTGCGTTTCGAGAACCGTCTTGAAGTCACCGTCCGCGAAGTGATGACGCCTAAAGAGCGTCTGGTCACGGTCAAGGAAGGCGCCAACAAGAACGACGTGCGCGAATTGCTGCACAAGCACCGCATCGAGCGCGTGCTGATCGTCGACGACAAATTCGCCCTCAAGGGCATGATGACCGTCAACGACATCGAAAAAGCCAAGGCTTACCCGCTGGCCAGCAAGGATGACCAAGGTCGTCTGCGCGTCGGCGCGGCAGTCGGCACCGGTAAAGACACCGGTGATCGCGTAGCGGCCCTGGTTGCTGCCGGTGTGGACGTGGTGGTGGTCGACACCGCCCACGGTCACTCCAAGGGCGTGATCGACCGCGTTCGCTGGGTCAAACAGAATTTCCCTGAAGTCCAGGTGATCGGCGGCAACATCGCCACCGGCGCTGCCGCCAAGGCCCTGGCCGAAGCGGGCGCGGATGCGGTCAAGGTCGGTATCGGCCCTGGCTCGATCTGCACCACGCGTATCGTCGCCGGTGTGGGCGTGCCGCAAATCAGCGCCATCGCCAACGTCGCCGAGGCCCTCGAAGGCACGGGCGTTCCGTTGATCGCCGACGGCGGTATCCGGTTCTCCGGTGACCTGTCCAAGGCCATCGTCGCCGGTGCTTCCTGCGTGATGATGGGCTCGATGTTCGCCGGTACTGAAGAAGCCCCGGGCGAGATCGAACTGTTCCAGGGTCGTTCGTACAAGGCTTACCGCGGCATGGGTTCGCTGGGCGCCATGTCCCAGGCGCAAGGTTCTTCCGACCGTTACTTCCAGGACTCTTCGGCAGGCGCCGAGAAACTCGTTCCGGAAGGCATCGAAGGCCGTGTGCCGTACAAAGGCACCCTGAGCGCGATCATCCATCAACTGATGGGCGGCCTGCGTTCCTCGATGGGCTACACCGGTAGCGCCAACATCGACGAAATGCGTACCAAGCCAGAGTTCGTGCGGATCACCGGCGCCGGTATGGCCGAATCCCACGTCCATGACGTGCAGATCACCAAGGAAGCGCCAAACTACCGCGTAGGTTGAGGCTTCCAGCATAAAGTTAAGTAACCGGGGCTGTCTTATTCAGCCCCGAGTTGTTTCTGATTCATTAGACGAGACTGATCTCATGGCCCTCGACATTCACGCCCACCGTATCCTGATCCTCGATTTCGGTTCCCAGTACACCCAACTGATCGCCCGTCGCGTGCGTGAAATCGGTGTGTACTGCGAACTGCATCCGTTCGACATGGACGACGCAGCGATCCGCGAATTCGCACCGAAAGGCGTCATCCTCGCCGGCGGCCCCGAGTCGGTACACGAAGCCAACAGCCCGCGCTGCCCGCAAGCCGTATTCGACCTGGGCGTGCCCGTGTTCGGTATCTGCTATGGCATGCAGACCATGGCCGAGCAGTTGGGCGGCAAGGTTGAAGGTTCCGAGCTGCGTGAATTCGGTTATGCCCGTGTCGACGTGGTCGGCAAGAGCCGCCTGTTGGACGGCATCGAAGACCACGTCGACGCCGACGGCCTGTTCGGCCTCGACGTGTGGATGAGCCACGGTGACAAAGTCACCAAGATGCCGCAAGACTTCCACATCCTGGCCAGCACCCCGAGCTGCCCGATCGCCGGCATGTTCAACGACGAGCGTGGTTACTACGGCGTGCAGTTCCACCCGGAAGTGACCCACACCAAGCAAGGCGGGCGCATCCTGTCGCGCTTCATCCTCGACATCTGCGAGTGTGAAGCCCTGTGGACCCCGTCGAAAATCGCTGAAGACGCCATCGCCAACGTGCGTGCCCAGGTCGGCACCGACAACGTCCTGCTCGGCCTGTCCGGCGGCGTTGACTCCTCCGTGGTTGCTGCGCTGCTGCACAAGGCCATCGGTGATCAACTGACCTGCGTATTCGTCGACAACGGCCTGCTGCGCCTGCACGAAGGCGAGCAAGTGATGGCCATGTTCGCCGAGAACATGGGCGTCAAGGTGATCCGCGCCAACTCAGTTCCTGAACAACCTGGCCGGCGAGTCCGACCCGGAGAAGAAGCGCAAGATCATCGGCCGCACCTTCATCGACGTATTCGATGCCCAGTCCAACAAACTGGACAACATCAAGTACCTCGCCCAAGGCACCATCTACCCCGACGTGATCGAGTCGGCTGGCGCCAAGAGCGGCAAGGCCCACGTGATCAAGTCCCACCACAACGTGGGTGGCCTGCCCGAGGAAATGAACCTCAAGCTGGTCGAACCGCTGCGTGAGCTGTTCAAGGACGAAGTCCGCCGTCTCGGCCTGGAACTGGGCCTGCCCTACGACATGGTCTACCGCCACCCATTCCCGGGCCCGGGCCTGGGTGTGCGGATCCTCGGTGAAGTGAAGAAGGAATACGCCGACCTGCTGCGTCGCGCCGACCACATCTTCATCGAAGAACTGCGCAAGGCCGACTGGTATCACAAAGTCAGCCAGGCGTTCGTAGTGTTCCAGCCGGTGAAATCGGTGGGCGTGGTCGGCGACGGCCGTCGTTACGCCTGGGTCGTGGCCCTGCGTGCGGTGGAAACCATCGACTTCATGACCGCCCGTTGGGCACACCTGCCTTACGAACTGCTGGAAACCGTCAGCGGCCGTATCATCAATGAAATCGAAGGCATCTCACGCGTGACGTATGACGTGTCGAGCAAGCCGCCGGCGACGATTGAGTGGGAGTGAATTTACGTCCTTCGAGGACTATCGCCAGCTATCGATAAGATGCCGTAACGTGTTGATTTATTAGTGTAATACGTCACGGCATCTATCGGTGGCTATCGCCGGCCAGCAAAATAGGTTGACGGTAGCGCTGACGGTAAGAAACGAGGCCGAATTAAGACACTCTCGTTCACTATTGAGACTTTTACCGTCTTTGACGGTAAAAGTTTTCTCGGGAAAGCTTGTTTCATGCGGCTTTCCGGGCATCAGCAGGTCTCCAGGTCCCTGACGGTAAAAGCCGTCAAAAAACCGGAGGAAATCCTCGATGCTTACCGACACTGCACTGCGAAATCTGAAGCCTAAGTCCAAGATTTATAAGGCTTCTGACCGGGACGGGATGTACGTGACGGTATCGCCCAGCGGTACCGTCACCTTCCGATACGACTACCGTCTCCACGGTCGCCGCGAAACGCTGACCCTCGGGCGTTATGGTCCTGGCGGTATTTCACTGGCGATGGCGCGCGAACTGCTCCTGGAAGCGCGGAAAACCGTTCTCAACGGCGTATCGCCCGCGCTTGAAAAGCAACGCGAGAAACGCCGGGTGGTCGACATCAAGACCTTCGGTACCGCGATGGAGGCGTGGCTGGCCAATGCCAGATTGGCCGACAGCACCCGCGCCATGCGCAAGCACATCATTGACCGGGATATCCTGCCAGTATTTCGCAATCGCCTGTTGACCGAGGTTCAAGCCGAAGACCTGCGGGCCTTGTGCAACAAGGTCAAGGAACGTGGAGCGCCAGCCACTGCGGTTCAGATTCGGGACATCGTGAAGCAGGTCTATATCTACGCCATTGCCCACGGTGAAAAAGTAGAAAATCCTGCGGACAGCGTGAAGGCAGCTTCGATCGCCACGTTCGTGCCGAAAGATCGCGCCTTGTCGCCGCTTGAGATCCGGCTGATGGTTCAGCAGATGGAATCGGTGGCAACCTATCCCACTATCAGGCTGGCCCTGCGCCTGATTCTGCTGACGTTGGTGCGCAAGAGCGAACTGATCCAGGCCACCTGGGATGAGGTCAACTTCGAGTGTGCCACCTGGACGATTCCGAAGCAGCGGATGAAGGGGCGTAATCCGCATGTGGTCTACCTGTCGAGCCAAGCGCTCGATATCTTCGTGACGCTGCATGCCTGCGCGGCGGGCTCCCGATTCGTCTTTCCGTCTCGTTACGATGCCGAGCGGTGTATGTCCAATGCGACCCTGAATCGGGTCACGCAGCTCGTGGTACAGGCCGCGAAAACCAAAGGGCTGCCGCTGCACCCGTTTACCGTCCATGACCTGCGTCGTACCGGCTCGACGCTGTTGAACGAAATCGGCTTCAACCGCGACTGGATCGAGAAGTGCTTGGCGCACGAGGACGGGCGTTCGTCACGTTCGGTCTACAACAAGGCCGAGTACGCGGAGCAGCGGCGCCACATGCTGCAGGAGTGGGGCAATCTGGTCGATGCCTGGGGAGGCGGGCAGGCCTACGTGCCCAGGCTGATGCCAAAGAACGTGGTCATGCCGGCGCTGAGCGCGCTGGCCTGAAAGGATGGCACGGTTGTCAGTTGACAACTGTGCCGGTCATCCCCATACTGGAGATCACTGATGGCCCGTCCCTCTCATCCGAAGAAAGAGGTCGAAGAAGCGCTTAGGCATGCCGAAGGACAGGGGTGGCGCGTGGAAGTTGGCGGCAGTCACGCCTGGGGACGGATTTATTGTCCCTACAACGATGAGGAATGTCGCTGCGGCGAATTCTGCATCACCAGCGTATGGAGCACGCCGAAGAGCCCTGGCAACCACGCACGCGCCCTGCGGCGCGTCGTGGATAACTGCACCACGCACCGTAAGCAGCAGGAGGCCGCCGACGGCGCAGAGGAGTAGCACGATGGAATACACCTTCACTCTGAAATACCAACTCGCCGATGATGACCGTAACCCGGATGTACTGGTCGAGCGCCTTGGTGCGGCTGGCTGCGACGATGCCCTGGTAGGCATCGGCCAGCCGGGGCGGCTGGCGCTGGAGTTCACCCGCGAGGCTGAGAACGCAGATGCGGCTGTTCGCAGTGCACTGGCCGATGTGCGCAGAGCCGTGCCCTCGGCCAGATTGATTGAGGTAGCTCCGGATCTGGTCGGTCTGACCGACGTGGCCGAAATGGTCGGCGTGTCGCGACAGAACATGCGCAAACTGATGCTGGCCAATCCAGGAAGCTTTCCGGCGCCGGTGCATGAGGGCAGCGCATCAATCTGGCACCTAGCGGACGTGCTGGCCTGGTTGCAGGCCAAGGGCAGCTACTCGCTGGCCAGGGACGTTCTGGAGGTGGCGCGCGTGGCTTTGCAGGTCAACCTCGCCAAGGAAAGTCGGCGGCTATCGCGCTCGACTTCCGAGGAGTTGGCCGCTCTTGTTGGTTGAGGTCGCCGCCGGCCTCAGTCCTGATCTGAAGCCGCCCGAACAGGGCGGGTTTTCCGTAGGCGGACATCCGGCTTGCTGATGTCCGTGCGAGGCGCCTGCTTACGCTCCTCGATCCAGGCCTCCACCTCAGCCAAGTCCCACACCACGCAGCGAGGAGTCAGGTTGAAACGCCGGGGGAACTCTCCACGGCGCTCCATCTCGTAGATGGTCGTCTTGGACAAGGGGATTATTTGCCGCAGCTCTTGTCGCCGAATGGTGCGCCGGAAGGGCAGAGGGCTGCACTTCGGAAACTGCGGCAGTGCTTCGTAGGCTTCCGTGCCAGGAATCGAAAGAGACTGGCTGGGTTCTGAGATTGAAGCACTGGATGTGGACGATAGATGTTCCATCTCGGATCCCATGAGTCTGGCTGGATGGAAATACTGTGAGGTTCGGTGGCTATCGAGACAACTTGCTGTAGCGTAGTGGGGCGAAAATCGTGCATTAACTGATTGTATGTAGTTAACGCCACACTCATTCCCAGTGCGATGCCACGCACTCGCCAGGCCTTCCTTGCTTGTGGGATACTCCCTGCAGGCTCTGGGCAGGAGCCTGCCACCCGTCATAGCAAAGCTGTTGACAGCACTGCCGACACACTCCCTCTCTTCCCTGCGCATGCCATGTTCAGGTTCGAGAAGCGGCAGACGGGTGACGTTTCGTCATGAACCGGGAGAACTGTCATGTCGAGTGAAGCTATTCGTCCGTCCACCCTGGACGGAATCAAACGCCTTGCTAAAAAGCTCAAAGGCGAACAACACATCCACGCACGTGCCCTGGACGCTGCTGCCCAAGCGGCGGGATTTCAGAACTTTCGCCACGCCAGCAATGTGCTGCGAACTGCACCCAAACCGGAGCGCCCACGCCCTGGACATCGCATCTTCCTGACCGCGTATTGGAAGGACCGCGAAGGCAGCGCGAGTGGCCGTGAGACGTTGACTATGTGGCTGTCCACACCATGGGAGGAGTTGATTACGCCGCTTCAGTTGCAGAATCACCGGGCGCTGGTGCACTTTCGCTCGGAAGGCCCCGACCATCTTGCGCGCAGCCAACTGCTGCACACGCAGTCCGGGGCCCGTCGTGCAGTCTGTGCCGCCGCACGTGCCTTGCATTTCATGGATGCGACGAAGCTACGCCCTTCCAAGAGCCATAGCCGTGCCTTTCCTGGCGGCCGGTCGAGCAACGTCATACCCGGCCATGACCACTACAGCATCTGGTATGACCGAGAGACGAAGCGGTATCTGTTTGTGGATGAGCCTTACGAGAGCGCCGTCGAGAGCAAGGCCCAGGAACGTCTGGCATGGGCGAAACAGCATGGTTTCACCATCGTCAAACCAGAGTGGGCCGGTATGTATGCGCCTGATGTCGGCTCGCGTCTCTACTTGGTTGCTGATGAGGCAAAGGGTATCCCGCTGGAGCCTGTCGTTGCCGCGCTGAACAAGTTGCCTGCGCCTATTATTGAAGATGTATGGAGTGGCGAGTCTGTGCCGATGGCTCCGTTCTTCGTGAGCCCCGGCGCTATCGCCAAGGCCGAGGCTGCGAAGAACAAGCTGAAAGTGCCGCGCAGCTCGAGTAGCCAGCGTAATTCGGTCGGCTATGTACAGACCTTTGTCGGTCCTCAGCGCCGCCCAAAGGGCCGGATGCCGATCGAGATGCATGCAGAGGTCGGTCGATTGCTGAAATTGGTTCTGGTGGCCACCTATCAACGCAAGGGTGTCTACAACCGCGTCAACGCGATTCGCAGCGAGCTCGATGAATGGACGCAGTGTGAGTACAACCATACTGAGCTGCCCAATGAGCAGTTCTTCGAGTTGTACTACCACGAGTCCGGTTCGACATTCTCGCGGTCGCTAACGGAGGCCGAGCGTGAGCGCCACGCCGAGAGCCTAGCGCAGGTGAAAAAGCTCTTGGGCGAGCACTATCCCGATTGCCCGCCGCTACGGTCGTTGCTGAAAAAGGTGGATGCTGCGGCCACGTCCCTGCAGAATTGGACGTGACGGACCAACTTGCCTACGAGCAATACTTGGGGTTTGCATATTGTCCGGCGGGGATGCTCTTTCCCCCGAAGCTGTGATCAAGCGAAGAAAAGCTGGCGGCGCGCAGGACGCGCCGCCCATCCCGATCATGCACACAACAACTCATTGGTGCCGGCTTAGCTTTACAGACGGATGCCGCCGGACTTCGGCGTTGCGAATTGCTCGGGCTCTTCGCCGAGCGGGAAGCCGACCACATACAGCACCGTGACGGGCATCGGCTTGGCATCCGCCGCATCTGAACCCCACTTCACCTGCACCTTGCGCGTGGCGTAGCGCAGAGAGACACCGAGCACCGTGAGCGCATCGATGTGTGACTGCATCTCGTCGTACACATCAAATTTCTGTGTTTCACTGTAGGCATCGGCGCAGTCCCGGTAGTCCCGGAGGTGGTCCACCAAGGCGGCAAAAGTTTCGTCTGCCTCGCGGGTCAGCTCGAAAGCTGGCTCCGACAAATCCATCGAGCAGGTTTCCGCCAGCTTGGCCAACTGCTTGCCCGTAGCCAGCGGAATCGCTGTCAAGGTGACGTGTTCTCGGTCGAACTTTTCCTTTGCTGCTTTGGCTTCTTCTTCGGACGGAATGGCGAACGGCTTGTTGAGCGCGTCGATGTCCTCGAACTCGAATGCTCGGGCAAGAGCGCGGCGGGTGTCGAGGCTTGCGGACAAACCTTGTTCGACTCGCTGGATCGTCCGCACGTTGAGGCCGGAAATGGCGGCCAGTTGCTCCTGCGACCATTGCCGCATTTCTCGGAACAGCTTGATGCACATGGCCAGCTCAGTTGGTGTCAACAGGCGGGTTTGTTCAGTGTTGTGAGTTGCGTTCATTTCGTGGCTCCATCGTTCTTATCCGATGCCTCGAAGTATGAGTAACGGGTGGCTAGCGCAACACGACAGGAGCCCGACAGTCAGCCGACATGAACGTGAATAATCACCAGTCCGAATAGAGGCGACATCTGGCCGTCTTTGACAAGTACAGCTGGTATCCAGGTACCACAATGGTTATAGCCAACTTGATCTCTAACCAAACCTTATACCAAACAAGCCGCCGTCTTCGGTGGCGTCGGTCAAACGCTTGGGCAGGACGTAGTCATTGAGGTCAAATCCATCGACGGTCTCCTTGAAGGCATCGTCTTCATTCATCGTCACGATGTACTGAAAGCCAAGCTCCTGCGCAATCTCAGAGCCAAGGCGCAATGCGCTGATGACCTGGCGTCCGTCAACACCATCGAACAGATGGCTGTCATGGATCAGAAATCCCGGCCCCATTTTTCGCCTGGCACACAAACGCATAAGCATCATGTCAAAGCAGAAAATCTGCATGTTCTTGATGCCTTTGCTGCGTTCGCCCTGCATCGGAAACTTGAAGATCGGCCCATTCGAGGTTTCATCGACCGTCATGCTGCCGGCCGATTCATACAAGCGTTGCGAGGTTTCCTCGAAGGCGACGATGGCCTCCGCCAGTCGGTCCTTCTGCTCGGCGAAGTCACGCCGCAGGCGGATCGTGAGGCGGTTGCGCTCGATCTCCAGCTCGTTCTTGGTGCCTTCGAGCTGCTCTGCGGCTTCGAAGCGTTGCCGCAGGGATTCCACTTCGGACTCCAGCCGTCCCAGCTCGCCTTGCAGCTTGAGGAACTGTTCGAGCGCACCATGGCTCCTGAGAATGCCCAGGATTTCGCCGCGCCTCTGGTCGAGCTGCGCCTTCTTACTATCGCGCAGCTCGATACGCAGCTTTGCAGCTTCGAGTTCGCTGGACAGATAGTCCTTGCGATTGCGCACCACAGAGTCATGAAAACTCTTCACATCTTCATAGCGGCGCTTGACCAAGCCAGGTAGCACGATGCCTGCTTCTTGATAGACCGCCTGGAGATCTTCATGGTCAGGAGGAACCTCGGAGGCAAGCGCGCTTTCCAGATCACGAATAGCTGAGAAGTCGATGGTATTGGCGTTGGCCAACTCGTTGAGCTGGCGGGTCAAGCTGGCGCTTTCGACTTCCAGTTCCCGGTACTCCGGCAAGACCTGAAACGTTTCAACTTCAGCATGAAGCTTCTTGAGACGAGCCTCCTGAATGGTCAGTTCCGTGCGCAAGTCGGCAGCCTTGCCGATGATTGAACCGAACGCGCCGCTGCCGGCCGCCTTCTTCAGCTCTTCGAGGGTCTTTTCCCTATCCCGGACAGCTTGCCAATCCCGGGCAATTTGCCAGTCCAATCCGAGCAGGAACATCAGTGCAATCTGCATGTCGCCAGTGCCTTGCATCGTGGCCTGTTTTTCCGGCGTCATGAAGGCTCCACTCGCTTGCCGGCGCACAAAATAGGCGAACAACGACCGGAATGAAGGTGGCTTGCTGCCTGCAGCTTCAAAGCTGCTCAGACCAAACATTTGTTCGCCGAGGAACGCACACCACTCGGTGGCCGAGAACTTGACCTTCGCGGCAGGTGGGGCGGTCACGAAGATTTTGGCTTTGGAACTACCGCTGCGCTCGATGACCGTGCGTTCCGACTTCAGATCGAAGTCCATGCCGAAGGTGTATTCCGCCAGTTCCGGGCTGCGGAAAATCGAGTCCGGGCCAGCGTCGGCACCAAGCAGAAAATGCACTAGCTCAACGAAGCTGGTTTTGCCTGCGCGATTGCGTGTTTGCTTGGTGGTCGCTCCTTCGGTTTTTTGAGCGAGCAGCACGTTCAGGCCTGGTTTCAGATCTCCAAGATTCTTAAAGCTAGGCAGGGTGCTGAAGATGTGATGAATCAAGCTGTTCTCCGTGCCACAAGGCCGCTTTCGAGTTCAATGGTTCCAAGGGCGTACAGAAGGTCGAGGGAAAGTAAGAACCAGTCGTACGTGATTCGCCGAGGCATTGCAGCCGCGCCCGCGTCATGCCTGTTTAACTCCTCCCAAAGTGCGGAGACAGTCTTTGGCCGTGTGAGAAACGTCAAAATATTCGAGCCGACGGTCAACAGTGCGCGATCCTGCGGAAGATGCTTGGATGGAAGGATCATGTCGTCCCCACCGCTTGAGCGTCCTCAAAAATCTCGCACTTGTCGAAAAGGTATGCCATGACCGCCAGCACCGCAGCCTTATGTGTGGGTGTGGTATTCGCCGAACCGCCGGCCCATGCTTCAAGACGACCGAATATTTCATCAGGGTGCAGGGGAGGAGCGCCGTCCCGTAGTGTCATGTATTCGCGCTTGAACGCCTGCGCGATTTGTTCGCCATAGGTTGGGTTTTTCCAGTTATTGAAAAACTGCGCAACGAGCGGCGACTTCTGCATTCCGATCTTCAGGAAGTCGGCGACAGCTTGAGACAGGAGGTTTGCCTCGATCTTTCCGCGTGACACGTCTTTGACTTCGCTGGTCGTAGGTACAGGAGTGATGCTGATGTGAGTGAGCACAGCGATCAGGTCGCTGTAGCCCAAGTTGACATTCGCTTCCATCGTCAGCGACGGCCCAAACCAGGATTCAAGATCCTGCAGGCTCAACTGGCGGAACTTCGCCAGCATTTCCTCATACCCACAGTGGCCGATTCTGATCTGCGGATTGTCTTGCCTGAGCTTCGCTAGGGCCTCAATGATGTGAGGGCCTAAACGGCCATCGCGTGCGTTGTGCACGAAGGTCCACTCATCGAAGTACTGCTCCCAGTGCTCTTTCGCACCCTCGAAATCCTCGTTGATCTTCTTGATGGCTTCAGCAGCGCTCATCTCGTTGGGGGCATAACTCTGGTACAGAATTCTTGCCGATGGCAGATATCCATCGTTCTTGCGGTCTCCAACGTTTCCCCAAGGCCGGCAAGCCGTGAAGTCGTTAGGATGGGCTTTTGCCATCAGCTTCTCAAACAGACGTTGAAACTCGTCCCCCTTGGTTTCCAAGAAGGCAAGGCGGAAGTCTTTCTCATAGTTGAGCTGCTGTATGCGATCCATGCGTTCAGGCCCTGGACTTGATGTTCTTGGAATTTTTCAGGCAGAAGCTTATGGCTTCTTGGCATCCGACTGGGTCTGTACACGATTGATATCGAAGGGAAGCGCCTTATCGGTCGCAATGCGAGTGAGCAGTATCCGAATGGCGTCCGACACAGACAACCCCATGCCTGCCAACACGTTAGTGGCTTCCTCTTTGATATGCCCGTCAATCCGGGCGCGAACGACATCACTGCTGCTTGCCATTACATGCCTCAAACTCTGTTGTAGCTACATTGTGCTCCATTTGGGCTTCGATGTCATTGCTTCTGGCTGAACGTGATTGGACATCTCGGCGTTCCGCCGTCGGGCTCGCGGGCTGCGCCCCATGCCTCGTTCCGAGTCGCGGCCATTCGGCTTTGATCCCTGATGTCTCCGGCCCTTGAGGGCCTGCGCGCTCCGCTTGCCGATCCGTGGCATTGGTGGGGTGGGGGCGGTCTTGCTGTTCCCTTCACCGTATCACGGCGTTCTCGCCGTCAAGGGCTGCGCGTGCCTGCACGCTGGCGTCCTGGCGGCCGTCGTTGACCCCTGACTGCTGCGCTGCGCCGTGTTGGTGCCGGTTCCGGGCAATTCCGCCCGAGCAACCGGAGTACGACCATGTCGCAACTTTCCTTTTCCTCGTTCGATTCCATGCTGCTGGTGCGTGACGCGCAGGGGCGCTACCTGCCAGCGTCCGTGGACCAGATCTTGACGGTGGCACGCCAGGTCATCGACCAGAAGCACCCCCGCGGGGCGCTGTTCACTGCGCCGGAGTTGGTCAAGGACTACCTGCGCACCAAGTTGGCCAGCTTCGAGCACGAGGTGTTCGCGGCACTGTTCCTCGACAGCAAACATCGACTGATCGAGTACGTGGAGTTGTTTCGCGGCACCATCGACCAGGCAACGGTGTATCCGCGCGAAGTGGTGAAAGAGGCGCTGCGGCTCAACGCGGCGGCAGTGATCTTCTCGCACAACCACCCGAGCGGAAATCCAGAGCCCAGCCAGGCGGACAAGGTGCTGACCCAGCGCCTCAAGGAGGCCCTGGCGCTGGTGGAGGTGCGCACGCTGGATCACATCATCGTCGGCGGCGAGGCCACTACGTCATTCGCGGAGCAGGGGCTGCTCTAACCGCTGGGGGCCTCGGCCCCCTTTTTTGCTGCGCCGCCGAGGAGGGCGAGTCCCTACAGTCTGGGCATCCCCGGCCGGTGGCCGGGCGCGCTGTCGTGCTGTGCATCGAGCCTCGCTGCGCGAGTCTCAACCCCTTGGGCTTCCATCGTTCCCTCGCTGTGCATCGGCTGATGTCTTCGGCCCGGCTGCTCCGGGCCTGCGCGCTGCGCTTGCGTGGGGTCTGCGCCAACGCTGCGGCCGTTGCCTGTCGATCCGTCTTTCCCTGACTTCATCACCTTGTCGCGACTGTAGCCCGCGGCCTTGAGCCATCAAGGCGCGCCGGGCCGTGTCCTCGGCTGCGCCTGCGGGCCGCACCCACCCGGCGCTTGCCTCCTTGACGGCCACCGTCCGCGCGCTCCTGACCGTCACGGGCGATGAACTCAGGAAAGACGGTGGCAACGAGGCCGGCCCAGGTCTCCGCGCCGACCCCACCGGGAAGAGCCGAAAGCGGGCTCCGAATCTAGGAATCCGGTGGTGGTTTTCGACAGCCAATCCTTGTCAGGAGAACGACCATGCAACTTGCTTCCCGCTTCTCGTACCGCTCCCCGGTGCTGCGCTCGGCATCCCCCTTGTCGGATGAGCAGATTCGCGCTGTGGCCCCGTCCATCTTCGCCGAGGCACCGCACGCCAGCCGCTCCGAACGCTACAGCTACATCCCCACCGCAACCGTACTGCAAGAGTTGCGCGGTGAAGGCTTCGAGCCCTTCATGGTGTGCCAGACTCGCGTGCGCCGGGACGACCGGCGCGACTTCACCAAGCACCTGATCCGCCTGCGCCACGCCAGCCAGATCAGCGCCCGAGGCGAGGCCAACGAGATCATCCTGCTGAACTCGCACGATGGGACGAGCAGCTACCAGATGCTCGCCGGCATGCTCCGGTTCGTCTGCCAGAACGGCCTGGTCTGCGGCGACACCGTGGCGGACGTGCGTGTGCTGCACAAGGGCGACGTGGTCGCCCAGGTGATCGAGGGGGCCTACGAGGTACTGCACGGTTTCGAGCAGGCACAGGAGTCCCGTGAGGCCATGCGCGCCGTCACGCTGGACAGCGGCGAGGCGGAAGTCTTTGCCCGTGCCGCGTTGGCCCTCAAGTACGACGACCCCGACAAGCCGGCACCGATCACTGAGAGGCAGGTGCTGGCCCCGCGCCGTCTCGACGACAACCGCGCCGACCTGTGGAGCGTGTTCAACCGCACCCAGGAAAACCTCATTCGCGGCGGCCTGCTCGGTCGCGGTGGCAACGGGCGTCGCCAGCGGACCCGCCCTGTGCAGGGAATCGACCAGGACCTGCGCCTGAATCGTGCCCTGTGGCTGCTGGCCGATGGCCTGCGCCAGTTGAAAGCCTGAACCCAACCCGGAGGGGCTTTCAGCTGTCCGGCCCCTCCATTCCCACCGCTGTTGTTATCCCATGAATGGAGCTATCACCATGAACGCCATTACCCAAACCGAAGCCGTCACCCTGTCCACCCTGGAAGCGGCCGACCCGACCAAGAACCTGATCCTGCTGTCGCTCGCGCAGCTCCTGCCGCGCCGCTCCAAACGCAACGCGCGCACGACCCCGCGTCTGTCTATTGATGAACTGGCTGCGAGCATTTCCCGCATCGGCCTGCTGCAAAACCTCGTCGTCATCCTCGCCGCCGATG
>LNAP01004841.1_pt1 | contig 15016 bp, 15 predicted proteins | sample 602601 | NCBI WGS metagenome assembly LNAP01 (sample SAMN02440304, study PRJNA202911) | soil metagenome | biome: Subtropical and temperate rainforests or woodlands; isolation source: soil samples (1 kg each in a 20% v/v slurry with milli Q water) were... ...
TGCGGCAAGGCCAGGCGTTGCGCAGGACCGGCGGGCGCGGGCGGCGGCGTGCCATTCCAGCCGGGCAGCTTCTCGATCACGGTGCACCAGTCCGGCCGGCTGCGGCCCAGCTTGTAGTCCCATTCGGGATAGCGATAGCGCCCCAGTTCCGTTTCGCCAGCAGCTTGCTGGACGTCGTCCTGCCCTTGCGGCGCCGCATCGCGAGGTTCGGGCGCCATCCCCTGCGAGCCCAGGGTCAGCGCAGGCGCCGGATCGGCCGCCTCGCCGTAGTCCCACAGATAGGCGTTGTCGTCACGGTAAGGGACCGGCACGGCGTATTGCTGCGGATTGAAGCGCACCCGCATCTGGCCCAGGTCGTTCGCCAGCACCGACGCCAGGCGGCGAAAGGCCGCCGTGTCGCGCAGGTCGGCGGACTGCGCCTCGAACAAGGCCCGCGCCTTGTTCACCCAATGGTTGTCGTCGCGCAGCGACGGGTCCATCAGCAGGCGGCTCATGCGCTGGATCAGCGCCGCGAATCCCAGGTCCGACGGATCGGGCGGCGGCGGCGCGAACGGCAGGAACCAGCGGCGCACGCCAGGATATTCCACGGCCAACAGCCGCTCCACCCGCGCGTCCTCGATGGCGGACGCCACCGCCACCCCCATGGGCTTCAGGCTCGCGACCGGCTGCGCCGCCAACGAATAGCGCAGATGGGCCGCCGCATGCGCCACGGCCGCGCGGTGCAGCGCCCAACGATCGGCGCCGTCCAGCACGGTGTAGCTGTCCGGCACCAGCAGATGCGTAGGCGCGAGAATGGGACGGGAAGGCGGACCGTCCAGCGCCGGACGCTGCAAGGCTTCGACCGCCATGGCCCTGCCCGAAAGGCCGCACAACAGCCATGACAGCCGCGCCTGCGCGGCTTCCAGCTCCTGCGCGCCCGCCTCGCCGTTCAGGGCCTCGCGCGCATAGGCATCGCGCAACGGGAAGGAGGCGCCCAGCAAGGGGGGTGGGCGTTCGTAGCCCCGCAGGCCCGCCAGCATCCAGCGCCCCAGCCCGCCCGCCGTCAGCTTCGCCATCAACTGGTCGAGCCGGTCCGCCACGGCTGCGGCGCACTCTGGGTCTTCGTCGTGCAGCAAGTCGATCCAGCGCCGCGCCTCCGCGGCCTGGTCCTCGCCGCTGCGCACGGCCAGGCGGCGCAACTTGTCATCCAGCGTGCCCGCCAGGCGTGCGCCGGCGCCGACTCCCTCCCCCGCGGACAGGACAGCTCGCATGTTCATTCCAGGTTGGCGTCGACCAGCGCCCGCAGCGCCGCCGCCATGTCGGGGTCGTCCGTCAGCGCGCGCGTCATCGTCATGTCGCAGCTCTCGGCGGGACTGACGCCGTCGCGGATCAGGATGCCGGCATAGATCAGCATGCGAGTGGACACGCCTTCGTCCAGCCCATGGCGCTTGAGCTCGCGTGAACTGTGCGCGATCCGCACCAGCCGGTCCGCCAACCTGGCGGCTATGCCCGCCTCGTGCGCCACGATTTCGGCCTCGTGCCCGGGTTCCGGATAGTCGAAATCCAGCGCCACGAAACGCTGCCGGGTGGAGGGCTTGAGATCCTTGGCGCTGCTCTGGTAGCCCGGGTTGTAGGACACCACCAGCTGGAAGTCCGGATGGGCCCGCACCACCTCGCCCTTCTTGTCCAGGGGCAGGATGCGCCGCGCATCGGTCAGCGGGTGGATGACCACCGTGGTGTCTTGACGCGCTTCGACAATTTCGTCCAGGTAGCAGATGCCGCCATGGCGCACCGCCAGCGTCAGCGGGCCGTCATGCCAGGCTGTGCCGTCCGCGTCCAGCAGGTAGCGGCCCACCAGGTCGGACGCGGTCATGTCCTCGTTGCACGCCAGCGTGACCAGCGGGCGGCCCAGCTTCCAGGCCATGAACTCCACGAACCGCGTCTTGCCGCAGCCGGTGGGGCCTTTCAGGATCATGGGCAGCCGATGCGCGTACGCATGCTCATACAGCGCGATTTCCCGCCCGGTGGGACGGTAGAAGGGTTCTTGCGCAATCCGGTAGGTATCGAGCGGAGACGGCACGGTTCATGTCCTTGGGTGGCGTCCGCCCGGCGCGGGAACCGGGCGAACGGGATGGGTGGCTGGCATGCCCTAGCGGTGCTTGGCGGCCTCGTTGGGGATGCCCTCTATCGGGCACTCCGGCGTGCCCACCGTGGACCGGGTGAAGGACTCGACCATCTTGCGCGTGCCCTCCGGATCGTTGATCCAGTTGGCGTAGAAGTTGTACGGGCAGGCCGCGACGCCCGTGGCCTCCTCGCCGGAATTGATCTTGCCGGTGTAGCCGCGGTGCACCAGCTTGAACAGGTGGTTCTGCGACTGCATGTTCTTGCGCGCGTCGCGGATCAGGCTGGTCGACAGCTCGGCGTACTGCACGCCCATGTCTTCCTCGCCGCATTCGCCCAGGGTGCGGCCGTCGAAGCCGATGATGGCCGAATGGCCGAAATACGAATACACGCCGTCGAAGCCCGCGGCATTGGCCACCGCCACATAGACGTTGTTCATCCACGCCATGGCCTTGGACACCATGATCTGCTGGTCCTTGGCCGGGTACATATAGCCCTGGCAGCGCACGATCAGTTCCGCGCCGCGCATGGCGCAATCGCGCCAGATCTCGGGGTAGTTGCCGTCGTCGCAGATGATGAGGCTGATCTTCAGGCCCTTGGGGCCTTCCGACACGTAGGTGCAATCGCCCGGATACCAGCCTTCGACCGGCACCCAGGGCATGATCTTGCGGTACTTCTGCACGATCTCGCCCTTGTTGTTCATCAGGATGAGCGTGTTGTAGGGCGCCTTGTTGGGGTGCTCTTCGTGGCGTTCGCCGGTCAGCGAGAACACGCCCCAGACGTTGGCCTTGCGGCAGGCGTCGGCAAACACCGCGGTCTCTTCGCCCGGGATGGCCGAAGCGGTTTCGTACATTTCCTTGGCGTCGTACATGATGCCGTGGGTGGAGTACTCGGGGAAGATGACCAGGTCCATGCCGGGCAGGCCGCGCTTCATGCCCACGACCATGTCGGCGATCTTGCGGGCGTTCTCCATCACCTCCGCGCGGGTGTGCAGCCGCGGCATCTTGTAGTTCACGACGGCCACGCCCACGCAATCGTTGCTGCTGGAGATATCTCCATGTCTCATGACAATGCTCCTCGGTGGTTGACGGTCATACCGTCAGGAAAGATCTGACTTTGTCCTGGTCCAGGTCCTCGCGGCAGGCCTCGTGCACGATGCGGCCCCGGTCTATCACCAGGAAGCGGTCGGCCAGGTCCAGCGCGAAGCCCAGCATCTGCTCCGACACGACGATGGCGAAGCCGCGTTCCTCGCGCAGCGCATTCAGGACCCGCGCGATGTCCTTGATGATGGAAGGCTGGATACCCTCGGTGGGCTCGTCCAGGATCAGCACGCGCGGATCGGAAATGAGCGCCCGGGCGATCGCCAGTTGCTGCTGCTGTCCGCCGGACAGGTTGCCGCCCTTGCGCCGGCGCATCTCGTGCAGCACCGGGAAAAAGCGGTACAGGTATTCCGGCACGGCCTTGAGCCCGCTGCGTTCGGCGCCCGTCAGGATGTTCTGCTCCACGGTCAGGAACGGGAAGATCATCCGGCCCTGCGGCACGAAGGCCAGCCCACTGCGCACGCGCTGGTAGCTCTCCATGCCGGCCAGCTCCACGCCGTCCAGCCGGATGCTGCCCGAGCCCGACCGCAACATGCCGATCAGGGCCTTGAGCAAGGTGGTCTTGCCCATGCCGTTGCGGCCCATGATGGCCACGGATTCCCGGGGCGCCACTTCGAAGCACACGTCGTGGACGACGTGGGACTCCCCGTAACTCACATTCAGCTTGTCGATCCGGAACATGGGGTGCCCTCCTTTCAATGGCCCAGGTACACGTCCAGCACGCGCGGATCGGCCTGCACCTCGGCCACCGTGCCTTCACTCAGCAGCCGGCCCTGGTGCAGCACGGTCACCTTGTGCGCGATGCGCTTGACGAAATCCATGTCATGCTCGATGACGACCATCGATTTTCCGCGCGAGATCCGCGCCAACAGCTCGGCCGTCTGTTCGCGCTCGCGCGGACTCATGCCGGCCACGGGCTCGTCCAGCAACAGCAGCTGCGGGCTCTGCATCAGCAGCATGCCGATCTCCAGCCACTGTTTCTGCCCATGGCTCAGGCGGCCCGCCTTCTCCGCCAGGCGGTCCTGCAGGAACACCTGTGCGGCCATGTCCTGGATGCGCTCGCGGATGTCGGCCGTGCGCCGGAACCGCAGCGAACGGACCACGCCGTGCGCGTTCGGCAGCGAGATCTCGAAGTTCTCCAGCACGGTCAGGTCTTCGTAGACCGATGGCGTCTGGAACTTGCGCCCCACGCCGGCACGCACGATGTCGAATTCCGCCATACGTACCAGGTCGCGCCCCTGGAACATCACGCGGCCCGCGGACGGCCGGGTCTTGCCGCAGATGATGTCCAGCAGCGTGGTCTTGCCCGCACCGTTGGGGCCGATGATGACGCGCAGTTCGTCCTGCGCCACGCGCAGGCTCAGGCCGTCCACGGCCCGGAAGCCGTCGAACGAGACCGTCAGGTCCTCGACGCTGAGGATGGCGCCAGGCGCCGGGCGGTCGCTGCTCATGTCCATGCTCGCGGGCTCCTGCAGGTCCAGGGTGGCGCTCATCGCGCGCTCCCCGCGGCGCGGCGCGCCTGGATCTGACCGAACACGCCGGCCAGGCCGTTGGGCATGATCACGACCACCGCAATGAAGATGGCGCCCAGGAAGTACAGCCACACTTCCGGGAAGGTCTCGGACAGATAGGATTTGAGAAAGCCGATCAGCAAGGCACCGACCACCGCGCCGGGAATCGACAGACGGCCGCCGACCGCGGCATAGATCACCATTTCGATCGACGCCACCACGCCGATCGCTCCCGGAGAGATCAGGCCCACCTGCAAGGTGAAGAAGGCGCCGCCGATGGACGACAGGACCGCCGCCACCGCGAAAATGCAGGCCTTCACGTGCGCGGTGTCGTAGCCCGAGAAGCGCACGCGGTCCTCGCGGTCGCGGATGGCGATCAGGATCTTTCCCAGCCGGCTGCGCACGATCGCCAGCGCCGCCAGCATCGCCACGATCAGCGCGCCGGCCTCGATGAAGTACAGCGCCTGCTTGCCATCGTCGCCGACGATGTCCCAGCCCAGCAGCGTGCGGAAGTCGGTAATGCCGTTGGCGCCGCCCGTGTCTCCCTGCTGGCCGATGATGAGCACGGTCAGCGTCATCGCCAGGGCCAGCGTCACGATGGCGAAGTACACCCCGCTGACCCGCTTGCGGAAAATCGCCAGGGAAAACAGATAGGCGGCCAGGCCCGGCAGGACCACGATCAGCAAGAGCGTCAGCGTCAGCGAATGGAACGGCTGCCACCAGACCGGCAGGCTCTCCACGCTGCTCCACACCATGAAGTCGGGCAGTTCCGGCGCCGAGGCCTCCAGCTTCAGGAACATGGCCATCATGTAGCCGCCCAGGCCGAAGAAGATGCCTTGCCCGAGGCTCAGCACGCCGCTGTAGCCCCAGGTCAGCACGATGCCTATCGCCACGAAGGCGAACGCCATGTACTTGCCGATCAGGTTCAGCCGGAATGGATCCAGCGACAGGGGCAGTACAGCCAGGATCAGCGCCGCGACCAACAGGATCGCGATCTCTTCGGTTTTCCGGTGCAGGGCCTTCATCGCATCACCCCCGAGTCTTGTTGGCGAACAGCCCGTTCGGGCGGAAATAGAGCACCACGATCACCAGGACCAGGATCGTGACCTTGGCCATCGAGCCGCTCATCAGGTACTCCAGCGTGGTCTGCGACTGCGCGATGGCCAGGCCGGAGAACGCCGTTCCCAGCAGGCTTTGCACGCCGCCGAACACCACCACGATGAACGAGTCGACGATGTAGAGCTGGCCGGTGCCGGGGTTGGTCGACCCGATCATGGTGAAGACACAGCCGGCGATGCCCGCCAGGCCGGAGCCCAGCGCGAAGGTGAGCGCATCCACGCGCCGCGTGTTGATGCCGACGGCGCCGGCCATCGCGCGGTTCTGGGTGACGGCGCGCACCCGCAGGCCCCAGGCGCTGCGATACAGCAGCAGGTACACGCCCACGGCCACCAGCAACGTCAGGCCGAGAATGAAGATGCGGTTCAGCGGGAACTGCAGGTCGGGCGTGGGCTCCCACGCGCCGCTGAGCCAGGAGGCCAGCGGCACGCTGACCTCCTGCGCGCCGAATAGCGAGCGATAGGCCTGCTGCAGGATCAGGCTCAAGCCCCAGGTCGCCAGCAGCGTGTCCAGCGGACGGTTGTAGAACCAGCGGATGAAGCCGCGCTCAAGCACATAGCCGAATGCGAAGGTGACCAGGAACGCCAGCGGAATGGCCGCGAACAGATAAACGTCCATCCAGCCCGGCGCCCAATGCTGGAACGCCACCGAAACCAGATAGGTCGTGTAGGCCCCCATGGCCATCAGTTCGCCGTGGGCCATGTTGATGACGCCCATCAGGCCGAACACGACGGCCAGGCCGATCGCCATCAGCAGAAGAATGCTGAAGAGGCTGATCCCGTTGAAAAGCTGCATTGCCGCGATATCGAGATTCATGGTCACGTTCCAGGCTGCGCCGGCGGCAAGGCCGCCGGCCATGGGCTTGCGCGCATCGCAAGCGCGGGCTACAGCTTCGGGAAGGGATTGGGTTCGATCAGGTCCGCCGATTCCCACACGATGTCGAACTGCCCGTCGGGCCTGGCCTTGCCCACGCGCACCTTCTTCCAGACGTGGTGGTTGGTTTCATGCACGCGCACGGTGCCCTCCGGCGCTTGCAACGTCAGCCCCGCCGAGGCCGCGATCACCTTGTCGGGATCGAACGAACCGGCCTTCTCCACGCCGAGCTTCCACAGGTACACGCTGTTGTAGGCAACCTCCATCGGGTCGCCGATGACGCGGTCCTGGCCGTACTTGGCCTTGAAGGCGCGGACGAACTTTTCGTTGGCCGGATTCTGCAGGCTCTGGAAATAGCCCATGCAGGCGTAGTAGCCCGCCGCATTGTCCTTGCCGATGCCTTCGATCTCGTTCTCCGACACCACGGTGGACAACAGCACGACGCGCGTGCCGTCCAGGCCGGCTGCGCGCAACTGCTTGTAGAACGCCACGTTCGAGCCGCCCACCACGGTGCTGTAGATGCACTCGGGCTTGGCCGCCTTGATCTTGTTGATGATGGAAGAGAATTCCGTGTGCCCCAGCGGCGCGTACTCTTCGCCCACCACCTTGGCGTTCATGCGCGCGATGGCCGGCTTGGCGATCTTGTTGCAGGTGCGAGGATAGATATAGTCGGAGCCGACCAGGAAGAAGGTCTTGCCCTTTTCACGCGCCATCCATTCCACCGCCGCGATCACCGACTGCGTGGCTTCCTGCGACGGGTAGAACACCCGCGCGTCCTGCTCCTGGCCCTCGTAGTAAGTGGGGTAGTAAAGCAGGCCCTTGCTGCGCGCCAGCACCGGCAGCAACGCCTTGCGCGAGGCCGAGGTATAGCAGCCCACGATGGCCGCGACCTTGTCGCGGTCGAGCAGCTTGCGCGCCTTCTCGGCAAACACCGCGTTCTCGCTCGCGCCGTCCTCGACCACGGGTTCGATCTTGCGGCCCATCACGCCGCCCGCGGCGTTGATCTCTTCGATCGCCAGCTTCTCCGCGTCCACCAGCGACGCCTCGGCGATGGCGATGGTGCCGGACAGGGAATGCAGCAGGCCCAGTTTGACGGTGTCTTGGGCATAAGCCTGGCGGGGCAAGGCTGCCATCCCCGATGCGGCACTCAGTAGGACCATGGAGCCGCTGTGCTGCAGAAAGCGGCGGCGGTTGTATACGCTCATCGTTGCGCTCCTGTGCGTTTCTGAAGGCAAGCCTCCGGCCGGGGCTTGCACGCAAGCCCTGAACTGCCCGGGATTGGACAGGCGCCATTGCCCACCACATCACGACGACTGCCGTCCGCCCGCAGCGTCCACGTTTCTTCAGGCAAAGCTGAGCCCACGGCGCAGCGAAACGCCATTCGAAGGAAAGCGATGGACAAACGGAAAACGAAAAGGCCCGAGCCGGAAATTCCGGCTCGGGCCTTTTTGCCCTACGCCTGACTGGCAACACTGGCAGTCGGCGAAAATTTGAAGACGAACTTGCGTCTGGAAGGCATTCTGAAGAAGCGTGTGGCGCTATGCCATGCGTATTTTCCCTTAGCGGCTGCGGTGCGATGCCAAGGCGCGGCGCAAGGCTGGCGCGGCATCCTGCAGAGCTTGCCACAAGCGGTTCGAAACCGGGCCTTGCGCCCGGTCCGTGCGTCGCGCCGCCACCAGTTCTTCGACGCTGCCGGGAAGATGGCGGTTGGCGATGGAAAGCAGACTGCCGTCACGCAGTTCATCGTCGATGAGAAAGCGCGGCATATGCCCCCAGCCCATGCCCTGCACAATGATCTCCTTCTTCATCAACTGGTCCGCCACCGTGCATTGGCGCGCGCCTTGCACCGTGAAGTAATCCTGCGGCGGCATGTGCCTCGCGGTATCGCGCATGACGCATTGCGTGTAGTCGCGCAGCAGCGCAGGTTTGATCGCGCGCGGCATGGGGTCCCGCAGAAAGCCCGGCGCCACGACGGGCACGAAAGGCACCTTGGCCAAATCGACCCATTCGATGCGGGCGTCGTTCTTGTCGACGCGATGCAGGATGAGGTCGGCCTCGCCGTCGTAAAGGCGTTCCAACGGCCCGGACACGGCTTCGAAGTGCAGGTCCAGGCGCGTGGCCGGACAGTCCGCGAAGAAGCGGCTCAACAAGCCCAGCACATAAGGACGCGGACAGAAATCGCCGATCACGATGCGCAGTTCGGTTTCCTCGCCCATGGACAGTTGTTCGGCGTGCGCGCGCAAGGCGATCAGTTCGCGCAGCAGCGATTGGGCACGCGCGTGGAAGGAATGCCCCGCGGCAGTCAGGCTCACGCGGTAGCCGCTGCGATCCAGCAAGGCCAGGCCCAGCTGACGTTCCAGCTTGGCCACGGCGGCGAACACCGCCGGGTGCGAGCGGTGCAGCATTGCTGCGGCCGCCTGGAAGCCGCCGGCGCGCACCACAGCGTCGAAGCATTGGAGGTCGTGCAGCGTGAATTCGCTCATGTCCGTTTTTCCGACAATGATTGTGCGAACTTTGTAATTTTTTCTTGATTGGCGCGCAACTACGATTTTCCTCATGCGCAATCACATGAGGCCAACCATCATGCAAGACGTTTCTTACTTCACCGCCGGCGACGACGCCCGCATCGCCTACCGCTACGACGGGCGCGCAGACCTGCCCACGCTGGTGTTGGCGAACTCCATCGGCACCACGCTGCACATGTGGGACGCGCAGATACCCGCGCTGACCCGCCACTTCCGCGTACTGCGTTACGACTATCGCGGGCATGGCGCGTCCAGCGTGCCGCAGGGTCCTTACTCGCTGGACCGCCTGGGCCGTGACGTGCTGGAGCTGCTGGATGGACTGGGCATCGAGCGCGCGCATTTCCTGGGGCTGTCGCTGGGCGGCATCGTCGGCCAGTGGCTGGGGGTGCATGCTCCTGAGCGCGTCGGCCGCCTGATCCTGAGCAACACTTCAGCCTATCTGGGACCGGCGCCGCAATGGGACGAACGTATCGCCGCCACGCTGCGGGCGGAAGACATGACGGAAACGGCCGAGACTTTCCTGAGAAACTGGTTTCCTGAGTCCTGGTTACGAGCAGGCAACCCGGCCGTCGATCCGTTCCGCGCCATGCTGCTGAGTAACGCCAAGCATGGCTTGGCGGGTGCATTCGCGGCCGTGCGGGATTTCGACCTGCGCCGGACCATCGTCCTGATCCCCAATCCGACGCTGGTCATCGCCGGCCAGCACGACACGGTCACCGCGGCCAGCCATGGCGAACAGATCGCCGCGACCATTCCCGGGGCCAGGCTGCTGACGCTGCCGGCCGTGCACTTGGCGAACATCGAATTGCCCGGGGCGTTCGAAGCCGCGGTGGTGGAATTCCTGCTCGAAGGCTGAACGCGCCCTACTCCGCGCCGCGCTCCCAGCGGCGCTGGATGGCCTTGGCCGCGACCACCCCGTCGGCCATGGAGGTGACCACGCAGGGATGCATGCGGTGCGCCACCTCGCCCACGGCGTAGATGTCGGGCACGCTGGTCTCGGCGGTGGCAAAGTCCGTGCGGATGTAGCCGCGCTCGTCGCGGGCCAGGTGCAGGCCGTCGGCAAAGCCGGCCTGGGGCTCCCAGCCGTAGAAGACCAGGATCAGGTCGTACTGCCTGCCGTCCACGCTACGCGTGGCGGGGTCCACCTTGTATGGGCCGATATGCACGCCTTCGCGGCCGGCGCGCGTCACCCATTGCTGCTGGGCGCGGACGCTGCGGGCATAGAGATGCACGCTGCGGGCGCCGCGGTTGCGCACGTAGACATAGTTTTCGAAGGCATTGTCGCCCCCGCCCAGCACGGCCACCGACAGGCCCGAGTAGTCCTGCGCCACGATGGGCGAACCGGGACCGATCAGCACGCCCGGCCAGGATGCGCCCGGTGCATGGTCCGGCAGGCCCTTGGCGCGCACGCCGGAGGCGATTACCAGGGTGCGCCCGCGGACCAGGGATTGGGCGCCATCCGGGCCGGCCAGCGTAGCCTCGATGCCGCCCTTGCAGGGACGCACCCCGGTTACGCGGGTTTCCAGGCGCAGCGGCACGCCGGCCGCACGCACGCTGGCGTCGATATTGGCGGCCACCTGCTGCCCGGTGACGCCCGGCAGCACGGCAATCCAGTCGTCGGCGAAGGGGTTGTCATTGCCCAGCCCGCCGAGTCGGGGGCCGGCCTCGACCAGTAGCGGGGACAGGCCCAGCCGCGCCAACCACAGGGCGCAGGAGGCGCCGGCCGGGCCGCCGCCTACAATGACCGAATCGTGCATCTGTTGCATTTCACCCCTTATTGACTGCGCCGGCGCCTCGCGGACGCCCGGACATGGCCGGATTGTAGCCAGCGCGCCGCCCTCGTTCCGCTGTCGCCTTACAATTCCGGGCTACCCCACCCAGGTTTTCATCATGCCTACACGCCGTATCATTCTTTCCGGGCTCGCGCTCGATGCCCGCATCGGCATCCTCGAGCACGAGCGCCGCGCCACCCAGCCCCTGCATGTCGACGCCGAATTCGACGTGGACATCCAGCGCTCGGTCGACGACCACGACATCCACAGCGTGCTGGACTACCGCCGGCTACGCGAGGCCATCGTGGAAGAATGCACGCAGGCGCACGTGAACCTGATCGAAACCCTGTCGGAACAGGTCGCGGCACGCCTGCTGGCCGACTTCCAGGAAATCCGCGCGCTGCGCCTGCGCATCAGCAAGCCCATGGCCTTTTCCGACTGCGCGGCGGTGGGCGTGGAAATCCAGATCACGCGTTGACCATGAACGATATCGCTACCCCCGAAGTCCGCTTTCGCACCGAGGCCGAAGAAAAGGCCCGCCACGAAGGCAACAAGCTGACCAAGCGCCTGGCGCGCGAAACCACCCGCGCCCTCTCCGACTACAACATGATCGGGGAAGGCGACCGCGTGATGGTCTGTCTGTCCGGCGGCAAGGATTCCTATGCGATGCTGGACATCCTGCTGCAGCTGCAGAAGCGCGCGCCCTTCAAGTTCGAGCTGATCGCGGTCAATCTGGACCAGAAGCAGCCGGGCTTTCCCGACCATATCCTGCCCGAGTATCTGAAGACGCTGGGCGTACCCTTCCACATCGAAACGCAGGACACGTATTCCATCGTCACGCGCGTGCTGGAAGAGGGCAAGACCATGTGCTCGCTCTGTTCGCGCTTGCGCCGCGGCATCCTGTACCGCGTCGCCTCCGAGCTGGGCGCCACCAAGATCGCGCTGGGCCACCACCGCGACGACATCCTGGGCACGTTCTTCCTGAACCTGTTCTACGGCGGCAAGGCCAAGGGCATGCCGCCCAAGCTGGTGTCGGACGACGGCCGCCACACGGTGATACGCCCCCTGGCCTACGTGCCCGAGACCGACCTGATCGCCTATGCGGAACTCAAGCAGTTCCCCATCATTCCCTGCAATCTCTGCGGCTCGCAAGAGAACCTGAAGCGCAAGGAAGTGGGCCGCATGATCAAGGAATGGGACAAGCAGCATCCAACGTGTTCAACGCGCTGTCGCGCGTGGTGCCCTCGCACCTGATGGACCGTGACTTGTTCGACTTCGTGGGCCTGAAGCCCACCGGCGTGCCGGACGCCAACGGCGACACGGCGTTCGACGCCGAGGATCCGCAGGAAGATGCCGATGAAGCCTGTGGCGAGGCGCCGCAAGCGCAGGAGCCGGGCGCCATCGTCGAAAAGAAGGTGACGTTCACGCGGGGCTGAACACTGCGCGGAAATGAAAAAGGCTGCCTTGCGCAGCCTTTTTCATTTGCAGGCGCAACGCCTACGCGTTCAGCACGCGGATGGGTTTGCCCGCATGCCACGCCTTCACCGCTTCCAGCGCATTCTGGTAGAAGGCTTCGAAGTTCTCGCGGCTGACGTAGCCCAGGTGCGGCGTCAGGATCACGTTGTCCAGGTCGCGCACGGTGTCGGTGGGCGACAGCGGCTCCTCGGGATAGACGTCCAGGCCGGCGCCCGCGATGCGGAACTTCACCAGTGCGTCCATCAGGGCGTCCTGGTCCACCAGCCCCGCGCGCGAGGTGTTGACCAGGTAGGCGGTCGGCTTCATCGCGGCCAGCGCGGCGGCGTCGACCACCTGGCGGCTGCGCTCGGACAGGATCAGGTGCAGGCTGACGACGTCGGACGTAGCGAAGAGCTCGTGCTTGTCCACCCGCTTCACGCCTGCCGCCTCGGCGCGCTCGTCGGTCAGGTTGGGGCTCCAGGCCACCACGTCCATGCCGAAGGCCAGACCCACCTTGGCGACGGCCGCCCCCAGCTTGCCCAGGCCCAGCACGCCCAGGCGCTTGCCTGCCAGCGGTTCGGGCATGGCCGTCTGCCACATGCCGCGGCGCATGGCCGCGTCTTCGGCGGGCAGGTGTTTGAACAGGCCCAGGATGTGCGCCCAGGCCAGCTCGGCCGTGGCGGTGTTGGCGTCGGCGCTGCCGGGCGCGCCGCAGACGATGATGCCCTGCTCGGCGCAAGCCTGCATGTCGATGGCGTTGTTGCGCATGCCCGTGGTGACCAGCAGGCGCAGATTCGGCAGGGCGCGGATCCGTTCCGCGGGGAACGCGGTGCGTTCGCGCATGGCGACGATCACGTCGAAGGATTCGAGCGATGACTCGACCTGCCCTTCCGGGATGAAATTATTGAAGATCCGCACCTCGGCGTCACCGCCCAGCGAGGTCCAGTCCGCATAGCGCTTCGCTACGTCGTGGTAATCGTCGAGTATTGCGATTTTCAAGAGCTGTCTCCGGGTGGCTTGGCGCCCGTGGCGCCAGCCTCCCGGCCGGCGCACCGCGCCGGTCAGTTCAAGCGGGCTTTGAATTGCTCCAGGGGCAAGGCGCCACTGACGCGCGAGCCGTCTGCAAAAAAGGTGGTCGGCGTGCCGCGCACCATCAGCTTCTGGCCCAGGGCCAGCAGCTTGTCCTCGGGCACGTCGCAATTCGCCGTGGCGGGCTTCTTGCCGCGCAGCATCCAGTCGTCCCAGGTGGCGCCCGGGTCCTTGGAGCACCACACGTCGCGCACCTTGTCCTTGGAATCCGGCGACAGGATGGGATAGAGGAAGGTGTAGACGGTGATGTTGTCGACGTTTTCCAGCGTCTTGCGCAATTGCTTGCAGTAGCCGCAATTGGGGTCCTCGAAGATCGCGACCTTGCGCGAGCCGTCGCCCTTGACCTGCTTGATGGCCAGGTCCAGCGGCAGCTGGTCGAACGACACGGCGCTGATGCGCTCCTGTGTCTCGCGAGTGACGTCGCGGCGCGTCATGGCGTCTATCAACGGACCTTCCATGACCCAGGTCACCTTTTCATCCGTGTAGATCAGATCCATGCCCAGCTGCACTTCGAACAGGCCGTAAGGCGTGCGGCGCACGGCCGTCACGTCCATGCCGTCGAAACGCTGACGGAAACGGTCCTTGACCGCGTCCGCGACGGGATCGGCCGGCGCCACCTGGGTGGTGGAATAGCTCTTGTCGCCCTTGCCGGGCTGCCCCACCGACTGGGTCGAGACAGACTTGTCGCCCTGGGCGGCCGCGCCAGCGGACAAACCCAGGCCCGCGGCCAGGAAACAAGCCGCCAAGGTGGCGGATATGCGGAAATTCATCGGTACTCCTGTACTTGTCTATCGTGTTCTTGTGCGGAAAGGGTAACCGATCCGCACTGGAGCCAATCGGGCCCGCACGGGCAAGCGCCCCCTATGGGTCAGACAGGCCGCCCGCAGGCTAGGTTCCGCTGGCGGGGCGGATCCGGCTAGTTGGCCGAGGCGCCGGTAATCAGACGGCGCTTGATCAGCGGCACCCGCTCCACCCAGTGCATGCCGGCGTTGCGCAGCCAGACCAGCGGCGTCGCCCGCGAGGCGAACAGCTTGTGCAGGCCGTCGGTGGCCAGGCGCATGGCCAGCACCGGCTCGGCGCGTTGCAGCGGCGTGCCAAATTCACTGACGTCGGCCCCGGCGCAAAAGGCCTTGTCGTTGCCTGTCAGCACGACGGCGCAGACCGTGGTATCGGCTTGCGCCGCGTCCAGCGCAACCACGATGCGCTGGCGCAAGGCATGCCCGAGGCTGTTGACGGGCGGGTTGTCCAGGGTGATGATGGCCAGCGGGCCGCGATGTTGAAACAAATCAGTGTTCATGGTGAGAGCAGCTTAAAGTGCAGCCGTAAGTTCAGGCACGGCGACGAACAGGTCAGCCTCCAGGCCGTAGTCGGCGACACTGAAGATCGGCGCCTCGGGGTCCTTGTTGATGGCCACGATGACCTTGCTGTCCTTCATGCCCGCCAGGTGCTGGATGGCCCCGCTGATGCCCACCGCA